>Ga0247757_10001254_pt1 | contig 17683 bp, 14 predicted proteins | sample UWRJL126311R4_FD_180929 | JGI IMG/M metagenome (GOLD analysis project Ga0247757, IMG submission 180929) | Plant litter microbial communities from Arlington Agricultural Research Station in Wisconsin, United States - UWRJ-L126-311R-4 | ecosystem: Environmental > Terrestrial > Plant litter >... | reverse complement strand
TCGACGATCTGACCGGTGCGCCGGTGATGATCGAAGACAAGAAACTGGCCTGGCCTGCCGATCTGACGGTGGGCGCTGACGGTCTGGGCAACTCCCCCGACCACATCGCGAAGATCATGGGCCGCTCGATGGAGGGGCTGATCCACCACTTCAAGATCGTCACGGAGGGCATCCGGGTCCCGGCGGGGCAGGTCTACACCGCGGTGGAGTCGCCACGCGGTGAGCTGGGGGTGCACATGGTCTCCGACGGCGGCACCCGGCCCTACCGGGTGCACTACCGGGACCCGTCGTTCACGAATCTGCAAGCAGTGGCGGCGATGTGCGAGGGCGGCATGGTGGCCGACGCCATCGCGGCGGTGGCGTCGATCGATCCGGTGATGGGCGGGGTGGACCGGTAAGCATGAGCATCTTCCTCGAACTCGGACAGCGGCCCGACGAGCCCGGTCCGCCGATCAACGGTCCGAGCGCCTATCCGGCCGATGTCGCGGCACGGCTGGGCGACGACTCCGCGACGATCATCGCGCGGTATCCGCAATCGCGCTCGGCGCTCTTACCCCTGCTGCATCTGGTGCAGGCCGAGGACGGTTGTCTCACTCCGGCCGGAATCGCTTTCTGCGCCGCACAATTGGGTTTGACGCCGGCCGAAGTGACGGCGGTCGCCACGTTCTACTCCATGTACCGGCGCACCCCCACCGGCGACTATCTGGTGGGTGTGTGCACCAACACGTTGTGCGCAGTGATGGGTGGTGACGCAATTCTCGAGGCTCTCGAGGAACATCTGGGGATCGGGGCCGGGCAGAGCACCGCCGACGGCCGGATCACCCTGGAACACGTTGAGTGCAACGCCGCCTGCGATTACGCGCCGGTGGTGATGGTGAACTGGGAGTTCTTCGACAATCAGACGCCGATGTCGGCGCGTGACCTCGTCGACGCGCTGGCCGCGGGTGAGGTGCCGACTCCGTCGCGCAGCGGCTCCCTGTGCACCTTCCGGGAGACCGCCAGAACCCTTGCCGGTCTTGGCTCGTCGGGTGACGAGACGGGGCCGGTCGGTGCAGCGACCCTGGCCGGGCTGCGCATCGCGCAGGAACGTGACATGACCGCCCCGACGGCCGACGAACCGCCGCGCGACAGCACGTCGGCACAGCCGGGCCACGAGCAGGCCGAGGCGGCCGACGCCGTCAAGGATCAGCCCGCGCCGGGGCCGTCGGCCGAGGTGCCCGCCCGCGGGAAGACCGCCGATACCGATCCGAACGCCGGGGACGCGTGATGACAACAGGATTGACGCCGGTGCTCAGCAGTTTCTGGGACGAGCCACAGCCCTGGACGATGGAGACCTACCGACGGCACGGCGGGTACGAAGGGCTGGAGCGCGCCCTGTCGATGAGCCCCGACGACGTCATCACCCTCGTCAAGGACTCGGGTCTGCGGGGACGCGGCGGAGCGGGTTTCCCGACCGGCACCAAGTGGTCGTTCATCCCGCAGGGCGACGACGGTCCTGCGGCCAAACCGCACTACCTGGTGATCAACGCCGACGAATCCGAGCCCGGCACGTGCAAAGACATGCCGTTGATGTTGACCACGCCGCACTTCCTGGTCGAGGGCGCGATCATCGCCGCCTATGCGATCCGCGCCCACCACGCGTTCATCTATCTGCGCGGTGAGGTGGTGCCGGTGCTGCGCCGGGTGCAGACCGCTGTCGCCGAGGCGTATGCCGCCGGTCATCTGGGCACCGACATCGGTGGCTCGGGCTTCGATCTGGAACTCGTCGTCCACGCCGGTGCCGGCGCGTACATCTGCGGCGAGGAGACCGCGCTGCTGGACTCCCTGGAGGGCCGCCGCGGCCAGCCCCGGCTGCGCCCGCCCTTCCCGGCCGTCGCGGGGCTCTACGCCTGCCCGACGGTCGTCAACAACGTCGAGTCCATCGCCAGCGTGCCGCCCATCCTGCGCAACGGCGTGGACTGGTTCCGGTCGATGGGATCGGAGAAGTCCCCCGGTTTCACGCTGTATTCGCTGTCCGGCCACGTCACCACGCCCGGGCAGTACGAGGCGCCGCTTGGCATCACGCTACGGGAGTTGCTCACCTACGCCGGTGGGGTGCGGGCCGGTCACGAGCTGAAGTTCTGGACGCCCGGCGGCTCGTCGACACCGCTGCTCACCGCCGAACATCTCGATGTGCCACTCGATTACGAAGGCATGGCGGGTGTGGGCTCGATGTTGGGCACCAAGGCGCTGCAGATCTTCGACGACACCACGTGTGTGGTGCGGGCGGTGCGCCGCTGGACGCAGTTCTACGCCCACGAGTCCTGCGGCAAGTGCACCCCGTGCCGGGAGGGCACCTACTGGCTGGCGCAGATCTACGAGCGTCTGGAGAACGGCAGGGGCACCGAGGAAGATCTCGACAAGCTGCTCGACATCTCCGACAACATCTTCGGAAAGTCGTTCTGCGCGTTGGGCGATGGTGCGGCGAGCCCGATCCTGTCGTCGCTGAAGCATTTCCGCGGCGAGTACGAGGCACATCTGGACCCCACCGGATGCCCGTTCAACCCCTACGCCTCGATGCTCACCGCACCGGAAGGAGTGGGTGCATGACGCTGGCCGAACACAGCTCCGAGGCGCCGCCGATGGAGATGGTCACGCTGACGATCGACGGCACCGAGGTCAGTGTCCCCAAGGGCACCCTGGTGATCCGCGCGGCCGAGCTGATGGGCGTGCAGATCCCGCGGTTCTGCGACCATCCGCTGCTCGACCCGGTCGGCGCGTGCCGCCAGTGCCTGGTCGAGGTCGAAGGACAGCGCAAGCCCCTGGCGTCCTGCACCACCACTGTGTCGCCGGACATGGTGGTGCGCACGCAGTACACCTCCGAGGCCGCCGACAAGGCGCAGCACGGGGTGATGGAACTGCTGCTGATCAACCATCCCCTGGACTGCCCGATCTGCGACAAGGGCGGCGAGTGCCCGCTGCAGAACCAGGCGATGTCGAACGGCCGCACCGAAACCCGCTTCGACGACGTCAAGCGGACGTTCCCCAAACCCATCGCGATCTCGTCCGAGGTGCTGCTCGACCGCGAGCGGTGTGTGCTGTGCGCGCGGTGCACCCGGTTCTCCGACCAGATCGCCGGGGACCGGTTCATCGACCTGCTCGAGCGGGGGGCCAGCCAGCAGGTCGGGATCGCCACCGGGGAACCCTTCCAGTCGTACTTCTCCGGCAACACCGTGCAGATCTGCCCCGTCGGAGCGCTGACCAGTACCGCCTACCGGTTCCGGGCGCGGCCGTTCGACCTGGTGTCCAGCCCGACCGTGTGTGAACACTGTGCGTCCGGGTGCGCGCAGCGCACCGACCACCGGCGCGGAAAGGTGTTGCGCCGCCTGGCCGGTGACGACCCCGAGGTCAACGAGGAATGGAACTGCGACAAGGGACGCTGGGCGTTCACCTACACCGGGGTCGGCGATCGGATCACCACGCCGCTGCTGCGCGAAGACGGTGCGCTGCGCCCCGCGTCCTGGTCCGAAGCGCTCAACGCCGCGGCGGCCCGGTTAGCAGGCGCAGGCGGGCGCGCCGGAGTCCTGGTCGGCGGTCGCTGCACCGCCGAGGACGCCTACGCCTACTCGAAGTTCGCCCGGATCGTGTTGGGCAGCAACGACATCGACTTTCGCGTCCGGTACCACAGCGACGAGGAGGCCGAATTCCTGGCCGCCCACGTCGCGGGTCAACCGATGGCGGTGACCTACGCCGATCTGGAGAAGGCTCCCGCCGTCCTTCTGGCCGGATTCGAGCCAGAAGAGGAATCACCGATCGTCTTCCTGCGGTTGCGCAAAGCGGTGCGGCGGCGCGGCCTGCAGGTGATGTCGGTGACGCCACTGGTGTCTCGGGGTCTGCGCAAGCTGTCCGGGACCGCGGTCGTCACCGCACCGGGTGCCGAGCCCGCCGCGCTGGACGGGCTGTCCGACAACGCGCTGCTGTCGATGCCGGGTGCGCTGATCCTGGTCGGTGAACGGCTTGCGACCACTCCGGGGGCGCTGACGGCGGCCGCCCGGCTGGCGGCGTCGACCGGGGCACGGCTGGCGTGGGTGCCGCGCCGGGCGGGCGACCGCGGCGCCGTCGAGGTCGGTGCCCTGCCGAACCTGCTGCCCGGCGGACGCCCCGTGGCCGACGCCACCGCACGCGCCCAGATGGCCGATGCGTGGAGCGTCGACACCCTGCCGTCGGCCCCCGGCCGCGACACCGCGGCCATCCTCGCCGCCGCCGCAGCAGGCGAACTGGACGTGTTGCTGGTCGGCGGGGTCGACGTCGACGACCTCGTCGACCCGGCGGCCGCGGTCGCCGCGCTGGACGCCGCGTCGTTCGTCGTCAGCCTGGAGGTGCGCCACAGCGCGGTGACCGAGCGCGCCGACGTCGTCTTCCCGGTCGCCCCCGTGGTGGAGAAGGCCGGCTCGTTCGTCAACTGGGAGGGCCGCATCCGGCCCTTCGAGGCGTCGTTGCACACCAACGCGATCGCCGATCAGCGGGTGCTGACCTATCTGGCCGACGAGGTCGGTATCGATCTCGGCCTGCCGACCGCATCGGCGGCCGCCGACGACCGCGCCCGGGTGGGGTTGTGGGCGGGGCCGCGTGACTTCGCCGGACACTCCACGCCGCCACCACCCGCAACGGCGCCCGGCCAGGCGGTGCTGGCGACGTGGCGGTTGCTGCTCGACAACGGCCGATCGCAGGACGGTGAACCGTATCTGGCGGGCACGGCCCACGCCACGGTGGTGCGGCTGTCGCCCGCCACCGCCGCCGGGATCGGTGCGGCAGCAGGTGACGCGGTGACGGTGAGCACCGAGCGCGGTGCGATCACCCTGCCGCTCGACGTCGCGGAGATGGCCGACGGCGTCGTCTGGTTGCCGACCAATTCGCCGGGCAGCACCGTCTCCGCGACGCTGGGTGTCACCTCCGGTGCGGTGGTCGCGATCGGACGGGAGCAACGGTGACGCCGACGACCTATCCCGATCCGACGCTGTTCGGGCACGACCCGTGGTGGTTGATCCTGGCCAAGTCGCTGGGCATCTTCGTCTTCCTGCTGCTCACGGTGCTCACCGCGATCCTGCTCGAGCGAAAGATCCTGGGCCGCATGCAGATGCGGTTGGGCCCCAACCGGGTCGGCCCCCGCGGACTGCTGCAGTCGCTGGCCGACGGCGTGAAGCTCGCGCTCAAGGAGGGGCTGATCCCCGCCGGGGTGGACAAGTGGATCTACCTCGCCGCGCCGGTCATCTCGGTGATACCGGCGTTCATGGCGTTCGCGGTGATCCCGCTGGGCGGCGAGGTGTCGGTGTTCGGCCACCGCACCGCGCTGCAGTTGACCGATCTGCCGGTGGCGGTGCTCTACATCCTCGCCGTCACATCGATCGGCGTGTACGGCATCGTGCTCGCCGGATGGGCGTCGGGCTCGGTGTATCCGCTCCTGGGCGGGCTGCGCTCGTCGGCTCAGGTGGTGTCCTACGAGATCGCGATGGCGTTGTCGTTCGCGGCGGTGTTCATCTACTCGGGCACCATGTCGACGTCGGGCATCGTTGCCGCGCAGGAGAACACCTGGTTCGTGTTCCTGCTGCTGCCGTCGTTCCTGATCTACCTGACGTCCATGGTCGGTGAGACCAACCGCGCCCCGTTCGATCTCCCGGAAGCCGAGGGTGAACTCGTCGGCGGATTCCACACCGAGTACTCGTCGCTGAAGTTCGCGATGTTCATGCTCGCCGAGTACGTCAACATGACGACGGTCTCGGCGCTGGCCACCACCCTGTTCCTGGGCGGCTGGCACGCGCCCTGGCCGCTGAGCCTGTGGGACGGCTCGAATCACGGGTGGTGGCCCATCCTGTGGTTCACCGCGAAGGTGTGGGTGTTCCTGTTCGTCTTCATGTGGCTGCGCGCCACTCTGCCGCGCCTGCGGTACGACCAGTTCATGGCGCTGGGGTGGAAGATCCTCATTCCGGTCTCGCTGGTCTGGATCATGGTCGTCGCCGTCACCCACACGCTGACCGAAAGCGGTTACCAGATGTGGTCGACGACGCTGACCGGACTGATCGCCGTCGCCGCCGCGACGGTGGCCATCGTGCTCTTCCGATCCCGGCGAGCCCGGCGTGCCTCGTCGCTGTCACCCCCGATTCCCGAGGCAGGCCCCGGCGCCTTCCCCGTGCCGCCCATGCCGATGAAGGAGCGTGCCGATGCCTAAGTTCCTCGACTCGGTGGCGGGTTTCGCCGTCACCTTCGGATCGATGTTCAAAAAGCCTGTCACCGAGGAGTATCCGGAAAAACCCGGCCCGGTCGCCAAGCGCTACCACGGCAGGCACCAGTTGAACCGATATCCCGACGGCCTGGAGAAGTGCATCGGCTGTGAGCTGTGCGCCTGGGCCTGCCCCGCCGACGCGATCTTCGTCGAGGGGGCCGACAACACCGAGGACGAACGCTTCTCGCCGGGTGAACGCTACGGGCGCGTCTACCAGATCAACTACCTGAGGTGCATCGGGTGCGGTCTGTGCATCGAGGCCTGTCCCACCCGCGCCCTCACGATGACCAACGACTACGAACTGGCCGACGACAACCGGTCGGACCTGATCTACGGCAAGGACAAGCTGCTGGCGCCGCTCGCGCCGGGGATGACCCCACCACCGCACGCCATGGCGCCAGGCAGCACCGACGACGACTACTACCTGGGCAACATCACCCCGCCCGCAGCGGACGTGCGATGAGGGGCCGGCATGGGTGAGACGGTGCTGTTCTGGGTGCTGGCCGTCGTCACGGTGATGGGTGCGCTCGGCGTCGTCGGGGCCCCCAAAGCGGTGTATTCGGCCATCTCCCTTGCCATCACGATGATCGCGCTGGCCGTCCTCTACATCACCCTGCAGGCCCCGTTCCTCGGTGTCGTGCAGGTGGTGGTCTACACCGGCGCGGTGATGATGCTGTTCCTGTTCGTACTGATGCTGATCGGTGTCGACTCCTCGGAGTCGTTGATGGAAACACTGCGCGGGCAACGTGTCTCGGCGATCGTGATCGGCGTGGGTTTCGGCATCCTGCTGATCGCCGGTATCGGGACCGTGTCGACCGCGGCCCCGGCTGCCGGCACCGACACCGGCGGCGGGAATGTCGAGGGCCTCGCCGCGCTGATCTTCACGTCCTACCTGTGGGCCTTCGAGCTCACCGGCGCGCTGCTGATCACCGCGGCGCTCGGTGCGATGGTGCTGGCGCACCGGGAGCGCTTCGAACATCGCAAGACGCAGCGGGAGTTGGCAATCGAGCGATTCGCTCCCGGCGGGCATCCGACCACGTTGCCCAATCCGGGTGTCTACGCCCGGCACAACGCGGTCGACGTGCCCGCGCGACTGCCCGACGGGCGCGGCTCCGAGCTGTCGGTCAGCGCGATCCTGCAGCTTCGGCCGGTGCCCGAGGACGGGCACGGCGACGGGGAGGCTCGGGGGGAGACACGGTGAGTCCGGACCATTACCTGTACCTGTCGGCGCTGCTGTTCACCATCGGCGCGGCGGGGGTGCTGCTGCGCCGCAACGCGATCGTCATGTTCATGTGTGTCGAACTGATGCTCAACGCCGCGAACCTCGCGTTCGTCGCGTTCTCCCGCGTCCACGCTCAACTCGACGGACAGGTGGTGGCCTTCTTCACGATGGTGGTCGCGGCGTGCGAGGTGGTGATCGGCCTCGCCATCATCATGACCATCTTCCGGACCCGGCGGTCGGCGAACGTCGACGACGCCAGTCTGCTGAGGAACTGAACCCATGGGTCTTCCCGTGTGGCTGCTGATTGCCCTGCCGCTGGCCGGTGCGGCGGTGCTCCTGCTGACCGGCCGGCGCTCTGATGCGTGGGGCCACCTGCTCGGCACCGTCGCCGCGGTGGCGTCCTTTGTCTGTGCGGCCGTGCTTTTCGCCGGCATGCTGGGCCGCGGTCCCGAGGAGCGCGCCGTCGGGGAGAAATTGTTCAGCTGGGTGCCCGTCGGCGAGCTCCGGGTCGACTTCGGTCTGCAACTCGACCAGTTGTCGATGTGCTTCGTGCTGCTGATCACCGGCGTCGGCTCCCTGATCCACATCTACTCCATCGGCTACATGGCGCACGATCCCGGCCGCAGGCGGTTCTTCGCCTACCTGAACCTGTTCCTGGCCGCGATGCTGCTGCTCGTCCTGGCCGACAACTACCTCGGCCTCTACCTGGGCTGGGAGGGCGTCGGCCTGGCCTCCTACCTGCTGATCGGTTTCTGGTCGCACAAGCCATCGGCCGCCACCGCGGCCAAGAAGGCCTTCGTCGTCAACCGGGTCGGCGACATCGGGCTGGCCGTCGCGCTGATGGCGATGTTCTCCGCGATCGGCGCCGTGTCCTTCAGCGCGGTGTTCGGCGCGGCACCGCAATTGGGCGAGGGCACGCTGACCGCGATCGGGCTGCTACTGCTCCTCGCGGCCTGCGGCAAATCGGCGCAGGTGCCGCTGCAATCCTGGCTCGGCGACGCGATGGAGGGCCCGACGCCGGTGTCGGCGCTCATCCACGCGGCCACCATGGTGACCGCGGGCGTGTATCTGATCGTCCGCTCGGGCCCGGTGTTCGACCTCGCGCCCACCGCACAGACCGCGGTGCTGATCGTCGGCGCGGTGACCCTGCTGTTCGGCGCGGTGATCGGCTGCGCGAAGGACGACATCAAGAAGGCGCTGGCTGCCTCGACGATGAGCCAGATCGGTTACATGGTGCTGGCCGCCGGCCTCGGACCGGCCGGCTACGCCTTCGCCATCATGCATCTGCTGACCCACGGGTTCTTCAAGGCCGGCCTGTTCCTCGGCGCCGGATCGATCATGCACGCGATGAACGACGAGGTGAACATGCGCCGCTACGGCGGCCTGCGCAAGGTCCTGCCGGTCACGTTCGTGACGTTCGGGCTGGGGTACCTCGCGATCATCGGCATTCCCCCGCTGGCCGGCTTCTTCTCCAAGGACGGGATCATCGAGGCGGCGCTGGGTGCTGGCGGGGTGAAGGGCGTCGTCCTCGGTGCCGCAACGATTCTCGGCGCCGGGATCACCGCGTTTTACATGACCCGGGTGATGCTGATGACGTTCTTCGGCGAGAAGCGCTGGGCGTCGACGGCCGACGGTGACGACCACGATCACAACCACGAAGCGCATCCGCACGAATCCCCCGCGGTCATGACGTGGCCGATGATCCTGCTCGCCGTCGGCTCGGTGGTCTCCGGCGGCGCCTTGGCGATCGGCGGCACACTGGCGCACTGGCTGGAACCGGTCGTCGGCGCCCACGAGGCGCACCACGCCATCCCGGCCTGGGTCGTGACGGTGGTGGTGCTCGCCGTCGTCGCGGTCGGGATCGTCGTCGCCTACCGCATGTACGGCACGCAGGCGGTGCCGGTCGAGGTGCCCGCGGGCTCGGCGCTCACCGCCGCCGCGCGGCGTGACCTCTACGGCGACGCGTTCAACGAAAGGGTGCTGATGATGCCCGGCCGGCAAGTGACCACGGGGCTCACCGAACTCGACGACGAAGTCGTCGACGGCGCGGCCGGCGCCCTGGCCGCCGGGATCGGCGGGTTGTCCGGCCGGCTGCGGCAGACGCAGACCGGGTTCGCCAGGTCCTACGCGTTGTCGATGCTCGCCGGCGCCACCTTCGTCGTCGCGTTGATCCTGGCGGTGAACCTGTGGTGACGGGCATGCCGTGGCTGACGCTGCTGTGGGCGATCCCGATGGCGGGGGCGGCGCTGGTGATGGTGCTTCCCGCCTCGGCGCGCTCGGTGGCGAAATGGGTGGGCTTGGCGGTGGCGCTCGTGGTGCTGGCCGTCACCGCCGTCGTGGCTGTCGGCTTCTCCCCCGGGGGCGAGCAGTACCAGTTCGTCGAGAACTACCGCTGGATACCGTCATTCGGCACCGGATACATCCTCGGCGTCGACGGCATCGCGCTGGCGCTGGTGGTGCTGACCGCGGTCCTGGTTCCCCTGCTGCTCGTCGCGGGCTGGAACGACGCGGGCGACCGGGTCAGCTGGGGCGGCCGCTCGGTGCACATCTACGTCGCGTTGACCCTCGCGGTGGAGGGCATGGTCCTGATCTCGCTGGTGTCGCTCGACATCCTGCTGTTCTACGTGTTCTTCGAAGCGATGCTCATCCCGATGTACTTCCTCATCGGTGGGTTCGGCGGTGCGGACCGCAGCCGGGCGGCGGTGAAGTTCCTGCTGTACAACCTGTTCGGCGGCCTGGTCATGCTGGCCGCGGTGGTGGGTCTGTACGTCGCGACGTCGTCGAGTGACGCGTTCGCCGCGGGCACGTTCGACCTGAGGGCGATCGTGGCGGCGGTCGCCGGCGGCCAGTTCACGATGAGCCCGGTCGTGATGCACATGATCTTCGGCGGGTTCATGTTCGCGTTCGCGATCAAGGCGCCGCTGTGGCCGCTGCACCGCTGGCTGCCCGACGCCGCGGTCGAGGCGACCCCCGCGAGTGCGGTGCTGATGATGGCGATCATGGACAAGGTCGGCACGTTCGGCATGATCCGGTACTGCCTGACGCTGTTCCCCGATTCCGCGAAGTACTTCAGCCCGTTGATCATCACGCTCGCGGTGATCGGGATCATCTACGGCGCGGTCGTCGCGATCGGCCAGACCGACGTCATGCGGTTGATCGCCTACACGTCGATCTCACACTTCGGTTTCATCATCCTGGGCATCTTCGTGATGACCACCCAGGGCCAGTCGGGATCGACGCTGTACATGGTCAATCACGGCATCTCCACGGCGGCGCTGTTCCTCATCGCCGGTTTCCTGGTCTCCCGCCGGGGTTCCCGACTGATCAGCGCATACGGCGGTGTGCAGAAGGTGGCGCCCGTGCTGGCCGGTACCTTCCTCGTGGCGGGTCTGGCCACGCTGTCGCTTCCCGGGCTGGCCCCGTTCGTCAGCGAATTCCTGGTCCTCATCGGCACATTCACCCGCTACCCGGTCTTCGGTGTGCTGGCGGCGAGCGCGCTGGTCCTGTCGGCGGTCTACATCCTGTGGATGTACCAGCGGATGATGACCGGGCCGACCCCGCCCGCGCTGGCCGAGGGTGAGGGCCGGCTCCCCGATCTGCGCGCCCGCGAAATCGCCGTCGTCGCACCGTTGATCGCGCTGTTGCTCGTGCTCGGCGTGTACCCCAAGCCCGTGCTCGACGTGATCAACCCTGCGGTGACGCACACCTTGACGACGATCGAGCAGCCCGATCCGGCACCCCGGATGGCGGAAGGCCCGGTGCGATGACCCTGCCCATCCCGTCCATCGAGTACAGCCTGCTGTCTCCGATGCTGATCGTGCTCGGCGCCGCCGTGCTGGGGGTGCTCCTCGAGGCACTGTTACCGCGCCGGCTGCGCTACCCCGCGCAGGTGACACTCAGCCTCACCGCACTCGTCGCCGCCTTCGTCGCGGTCGTCGTCGTCGCCCGAAACCTGCCCGACGGCAAGGGTTCCAGCGCCGTGATGGGTGCGGTGGCGATCGACGCCCCCGCCCTGTTCCTGCAGGGCACGATCCTGCTCGTGGGCGTTCTCGGTGTCCTGCTGATCGGCGAGCGTCGCATCGCCGTCCCCGATCGCGGCGCCGACGGCGGCGGGTTGGACGCGTTCACCCCGCAGGCGTCGGCGGTGGCGGGCAGTGTCGCCGAGAAGCAGGCCACCGCCGCCGGGGTGATCCAGACCGAGGTGTTCCCGCTGACGCTGTTCGCCACCGGCGGGATGCTGCTCTTCCCCGCGGCCGACGACTTGCTGACGATGTTCATCGCGTTGGAGGTGCTGTCGCTGCCGCTGTACCTGCTGTGCGGGCTGGCCCGCCGCAGGCGGCTGCTGTCCCAGGAGTCCTCGCTGAAGTACTTTCTGCTGGGCGCGTTCTCGTCGGCGTTCTTCCTCTACGGTGCGGCGATGCTGTACGGCTACGCCGGGACGCTTTCCCTGCCTGGCATCGCCGAGGCGGTGTCGGCGGGCGAGGGCACGCAGTCGCTGGCGCTGCTCGGCATCGCGCTGCTGTTGGTGGGCGTGCTGTTCAAGGTCGGTGCGGTGCCGTTCCACGCGTGGATCCCCGACGTGTACCAGGGCGCGCCGACGCCGGTCACCGCGTTCATGGCCGCGGCCACCAAGATCGCTGCGTTCGGGGCGATGCTGCGGCTGTTCGCTGTGGCGCTGCCCGGTTTGCACGACGACTGGCGACCGGTGCTGTGGACGATCGCGATCGCCACGATGGCCGTCGGCACGGTCTCCGCAGTCACCCAGAACGACGTGAAGCGGATCCTGGCGTATTCGGCTGTCGCGCACAGCGGGTTCATCCTCACCGGTGTCGTGGCCGGCAACGCGGCGGGTCTGTCGTCGACGCTGTTCTATCTGTTCGCCTACGGGTTCTCCACCGTCGGTGCGTTCGCGATCGTGGGGCTGGTGCGCGACGCGGACGGCGAGGAGGACACCGCGCTGGACCGGTGGGCCGGCCTGGGCAGGCGGTACCCGTTGGTGGGCGTCGTGTTCTCGCTGTTCCTCCTCGCCTTCGCCGGTATCCCATTGACCAGTGGCTTCGTCAGCAAGTTCGCGGTGTTCAAGGCCGCCGGTGAAGGCGGCGCCATCCCGCTGGTGGTCGTGGGTGTCGTCGCGAGCGCGATCGCGGCCTACTTCTACGTTCGGGTCATCGTGCTGATGTTCTTCACCGACCGCCCCGACGACGCCCCCACGGTGGTGGTGCCCAGCGCGTTCACCACGGCGGTCGTCGCCGTCACCGCGGTGGTCACGTTCGTGCTCGGTGCGCTGCCGCAGCCGCTGCTCGACCTCGTGAACTCGGCCGACCACTTCCTCTGACCGTCAGGCTGATCGGTCAGAACACGATGCCGTGCAACAGGATCGACGTCGTGGCGTCCACCCACTGCGCGTCGGCCAACCGGCCGGGGTCCTGCAGCAGCGTGAGCATCGTCGCGCCGCCGATGAGGTGCACCAGCGCGTCCGGGTCGACGTCGCCGCGCACCTCCCCGCGGTCCACGGCGTCGCGCAACCGAATTCGCACCGCGCCGAACAGCTCGTGGAATCGCGCGTTGACCCGCTCGAGCAGCGCCGCATCCGCGGACACATCGGAGATCAGGCCGGGCAGTGCCGCGGCCACCACCGGGCTGGTGAACACGTCCCGCGCGGCGGCCACCATGGCGCGCAGATCGGCGACGATGTCACCGGGCGGTGAGTCGATCGCCGACGGCGTGATCGGAAAGACGGCCTCGTGCACCAACTCCGCCTTGCTGGACCAGCGGCGGTACAGCGCCGTCTTGGTGGTGCCCGCGCGCTGCGCGACGGCAGCCATCGTCAGATTCGCGTAACCCGTCTCGACGAGCAGGTCGGCGGTAGCCCGCACGATGGCCGCATCGATCCGCGGATCGCGCGGGCGTCCCGCGCCCGAGGTCTTGTCAGCCGGGGACGAGTCTGCTTTCATAACGCTACCCACCGTAACGTATTGGCGGTGCGGTGATCCGGAATCCCCGGCGGGAAGGATTGTTCGTTGAGCCCTGACCCTGCCGTCGAGGACGTCGACCGGCTGCAACGATCCAGCCGAGACATGACCGACGTGCCCGCGGCCCTGTCGGGGTGGCTGTCGACGGTGCTGCCCAACACCACGCCGGAGATCACCGTCGACAGTGCCGTCGACGCCAACGGGATGTCCTCGGAGACCATCCTGGTGTCGGGTCGCTGGGTGCAGGGCGGTACGCCGGTGGAGCACCGATGGGTTGCGCGCGTCGCCCCCGCCGCCGCGGACGTCCCGGTGTTCGAGCACTATCGGCTCGATCATCAGCACGAGGTGATGCGCCTGGTCGGTGAGCTCACCGAGGTCCCGGTACCGCAGGTGCGCTGGCTCGAGCGCAGCGGTGACGTGCTGGGCCGGCCGTTCTTCCTGATGGACCGCGTCGACGGCATCGTCCCGCCCGACGTGATGCCCTACACCTTCGGCGGCAACTGGTTGTTCGACGCCGACGTGCAGCGGCAACGACAGCTGCAGGACGCCACCGTCGACGTGCTGGCCGCCCTGCATTCGATTCCCCAGGCGCAGCAGACATTCGGCTTCCTGCAGGACATCGACCCGCCAGGGCCGACGGCGCTGCACCGGCACTTCGGCTGGCTGACGAGCTGGTATGAGTTCTGCGTGCCCGACATCGGCCGCTCGGAACTGGTGGAACGCGCGCTGGCCTGGCTCACCGAGCGCTTCCCCGAGGACGTGGCCGCGGCCGAACCGGTTCTGGTGTGGGGAGATTCCCGGATCGGCAACGTGATGTACGACGACTTCCGCCCCGTCGCCGTCCTGGACTGGGAGATGGCCACGGTCGGGCCCCGGGCAATGGATGTCGCCTGGATGATATTCGCGCACATGGTGTTTCAGGAGTTGACGAAACTCGCAGGCTTGCCCGGCATGCCCGACTTCCTGCGCGAGGACGACGTGCTCGCGAGTTATCACGAGCGGACCGGTGTGGAACTCGGTGACCTGAGCTGGTTCTACGTGTACTCCGCGGTCGTGTGGTGCTGTGTGTTCATGCGCACCGGTGCCCGGCGGGTGCACTTCGGCGAGATCGAGAAGCCCGCCGATGTCGAGTCGCTGTTCTACCACGCGTCCCTGCTGAAGAGATTGATGGGAGAACAACACTGATGCTCGGTCCGATGGACGAATATCCGGTGCACCAGGTTCCGCAGCCGATCGCCTGGCCGGGTAGCTCGGACCGTAACTTCTACGACCGGTCGTATTTCAACGCCCATGACCGTACCGGTGACATCTTCGTGATCACCGGCATCGGCTACTACCCGAATCTGGGGGTGAAAGACGCCTTCCTCCTGGTGAGGCGGGGAGACACCCAGACCGCCGTGCATCTGTCCGACGCCATCGACGGCGATCGGCTCAACCAGCACGTCGGCAACTACCGCGTGGAGGTGCTGGAGCCGCTGCGCCGGTTGCGCATCGTCTGCGACGACACCGAGGGCATCGCCGCCGACCTGACCTGGGACGGTCTCTTCGACGTCGTCCAGGAGCAGCCGCACGTCATGCGTCGCGGCAGCCGGATCACGCTGGACGCGCAGCGTTTCGCCCAGGTGGGTACGTGGAGCGGTCAGCTCTGCATCGACGGGCAGGACATCGCCGTCGATCCGGTGCGCTGGATCGGCACCCGGGACCGGTCCTGGGGAATCCGGCCCGTCGGGGAGGCCGAACCGCCGGGGCGCCCCGACGATCCGCCGTTCGAGGGCATGTGGTGGCTGTACGTGCCGATGGCGTTCGACGACTTCGGCATCGTCGTCATCATCCAGGAGGATCCGCGAGGTTTCCGCTCCCTCAACGACTGCACCCGCATCTGGAAGGACGGCCGGATCGAACAGCTCGGGTGGCCCCGCGTACGGATCCAGTACCGGTCGGGCACCCGCATCCCCACCGGGGCGCGTATCGAGGCCACCGGGAGTGACGGTGCGCCCGTGCTTTTCGAGGTGGAATCGAAGCTGGGTGTGCCCATCCACGTCGGTGGCGGTTATGGCGGTGACACCGACTGGTTGCACGGCGTCTGGAAGGGTGAGCGCTTCACCGAGCGGTTGACCTACGACATGACCGATCCGGCGATCGTCGGCCGCGCGGGGTTCGGCGTGATCGACCATGTGGGCCGCGCCGTCTGCCGGGAGGCCGACGGCACCGAACGCGAGGGCTGGGGACTGTTCGAGCACGGTGCGCTGGGCCGCCACGACCCGTCCGGGTTCGCCGACTGGCTCACCGTCGCGCCCTGACGTCAGACCGGGTGCGGTTCACGCTCGGCGGTACGACCGAACACCATCGCCTCGTCGACGCGGACGAGGCGATGATCGATCGCATCGCGAACGTAGTTGTGGCTGAACACCCACGGCCGCTGCGTTCCCGATTTCGGCAGCGCGTTCACTCCCCTGAGCACGTATCCGGACTGCAGATTGAACGCTGGTCGCTGTTCCATGTCGGTGCGTCCGAGATGTGGGTACGCGTGGGTGTAGCCACGAGACCGCATGTACGCCAGCAGCTTCGCCGCCGAGCGGGCCGTCAGGTCGGCACCCAGGGTCCATGATGCGTTGGTGTAGCCCATGCACCACGCCGCGTTCGGCACGTCCTCGAGCAGGTGGCGCCGGTAGACGAATCGGTCATGGAGTTCGACCTGCTGCCCACCCACAGTGACGGTGACGCCACCGAGGGCGCGCATCTGCAGTCCGGTCGCGGTGATCACCGCGTCGGCGTCCAGACGACGGCCCGACCTCAGCACGACGCCGTCCGCATCGAACTGGTCGACATGATCGGTGACGATCTCGACATCGCCGGCCGCGATCGCTTTCAACAGATCGGCGTCGACCATGAAGCACATCCGCTGATCCCACGGGGCGTACGGCGGCCGGAAATGGACGTCGACGGGGTAGTCGGCGGGCAGTTCGCGACTGACCATCCGGCGCAGCAAGCGTTTGGTGACACCGGGCGCTCGGCGCGAGACCAGCCAGATCATCGCGCCGAACATCGACATGATCCACCGAGCGACGAGATGACCGGTCCGGCCGGGCAGGACTCTCCGGATCGCATTGAGCGGCGGCAACACCCGCGGCACCGACAACAGGTAGGACGGGGTGCGTTGCAGCATCGTCAGGTGCGCCGCCCTCTGCGTCAGCGACGGGATCATGCTGACCGCGGTGGCACCGCTGCCGATGACGACGATGCGTTTCCCGGCGGCGTCGAAGTCGTCGGGCCAGTGCTGGGGGTGGATCACCTGGCCGCGGAAGTCCCTGAGTCCAGGGAAGTCGGGAGCGAACGGCTCGTCGTAGTGGAAGTAACCGCTGGCGAAGAACAGGAAGCGCGCCGTGAAGACGACTTCGGCGCCGTCGTGGGAGGCGCACACCCGCCACGTGTCGGTCGCAGAATCCCATTCCGCCGAGCGCACTTCCGTCCGGTACCGGATGTGTTCGTCGATGCGGTGTTTGCGCGCGGTGTCGGCCATGTACTGCCAGATGTGGGCGCCCTCGGCGATCGCCTCGGGTCGCGGCCACGGCTCCCACGGGAACGACAGCGTGAAGATGTCACTGTCCGAGCGGATTCCCGGGTAGCGGAACAGGTCCCACGTCCCGCCGAGCCGATCGCGCCGCTCCAGGATCGCGAAGCTCAGATCGGGGTTCTTCTCGCGGATGCGGTATGCGGCCCCGATCCCGGAGAAGCCTGCTCCGATGATGATGACGTCGTGATATTTCGACTCTCCAGCAGTCATGACAACCTCCTGTGGCCCTTATGCCCCCTGCGCCGGCGTGACCGCCCGAACCGCGGTCCGCCCGAACACCATCGATTCCTCGATGCGGTCGAATCGGTGGTCGACGACGTCGAGCACGTAGTTGTGCCGGACGTTCCACGGGCGGTGCGTTCCCGACCTCGGCAGTGCGTGCGGGGCGCGTCGCACGTAGCCGGCGGCCAGGTCGAAGGCGGGTTTCTCGGGCATCGGCACGTCACCGCGGTGCGGGTAGGCGTGGGTGTAGCCGTGGGCCGTCATGTGGGACAACAACTTCGCGACGGCCTTGGCGGTCATGTCGGCCCGCAGCGTCCACGAGGCGTTGGTGTATCCGATACACCACGCCATGTTGGGGATGTCCTCGAGGAGATACTCCTTGTAGACGAACCGATCGGTGGGGGTGATCTCCTCGCCGTCGAGGAAGACCCGGA
>Ga0247757_10001253_pt1 | contig 17711 bp, 8 predicted proteins | sample UWRJL126311R4_FD_180929 | JGI IMG/M metagenome (GOLD analysis project Ga0247757, IMG submission 180929) | Plant litter microbial communities from Arlington Agricultural Research Station in Wisconsin, United States - UWRJ-L126-311R-4 | ecosystem: Environmental > Terrestrial > Plant litter >... | reverse complement strand
ACTCAATCAATTCATTCAATTCTTCACTCGTGCCACATTCTTACAGTTATGAGCCCGGCCTAGCGCCTCTTATACTGCCATCATTACTATCAACTCTACTGTATATCATATACAATGTCGTTCAACACTACCTCCCCGGCTGTCATCCTTCGCAGCCATCGCGACTGGGACCTTTGGTACAGCCGACTGCAAGAACTAGCTGAAACTCTCGATGTATGGGAGTACATTGATCCTGAATCAGCTATAGTTCCTGCCCAGAAACCTGAGCCACCTGCTGCTCTCGCTCCTCTCGTTCCTGAACAAGATGATGGCTCACCGGCTACCCTACCTAACCCGGCAGTTCTTACTCGAGATATGACGCTGTACAGAGCAGAACTCAAGGAGTATAGACGAACACAGGATAAGATTAGCCAAGTGAGAAATCATATAACTAATACGATCCAAGGAAGCTTGCTGTATCATATTATCTATCAAAAATCTGTCCGCGATAAGCTTAAAACACTGTAGACCCTATTCCTACCATCGAAGTCGATACGAGACTATCAAGTTCGTAGTATGTATAACTCTGCTAAGGTGTTCCATAGCCGTAGAGAGAATATAGAAGACTGGGCAATTATATACCTAACGGCACTTGATAGAGCGAAACAACTGAATCTACTAGAGGTTATAGACTTCCGCCTATATCAGGATCTACTTAGAGTAGTAGACTAGATTCATCTATTATACGCGTTACTTCTAAGTTAGACTATCTATAATATAGAGGAAGTGTATACTGGCAGTGAACCTATTAACCCATCAGTACCTTAACTCCTAGTAAAATACCTAGCGTACTATCGAATAGTAGAGACGAAACTAGCTCGCTTAGCTCGCTAGCCATTAGCATATATAGCACACGCAGCACCGACGCTAAATGGCGAACTATCACCATATTATAAAAGGAAAAGAACTCAGAACAACGCACCGTCGAAACCATGTCTATGTGGTGATATGCACTACTAGGGCCAGTGTCTATATATTAACGAAACGCAGCGATAGAAGGGATTCGTCTTAGACCCTAAAAAAGCTAAGAAGGTCTTAGAATTCGAGGCTAAGGATTATATAGGATTACTTATTAAAATACGAAACAAGAATAAGCGATATAAGCGTCAGAGAACTCAGCCGCCAGGTTCTAATTCGATAGAAATCGACGCTAGCGACAATCCTGTTTCACATTAAGTATATAAGATATATGCTGTATACTCGTCAGTATTTAATAACCCTATTATGAGTAGTAGTTCTTCCTACCCCTTACTATACTTATAGGTTTTAGACCCTGGTATAGACATCTATATATGTAATAACCCTACTAAGTTTATATAGAAGTATCTAGCGTCACCTAATGATATCATCCTTATTGGCGCTTAGTTAGTTTAGGTATAAGTATAGGGTGAAGTGAACATCTCGCTCTCGACCCTATAGGGATAGAAGAAGACGACAACACTCAAATACGTCGCTCTAATTCCTAGCTTTTTCACGAGCCTAGTATCGCTCTCGCGTCTATCATCGTTATATGTATATTTCGATTTAAGAAGGAATGTACTGTATCGCATACGTCCTAGTACTTAGTCTATAGATCTAGCTAAACTTATAAAGATTGGAGGTCATTAGCTAGTTGTATATTATATAGACCTACCTATAGCGTTAGTATTCGCATCTTCGCTAGTACTAACCTTATTAAGAATACTATTAGTATTCGTAGTAGAATATAGACATCCGCAGTACTCAGCAATGCTACTTAAGCCAAGATACCTTACTAAGGAACAACTATATATACTTATAGGTCATCTAAGTAAGGAAGCTATTGATTAACTAGCTGAGAATATTATAGGCTTAACGATAGTAGGTGGTATAGTACTGCGAACGATAGACTGTAAATAGTATATATAGAATAAGGCCTATTAGAAGATCTCTAGGAGATTAGGGTATAAAGTCGGAGCTACTCGCCTATTCGAGATAGTAGCTATAGATATTATAGAACTAGATACTATATCCTTTAATAGATATAGATATATCTTCTATGCATATAACGTCTACTCGAAGTTTAACTTCGTTATCCCTCTACGTAGGAAGAATAAATATATACTACTTAAGACGATTAGAGAACTCGATCGAATAATTAAATGGCAGTTTAACTATTATGTAGTATTCCTAATGGCTAACGACGAGAGAGGATATGGCATGACAGACGACTCGACGCGAGAATATTATAAGGAGGAAGGGATTCAGCTATAAGTTAGATCTCTATATACTCCTGAACAGAATGGTGCAGCCAAACGATCTAGAAGGAATCTTATAGAGAAAAGTCGATCTCTAAGTAATAATACGAATCTACCTCTATTACTTGGCTTAGAAGTATATATAACGGTGGCCTACTTCCTAAATCGCACACTAACTAGGTCCTTAGGCGGGAAGACCCTATTTAAAATTGCGTACAAGAAAAAGCTAATGCTCGTACATCTCTATAGATATAGCTGCCGTGCATATCTACTAAGAAAATAGATAGCTAGAACCGACAAGCTCACCCTAAGAGCACTAATTAGATATCTTGTTGGGTTTGACTTAACGAATATCTATAGAATCTAGCTACTAAAAGCAGGAAGAAAAGGAAAGGTAATTCGTACAAGAGATGTAACATTTAGAGAAGATCTATTCTACACGCTAGAGGACGATGATAACATAGTTTTACTCATATAAGGAATAGAACTAGAATAACTCGCTCGCGACTATTACCTATTATTATTAGAAGAATCTTCTAATGACGAACTCATCACGATGCTACTTACTCAGCTATCTAAAAACGTAACCTATTAGAATTATAAGATTACTTACCTACCTACGCTAGCAGTAATATTAGAACGAGCGGCAATATTAGAATGAGTAGTAATATTAGAACGAGTAGTAATATTAGAACGCGTAACAATATTAGAATATACAACAATATTAGAACGTGCGATAACATCAGAACGAGCTCAGTCACCTCAGCCTATAAGGAGGCGAAGACGCCAGGAGGACCTAGATCCTTAAGACGTTAACCAGGTATAGAATAGAGAACTGATTGACGGTAACCTACGTTAGTTATATATACTGCCTATAGGTTCTATAAGAATTAGAAAACCATCGTAGAAGAAGAACTCTAGCTACTTCGTTAGAGCTTACTGGTTAGCCTACCTAGCAGCGTTACTAATAGACAAAACGCGATTCCATTTCATAGAGCTTCCGCTAGAACCTAAGCTATATAGAGACGTTATAAAGATGCTATTACCTTATAGAGAAGGATTTCTACAGGCTATATCTCTAGAAATCTCGACAATCAAACGAAAACAAATATATAAGACGATAACCTAGCAAGACTTCGATCCTTAAGAGGAAGAAGTACTACCACTTATATAGGTATTCAAATACAAGTTAGATAATTAAGGATATCTAGCTAAGTATAAAGCTCGAATTTATGTACGAGGGGATCTATAGATAACGTAGGAAGATACCTACGCTGCTACACTAGCTACGCGTATATTTAGAGCCCTAATAGCTATAGTAGCTTACTTTAATCTAGAAATTCGATAGTATAATGCTGTCAATGCGTTTATAAACGCAGAACTCACTATTCCTGTATACTATCACCCGCTAGAAGGATTCTCTAATTCCAACCATCTCTAGAAGCTGATTCGCGTGCTATATAGCCTTAAGACGTCGCCACTACTATAGTATAAAGAGCTGACGAAGATACTTAAAGAACTAGGCCTTTATAAAGTCAAGGATGCTCCGTGTCTATAGTAGAATGATAAACTTATAGTATTCTTCTATATAGACGATATAGTAGTTATTAGTTCACTAGCCTATATAGATTCTCTGAACGAATTCGAATAGAAGTTGCTATAACGCTATAAGATCCGTTTACTAGGGCCCCTGAAAACCTTCTATGGCATGCAGGTGCATAAAGATCGCGATAGTGGCTCGATCTAGATCTTACAGGAAGCATATATAGAGAAGCTATACTAGAGATTCTTATCGCCGAAACTATTTATTAAGGCTCCATCGACTCTACTACTACTAGAAGAACTACTGCCATTAGAATAACAGTCTAACGACGTCACGAAACATAGATATACGCAGGTTACTGGCTCTATAGGTTATATAGCCAGCGCTACTAGACCTAACGTCTTAAAATTATACTTAAAGCTTGCAGAATTCCTTATAAATCTATTGCAACGTCATCTAGATACTGTATATCAGACAGTGGAATATCTATATACTATAAAGGATCGCTCGCTGTATTATAATGTATCAATTCTAGAAGAAGTGATTTATATAGTAGAAGAACCGAGTAATCTATCTTTCTTTAGCGCATCTAACGCGTCCTTCGCCGACGATAAGGTTATACGAAAAAGCTTATAGGGCTATATCTTCTACCTATTCGGCGGCCCCATTGACTGGAAGGCTATACTATAGAGAAGTGTTATAAAATCGACGACTAAGGTAGAACTAGTCGCTGCTTCGTCAGCTGGCATAGAAATTATATAGTGGTCTAGAGTCTTTAAAGGAATCAACTTCGACCTAGGATATAAGAAAACACTATACTGTGATAACCAGTAGACGATTCGACTACTTACGTTAACTATTCCGCGTCTTAAAACAAGCGTCAGGCATATTGATATATACTATCACTGGCTGAGGCAGACAGTACTGTTAAAGGACGTCAACATCTTATATATATCGTTAAATAGTCAGCCAGCCGATAGCCTCACAAAGCTACTACCGAAACAACGCTATAAGAACTGGGTTAAACTACTGAATCTATAATAATTCCCTCCTACTTCTTCTTCTACAGCCGAATACTAGAATACTTAGAGTTCTAGCAGCGAGCTGATAGAATTCTAATAATAAACTAGCGAGAATTCTATATAGAATTCTAGCTTAGAACGCCGACAGCAAGCCGGTGGTATGCTGGCAGCTTTCCCGCAGCTTTCTAGCGGCATTCCAGCGGTAAACCGACTCAATTCTATCACGAAATCGATCAGAATTCTATATAGAAAACTCGCTATACTCTATAGCAATTCTGGCAGCGTTCCTACAGCTTTCCTGCAGCTTTCTGGCGGCTTTCCCGCAGCTTTCTAGCAGCTTTCCTACAGCTTTCTGATGGCATTCCGCCAGCAAACTGATGGAAAGCGTACGAGTATAAGAAGAATAGAGACCTTCTCTCTATAGGCAGAATCAATCAATTACTTTAATTAAAACTATCCTTCTTAAAATAACAAGTAAGCTAATAGCTTTCTCTAGTCCTTACTACACTCAATAGAGCTATACGCTCACAAAAACGCTTAAATGAAGCACCTTCCTATATATAAAGTAATAAAAAGGGGAGACACCTCCAGAGACGTCTGAAAACATGAGGACCCTATATACACCGCGACGGCGGAGACTACCCACCTAGGAACTGCACCCGACTAAGAGAGACTGATCACCTCTTACTTTAATTTAAATGCAGCTGTCTTAAAATAGATAGAGGGGGACTTATAGTCAAATATCAAATCAGCTTTAAACTATCAAATATTAAATTAACTTTTAAATATCAAATCAGCTTCTAACTACGTTCGAAGCTGAAGGGGGTGTGTAAGCAGCCAAGGCCATATCATATGATGGGTTCTCGCTATATAAGGGCGTCAAACATGTCTGCTACACATAGACACCTACACTGAACTATACACTTAATCAATTCATTCAATTCTTCACTCGTGCCACATTCTTACAGATATAATACAAGGAATCTAGCAGATAGCTGGTAGAACTATTGACGTGTTTAGGCTAGAATACAGCCTATCTTAGGGAATGACCCTTTACTGACGCCCTCACGCTGTCTCGTACATGAGAGGAAGCTGCATTGGTGTTTACCCTGTAAACACTTTCGTAAGTTCAGTAGGGATAGTCGGCAGCCTCTAATCCTGCTCATAAACAATGCCTAAGACGATAACAGGTTCATTTAGGCCCTTTTTTGCAATTCCCCTACTCTAAAGCTGCATTTCTGGCGGAACACTTTTAACTTTTTCCTCAATTTCTTTTTCGATTGCATCAAGTTTCTTCAGATGATCTTCGTTTCCATTTTCGGAAGATATGTCCTCGTCTAGGTTCCCGAGGGTTTTCAGAGACGCTGCAATATAGCCGTAAATGTACTATAAGTAAGATAACAAGCATTAGAGGCTGAGAAGCATACGATGAGAAGCGGAATAACTTTACCTGTGGCATACTGAGGAACTCCGGCAGCGATCAGGCTGACCGATTGGCTAAACAGAGAGAGTTGAAGTTTGGGAACCTTGGTTAGAGGGGTTGTTTGATAATGTGATTTGAAGTGGGGCGATGGTTATTTCTGTTCCTCTTCTCAATGGCTTTTGTGTAGTTAGGGTGCTGGTTGCTTAGTCAGGTAGGTTCATAGTTAGGTAGTTAACTAGTTAAAACACAATCACACCAAATCACCCCGCAGCTAACCGAATTATAAGACTCTTTATACTGGCCCCACCTGCCAGTCAGCTGAGATAGTGCAGATAGTAGTGATGAAGCTAAATGCTGAAAATGCTGCAAGGCAGAGGGAAATCTAGAACAGTCCAACATTTATTTACGCTCTTGTCCGCACGCGATGTGCAATTAGAACTTGCGCTACCTAGTAGCAGAAGATTGGAATAGATATATAAAGTTAGACGTTTTCCCCACGGCGAGCAATCGGGATTGAGAGAAAATAAACAGCAGGCCTGACTCAACACGACACGGCACTCCCTGATCCCTTCTATCCCTAAATGGCACTGGTATGTTTAACTTTCTAATTCCGTCCTGTCTTTTTTCCGAGATCTAACCTACCACTCTCCAAGATCGCACCACTTACCACTATTGCCCAAAACGAGAACCTCGAAGCGTGGTGGCACCCGCTCTGGACATACAAGCTGCAGTCTTTCACTTATGCAGGCTATGGCACCCCGAACCTCTGTATTTGATACTTCCATCAAGCCAAGCGCTCTTATAGTAATTTGTTAGCAAGCCAAGCTGCGAATAGAAGATGGCTTGAAAAGCTTGACCAGCTTGACTTAGGTAAACGCGTAGACGAACAGGTAGGATGAGCCTATTAGTATTGCAGTAGGAGCGACCTCACGATACTTTTTTAGTGTTGTAGTTACTATCGTCAGATTTCCGATCGTTCTGAGAAGGGTGATTTTGATTGAATTGATTGATTGAATCTATCTCTGAGGAAAGGTGTTGTTCTCTGTCCGCCGCCGCTCCTTCTACTAGCGTCTTATATTCATTTCCTTAGTACGCTTTCTGACGGCTCTCCGCCGGCATTCCTAGGAAGGCTGGCGGCTTTCTGGCGGCTTTCTGGCGGCTTTCTGGCGGCTTTCCGGCAGCCTTCCTGCCAGCTTTCTGGCGGGTTGCCGGCGGTTTTCCGGCAGCTTTCTGCCAGCTTGGTGGCGGCTTTCCGGCAGCGTTCCTAGAGAACACTACTCGCTTTCTAGCGGCATTCCTAGGAAAGCTGCTAGCTTGCTGCCAGCTTTCTGGCGGTTTTCCGGTGGTTTTCTGGCGGCTTTCCGGCAGCCTTCCTAGAAGTAGTACTATTCTGACAACTATTAATAAATAGCCGCTAGCTTCTATCCTCTATCCTTTATCCTCTACTATCATGAATTTTCTATAGTATTACTATTCCTATCAACCTCATCTTATTGTCACTATCATTCCATCAAAAAAGCGCATCTCCAGCGGCACTACTGCCCCAAACAAGCGCCTTGAAGTTCTACGTTTGTGGCAACCACTGCGAGAGGTAAGATGGCTTATTAAGTAACTTGTCAAGAGTATCAAGCCTTCGGGTAGATCAAGCCACAGCACATACCAGACTCAGTTTGTTTGGTCGCTAAGCGCAGGGTGTTCATCCATCTTACAGGAAATGTGTTCCATGCTGCAATCCTGGAGCGTCCTCGTAATTCATGGTGTAGCAGTTGGAATGTTAGACCAAACTAATGCGGAATGTAAAGGAGGAAGGCCCGCTTTTAAGCGGGGAGGGTCGCGCCACCGCATGAACACGATACGTTAGAAGACTAGACACCTTTTAATCCCAAATTGTACGTCCTAGCTCGATGCGTGGACAGGACGATATCTACTCGAGCTGCGATATCTAGTCTGATCACCCAATCATACGTTCCAAGCCGCATGAAGCAGTCAACTAGAGCAAGGAGGCCAATAGATCGACCTGCAGACCACTTCCAGTTTCGAATTACGAATGCACCATTATCCTTTTCATGTCGCCTACTGATTGGCTTCTTTCATTGGATCTTCGCAATGAAAACCACCATACTTAACATTCCTGCACTTTAGATATCATGCCGCCAGATCTCGGTACAAATTTCTTATGCGTCCTACTTCTCATGGCCATTCATAGCTGCCTCATAGCAAAGGTCGTGGGTCTCCTCGACCATCTCGAACTTGATGCCCTCAGCCTCTAGTCGCTGCTTCCCATCATTGTCGATAATGAATGTGTTCGGCTCCCGGATACCCACATACACAATCTTCAGCTTCTCCTTCAAGGTCACAATTCTATCGCAGCAAGTGCGATTGCCACTCAGCCTTGCATTGCAAGGCTCCATGGTGGTATACAAGACCGTATTCGCAGGGAGCAAATCGATGATTCGTTCTTCAGCGCGTACAGCTGATAGTCCGTGGCTTTGGGCGACCTTGATGAAGCAGCATTGTTCGGCATGGGTGCTGCCCATGTCACCTTCCATGTAGCCGGGGAGTTCGACCGAATAGCCCGTTGAGAGGATCGCACCAGTGTCACCATCGACAAGCACGGCGCCAACACAAAACTTGTTAGGTCCTGGTGGCGAAAGGCGAGCCTGAACCACGGCGTATTCCATGAACGCTTTGTGGTCCCCTGGTACAATTGAAGGATGCGCAGCCATCGCCATGCTGCAAGGTGGGGAAATGGTTGTCAAATTTGGAATAGGACCACCCGGGGTGAGGGATGATCGCCTTAAAAGTCTGTATGGTACGGTAGCCAGCGGCTACGACTAGTGATGAGATAGGGTGCTCATTAGCGTCGCTCTAGTGTCTCTAGACGCGGCTCACCCAACTCCACCTTTAGCGCGCGCTATTTTCTAACTTTAGAGCCTCAGGCACTGGCCATGCTTCAATAGTTCATCGTATTTTCGTGAAACACGATTTATCCACTACTATGCGCCTCTACTGATGCCAGCTTTTATGAGTCTTAGTCCCCGCGGCTGGAAAGCTCAGCGCACAGATCTTACTTAGAGGCTTCTGATCCGGCGAGAATGGCACGGCTGGGTATGCAGTAGATAAACATGCATGCGCCCCGCAGCCTCGGGAAGCACGCGATGCCCAATCCAAACCACGCAGACGACTTTATCAGCTGTGGCAGGCGGCTACCAAACCCCACTTTTAGCCCCGGATCATACCCCGCCTCACGTCGCTGTTCAATGGCCTGTCGCTCAACCCCTATTACTCTGTTTTACTTTAGCTCGCGCTGTTTTCTAACGGTAGAGCCTCAGGCACCGGCATCATGCTTCATTCCTACAATGTCGTAGTCAATTGTTATACCCGTCCCATTCGATGGACCCCTTCAGCGCCCTCAGTTTGGCGACGTCAATCGTTCAATTCGTAGACTTTGCGACTAAAATCGTTCACGGAGCTCACCAGATCTATCAGACTGGCGCGGGTGCCGCAGCAGAAAACGCGGACATAGAGTTGTGCGCTTCTGAGCTGCACAATCTTTGCACTCGTCTTGATGTCTCGAAATTACCGCATCCGCGGAGTGCAGACGACGATGCGCTCTGTCGCATCGCGGATCGTTGTGTGTCTATCTCGAAGGAGCTTTCGTCTTTGTTAGGAAAGATCAAAGCGAAGAACCCAGACTCAAAATGGCAATGTATGATTTCTGCAGCGAAAACCCAGCTTAAGAAGGACGAAAGGGACGAGATTCTCGCCAGGTTGTCCCAATGCAGAGCCCAACTCGATAGCCAGCTCTCTCGCTTGGCTCAGTAGGTTTATCCCTTTCTTCACTATCAATTAAGATAATTGACGCCAATCTAGACTGGACAACAAAGACTTCCAGGAGCGAATCATCTTGTCCCTTCAATCGAACGATCAAAATTTGGAAAACCTTGTAAACGACATTCGAAACCTGAGATCCAACATTAGCATCTCATTCATAAGCGAGCACGCCAAGATACAACTGCGCCAAATCTTTGCTCTCCCAGAAATGACCCAGACGCTGATCACCTGCCGTCGAATCATCAATTTGTTGCAATTCGAAGATATGCACGAGCGGTTCGACGATATTTCCGAAGCCCATAAGGGAACTTTTGCTTGGGCACTGGATGATTGCAGTGTTCACAAGCTTGGAAACGAAAGACACCTGGGGAGTCATGGGCAAGATGTATTGGACTACAACCGTCTGTTTGAATCGTCTCCACGAGTGTATGATCCAGCCGCTGCTTACGCGGCACCACCGTGGCTCACAGACGATCAGGTTTTAAATCTATGCAACGATCCTGTGACTGCCAATGAGAGTAACAACCTTTCCCAATGGTTACAAACCGGTATTGGCGTTTTCCACCTCACGGGCATACCTGGTTCCGGAAAGTCTACACTAATGAAGTACTTATGGGATCACCCTAAAACTATGTCATACTGTAGTACTTGGGCCAAACCACGGAAGCTTGTCGTGGCAAAGTACTTTCTTTGGAAACATGGCACAAAGAAGCAGAAGACTATTGGTGGACTGTGTCGGTCCCTGCTCCATGACATTCTGGAAGAATGTGGCGAATTGGCACCAAAGGCTATGCCGGAGTTGTGGAAACAAGTGACGTCTACGCCTTGGCAAGTCGAGCTTAAGTACCAACTACGAAAGGATCATGTCTGTCGTGCTCTTACTCAACTTTTTTGCGATCCCACAACCAGTCACACTCATTGCTTCGTCATCTTCATCGACGGTCTCGACGAACTTGAAGAGGAAAACTCAGACTATGAAGATCTCATTAGGCTGATTTTTCAGTGGACACAGTCCGGACCTAAGCATGTCAAACTGTGCGTTTCAAGCAGACAACTTCACGAGTTTTTAGGCGCTTTTCCTGAGGATCAGAGGCTTTACTTGCATCATCATACCCGTCGAGATCATAACTTGGTTCTCCTTAGCCGACTTCAAGCCCTCATCTCGGCGGAAGACAAGTCGCCGTCTGGTCAGCAATTGCCCGGTATCAAAAACTCCAGAAATGAGCTGTCTAATTTGATAGACCGGATTACTCAGGCATGCTCTGGTGACTTCCAAAAGCTGCTGTGGGTGTTGAAAAGATTAAGGCAGATGACGCAGGTGGAGTGGGACCCCTCAGCGACAGGGAGATTCCGTCCACAATCAACACATGATCGAGGCGTCTTCATGGGGACTGTGGATTCACTCGAATCTACTTTCAATCAATTAAATTTCGATGACTGGTCTGATCATACCTACGGTTTCTCGGGTCCACGTTCGCTCCTTGATCCAGGTAGGATCATAGCTCGTGACTTATCCCCATCTAGAGCCGCCTACCAGCTCCTTGCAGGAACGAGCGCTTCAAATCATGAAGAACCCCTACGGCGCAGACAAATTCAGGAGATAAAGGCGTATCTTGACATATCTGGCTCCTTTGAGGATGGTCTCTTCGCAGCTAAGGATGCACGAATGAAAGGGACATGCGAGTGGTTTTCTACTAAGCCTGCATACCGCGACTGGCGCGATTTTTCATCAATAACGCCAAGATTGCTCTGGGTTACGGGAAAGCCTGCAGCAGGTAAATCCACCCTTGCCGGGCATGTCATTGAGGAGCTACAAAACAACGGGGAGGGATGCAGTTTCTTTTTCTTCAAGTACGCCGATCCATCCAAGTCATTGGTCAACACTTGTTTGAGGTCGCTTGCATTCCAGATGGCTAGCCAACAAGCACCGGTTAGAAAGAAACTTTGGGAAGTTCTCCGAGAAACTGCTGGGCCTGTCAGCGAGAACGGCAATGAACGTTTACTCTGGCACAAGCTGTTTTTGAATACCATCTTCAAAGCTGGCCTAGAAAAGCACTTTTGGGTTATAGATGGCCTGGACGAGTGCGAAAATGCCGCCACTGCGTTTAAAACACTATTGAGCGACTTAGAGGGTGTAATTCCGCTCCGGATTTTTGTGACTAGTCGGGACACGCAGACACTTCGCACGGGGTTTGCCGAACTAGGTTTGCGGCGTTATCGCCATGAGGCGATATCAACGATGGACACGCTTTCAGACATCAGGGCATTTGTGGAAGCAAGATCGAAGACCCTCGTATCCATGAACGACGAGACTAGGGCCGCGCTAATCGAGAAAATCGTTACAAAGTCCGAAGGATTGTTCTTGTGGACTTCGCTTGTGCTCAAAGAATTATCCCACACGTATAGTGAGGATGAAATCAACCAAGTTCTTGAGGAAATCCCCAAAGACATGGATCCACTTTATCGTAGAACCTTAGACATAATGTCCCAGTCCGCAGGCGCAAAGCACCTCACTAAGTCGATTATAACCTGGACAACCTGTGCGACAAGGCCACTTAAGCTGAATGAACTCGAGGGCGCGCTCAAGTTTACTGGTTACGACAAGATTTCAAATCTCGAAGCAGTGCTCCAAGCGACTTGCGGCCAGCTTGTGACGGTCGACCGGCTTGGAAACGTACAACTGGTGCATGAAACTGCACGCGAATTCCTTTTGAACGAGAATCTCGGTTCTGAATTTGCAGTACGTAGAGTGACGGCAAATACACAGCTTGCGAAAGCATGTTTGGGGTATTTAATAGATGACGAGATGAAGAGACCTCGGTCAGTACGGCGCCTGAACGTCGGCGCGTCTTCTAAGAAGCGGATTCCCTTTTCTAACTACGCTTGCTTCAATTTCTCAAGTCATCTAGTACAGGCTGACAGTACTTCCACGGAAATTATTGGACCTTTGAACAAATTCTTGAGTGCGAACGTCCTAACTTGGATCGAGGTAGTTGCCCATACCGGTAACCTCAGCAGCCTTATTCAGGCTTCTAAACACTTGAAGAAATACTCCACTTATTGTAACGCTCCTGGGGACCTTCGTTTAATCCAAACATGGTCCACAGATCTCATACGTATCTCTGCTCGGTTTGCTGATGCACTTGTTGCATGTCCGCCAGCAATATTTTCTCTGATTCCTCCACTCTGCCCAACAAACTCAGCCATTTACAAAAGTGCGCAGCAGGGCCATAGATTAACTATTTTGGGTAATCCGACTGCCGAGTGGGGGAATAGGCTTACTTGCGTTGACTTCTGGTCTCCGACGAGCTCACTGTGTCATGGATACGATTATTTTGCCGTTGGTTTATTAAACGGCGTAGTAGTGCTCTACCATGCTGGAACGGGTCAAGAATACAGGACATTAAGTCATGGGGAAGCGGTAATTCTCCTTTTCTTCCTTGACAGATCCGGTTTAATGGCATCCTGTGGGCCGAAGGTGATCCGAATTTGGGACATCAGAAGTGGGGAAGCAAGATATACTTTCCAAGCACCGCAAAGATGCATTGCTCTTGCATGTGATAATGGAGTTCTCATAGCTGCTTGCGACAAGAACTATCTGGCTTCCTGGAACCTCAACGACGGATCCCGACAATCAGACAGGCCGTGGAATGCTGGCGAGGAGTTTGCCGATAGTCAACTCCGTCGCCCACCGTCCGCGGTTTCCATCTCATTGGAGCATAAAATGCTAGCAATAGCTTCGCCAGGAAGGCCTATAATCCTGTGGTCCCTTGATGATGATGACTACTACGGTAGTTGTGGCAAGAAACTCGCCAATGGCGAGCCAAGCAAACATTTGGTTACAGCTTTGGTATTCAACCCGAGCCCAGCATTAGAACTACTTATAGTGTCCTATCTCGATGGCGATCTCGTTCTCCTGGATCCCTTCAATGACGAAACTCTCCAAACAGTGCGTGCGAACTGCCCAAAGCTTGCCGCAAGTCCTGATGGCCGTCTGGTCGCTGGAGCTGCGGGTGCTGGAACAATAGACATATATGGTTTTGAGTCTTTAAACTTAATGTACAGGATCAAATCTTCGAATTTGTATGTCAAGCAACTGGATTTCAGCAAAGACGGCCTTCATTTTGTCGACATCAGAGGCTCGCAATGCAATGTCTGGGAGCCGGCCGCTCTTCGGCGAGCTTCTATTGTTTGGGACAGGAATGATACGCCTGCATCCTTCGTCGAGTCGCATGGGCCGAGCTCGAAAGCGAGAGTAAACACTCTTGTGTTGCTTGATGGACAGAAACATATCGTCTGTGGCAAACATGACGGATCGGTCGCCTTGTACGATGTAGAATCAGCAAGCGAGACTACTCAAATGTATAGACACAAATCGAGGGTTCATCTTATCACTTACTGGAAGGCGAACGGAGCTATCATCAGCATCGATGAATCAAACTCGGTAATAGCTTGGTCAATGCCTGTGGCGACCAATAGTGGGCTTGTGCTGGGCATACCAGGAGAGGAAATTTTCTCCTTCCGTCTAGATAGTCACAACACTATCACCCAGCTGCTTACCTCTGCAGACACCGGCAGATTTATCTTATCCACTCGCGAATCCGACCACCTCTGGTCATTTCACCAACCTGAAGAGATAACCAGATTGAAACATGACACATCCAGTGTCCGAAAGTGGGTACAACACCCCAAATTAGCCGAGATCGTCCTGCAAGTCGACGACAACAGCGTTCGAATTTACAAATGGCACGACTGGTCGCTAGTATCTAGCATATCTGTCTCAATTGAAATGACGGGGTTTCAGATGAAGCGTATCGTTCCATACATGGTTGATCGAAATCACAAACTTTTGCTAGAGGTGTCAGAGCTGCACGGAGGGGCCGACACACGGGGTGTGTATTTGCTAGATTTGACGCAAATGACCGTGCCCTCGGTAACATTTACGTCACAATCTAAGGCAGTCACGGTGGGTGCTGAACAATTTCCGATCCGTGCATCTGGCACGCAGTTGCCGCCTCTCATCGTATCCCTCATATCACATATTATCGGCCTCTCGGAAACGCAGAAGCTCATATTTTTGGACAGACAGTCCTGGGTATGTTCAATTGCACTCGAACAAAAGTCCAGCAAGTCTATCCAGTATACTCGCCATTTTTTTGTACCATTTGACTGGTTTTCGGGGTCACGAGGAATTGTAGCTACGGTATCTGGGCATCACGTAATTTTCGCAAGGAATGATGGAGTTGCAGTTGTTCATGGAGGTTTTGATTTCACTTATGCCATTAGTATACCAACCGAATGATAGGGTATAATAGGGTGGTACAATTAAGGATGGTTTAAATATTCTATTATATCAAGATATATATATATATATATATATATATATATATGGGCGGATAGCAGATGTATACTTACACTCCGAATTTTAGATCGATATTTATAAGGATTAATTCTAATATTAGAAAATACCTAGCCGGTAGTATAGTAGAGTTGTCAGATTTTGATAGTTCTGTAAGGGTGATTTTGATTGAATTGATTGATTAAATATATCTCTGAGAAAAGGTGTTCCTTAGCTCTCCCCGTCGCTTCTTCTGTCAGAATAGTACTACTTCTAGGGAGGCTGCCAGAAAGCTGGCAGCTTTCCTAGGAATGCCGGCGACAAGCCGTCGAAAAGCGTACTAAGGAAAGAATATAAGGCGCTAGTAGAAGCGAAGAACACCTTTTCCTCAGAGATAGATTCAATCAATCAATTCAATCAAAATCATCCTTTAGAGCCATCAAAAATTAAGCAGGAGCACTCTGCAGGTCACCTGACCGCTAAGTACCCGCCCTACTAATGCCTCGGTACTCCCATCTTAACTAGTTTCCTACATGGTAAGCTTTCCTTCATCTATAAACGCTGGCTGCCTTCTCTTTCCAGGTGATCGCTGTATTATTACCGTCCGACGGATAACACGTAGCTGTAATATAAGCATAGATACTTCGACTTTAAGGTAATAGAAGTTCTGATTACGCCCTAAAATCTGTATAAATCTTTTTTAGCCATGCAATGTACCTAATTATGAATACCTTAACCCTCATGATTCTAAAAACTACGTTCGCATCGTTGCTGCCGCCTTGATTTGCGGATAGCCGCTTTTTCATGGTCCTGCAGCACCAAGCTGCCACAGCGCTACCGTCGAGCCTTTTCCGCCGATAAAGCACTTTGATATTAGTTGAGGAGTCTTTATTTCGCGTTAAGAAGCCTTGTAAGCAGCTAAGGCCATGTCACATGATGGGTTCTCGCTATATAAGGGCGTCAAACATGTCTTCTACACATAGACTCCCACACCGAACTACACACTTAATCAATTCGTTCAATTCTTCATACGTGCCACATTCTTACAAGTCTTAATCAGCTTTATGGCGGTCGTCGCGCGCTGCGTCATGCGAGGTTGCCACCCTAGTCGGTACTTCCAACAAAGCAAACAAGGATCCTCGTCCAGGATGGTCCTGACTACGTTGTATTATATATTACCTTATCGGTTTCTGCTTTTTCGCGTGCACATACAGTTTAAAGCTATAATCCCTGTAGTACTTAGTATAGGCCATACCATGATAGACTTAGTGGTCGCAAGGGTTCTACTGTCAGAATAGTACCCCTTCTAGGAACGCCGCCGGAAAGCCGCCAGTAAACCGGCGGAAAGCTACCGGAATGCCGCTAGCAAAAGCTGCCGGAAAGCGTACAAGTGAAAGGAATATAAGAAGGATAGAGAACAGAACCTTTCTAGAGATAGAATCAATCAATTACTTCAATCAAAATCATCCTTCTCAGAACATCGAAATCTGACATCTACAGTCTTTTCGCATTTATACAGCCCGTTAACGTGCAGCGACTTGCTATGCCTCATACACTAGAACCGTTTGTTTCATCAATCAGATTTCAAAGCGAAGAATATTCTAGAATGCGTTTATTAATATAAAGAACGCTGCTTCGTAAGGTGGCGGGTGGGGAGGTGGCTGATATAAAATTCAAGAAAGCGAACAAAGAGCTACGAAGCACCAGCGGACTGCAGCAGCTTGACCACACCTTCGTATCCGTTCTTGGCGGCCCACGGCAGCGGCGTCCAGCCGATTATATCCTTCGAGTCGACCTCGATCTCGCCCGTGTCGAGCAGCAGCTTGACTACATCTTCGTACCCCTTCCCGGCGGCCCGCCACAGCGGCGTCTGGCCGTCTGTATCCTTCGAGTCGACCTCGATCTTACCCGTGTCGAGCAGTAGCTTGACTATACCTTCGTGCCCGTTCCCAGCGGCCCACGATAGCGGCGTCCGGCCAGCTGTATCCTTCGAGTCGGCCTCGATCTTACCCGTGTCGAGCAGTAGCTTGACTACATCTTCGTGCCCATTCCCAGCGGCCCGCGACAGCGGCGTCCGGCCGTACTTCGTATCCTTCGAGTCGACCTCGATCTTACCCGTGTCGAGCAGTAGCTTGACTACATCTTCGTGCCCATTCCCAGCGGCCCGCGACAGCGGCGTCCGGCCGTACTTCGTATCCTTCGAGTCGACCTCGATCTCGCCCGTGTCGAGCAGCAGCTTAACTACATCTTCGTGCCCGTTCTTGGCGGCCCACGACAGCGGAGTCCGGCCGGCTGT
>Ga0247757_10001252_pt1 | contig 17732 bp, 21 predicted proteins | sample UWRJL126311R4_FD_180929 | JGI IMG/M metagenome (GOLD analysis project Ga0247757, IMG submission 180929) | Plant litter microbial communities from Arlington Agricultural Research Station in Wisconsin, United States - UWRJ-L126-311R-4 | ecosystem: Environmental > Terrestrial > Plant litter >... | reverse complement strand
ACTATATCATTACAACCAATCCAGTTGCTACCTTATTTACTTTGTTGGTTCTACTAACTGGGAACCACTTCTATCTAGTTGGGCATTAGTAAATCTGGGCGAAGTCTGACATTGAATGACTGTTGGAGAGAATGATTTGGGTGCGACACTGGTCCATTTTAGTGTGATCGGGAGATTCTAGGGCTTAGGCGTAGGTAAGTGTGACAGAATTAGACGCCTTCCAAGCCTGAGTGATAAGATTCTACCGGTCCAAGTCCCGTGGGAATGTCACAACCTTCATTCTATCAGAGCAGAGCAATACAATACGACATATTTAAGCAGTACTCAAACAAAGTGGCGGGATATCACCACGATTGACACCGGCTCTTGTTCTATTCGCGGGAGCACGGTCCGACAATCTCCGAGAAACGCCCTGCAATTAGCCAGCATACCCCACATCCCAGCGCCCACGTTTTGGCTCGGGAGTTCCAGTTTGTGGCGCGCTCACTTGCATTTTCTGGATCATGCATCTTCCTTTGAGTTCATCCTTGTTTGCGGCGACACCAATTTATCTGCGGCTCCGTCGCATCATGAGCACCGCTACGCAATGCCGTATCTAAGCCAGGTTAAAGTGCTCAGGAGTAGTGTGGAGTGAAGAGCGATCGGGTAATGACAGCAATCAAGTTAATTACAGTTGAAAGCCGCAGATCCGGCACACTGTTGGTGCGGGTGTGCGCGTGCCCTTTGGCTCACATAAAGATGGAGAGAGCCTCCTCCAATCTTTGTACTAGGACGCGATACCAAGGATTAGACGGCGTTTCCTGCATACTTCTCTTCAATTCACCATGCCTGGAACTTCTCTGGCTCTGTTGGCTGGCCTCGGTTTCGTACCGACGGCATTTTCGGCTTCTCTGATCGCCTCCCATTACACTGGGAAGCTGTACAGCTTGAGCTTCAACCCAAGCAGTGGTTCCAATGCGCTGGCGATTACTGGACAGGTGACGGGATGTGGAAGTCTGCCTGCCTGGTTGGAATTGTACCCAGCGGATAACACTGTGTATTGCTTCGACGAGTCTTGGTATGGTAGTGGAACTATGGCATCATTCTCGGTGGCTAGTGATGGCAAGTTGACTTTGAAGAATCAAGCCAAGACGTCTGGAAATGATGTTCACGGCGTGTTATACGGAGGTTCAGATGGAAAGGGTTTTGCTGCCTCTGCACAGTAGTAAGTCAACCTGCTTTGTTAGTATATTGACCGAGTCTAATGATGTGCAGCTCGCCATCTACTATCACGACCTACAAGCTACCTTTCTCAAGTAGTACTAAAGTTCTTCAGCAGCAGAAGTTCACTATGTCGCAGAAAGGTCCCAACTCGCGCCAAGATGTGCCGCATCCCCACGAGATCCTGCTCGATCCAACTGGAAAGTTCATCCTCGTACCGGATCTTGGTGCGGATCTTATCCGTATCTTCAGCATTGACGCTACGAGCGGCCAACTCACCGCCTGTGGCCAAGGCAAGGCCGATGCGGGCGATGGTCCTCGCCACGGCAAGTTCTTCTCTACGAGTGGAAACACATCGCAGCCCAACGTGCTCTACACACTTAACGAGTTGGGCAACTCAGTCTCGTACTGGACCGTTAAGTACCCCAGTGGTTCAGGTGGCTGCATGACGCTGAGCAAATTGTCCACGCTCTCAACTTACGCCCCAGGGACCAAGGGAGGCCCCACCACTAAGGCAGCTGAACTCCGTGTTGCAGGTAACTTCCTGTATGCTGCAAACCGTGCAGACCAGACGTTTGGCAGCCAGCAAGACTCCATTGCGACATATAAGATCGATCCCTCGACCGGTGCAATTTCATGGCTGGAAGCGGCCAACGCACATGCGTACTACCCAAGGACGTTCCAAATCAATAAAGCAGGCACTTATGTAGCCGTCGGTGGACAAACAAGCTCGAATGTAGCCATCCTGAATCGCGATCCTAGCACTGGAAAGATTGGCAGCTTGGTGGCCAGCATCCAGGTCGCGACGGCGGGACGTGCTGGTGAGGAGGATGGACTCTCCGCTGTTATCTGGGTTGAGTAAATGGGTTTCTCGGATGACAAAAATCTAAAAACGCACTAGTATTCATTAACATTTTGCTCTACCAATAAGGAGTAAATGGAACAGCCTTACAGAGAGTTGATTCGGGCCTATGTTCGCTGCCAACTTTTAGCCCCCATTATGCACCGTCTGTGATAGCATTGCCACTTCCTTTACCAAGGACACGATAGTTATGGCACTATTCTCTCGGCCGAAAGAACAGCCATTGGAATTGCGAGCCAACCGGACTGAGGATTGTCCATGTAATCTTAGGCTTCGCGTGAAGGAAGTAAGGCGCCCCACTTTTGGGGAAGCCTACGATGTTTATACCATCTGTGGTTAGTGTGCATTCCTGAGCTAAACTGGTTACTGTGTACATTTTTTGCGAGATGCAAAGGGTCCAGGATCAGCACATACAGCGGCTCACGATCAACGCTCACAGCCCCATTGCTTGTCAGTTTCAACCTCGACTCGGCAGCTTCTTCGCGAGGCAAGATGTCTTTTTGTAGCGAGTTCGCAACGTGGATGCCCAGGGCGGAGCCACAACAAGGCACACTCGACTAAATTAAGCATATATAGGTCAGGGGCACAGATGGTGATGTAGGCCAAGCCTTACCGGTCGGAACAGTGACAGCTACCGCACCGGAGTGAGAACACTGCTCATACCGGTCACAGTTCGTACGAGTGTTCTTGAATGTGATGAAATTACCGTATCAAACAGGAAAATACCTACTATGATTGTGTCCTTTACTCTAAACGGCTCCAAATGGGTCGATCCTGTTGACATTGTCGACCTTATGGCCAGTGCTACCGATGCGCCTCAAGGTCGATCTGTTGGCATAAGCCCTACTTCAGAATCCTTACATTCAGCTGGCCAGGGTCTTAGGGTACCGCTCGAGTCAAGTTTACTCTATAATGCGCAGCAGACCTTATATGGAGACTTTTGTGCTTCGCGCCGAATCTTTTCGTATTCACGTTGACGACTCATCTGGTCTGCATCCATCATGAGTTCTGAGTTGAAATCAAGTTCGGCGCCTACCGCCATACCGTCCTCGGTGGAGACGTCAGTACCAACCGAACTTCCAACTGAAGTTCCCGCAGGTGGTTTCCTCATCAATGGCCAGACATACGACAACTTCTCGTCAAAAGAGGCTGCGGGTTCGTACCGCACGTTAAATAGCACTACGACGGGATGCTACGCAGAGAACGGATCGATGCCGATACTTCTCGCCGACCATGACCTGTGCAATCTGGGTTTCTTCTGCCCAAACAGTACGGATGCAGAACCACCACAGTATGTTCGCACTCCATCACCAGAATGGATTGAAGCTAATCTTGCGACTAGGTATTGTCCCCCAACCACCGAGTGCCAGGCCCTCAGAGCAATGAAGCAGACCTGCCTGCCGCAGGGACGCCTCGAGCCAGTAGTATGCAAGCCGGGATATTACTGCCCCCCTGGCGGAAAAGAGCAAATAGAATGCCCAAAAGGTGAGAAACTACCTTGGACTTGATGAGCAAAATACTAAATGGCTGTGATAGGTCATTTCTGCCCCACTGGAAGTTATGAGCCTTGGAAGTGCGACCGCGGTGCTATATGCCCCGCAAAGTCACAACGTCAAATTGTGCTGATGCCATTTGGATTCATGATTGCCTTCGACGTCATTTTGGGGATCATAGTTGGACTAGGGTTTGCTATTTCCGCGTGGAGAAAGTCAAGAAAACGAAACTATTCAGCGCTACCGAATCTTGGGGAAAAAGAGCTTGACGGCGATGATGTTGATTTGATTTCGAAACAAGACAAAACTGCTGCCATAGCTGCCGATTTACACGATGATCTTAGTGCGAACCCGGACTTTCAAATTTTCATGCGGTATATTGCAAGACTTATCAAGACGAAAGAGGTTGGTTTGTCGTTTGACTTCCAAGGATTGGAATTTGAGCCGAAACCAGGGAAGAAGATTCTTCACGGAGTAAGTGGTTCTATTCAAAGTGGTTCCATGTGGGCTGTGATGGGAGGATCGGGTGCTGGAAAGTCAACCTTTTTCAACGTCCTAATGGGGAAGACTCGTCACACAGGAGGCTCAATCATGGTAAACGGCCACCCAAAGGATATGACCAAATATAAGAAGCTCATCGGCTATGTACCCCAGGACGACATCGTCATTCCAGAACTGACAGTTCGCGAGAATATTTTGCATTCGGCAAGGGTTAGGCTTCCTATGACGTGGAGAGATAAAGATATCCAAGCCTATGTGGATGCGCTCATTTCCTGCATCGGCTTGAGTCATGTTCAGCATTCACTGGTCGGTGACGCCAACAAACCTGTTGTTTCTGGTGGACAGAGGAAGCGCGTTAGCATTGGTATGGAGCTTGCAGCTGCTCCCATGTGTATCTTTCTCGATGAGCCAACGTCTGGTCTTGACGCCACTTCTGCCTCCTCGATTATGAGATTGCTTAAAGCTATCTCCAAGCTTGGTGTCACTACTATCACCATCATTCATCAGCCCAGGGAGCAAATCTTTAATGGTTTCGACAATATCCTTCTTCTTGGTAACGGTAGCGAAATCTATGCGGGGCCAACCATCGAAGCACCAAAATGGTTTGACTCTCTAGGTTTTACATTCCCACAACGCGCAAATCCAGCAGACGTAATCATGGACATTATCACAGGCAACGGTCAGGAATACAGGCAAGATTACGGATGTTCCGAGGTCACTGTGAACCGACTCGTTGAGCAATGGCGTAGTAAAAGCCATACGATTAATTACGGTGACGATCCCATGCAACCACAACATCTTCTTCCGGAAGATGCTCTAGAGGGTCCTACACATAAACCTCATCGAAAGTCACGTCCTGTCTCTATAATATCGTCACCGGAGCAAGAAGAACAATTGAAGCGAACAATGAAGAAGCGTGGTGCATCATGGCCGGCTCAAGCGTACTACTGCTGCAAACGTAGTATTACACAACAAGTGCGCCTAAAAGGGAGCTTCTTCTTTGAGATTGGCGTAGGAGCACTGGCAGGCGGTATCATCGGTCTCTCTGCTTTTACCGCCAAAGGCCAAATGTTCGAAGGCCTCTACCAGCCTACATTCACAATCCTATCGCCTGCCGTCAATTATCAGTCTGCTTCGCAGCTTGGTCTCCTCGGCGCCATGGGTATAGGTTTAGCAGCATCAGCACCTGCAGTCAAAGTCTTCGGTGAGGAAAAATTGATTTTCAATCGCGAAGCTGCCGCCGGACACAGTATGAGTGCCTACTATGTGGGCAAAATGGTTTCAGTTTTCCCTCGACTCATGCTCGCGAGCCTGCATTTCAGCGTCTTCATGGGTATCCTAGCGACGCCTCTTATGAGGTGGTCCAACATGTTTGAAGCCAATCTGCTCTACTTCTACTGCGTCTACGGCCTAGCCTCTTGCATCGGTATGTGCGTGAAGCGCGAAGACGGCCCCTTACTCGCGGTCATGGCGAGTTTGATCATCGGCATCTTGGGCGGTGTAGCTCCGCCACTGAGTAATGTTAAGGACTGGAACCTGGAACCTCTATGGAGAATGAGCCCAGGTGTTTGGTTCACCGAAGCATACTTCAGTCAGAACTTGCTACCGCTGGACTACTTGTACATCCTTGAGGCAGCAAGTGAAGCGACTGGATTTACTCTTGGGAAGTTTAGCCTGGACATGTGGTGAGTTTGCATATTGTTATTACCTAAGTATTATAAACTAATGATTTTTAGGATTTTGTTTACGCTAGGATGCGTGTATCGTGTAATCGCTTTTGTGCTTTTAGTCACGGTGCAGCGAAGACGGTAGGACGAGTTTTGTTATCTGTTCCTACAAATTTCCCATTATTTTTTCCCAATCGCGTTCTGTTGTATACCCGCGTCATGATCAGACGATGAATAGCATTTTCGGTTGCAGCTTCGGATGGCGACTCCCAACGGACATGCCTGGAGAATGCATGTATAATTTTCTAGACTCGTACACACGATACCATCAAATCATACTTGCTACACCCAATGCCATTGGCTAACCTTATTATGTAATTTTATTCGTCTTCCGGCGTAGATCGACTTTCAACAACTTATCTCCATTATGGACAGCGGGAGACTGCAAGGAAAAGCCGAGGCTCCGCAAGGGATAGTCCCAACGGCAACCGAAAGACCAACCTCCTACCCTTTTCACCACTACCAAGGTTGCAATCTCCACAATTTCTACCCGCTTGAACAGCAAACCGCGCATATGCGCGATGCCGAAAATAGAAGAACAACTCAACTCGCTACTCACCACACCGCCTTTTTAATTGGGTGGCGGGGACGACCAACCAACCAACCTAGACTCTTTACCAGCACTCTTCGTACCGCCCTTCCGTTTTTCATTCAACCTCACTTGTATGTGAACCCTGCGTCTGACATTTTCCTTGCGCCTGTCATTTTCGGCCCACTCGTTCTTTTCTCGGCCCGTACCCACACGCCCGCCACGTACCCCATCGTGGACCCGCTTCAAACACACACGTGACTCTTTACTCACCTGAACAATGATGGGCCTCGTGGCGCTAGTGATGTTGCTGCTGGAAGCAGCAGCCCTGTGGATTGTGCTGCAGTATATACTGATCCTCCTGGTGGACCGGGTGCCTGCAGGACGGCGGGTGGTGGACATGATGAAGACGGCGGAAGACTTTGCGCTGGTGGCGGGGACCACCTTGGGCGCGCTGCTGGTGCTGCTACCATCATTTGTGTTTGTGGTACTCGAAGTATTTCGTTATGTGCATGTCAGGGGTCAGTCGCACCCCGCAAAAACCGTGGCAGACTATATGGCCCGAGTCGTTGATATCGTGAACGAGTTGGAAGGCATGGGGGACCGGATGAGGCACGCTGCAGTAAGGTTGCATATGGGAGATACAGAGACTATGGTAAAGTGCTTGGCTGATGGCTTGTGCAATCCGCGCTGATTTCCGGCAGGAAGAGAAGTTTGAGTCTGTGAGCCCGCCTGAAAATATGATGCTCCCGCAAACGTGCGGCAACGTCCTTCTCGCGGTGTGTCGGCATAGTGAGACGCTAGAACGCCTTTACTCTGCTCTTCAAGGCCCAAACGTTGATGTGAGTTAGACTACCTCCCTTAGTCCATGTTTGGAACTGACCTAGGGCAGGAACTTATTTACTGCGATTGTGACGATGTTGAGATCAGGGCCGAAAAGGTTCTCTCTCTCGTTGAAATGCTGAGAGAGTGCATGGAACGCCAGACGGATCTTGTCAAGACTGTGAACGACTTGTGGTGAGCTTATTGCCTTAATGTTGAGAAGAGAATCCTAACTCTACCCAACAGCCCAATGATTCCATCTGGTCCCATCGCGAGTATCGATGACGTGGATGATAGCGGATTCATAGAATGCTAATCACCAAAGACTCATGAGAGTTACATTTGGAAAATTAACCGCATACTCCATTACGAATCTCTCGCCCATATGAAGGATCTTCTCACCACCTAGGATGGGAAATAAATGAGTACATGTTGACCCATTTATGATTTATGATCATTATGATAAAAGAAGTCATGTTAGATCTCTGGTTCAATCGCATGATAAGAGTAAGCATGCTCTTCTTAAAAAGATTAGGGGCCGCGTCTGGAGAAGAATCAGGTGCTTGGTAGATGATACGCCTTGAATCACCGCTTCGTCCATCCAATGATGGAAAAGACATCGAATAGAATTGATACTATAGAGGTGACATGATGCATTACCTATTTTTGAGTCAAATAAACTAAAAAAAATTCGCAAACCGTGATGATTGCCGTTGGTTGGGATCATCTCTACAGCCTCGGCTGTTACCCACGCTTCCATACACCCCACCCCCTCAAGCCTGCCTACGAAAAAAAGGGGCTATAAGGGCAAAAAAATTCTCCCGAATCTCGTTTTGAAAACGGACGAATGTTGATGAGAGTGGGACTCGAACCCACGCCACTTTCGTGACCAGGAAATGATGTTAAGAGAAACCTTAACCTGGCGCCATAACCAACTCGGCCATCTCACCGTAGGTGATTTGATGGGGGGTGGCCCAAAATTTAAAATATATAATCACTCTACAGTGAGTGAGCAGGCTTAAAGTGCTACGGTATGCTTGCTAGCCTAAAATTCTTCACTTCACAGCGTGGAGTGGGACGTAAGGATGGTGTGTTGGCCGCTTTTCGCCGACCTGAAAAGGAACGCGTATGTTTAAGACTAAAACAAATACTGATTTGTAATAAGCTCGATAAATCAATATGTATATATTAGATTATTGTTTTTCACAGCTTGTTATATTACTATTATTATAGTTTATTGGATTGTTGTTTTTACAGCCTGTTCCGAAGGAGGTTTCAGAAACAGCAGTTTTTGTTTCGAGCAATCCAGATTACTGAATCGTGATGACGTGCGGTTTGCATGGGAAAGCTTGAGAGACGATTTTCCGTCTTCTCGTTGGGTGAGATTCCCTCGACAGAACTTTTTCCCCTGCAAGGTCGTGTATCCGAGTTCTCTTCATTGATGCCCCGTGTATAGAACACTTATCGATAGTCCGCGTTAACAAATGAACATAGCATGTGCCGATAAGCATATAATGGCTTTTAACAGGTCGGAGAATCACCGGGACATCCATACCATCTAAAACCCAAATCTGATCCCAATTTCTGATACCCTTTGGTCCCAGTCCGAGTGTGTGATCAGTCCCGAAAAGCCTACGGTTAGTGCTGTGCTGTCTCAATATGGTAATGAAGCTCTGGAGAGCATAATTGTCGTAATGAGTATATGCATTGCCGCACAAGCATTTTGTGTAACGCTCATTGGCTGCGAATAAATATACATATTCGTTGGAATAACATATTTCACATGAGCCACCAAAAGACGATGGGATATCCGCGTACTGAACCATCAGCTCGGAACATGTCCCATGTATCTGGGTATGTAACGAATCCGGGTAACTTACCTTTATGGGATTTTCATAATACAAACCATTGACCTGGCCGACGGTATTAGGACACGCCGTGAATATGGATTTCCAGAATTCTTGCATCCTTGGACAAATTCGACTTTTAGTGTTCGGCGAAGGGTTTAATAGCCAATGTCGTTCATCAGTATCTAAACGGACTGCTGTATCCTCTATTTTATCTCTATCGAGAATGGTTTCATCTGTCCAGACCGTGCCAAATTTTTGTCCACGCTCTTGGAGTTTAGCGTTCAACGGGAAGGGTACTGTTTCTCTTGGGAACAGCTGAACCATGCATTGGGAGTCCAAGATCTTAGGACAAATGGAAATATTTTTTGGTTTGATCTGGGCTGGAAGAGGGGTGAGTGATTTTACTGTCCAATCTGGTACCCATGATGGCATTTTCGTTAATCTAGATAACCCCTCGACTTGAGTAAGTATCTTGATAGATCCGGTCGAGATGATATGATGTGCAGCGGCCTTCAGAAAAACTTCACCGGCACTGATTGACTCTGCGTAGTCGGCCCTAAGTGGGAGAAGCGATTGGTTTCGCAAGAGTCCGATTATTGCATAAACCTTATCTCGTGCATCCTTGCAAGAGGAATTACGGGATACTCCGAGTAAAGATAAAAGATCTGATTTCTTCACGAAGTCAGCTGGACGCGACTCGTCATACATAGAAGTTTTTATAAATAGTAGGAATTGAGCAGTAGACGTACTCCTAATGTTTCGAAATGCTTTGTAGTCGTTTGCTGGAGACCAAATGATATGACTGGCGGTATAGTCATTGGGTAGCTGCGAGAAGCCATTAGCCGTAAGTAAAGATTGCTGTGCTCCATTAGATCCGTCCAGCTCAGCGTTTTTGTTCCATAGACAACTATAACGCTTTTTGCCACGGCAACTTCCTGCAACACCCAGACCCGATAGAACCATCGACACTTGAATAGTGAAACGAAATTGAACATCTTTGGAAGTTGCCCGGCAGTATCATTGCTGATATAGTCGACAAGACGAGCCAGATCGGCGTTTCCCTCGCCTAGGAAGACTATAACTCGGATTGCTCCCCGGAAAGTGGTCATCATATTCTTAACTTGATGGTTTCGCTCTTTGATGCTGGTCTGATCAATGCAGATTGCATCCACCCATAGCTGGCGGTCTATATCTGGCTTGCGTAGTCGCCGAAGAGCTGCTTCACAATTCCTCGTGATTGGGAGTAGTTTCTCTTCTGGGCCGCATTCAATTGCTCTGCACAGGGTGTCGTCGCCAGTTTCGTCGGCCCAGGTGTATGAGAGCGCTTCGTAGACGGGACTTTGTTGGAGATCGACGTTTTTGAGTTCACATCGAAGCGCATGATTGTACTGGCCCGCTTTCAGAACCAATACGCGAATCTGACGGCGTTCGAGGCGGAGCGGTTCATATACGTAACTGCGAGCACCGAATTTCGGGCTTTGGGTTGGGTCAAAAGTTGCTCCCGGCTGGGGCTGGCCCTGAACTTCATCGAACATGTTAATTGGGGGATGATCGATAGGATACTCTACAGCAAATCCACAGCGTCTGCAGAATTCAATGGATGTATCAGGAATGCCAACCCAATCAAAGTGGCGACATGCTCGGGTAAGAACCAAATCTAATTTGGAGTCCTCCATTGTGCGTTCTTGGGCTTGGATCTCTTTCTTCTTTTTCGTGGGCTGCGACTGGATAAAGCGTATGCGGTCAGTGATTTAGACTGTACGTTTGTGAGATGGATTAGACCATGGGCGTGTATACAGCTGGTTTAAATGTGAGGTTGGCTGGAGATCAGGCTGCGTCCAAGCCACCATCATTTGCCGCAAGGCTTAGAGCAAGATCCTAGTCATCGACCGGTGAAGACCAATACAATATATTCCAACCATAGTGAATGGCACCCTGGGAGCATCTGCGGGCTGAGAACGCTTAATGGAAGATTTTTGGAAGGTGCATCTAAGATCGAGAAAGTTTTACTTTCTTGCTAGCATACATATCTCTCTTTTAGAACACTTACTCCCATCAGTTCGTCCGTCCCTTCGACCAAGCACTTCCGAAAGCAAAGAGACCGTAAGCAGCCAGGATACTCAGACCAATAGGCAGAGGCTTCTGTGTCTTGAGCGCACGTGGGAACGAGCTACCAGCTAGCACAAGCGATGCAAGGAGACCGAGTTCAACACCATAGGGCTGGTTGTTGCGGATACGAAGGCCGCCCAGGATGTACTTTGATGAACGTGTTAGCATTGGATAGTCAGGCAGGGGACGTGAGACTGTACAAGAGTACCAACGCTGACACCTGCCGCGACCGAAGGCACGGAGCCGGTACGCACATAGCCTGTGATACCGCCGCCTGCGGTGAGGGCACCGAGAATGAGGCCGATGTTGTCGAGAGGAGCCTTTGCATAGCTGGTTAGCTATATTTGTCAACAATGAAGTGAAGCACGAGTACCATTGTGATACGAAACTACTGATGAAGGTTTGTGGATTGCGCTTAAATGGCGAGGAGGGGAAAAACGAGGAAAGGAACTCGAGGCCAATCGCACAAAGTCGTCTGAACAGATCTGGGCGGGGAGGGGGAGCTTTCAAGACCTCCCTCTCATGCCATCATCGCGCTACCCCGTCTCCGAAATGCCGACATGCCGCCCACACCATCCCTGCCAGGTACTTCGCGCACAGGCCCTCCGCATCTCCTCCAACTGTCCTCAAGCTCCCACGAGCGCCCGTCTCCAGCCCAGCACGCCGCCGAAGCTCACCACTCCCCTCGATTCTCTCTCTCATTCCGCCCGCTGCCAGCCCGAAACATGGCACCCAAAAGCCGCGCCCCGGAGAAATCCACGACGGCCACGCCCGCCAAATCCTCGTCCAAGCACACGGGCTCGCTCGACGCCCAGCACATCGCGCAGAACATCTGGGACCGCTATGTCTCGCAGACGCCCCAGCGCGTCAAGCTGCTCGACTCGTTCCTGGCCTTCCTGGCTGTCGTCGGCGTCCTGCAATTCGTGTACTGCATTCTAGTCGGCAATTTTGTGAGTACCACCTTTCCTTGCCTCACCAAGCAGATCCCCCCCCTCCTTGAAAAGTATAAGGAAGCATGGTTACTGATGCTTTGGGAACGCGCAACAGCCATTCAACGCCTTCCTATCGGGATTCAGCGCCACCGTCGGCCAGTTCGTGCTCACGGCCTCGCTGCGCATGCAGACGAACCCGGAAAACAAGGCCGACTTCGAGAGCATTTCGCACGAGCGGGCCTTTGCCGATTTCGTCTTCGGCTCCCTGATCCTGCACTTCTTCTGCATCAACTTCATAAACTGATTTCTTTTACCCCCCCAAATCGTCTGTCTGTCTGTCTGTCAGATTACTGTAAAAAGGCTGCGGCGTGTTGAGACTAAAAGTGGGTGTTCGGCGAGGAGTATGAATGAATTGAGAACGTCGAAAGAGGATGGAATGGAAGCACGGCGTTTCCTCGGGGGGAGGAGGGTCGAAAATTTTCCTTAGCGATCACACATCTGGGCCTGGGAGGTCTACGGTGAACCGGTCGTGCATACGACATATTGAAATACTGGGCTTCTTCTTGCTAGCTAGCTATGCATGGATATCTAGGCTGCCTGTGACTATGCTGCATGCTAGTAGGAGACGACTTGCGCATCTAAGATCACAGAAACGAGATTCGCTGAGCGTATGTAGAGCAAAGAAGAAACAAAATATCCGCCCCACCGAAAGAAATGCTGGAACTCCCTCCCCTTCGCCAGTGTCATAAAATCATTCGAGTGCTTCGCTTTGCGAGCCCCTTTTTGCCGTGTCGTTAGGATCTGTCATCTCTACCGCTTCAGTGACCGTTCACAGGCCCATCCACCTGTGCCTCCAACTTGAATTCCTCCCTGATAGCTTTTCCGAATCTCCTGACCGCTTCCTCGATTTGGTCCGACTTCGCTGCCGCATACGTCGCCCTGAAGAAGAGGGTGTCATGCTCCTGCTCTTCATCCGCATAGAACCAGCTTCCCCTCATAACCAATGCCCCGTGATCGATAACTCGTAGGAAGATCTCCTCTTCGATCGTTTCCACGCTCTTCGCTGGGTAGTCCGGATGCTTCTTGAACTCGACCTGCATCCAATGGAACATGCCTGCCATGGGTGGGTTCCACGACACGACCTCGCGGGGCAGGTATTTCTCGCAGGCCTGCAGGATGACATCGCGGCGCTTGGTGTACTCCATGCGCATGAAGATGAGCCAGTCGAGGTAGCCGTCGTGGCCCCAGTGCTCGTCCAGCAGCTTGAACAGGATGAGCTGTGACAAGCCCGCTGGGTTCTGTGTCGACACGTCCGCGTGCTTCTGGTAGCGTTCGATGACCTGCTCAGAGGCTGTGATCCATCCGATCCGCGAGCCTGGAGAGATGACTTTGGAGAAGGAGTCGAGGCGCATGACGCGGCCGTCCGTGTCCATGCTCAAGAAGCTGGGGACGAGGGACTTTAGGAATTCGGCATGCGAGGCAGGGGGCGGGACGTCGGGTGCGTTGGGGCCTGTATATGGCTGCATCTGGAGGAAGTAGTAGGGCTCGTCTTCGATGATGAAGATGTTGTGTTTTTGGCAGACGGCATAGAGGGCGCGCCGGCGGGTAGCGCTCTGCGTAGCGCCTGTGGGGTTCTGGCCCGTAGGTACCGTGTACAAAAGGTGCGGTTTGCGGGCCCCTCGGGAATTCACGTCCCAGTTTGTGAGGATCTCGTCCATGGCATCGGGGAGGAGGCCTTCCGAGTCAATGGGTACTCCGGCCATACGGACGCCCAGAGGCAATGCGGTTTCGACGGCTGCCGAGAAAGTGTACTCTTCTGAAAGCATCATGTCACCAGGTCGAGAGAGGAGGCGGAGAACCATGTCAAGGCCTGATGTGCTTCCAATAGTTAAAGTACATTGCCAGTCATCGTAAGGCGGAGAGTGTACCAACTCCGTGTGCTCGGTAACGAACCGCAAAAGCTGTGCTGAGCCGGACCCCTGTCCATAGTTGCACGCAGTCGAGATGTCATAGATTGACTTCATTTCAGCAAGATCATGTTTCCCAGCCGTGATGACAACGCCCGACTCTTTTGTCTCGGCTTCGGAGAATTTGCCTCGGACAGGTACCTTGATCGACAGCTCTTCGAAGGGGAAGTACTCGCTCGACGGCAGTCCACCACCCAAGCTGATAATGCCAGGTTTGCTGGTTAAGAACTTTGCAGCGCCCTTAAGCCTGTTACCTTTTCGGGCCCTGGCCTCGTGGCTAAAGTAAGCTATACAAGGGATCAGCTTTGCTCTCAACATGGTAAGCGAGTCTATACGTACGGTCCCACCGTTTTGCTTTAGGCTTCCCCTTGTAGCTCTTCAACCGAAAGTCCCTGGTATCGGAAGGAGCAGCAATGCCCCACTGGCCAGCTCTTGCCTTCCTCCTTCTACCTCGGATTTCATTCGAAGCAATGGGCGCTGCCAACGCATCAGGAAGGGTGACTGTAGTTGTATCCGTGATGGCTGTGACCTCGGGTAAAGGGTCAATTGCACCTGGAGGAGCCATTTTTCGAGTCCGTTTCGAGTCCGAAATCCTACGATCTTTTACAATGGCTGAGGTCCACGGCGTGTCGTGGATGGTGGTTGAACTTGAATGGTGAGTCTGCAGGGAAAACTTGAGCTACTTGTACGGGCTGGTTACGGGGGAAGAATACAATTCACGCCCTATGCAAGTTCTTGTTATCAGGCACAAGTCAAAGGGAAAGATAAAGCGCGTCCTAAAGAACGGATCGTGCAGGAAGCCGGCAGCTTTGTGCTTCCCAAACGGTTCGGTTAGCAACGGATCAGCGAATGGCAGCCCCGGACTTTCGCCTCTGCAAGACCACACAGGCGGGGATCGGCCGGGGCCACACAACGGCCGCGCCCTGTGCATGTACAAGTGCTCCTGGACCAGTGCGAGCAGCGTATTCGTATGCGCGATCGAGCAAGTCGGAATGCCATCTGTTGGTCTTACGTGCACCTGCTGCTCCAGGCCAGCGAGGCGGGGAAATGTTCATGGCACTTTCCCGGCGGGCAAGTGGCACAGCGAGCCGCAGCCAGTGTATGCCGCCGCCATGGCAATCGAAGGCCTCTGGCGGTGTCGACTTGTTGGCTACAGATGTCTGGAAACCTGCCCTCGTCGTCAGCGGCTCAATGATACGTAAGAATTTGCAGCCATGTGACCATGGGTTAGGACATCCAAGGACGCAAAGACATGAACAAAGCCGCGAACAACCGTCCACAACAGACAGTATCCTCGATTGCTCCACCCTCTACGCTAGTCAATCTCTCGGTTTCCGGACGAGAACGCGGACGTCTTGCCAAGCCATCCTTTTTTTGAGTGCCATGCAACAGTAGCCTAAGACCTTTACATGCAACAAGTAATATGCGATTCGAAGACCATGCCCGAAAAATGCTGCCCAGATCGTGCCCGAATCGAGGCTCCAAAAGAGAAAGAGAAGTCGCCAAAATTAGTCAAAATATATGGTCCAATACCAAACTCCGAACGAAAACGAAATCATAGACACACCCAAAGTGCCAGAGCAGCGTAACCCAAAATGCGACGGATTCTTGCTTACATAACCACGCAATTCTCATCTTTCCCTCCCTTCTTGAGTTTGTTTTTGTCGTTGGCCGAGGCGTGCGATTCACCCGATGCGGCGGCCTGGATAATGGCCAATCGTTGTTTGGCTCGCTCGTCTCCATGATCGGCAGCTTTGACGTACCATACGTTTGCTTCCAGGGGATCACGGCGGCATCCAATACCCATCTCTGTGAAATAACCGCACGCATACTCCGCTTTGGGAAGACCTATGTATAATTGTTAGCATCATCTTTACGATATCAAAACATCTGTCATACCGTGTTCTGCCGCCCTCTTGGCCCACTCGTAGGCCTCGTTCTCGTCCTTCTCGAGCACCGGCTCCGCACCCACCATGTACCACGCGCACAGGTTCATCATAGCCTCCGGAATGTCCGCCTGAGCTGCACAGTTGTAGTAATGAACCGAAAGGGCGGCGTCCTTGGGGCAGCGGAGGTACCCGTGTTCGTAGGCTTCCCCCAATTTCAATGCCGCCTGTGGATGCCCAAGCTCGGCTGCTTGGGTGAAGAGCTGTACCGCGTATACCTCATCTTTGAAGATATCATCACCGTAGCCGGTTTCATGGAGAAGGCCGAGCTCATAGGGGGCATTGTTGTACTGGTAATCGGCGGATTCGGTTGCTCTCTTCAACCACTTAACACCTTCCCGATACTTGTTTTGAAGGCCCATGTCTCCAGTCAAGCACGCTCTGCCCAGCCGAGTTGCAGCGCCCGGATGGTTCTTCGATGCTGCTGCACGATAGAATTGCACAGCCTTGGCGTAGTCTTTTCGGCACCCCCACCCGAACTCGTAGCAGAGCGCAGCGCGGTAGCCAGACTCTGCGTGTCCGTGCTTGCTGGCAGCGATGAAGAGAGGAAAGGCCCGGTCATAGTCAGGCTTGTCCTTATTAAATAGACCTGACGCATAGCCATCTGCAAGGTAGTACTGCGCAAAGGGGTAGCTGCGGTCTGCCAATCGCTGCAGTATCTGTCGTGCCTCTCGGAGCAGTTCCGGGGCAGCCAATCCTTGGTTATCCACTGACGGATCCGAGGAGCTCACTTCCCGAACGACCTGAACCATAAACAAGGCAAATTCATACTGCACGGCGCTATCTTGGGTCTTTTTCACATTTGCTCTGTACATATCAAGAGTTCTCTTTGTGTCTAGAAGCGACGCATTGGCACCTACGGCGCTGCGAAGCTGAGAGTTTCCAATGCTTGCCGAGGGAGCGATCTGTTGGTTGTAGGGGAGATTCAAGAGGTCCATGTACGACGCAGGTCTGTTATCGGGCGATCGACGATTGGCGGACAGCTGCCGCGCATAACTAACTTGGGGCCCATTGGACGTGGGGGAACCTCCTACCGACAAACGCGGAGAATGTGTGCGGTTCTGAGGGTTGAGCTCGGAGCCCAGCGTGTGTGCGGAGCTGGGGCGCGGAAGCGTGCTGCGGGGCACCTGCAGGGGTGAATCGAACCCGAAGTTGAAATTGTTCTGTTGCCCGCTGTTGTCGCTCGTCGACGAACGTTGCGACTCGGCGGCCGGAGAGTGGGCGGTATCACGAGCTGGCACTGCGGCAGGCGGTGCCATGGGCTGGTAGAGACCTTGAGCAGATCGGTATGGTTCTTCGGGGGTGTACCTGGCGGGGTCGGACTCGTCCGCTACATTGGCTATGTCCACTTCAGCTGCAGATGAGTACCTAGTTGGCCACTGGCTGTTGCTGATGTTCAATTGCCGAATAGGGATGTCTCGCGTCACTGGCATGGCCTCGCCAGCTGCCATGTCTGGTGTTTCTCTCGACGGCGTTCTCGAATGTCCGATGGAGCTAGGAGCAAGCGACGACCCCGACTGTCTCGAACCTCGGCCGCCCGCTACCGTGTCCTCATGTTCGTCAATGCTGAACGAGGGTATCACAGTATGAGCGATTCCTGGCACAGGTTTCCGGCGCAGAGAATGTGTGCGACTATCGATGCTGGAACGGCTTGACCTGCTGGAGTCCAAGACTTCGGCTGGACGTCCGTTTGCAGCGTCAGTAGGAACTGGTGGCAGTGCCTTGCTCGGCGCCGGAGGAGGAGCACCGTCGGCCATGGCCATGGATTTATGGCGACGAATAGAGGGCTTTGCG
>Ga0247757_10001251_pt1 | contig 17740 bp, 17 predicted proteins | sample UWRJL126311R4_FD_180929 | JGI IMG/M metagenome (GOLD analysis project Ga0247757, IMG submission 180929) | Plant litter microbial communities from Arlington Agricultural Research Station in Wisconsin, United States - UWRJ-L126-311R-4 | ecosystem: Environmental > Terrestrial > Plant litter >... | reverse complement strand
AGCTGCGGCAGACCGTCGCCGTGACCCCGGTGGGACAGGTCCACATCGACCGGATCCGCGGCACCCAGGACCTGCTGTTCGGCTCGATGGTCGCCTTCGTCGCCTACTTCGACAACGGGAAGCGGTTCCCGACGGCGGACAAGATCGTCGCCCGGTTCCCCATCCCGTCGCTCGGGGCGCTCGACCGTGTGGACGGGACGGCCGCCGCCGGCCGGGTCGGGCTCTGGACGGACGGTGCCGCGCGCCTGCGCGTGACCTACGGCCTGCCCGACGGCACGCAGATCTTCGCCGACCAGGACGTGACGACGAAGGTCCTGACCACCAACGCGCACGAGGAGATGGACGAGGTTCGTCGCGACGACGGCTGGTGGGGGGACGCCGAGTCGGTCTCGGAGAGGACGAAGGGGTAAGTCGCCAGACGGCGCCCTAGAGTGTCGCCGATGCCTTCCCGCGCCGCTCGTCTCGCGTTCCTCCTCGCCCTGGCCGGGAGCGCGGTGCTCGCCGGCCCCGCGAGCGGAGCGCCGTCCACGGGCTCCAGCGGCAGCATCTCCGGCTCCGTCAGCAGCACGAAGCGCCAGCCGGTCGTGCACCGCTTCGTCACCGTGGACGCCTCGGCGGCGGTGCGGCTGCGGCTCACCCCGCTGACCCGCACCCGGTACGCCGGTCGGGAGATCCAGTGGTCGTGCGCGCTCGCCGGAACGCGGCCGAGCAGCGGCGGCATCGCGACGATCTCCCGCTCGACCGGTGCGCTCCGCGTGGGGCGCACGGGGGATTACTGCCTGGTCGAGGTCGTGATCCGTGCGGTCCGCAAGAGCCGCAGGTTCCTGGGCTCCACGGTCGACTTCGTCCGTCAGCTCGTGCAGCCGGTCGCGCTCTCCCCGACGGGCCGGGCGTACATCTCGCGGGTGTGGGGCGCCTCGGCCGTCTCCCTCGCCGCGGACCTGGCGCTGGCGAAGTACGACCCCGCGGCGCGGACCCTGCCCGCCGCGTCCGCGCTCGTGCGCGAGCATCCCCTCCTCGTCGAGCTGGGCGGCGCGGACGTCGCCGCGCCGGTGGGGCGGGCGGGGGTGTGGACCGGCGGCTCGCGCGTGCACGCGGCGTACGGCATGGCCGACGGGACCCAGCTCTACTTCAACCGCGACGAGGTGACCAGGGCGGTCGAGTCCAACGTGCTCGACGAGCTGGCGATGCTCGACGAGGCCCGCCGGCAGACCGGTGCGCCAACCTGGTTCGACACCTGGACGGAGTCCACCCGGGGCGGCGGGGAGTACGGCGAGGGTCGCTGACACACCGCTGATCGGCTGTGCTCCAGGACAGCCGAAAGACTTTGACGCCGAGGCCGCGCGTGCGGCTAGACTCACGTGATGTCCAGAACGTCCCCGGTCCCGCTCATCCTCGGCCTGGCCCTGCTCGCGGCCGCCGTTCCGGCCTCCGCGCAGGCGGCCACGGCCAAGATGCCCCAGCTCGTGCGGATCGTGGGGAAGGGCGAGAAGATCCGGGCGACGCCGACGGCCCAGGCTCTGCGGCGCTACGCGGGCAAGCGCCTCACGCTGGAGTGCGGGCGGCCCGCGCTGGCGTTGAAGAAGTACCGGGCCCCGGACTCCGTGTCGTACGGCATGACCGTGCGGGCGGGCGCGTCCGTCCCGGCCTGGGAGCTCTACTGCGTCGCGCGAGTGCACCTGGGCGGCAAGTCGGCTGAGGATCCGCGGCAGCTCTTCACCCCGACCAGCGGGGCGGACGTGTTCCTCGACCGGTTGAAGGCGGTCGCGGGGCTGCAGCGGGCCTACCGGGCCTCGCAGACCCTGGGGCGGTACCCGACAGCCGAGCTGTTGGCGGCCCGCGACGACACCTTCGTCGCCGCCACCGGGCCGGACGCGTCGGCGAACGCTCCCCACGTCGCGGTCTGGGTGAAGGGGCCGGTGGGCGACCGGCCCTCGAGCGGCATGCGGGCCACGACCACGACCACGCTGCAGGGCATCACGTACCACCTCGACTACGACTTCATCACGAACTCGGTGTCGTCGAACGCGTTCGACCTCCTCGGGCAGCTCGATCAGAAGCCGGTGGTGAGCGCGGAGCTGTTCGCGGCCTGGAAGCCGCATCCGGAGCCGGGTGCTCCGGCACGGCGCGGGATCGGGCTTCCCGTCGGCGACCTCGCCGGACTGAGCGGCCGATGATGTTCGCGCGCTCGTCCATCCCCGTCGTCCTCGGCCTGGCGCTGCTCGCGGCCGCCGCGCCGGGGGCCGCTCAGGCGGTCCCGTCCAAGACGCCGCTCGTGCGGATCGTGGGGAGCGGGGAGAAGGTGCGGGCCGCGCCCAGCGCGCAGGCCCTGCGGCGGTATGCGGGGAAGCGGCTGACGGTGGAGTGCGGGCGGCCGGTCGTCGTCCTGGGCCGGAGCGAACGGACCCCGGCGTCCGTGAGCTACGGCATGACCGTGCGCAAGGGGGCGTCCGTCTCGGCGTGGGCGTCCTACTGCGTAGCGCGCGTGCACCTCGGTGGCCAGCCCGGCAAGGATCCCCAGCAGCTCTTCACCCCCGGCGCCAGCACGGACGGGTTCGTCCAGCGGCTGCAGGCGGTCGACGGACTGCGCCGGGCCTACCGGGGCTGGCAGAACGTCAGCCGGAACCCCACGATCGAGCGGCTGATCGCGGGAGACAAGACCGGGACGTTCGTCGCCGCCTCCGGGCCGGACGCGACGGCGCCGTTCCCCCACGTCGCCGTCTGGGCGCTGGCCCCGGCGGGCGGGCGGCCCACCGGGGGCTCGCGCGCCTCGACCACGGCGGACAGCATGGCGTTCTTCCTCGAGCACAGCTACGTCACGAACGCCGTGTCGTCGAACGCGTTCGACTACTTCGAGCAGCTCGACCAGGCACCGGCGTTGAGCACGGAGCTGCTCGCCGCCTGGAAGCCGCACCCGAAGCCGGCTGCGGCGGCGTCGCACTGACCGGCCAGCGGCCGGGCGCCTCACCAGACGGTGCGCTCGGGGTCGTGGGAGCGCAGCGCGCCGTCGCGCGTGACGAGCAGCGCGTCGTGGGCCCGTGCGGTGGCGTAGATGAAGCGGTCGGCGGGGTCGCCGTGCATCCCGTCGGCCCCGAGCTGCGCGGCGCGGACGGCGATCGCGCCGGTCAGCGGCAGCTCGACCGTCCGGGGATCGCTGGTCAGGGCGGCACGGACCCAGCGGGAGGGGGAGCGATCGAGCCGCACGCGCCCGCGTTCCACGAGCATGGCGACCTCCCAGGCGCTGATGGCGGACACCCCCACCTCGTCGGCCCGATCGATGGCGTCCCCCGCCGCGGCGGACAGGCGCTCAGGTGCGGCGATCCACCACAGCCAGGCGTGGGTGTCCAGGACGATCATGCCGGGTCGGCGTCCCAGCCCTCGTCGATCGGGAGCAGGAGCTCGTCGTCCGGGACGAGGAAGGTCACCGAGTGGCGCAGCGGACCTTCGTCGACGATGGGAACGAGCCGGGCGATGGGCCGGCCGTGCTTGGTGACCACGACAGGCTCGCCGGAAGCCTCGACGGCGTCGAGTACGCCGAGGAGCTCGGCCTTCAGGCGGGAGGCGGTGTAGACGGTATCGCTCATGACCATGGTCACCTTACCATGGTCATCTAGCGGCCTCTCACCCCAGCAGCTCCGCGATCGCCTCCTCGAGGCAGGCCGCGGCGACGTCGACCCCCGGCTCCAGCGTGCGGTCGGCGAGCAGGCCGAAGTGCACCGCGCCGTCGTAGCTCAGGACGCCGACGTTGAGCCGCTGGCTCCCCGGGTTGAGCGGGACGACGGGATAGACCTCGCGCATGACCTGGCCGTTGAAGAAGAACGGCTGCTGCGGGCCGGGGATGTTCGACACCACGAGGTTGAACGCGCGGACGGTGCCCATCGCCCGGGCCACGGTGGAGGAGATCACCGGCGGTGCCACGCCGCTGGCCCCGACGAGCAGCGCGCCCGCCCGCACCGCGGCGGAGTCCTTCAGCTTGGCCATCTGCGTGTGGATCAGCCAGATCCGCGCCTCGGGCGTCGGCGCGCTGACCGGGAGGTCCACGAGCACCGTGGAGATCCGGTTGCCGCCGTCGTCACCCTCGCGCCGCACGCTCACCGGGACCAGCGCGACGGGCTCGGCGGTCAGCGTCACCTCGGCGATCGCCAGCCAGCGGCGCAGCATCCCGGTGACGATGGCCAGCACCGTGTCGTTGATCGTCCCGCCGGCCGCCGCCCCCGCGGCCTTCAGCGCGGGCAGCTCCGCCCGGGCCATCGCGAAGCGGCGCCCCGGGCCCAGCGGGGCGTTCAGCGGCGTCATCGGCGCCTGCGGGCGCTGGCGGGCCAGCTCGGTGACGAGATCGGTGGCGCGGCGCACGTCGGCGAGGTTGCGCCGCGGGTCGGTCGCGGCGACGGCCCGGCCGACCGAGGCGCGCAGGAAGCGCTGGGCGGCGGCGGTCGGCTCGCCCGCCATCTGGGCGAGGTGGCGGATCCGGTCGTAGGAGCGCGGTGTCCAGTCGCCCCCGGGATCGGGGATGTCCAGCGGCTCGGGCGTGGGGTCCAGCAGCATCGTCCCGATGTCCACCGCGGCCACGCCGTCGACGAGCGCGTGGTGCATCTTCACGGCCAGGGCCAGGCGCGTGCCGCCGTCCAGGCCGCTGATGCGGGTCAGCTCCCACAGCGGGCGATCCCGGTCCAGCCGGCGGGAGAAGTCGCGGCCGACGAGGTCGCCGAGCTGCGCGCGGTCGCCGGGCGCCTCCAGGTGGGCGCTGCGCAGGTGCCAGTCGAGGTCGAAGCTGGTGTCGTCGGTCCACACCGGGTTGGTCACCCCGGGCGCCGGCGCGCGCAGGCGCTGGCGGTACCGGGGGATGAGGTGCAGGCGCCCCGCGACGCGCTCGGCAATGGCGGGACCGGAGAGGGCGGGGGCGTCGTCGAAGACCAGCACCCCGCCCACCGACATGTTCACGGAGCCCTGCTCGGCGGCGAGGGCCGAGCGGTCGGCGGGCGAGAGCGGATCGGTCATCGGGACCGGAGCGTATCCCGGCGCCTACTGCGGAGCCATGCGGATCGCGCCGTCCAGGCGGATCGTCTCGCCGTTGAGCATCGGGTTCTCCACGATCGCGCCGACGAGCTGCGCGTACTCGGCGGGGGCGCCCAGGCGCGGCGGGTACGGGACCGACTTGCCCAGCTCCAGGCGCGCGGGCTCCGGCAGGGCGGCCAGCAGCGGGGTGTCGAACAGGCCGGGGGCGATGGTCACCACGCGGATCGCGTAGCGGGCCAGGTCGCGGGCGGCCGGGAGCGTCATGCCGACCACGCCGCCCTTGGAGGCGGAGTAGGCGATCTGCCCGATCTGACCGTCGTAGGCGGCGACGGAGGCGGTGTTGACGATCACGCCGCGCTCGCCGTCGGGGCCGAGCGGCTCGTTGGCCAGCATGTTCGCCGCCGCGAAGCGCAGCACGTTGAACGTGCCGATCAGGTTGATCCCGATGATGACCTCGAACGGCATCAGCGGGTGGGGGCCCTTGGAGCCGGCGACGCGCTGGGCCCAGCCGGTGCCGGCGCAGCAGCTGACGATGCGCAGCCCGCCGTCGGCCTCGGCGGCCTTGGCGATGGCGGCCTCGACCTGGGACTCCTCGCGCACGTCGCAGGGCACGAAGACCTGGCCGAGCTCGGCGGCCAGCGCCTCGCCCTTCTCGGCGTTGACGTCGGCGATGGTCACGTGGGCGCCGTCCTCGTGGAGGCGGCGGACGGTGGCCTCGCCGAGCCCGGAGGCTCCGCCGACCACGATGGCTCCTGCGTTCTCGATGTTCATGCGCGGGACCCTAGACGTTCGGTGCCGGAATCCCGGTCTGGGCGCGGGGTGGGGAAAACGCGTGACAATTTCTCCCGCGAGCGTGTACGAAAACGATAGCGTGTCGTGATCCCCTGGTTGTGAGATGCCACGGGGAGTAGGTTGCAGAACGGGGCGGCGACCGTCGTCTCGTGGGTCTAGGAGGGAGAGTCATGTCAGTTCCGTCGTTCGCGCCACTGGGCGCCATCTCGTCACGCCGTCTTGCGGTGCTCGCCGTCGTGGTCGCGGGGTTCGCCGCCTCGCTGCTCGCCGTCGCCGCGTCCCCCGCCCTCGCCGACGGTCCCGGTTCTGGGACGCCGTGGGCGGTCAGCGTGGGTGATTCCTACATCTCCGGTGAAGCCGGCCGCTGGGCGGGCAACACCAACGGCAGCTCGTCCAACACGGACGCGCTCGGTTCCACCGCCTACTACGACAACGCCGGCCACACGGCCGAGGAGATCGAGCGCTGTCACCGGTCCTCGGCGGCCGAGGTCCACATCGGGGGCGGGGTCAACAGCAAGAACTTCGCGTGCTCCGGCGCGACCACGTCGACCTCGACCGGCACGTACTTCAAGCCGGGCCTGGACTTCTACAGCAGCGGGTCCAACCAGGGCCAGGCCCTGATGCTGCAGAACTGGGCGTCGACGCACAACGTGAAGATGATCAACCTGTCGATCGGCGGCAACAACTTCAACTTCGCGTCCGTCGTGCAGTCCTGCGTGGTCGACTTCCTGACCTCGCCGTCCTGGTGGAAGGACTACTGCAACGACGACTCCTCGGTGACGGCCAACTTCACGGCCGGCAACATCACCACGCAGACGAACGCGATCAAGAACGCGATCCTCAACATCAACACGGCGATGAGCAACGCGGGCTACTCGTCCTCGCAGTTCACGATCGTGGTCCAGGACTACGAGTCGCCGCTGCCCACGAGCTCGGGCATGCGCTACTCCGAGTCCGGCTACACCCGTCAGAACACGGGCGGCTGCGGCTTCTGGAACAACGACCTCAACTGGGCCAACAACACGGCCCTGCCGATCATCAACAACGCGGTGCACAACGCCGCGACGGCGACGGGGCTGTCCAACGTGAAGTTCCTGGAGCTGCAGGGCGCGTTCAACGGCCGCCGGCTGTGCGAGAACACGGTCGGGCTGCTGGAGGAAGAGGGCCTGGCCACGTGGCAGAGCGCGGGCGCGGTGGACAACTCCGAGTGGATCGAGCAGATCCGCACGGTGTCGACCGTCTTCGGCCCGTACTTCGTCCAGGAGTCGCTGCACCCGAACTACTGGGGTGAGCTGGCGCTGCGCAACTGCATCCGCCAGGCGTACAACAGCGGCACGCCGCGCGGCGGCACCTGCACGCGCTCCGCGAACGGCCTGAACGGCAACGGCGAGCCCAACATGGGGCTCAGCTAGCCGTCACGAAGACGACGCGAAGCCGTGACGAAATCGTCACGGCGCGCGTCTAGTTCCGTGACACGTGGATCGGGATCGTGGGGCCCATGCCCCACGATCCCTCCCGCGCGAACCACGCCGTCCCCGATGTCGCAGGTATGCGTGTACAGCACGCATACCTGCGTCACCGGCATCCGGATGGGAGAGTGGCGGCGGTCGCAGATGCACAGTTCGGGGTCATCTCGAGCGCTCAGCTGCGCGGATGCGGGCTCACCCGGGACGCGGTGACGCACCGCGTGCGCACCGGCAGGTTCGTTCGGCAGTACCGCGGGGTGTACGCGGTGGGCCATGAGGTGCTGCGGCCGGAGGGCCATCGGCTGGCCGCGGTGCTGGCCTGTGGACGGGGATCGGCGCTGTCCCATGGGGGAAGCGGGCGGCACTGGTCGATCTGGTCGGGGACGTCGCCATGGATCGACGTGACCCGGCCCCGGGCCGCGGGGCGCGGGCCAGCCGGCGTCCGCCTGCACGGAGGAGCGCTGGGACCGGACGACGTGACGATGCTCGACGGCATCCCGGTCACCTCGCTGGCTCGCACGGTGGTCGACATGGCGCCCAACCTGGGGGAGAAGGCGCTGCGCCGGCTGGTGAACGACGCGATCCGGCACCCGGCCTACGATCAGGCCGCGATGGATCGCCAGCTCGCCCGGGGACGTCCGGGTGTGTCCGCGGTCCGGGCCGAGTTGCTTTCCCGTCACCCGGATTCCCACCGCACGCGCTCGGAGTTCGAGGCGATCGCCCTGCCGCTGCTCGCCCATCACGGTCTGCCCCGACCGGAGGTCAACGTCTGGCTACCGGCGTTGAACAACGAAGTGGACCTGCTGTGGCGGCACGAGCGCGTGGTCGTGGAGTGGGACAGCCGGGCCCACCACGACGACGACCCGTCCTTCGAGCACGACCGGGAGCAGAACGTCGAGCTCCTCTCGGCCGGCTACGTCCCGCTGCGCTTCACCTGGCGCCAGCTCCACGATCGCCCGGAGTGGGTCGCGGCCCACATCGCGAAGGCCCTCTCCCGCTCCGCCCGTTGAACGATGACGCAGGTATGCGCGTACAACACGCATACCTGCGTCATGGTTCGGAGCGGGTGGGGCGACCGGCGCGGCGGGCTAGGCCATCGGGGCGTGGGCCTCGTCGCGGATCACGTGCATGACCGCGTTGATGAGGGCCAGGTGGGTGAAGGCCTGGGGGAAGTTGCCCAGGTGGCGACCGGTCTCGGCGTCCAGCTCCTCCGCGTACAGCTCCAGCGGGGAGGCCAGCGACAGCAGCCGCTCGCACAGCGCCCGGCCGCGGCGGCGCTCGCCGATCTCCAGCAGCGCGCTGACCAGCCAGAAGGAGCAGATGAGGAACGAGCCCTCCTCGCCGATCAGGCCGTCGTCGGTCTCCTCGGTGCGGTAGCGCAGCACGAGGCCGTTGTGGCTGAGCTCGTCGGCGACCGCCAGCACGGTGGCCCGCACGCGCGGATCGTCGCCGGGGAGGAAGCGCACCAGGGGCACGAGCAGGCAGGAGGCGTCGAGCGCGTCGCTGTCGTAGTGCTGGACGAACACGCCGCGGTCGTCCGTCCCGCGGTCGCAGATCTCGGCGTGGATCGTGTTGGCGACCTCGCGCCACGTGTCGGCCAGCGCGTCCTTTCCGCGCTGGGAGGCCAGGCGGGCGCCGCGGTCCAGCGCGACCCAGCACATGAGCTTGCTGGAGACGTAGTGCCGCGGTTCGCCGCGCGCCTCCCAGATGCCCTGGTCCGGCAGCTGCCAGGCGTTCATCGCCGCGTTGGCCTGGTCCTCGATGACCGGCCACAGGCGCTGGGACGTGTGCCCGTAGGCCCGGCTGTGCAGGTAGATCGAGTCGAGGACCGCGCCGAACACGTCGTTCTGGCGCTGGTCGAACGCCCCGTTGCCGATGCGCACGGGCGAGGCGCCCTCGTAGCCGGTCAGGTGGTCCAGCGTGCTCTCGGGCAGCTCGCGCTCCCCGCCCACGCCGTACATGATCTGCAGCGACCCGTCCTCGTTGCGCTCGACGTCGGCCACGAACTGGACGAAGTCGTCGGCCTCCCAGCTGAGGCCCAGCGCGTTGAGGCCGGCCAGCGTGAACGTGGCGTCGCGCATCCAGGTGTAGCGGTAGTCCCAGTTGCGCACGCCGCCGGGGGTCTCGGGCAACGACGTCGTGGCGGCGGCGACCATCGCCCCGGTCGGCATGTACGTCAGCCCCTTGAGGACCAGGGCGCTGCGCTGCAGCTGCCCGCGCCAGCGGTGGTCGGGGAACGTGCCGCCGGCCAGCCACTGGCGCCAGTACTCGCCGGTGTTCTGCAGCGCGGTCTGGGCCTCGACGGCGTCGCGGGGCCCGTCGAGCAGGCGCGACCACGACAGCGCCGCGAAGCGGACGTCGCCCTTGCGCAGGCGGTGACGGGCCCGCACGGAGTTGCCCTCGATGCCGAGCCGCATGTCCGACCACAGCCGCAGCCGGTGCGTGCCGTCGGTCGCGTCGTGAGCGTCGGGCTCGTCCTCCACCGGGGTCCAAGTGGCGGGGTTGCGGCCGTAGTCGAACATCGGCTCGCACAGCAGCTCGGCCTGCACCTCGCCGTGGACGCACTCGATGGTGCGCACGAGGACGTGGTGGGAGTCGTAGTCGGCGGGGGGTCGGGTGTGGGCGGTGGCGGTGCCCTGGGTGCGCGGGCGCCAGCGGTCGACGACGAGCGCGTCGCGGACGACGGCCCAGCCCGTCGGGGTCATCCACGTCGTCTCCAGGACGTTGGTGCCCGGCTCGTAGCGCCGGCCGGCGGGCACGCCCGTGGACGCGGGGCCGAGGCGGAAGCCGCCCGCGGACCGGTCGAGGATGGCGGAGAAGACCGACGGGGAGTCGAAGCGCGGCGGGCACAGCCATTCCACCGTGCCGTCCGGTGCGACGAGCGCGCTGGTGTGGCAGTCGGACAGGAACGCGTAGTCCGCGATGGGCGGGAACGGCGACTGGGCGGCCGTGCGGTCGACGAACGGCGTCGGCGCGTGGTCCGGCATCAGGTCCATCGCGCCGGCCCGCGGCGGCGGCGCGCCATCCATGCGCTCGTGCTGCGACGTCCGGTCCTCGCGGGTGCTCACGGGAGGGATGGTGGCAAACCCGGGGCGCGGGGGCGTGCGATGGCTCACGTCTTGCGCGGCCTCAGGCCTCGTTCCACCGCCACGTGACCCGCGTGCCGTGCTCGAAGCCGAGCACGCAGATCGACGCGGTGGACAGCGCCAGGCGCCCGCCGAACGCCGCCGGCTGCTCCAGCCAGCGGGCTCCGAGCACGCGCAGGACGTGGCCGTGGGCGAACAGGGCGACGTCGCCGTCGGCCGCCAGCGCCTCGCCGATCACCCGGTCGACGCGCGCGCCGACGTCGTCGGCCTGCTCCCCACCGGGGCAGCCGTCGCTCCACAGGGACCAGTCGGGGCGCGTCCGCTGGATCTCCGCGGTGGTGATCCCCTCGTAGTCCCCGTAGTCCCACTCCAGGAGGTCGTCCCGGTCGACCGCCCGGTCTCCGAGCCCGGCCAGCGCGGCGGTCTCCCGCGCGCGGCCCAGGGGGGAGGACAGCACGGCGGCCCAGTCGTGGCCGGCGATCAGCGCCGCGGTCCGCGCCGCGCGCTCGCGCCCGGCGTCGGTGAGGGGGATGTCGGTGCGGCCGGTGTGCCGGCCGCTGCGCGACCATTCGGTCTCGGCGTGGCGGAAGAGCCACACCTCGTGCGTCGCGGCCACCGCTCAGTCCTCGGGGACGGCGGCCGCGTCGGCCACCACCGTCAGCTTCGACCGGTCCAGCAGCGAGGACGGCACGTGCGTGGTGGGGTGGCCGAGCAGGCCGCGCATCGCCTCGCGCTTGCCCGCGCCCTCGGTGAGCAGGAGGATCGCCCGCGCCTCGTTGAGCTTGTCCAGCGTCAGCGACACCCGGTCCGGCGGCGGCTTGGGCGCGCCGTGCACGCCGACCGCCACGCCGGTCGCGTCGAGCCCCGGGTTGTCGGGGAACAGCGAGGCGGTGTGCCCGTCCTCGCCCAGACCGAGCAGCGCCAGGTCCAGCACGGTGTCGCCGAGCAGGAGGGCGTACTGCTCCGCCGCGGCCTCCGCACCCAGCTCGCCCTCGATCCGGTGGAGGATCGCCCCCGGGGCCTCCAGCGACTCGCGCACCATCCGCACGTTGGCGTCCGGGTCGTCGGCGCCGACGCACCGCTCGTCGCCGAACCACAGGTGCACGGCGCTCCAGTCGGGCACGAGCGGGCCGACCAGCGCGTAGGCACGCCGCGGCGTGGTGCCGCCGGCGAGGGCGACGTGGGCGACGCCGCGCTCCGCGAGCGCGTCGGCGATGGCGGCGGCGACGCGGCCCGCGGCCTCGCGACCGGCGGCCTCTCCGTCCGCGACGGTGATGATCGTGGGCTTCATGGTTCGTCCCTTCGTGCGTCGAGGGGTTGCTGGTCGGCCCGCAGCTTCTCATCGGCGCGGATCACGTGCATGACCGCGTTGATGAGGGCCAGGTGGGTGAAGGCCTGGGGGAAGTTGCCCAGGTGCCGGCCGGTGTGCGCGTCGATCTCCTCCGCGTACAGGTCCAGCGGGGAGGCGTAGCCGAGCATCCGCTCGCACAGGTCGCGGGCGCGCTGCGTCTCGCCGACCTCCTCCAGCGCGGCGACGAGCCAGAACGAGCAGATCGCGAACGTGCCCTCCTCGCCGCTGAGCCCGTCGTCGGTCTCCTCGACCTTGTAGCGCAGGACGAGCCCGTCGACCGTCAGCTCGTCGGCGATGGCCAGCACCGTGGCCTTGATGCGCGGGTCGTCGGCGGGCAGGAACCGCACGAGCGGGGCGAGCAGCAGGGCGGCGTCGAGCGCGTCGGTGCCGTAGTGCTGGACGAAGACGCCGCGCTCGTCGACGCCGTGCTCGAGGATGTCGGCCTGGATCTCGTCGGCGTGGGCCTGCCAGCGCTCGGCGGTGGCCGCGTCCTCGCGCAGGCGGGCCAGGCGGGCGCCGCGGTCGCACGCCACCCAGCAGAAGATCTTGGAGGAGACGAAGTGCTTGGGCTCGCCCCGGACCTCCCAGATCCCGCGGTCGGGCTCCTTCCAGTGCGCGATGGCCTGCTCGACCTGGCGGGCGAGGATCGGCCACATCTCGTCGGGCAGGTAGTCCCGCGACTTCGTGTGGAGGTAGACCGAGTCGAGGAAGACGCCCCACACGTCGTGCTGCTTCTGGTCGAACGCGCCGTTGCCGATGCGCACCGGCCGCGCCCGCTCGTAGCCCTCCAGGTGGTCCAGCGTGGACTCCTCCAGCTGGCGCTCCCCGCCGATCCCGTACATCACCTGCAGGTCGTCCTCGGCGGCGACGTCGAGGATGAACGAGAAGAAGTCGTTGGCCTCCCAGTCGAAGCCGAGGGTGAACAGGCCCCACAACATGAACGTGGAGTCGCGGATCCACGAGTAGCGGTAGTCCCAGTTGCGCTCGCCCTGCGGCGTCTCGGGCAGCGACGTCGTGGCGGCGGCGACCATCGCGCCGGTCGGCGCGTAGCTCAGCCCCTTCAGCGTCAGCGCGCTGCGCTGCAGGTACCCCCGCCACGGATGGTCGGGGAACTCTCCCCGGGACAGCCACTCGTGCCAGTAGTCGGCGGTGCCGGCCAGGCGGGCGTGCGCGTCCTCGTAGGTCTGGGGGGCGGGATGCTCGCTCCAGGACAGGGCGACGTAGGCCAGGTCGCCGTCGCGCATCGTGGTCCGGGCGCGCACGCGGTCGCCCTCGATGCCCAGGCGCAGGTCGGTGGTCAGCCGCAGGTTCGTCTCGCAGTCGGGGGACCGGCCGACGAGCTCGGAGTAGCCCTCGCCCGCGTAGTCCCACTTCACCCGCTGGGTGCCGTACTCGAGCATCGGCTTGCAGTCCATGACCATCTCGACCGAGCCGTTGACGCAGCGCAGCGTCCGCAGCAGCACGTGGTCGGCGTCCCAGTCGGTCGGCGGGCGGCGGTGGGTGCGGGAGCGGTCGTGCTCGTGGTGCCACGGGCCGATGAGCAGCACGTCGCGGACGATCACCCAGCCGGTCTTGGTGCCCCACGTGGTCTCCAGGACCATCGTCCCCGGCAGGTAGCGCCGGCCGGCGGGCACGGTCACGTTCGACGGGTTCAGGCGGAAGTGGCCCGCGTCGCGGTCGAGCATCGCGCCGAACACCGACGGGCCGTCCATCCGCGGCAGGCACATCCACTCGATCGAGCCGCTCGGCCCGACCAGCGCGGTGACCTCGCAGTCGGACAGGAACGCGTAGTCGGCGATCGGCGGGAAGGGGCTGCCGCCGAGCGGGACGTCCCCGAGGATCTTCCTCATCCGGCGAGCTCCTGGGCGGCGGTCAGGGACGGGCGGTACACGGGGTCGCGCAGCATGGCCTGGCGGATGCCCTCGCCGAGGATGCCGCCCTCCCCGCGGGAGGCGCCCATGATCGTCCAGCGGTGCTCGCGGGCGCCGCTCTCGTCGGTGCGCACGGCGGCGAGGCCGCCCCGGTCGCGATCGAGGGAGATGCTCGTGCCGTCGGCGGTCTCCAGGGTCAGGCCGGCGAGGCCGCGCACCTTCAGGGGCACGCGCTCCAGGGTGACGCGCACCTCCTGCAGGCCCCGGCCCCGGATCACGCCCGACCACTGGCCCAGTGCGTCCTGGGTGAGGGGGGAGGCGGTCCAGCCCAGCCGCGACGCCAGCCAGCCGACGAGCAGCAGCGCGACGACGGCCGAGCCCTGCTCGTGGCGGATCGTCACCCCCGAGAGGCGGTCCAGGGCCTCCCGCTCGCTGGGAGGATCGAACAGCGCGGCGATCCGCTCGCGCCACGGTACGGAGCGCAGCCAGGCGAGGTCGACGACGATCGCCCGGTCGACCAGGGCGGCGGCGCGGGCCAGCCCGTCGGCGGCGTCGAACTCGTCGACGGCGTCCAGGAGGACGATCTGGGCGATCTTCAGCAGGGCCGCGACCGCGTCGTCGTGGCCGTGCGGCGACCAGATCAGCGTCGGCAGGTCGGTGACGACCAGCGGGTCGACGATCGTCTCGAGGTGCTCCAGGTGCTGGGGGCCCACGTCGAGGATGACCAGCTCGCGGGCGAGGGTCAGGTCGGCCTCGCCCCGGACGGCGACGCTCACCTGCGCGTCGATGCCCCGCCGGCCCTGCTCGACCTGGCAGACGATCGTGCGCGACGGCTGGTTGCGGCCGACCTGGCGCAGGCGGTTGGCGATCTCCCCGCTCCACTCCTTGTCGACCACGGCCACGAGGTTCAGGACCCGGGCGGGGACCGAGTCCGGCTCGGCGGTGTGCCGGTCCACGAGCATGTCCCGCAGGGCCTGCTCGACCGCGTCGGGGGTGGTGTCGCTGGCGGTCCAGACGGAGTCGGCGATGGCGGACATCGGCTAGATCGCCCGCCAGGCGTCACCGTCGTCCAGGATGGAGTCGGCCTCGGGCGGCCCCTGCGTCCCGGCGGGGTACTCCGGCAGGGGGCCCGGCGTCTGCGCCCACGTGGAGACGATGGGGTCGCAGATCCGCCACTGCTCCTCCGCCTCGTCGTTGCGGGTGAACAGCGTGGCGTCGCCGCGCATCGCGTCGAGGATGAGCCGCTCGTAGGCCTCGGGGGACTGCGACAGGAACGCGGTGCCGTAGAGGAACTCCATCTTCACCGGGCGGATGCGCATCCGGGTGCCGGGGATCTTCGCGCCGAGGGAGATCGACACGCCCTCGTTGGGCTGCAGCGTGAGCACCAGGACGTTGGGCCGCACGCCGCCCGATCCGTCGTCCTGGGCGAACGCGAGGTGGGGGACGGGCTTGAACGTGATGGCGATCTCGGTGACCTTGCGGGCCAGGCGCTTGCCCGTCCGCAGGTAGAAGGGGATCCCCGCCCAGCGCCAGTTGTTGACGCTGAGCCGCATCGCCGCGTACGTCTCGGTGGTCGAGTCGGGTGGGACGTTGGCCTCGTCGTGGTAGCCGACGACGGCCTCGCCGGCCTCGGTGCCCGCGGCGTACTGCGCGCGCACGGACATCCCCGGGACCTGCTCCGGCGTGGGCGCCGGGATCGCGTGCAGCACCTTGACCTTCTCGTCGCGCACGTCGTCGGCGGTGAACGACACCGGCGGCTCCATGCAGAGCAGGCACAGCAGCTGGAGCATGTGGTTCTGGACGAGGTCGCGCAGGGCGCCCGCGCCGTCGTAGTAGCCGGCCCGGGTGCCGATCCCCAGGTCCTCGGCCGCGGTGATCTGCACGTTGTCGATGAAGTTGCGGTTCCACAGCGGCTCGAACATGCCGTTGGCGAAGCGGAAGGCCAGCAGGTTCTGGACCGTCTCCTTGCCGAGGTAGTGGTCGATGCGGAAGACCTGGTCCTCGCGCAGCACCGAGAGGACGTCGCGGTTGAGCTGGCGGGCCTCGGCGAGCGAGGTGCCGAACGGCTTCTCGATCACCGCGCGCACGCCGCCGTCGCACTTCGTCAGGCCGGCGTTGCCCAGCTCCTCCACGATGATCGGGAAGAACATCGGGGCGGTCGACAGGTAGTACACGCGGCTCAGCGGCTCGGGCGCGCCCTCGTCGTAGGTGCGCAGCGCGGCGGCCAGGCGCTCGTAGGCGCCGGCCTGGTCGAAGGACCCCGTCACGTACCGCGCGTTCCCCAGCAGGGCGGCGAGCACGTCCTCGCTGATCTGCCGCCGGCTGAACTGGCGGATCGCGTCCGCGCACTCGGCCCGGAACTCCTCGTCGGTCATCGCCGCGCGGGAGAAGCCGACGAGGTTGAAGCGCACCGGGAGCGCGCCCTCGTGGGCCAGGTTGTAGAGCGCGGGGAGGAGCTTGCGCTTGGCCAGATCGCCCCCCGCCCCGAAGATCGTCAGCGTCGTCGGATGGACCGGCAGCCGCTCCAGCGCCTTCACGAGGGGGTTGTCCGGCAGGTCGCCGGCCGGCGTGCCGGTGCTGGGGGCTGTCATTCGATGTCCTCGGAAGCCGCTTCGTGGGGTGAGGGGATTATCTGCGGACGATCATGGGCTGTCGTTGTCCACCCGGCGCGAGGTCATGCCTGGTCGTTGTCCAGTGAGTCCAGGTCGGCGGCGAAGTGATCGCTCTCGATCGCGGCGATCTTCGACAGGCGCCGCACATGGCGGGCCTCGCCGCTGAACTCCGCGCCCAGGAAGGCGGTGACGCCCTCGGTGGCGATCGCCTCGCCGATGACGCGCGCGCCGAGGCACAGCACGTTGCAGTTGTCGTGGGTGACGCACTGGGCGGCCGTGTAGTGGTCGTGGCCGACGCCCGCGCGGATGTCCGGGAGCTTGTTGGCCCCGATGCACACCCCGGCGCTCGAGCCGCAGACGATGACCGCGCGGTCGGCACGGCCCTCGTGGACCGCGGCGCAGGCCTCCAGCACCGCGTTGGGGTAGTCGTCGTAGCGCCCCAGGTCGAGCGGCTCGTGGCCGCTGCCGGTGACGGCGCCCAGCACCGCGTCCTTCAGGGGGACGCCGGCGTGGTCGAATGCGCATGCAACCTTCATCGCTGCTCCTCTTCGAGTTCCTGGCCGGCGAGGAGGGCGGCTCCGCGCATGCCCGCGTCGGGACCGTACCGGCTCAACCTGATCTCGGTGCTCGTGCCCGAGCCGGGCACCACGAACCGGGCCGCCGCGGCCTTGGCCGGCTCGAGGAGCAGGTCGCCCGCCGCGCTGATCCCGCCGCCGATCGCGACCACGTCGGGATCGAAGACGTTGATCGCGTTGGCGATGCCCACGCCGAGCCGCTCGCCGAGCACGCGCAGCGCGTCGATCGCCGCGAGGTTGCCCGCGCGGGCGGCGTCGACCACGGTGTGGTCGGGCAGGCTGCGGGCCCGGCCGATCGCGTCGAGCGCCCGGCCGGAGGCCACCCGCTCCAGCGAGCCGAGCTGCGGGAAGGGCGTGGCGGGCGGCGCGCCGTCCGCCAGGTCGCCGGCCACGAGCTGGTGGCCGACCTCGCCGGCGGCCCCGGTCGCGCCGCGGAAGATCCGGCCGTTGATGACGATCCCGCCGCCCACGCCGGTGCCGACGGTGAACATCACGAGGTGGCGTACGTCGGCCACGTTGTCGTCCCCGAACGCCTCGGCCAGCGCGGCGACGGTGGCGTCGTTGTCGACGTAGACCGGGGTGTCGAGGCGCTCGGTGAGCAGGTGGCGCAGCGGCACGCCGGCGAGCGGGATGTTCACGCTGCTGCGGGCGGTGCCGGTGGCGAAGTCGACGATGGAGGGGACGCCGATGCCCACCGCGTCGGCCGGCCCGGCCGCGGCGATCATCGTCGCGAGCTGCTCGACGAGGGCCTCGTTGCTGTCCAGCTCGGTGGGCTGGCGGTCGTGCTCGGTGACCGTGCCGTCCTCCAGCACGGCGACCGCCACCTTCGTCCCGCCGACGTCGACCCCGATGTACCGCTCTCCCATTGCCCCGCATCCTGTCAGGTCGGCGCGGCGGCGCCATGATCGAGACGTGAACGGTCACAGGATCGCGGCCGGTGCGAATCACCGATGATGCGCGCCACCGCCCAC
>Ga0247757_10001250_pt1 | contig 17747 bp, 16 predicted proteins | sample UWRJL126311R4_FD_180929 | JGI IMG/M metagenome (GOLD analysis project Ga0247757, IMG submission 180929) | Plant litter microbial communities from Arlington Agricultural Research Station in Wisconsin, United States - UWRJ-L126-311R-4 | ecosystem: Environmental > Terrestrial > Plant litter >... | reverse complement strand
GTTGCGCGACCGCGAGCCCACAATCTTGCGCCTCGTAGTCGACAGGGGGGTCGTACACGGTACCCGATAAGCGAATGGACTCACTGTCCATCAATAGCGCGGTCGTCGATGACGGCTGTACGGCAACAGTGCCTTGCTGCTTCACATTGCCAGTCAGAGTCAGACTATAGTTCTGCTCCGGTGTAGCGCTGGGAGGCACCGAGTAGGCGCACTCGTCGAACTCGTATTCGAGCTCCACGAAGGACGACCCCTGAACCGCGTTGGACGTTGCGTTGCCGAACACGTGCACGCGGCCTCCCTGCGACCCGTCCGACGAACGACACGGCGTCGACCCGTCTTGTGCGCCGACCGGTTTGCCTTGTATCAAAAGGTTGTACGCGAGCTTCATCATCTCACGCACGCCTCGCAGGGCGACTCCGTCTTGGCATGCTTGTTCACATGGCGGTGGCGCATCCGGCAATGCACCCGCTCCGCAGCCACTCAGGAGTAGCAGCGCAAAAGACCGAGCGAGCCAGCGCTGAACGTTCGACATGATCAAAATCCTCCCTCGATACCGAGACTGGGAATGGTGATGGGTCCGACGGTGCGGGTCTCACAGCCGTTCAGTGTGCAGGTGGTCGAAACCGCTTCCTTGCTCAAGGTTGCGTTCATCCATTCGGCAATGAAGGAGAGGTAGGCACGCGGGCCAAGTTGCCAACGCTTTTCCAAGCGCAAATCGACCTTGAAAAACGGGGGCAAGCGAGTCGCGCCCGGGTCCGTGGGATCGTATGCCTTTGGCAGCCCCGTGTAGAACGTAACCCGTGTCCCGGCGCGCCAATTGCGACCCAGGTTGTAAGCCAGTGCGCCGTTGACGACGTGCGTACGGTCGAACGTCGCGATGAATTTGCTATCGCCGAAAGAGCGCACCGAACGCGACAGAGTGTACGACAGAAATCCGCCGACACGGCTGGTCAGGCGGCGTTTGAGAAACAGCTCGAGGCCGTATGACTCGCCATTGGTCCGAGCCGCCAGGGCATTGGCGGCGGTCCTCGCTCCGCTGCCCTCCGAACCTTGACCGCCTCCCCCGCTGCGGTCATCGCCCACGGTGCCTTCCGTGAAACGGGGCGTGCCGCAGGCTCCCGAGCGCCCGGAGAACGGATCGGCTCCGCGATCACCCGCGAGGCTGTCGCCAGGGAACGTGCCGGGTACGCAGCCGCTCACTTCACGCCGAGTCGCGCCGATCGGATCGCTCATATTGAAGAATCCGTTGTGGAACACGGTCGCGGTGAAGCTGGTCGCGTCCCCCAAATCGTAGTCGATGCCCGCGCTTTGCTGCACGGCCAATTGTAGGCCGCCACGCAGCCCGCCTGGCTGAAAACCAGGCACCGGAACCACGAACGCGGGAGGCTGATGGGCCAGACCAAAGGTCGACAACAAGCTCAAACGGGGAGTGACTTCGAGCCGCGTCGAGAACCGCGGATCGACGGCCACCGCCGACTGACCTTGAGACGAGAAATAATCGAAGCGGAGTCCGGGAATGATTTGAAAGCGGCGACTCAGACCGAGTACGACGTCCGCGCGAATCCCACTGGCCAGATCGGTGCGTGATGGGAACAGGCCCGTGGCACGGATCGCCGCGGGGCCCAGCTCGGTGGTATTGATTTGCACGTCGTAGGTGTCGAGCACCACGTCGGAACCGAAGCGCAAGAAAGCGTCCGGGGTCAGTCGTAGGCTGACCTCGGATCGCGCCCCGAGCGAGCGGTCTCGTACGTAGCGATCGTCGGGCAATTGCGAACGTTCGATGCCGGTGGTGACGGCCAAGCGCAGCTTTCCGTCGCGTGGCAGGGTGCGGTCGTAGCGCGCGTCGATGCGATGAAACTCCGTGCCGAACAGCGTCAGCACACGCGTCGCCGTGCGCTCACCGAGGAAATCGTACGAGCCGAAGGAGAACACGCTAACGGTGTCTTTGGGGGTCAGCGCATAGCTGGCGCGGGCCTGATAATCCCAATAATCGAGTTTGCTCGTAGAGGATAAAAGCGACAGTAAACCCGCGGTAAACGAGTAACGGCCGGCAAGGAGTAGCTGACCACGGTGCTCGGCAAAAGGCGCTTCGACGAGCGCTCCCGCATCGAAGAAGCGCAGGTTGTATTCGCCGCGGAGGTCGCTCGCCGGCGGCGTCGTTTCACCCGAGACGATACCCCCGCCGAAACGGCCATAACGCGCCGGGTAACCCCCGGGATACAGGTCCACGCGGTCGATCAGTCCGGGGTGCACCACCGACGGCCCCACCCCGATGTGAAATAGCAACGGCACGCGGATACCGTCCAAGAAGTAGCCAACATTACCGGGCGGCGCGCCCCGCACGAAGAAGAATGGCAGACCGGAAATGATCGGCGTAACGCCGGGCATGACCTCGATGGCTCGAAATGGATCGCCAAAGGTGCCGGGGATCTGTCGCACCTCGGCCCGCGACAACGACGCCGTGCGCGACGGCTCCATCTTCAGCCCGCGCACCTCGATCTCCACCGCCCGCGCCGCACGTGGCCTCACGAGTCGTGGCGAGTCGTTCGAGGTGGTCGACTCAGTGACCTCCGCCTCCGGAAGTTCGGGCGCGACGGGCAGGGGCGGGTGAAACTCGATTTGCACGCGAATGCGCGCGCGCACGGCGGCCCCGCGACGAAGCGCGGGCTGAAAGCGCCACGATTGTGCAGCCGTCACCGCCTGGGTCGAAAACGGCTCATTCGTGGTGTTCGCCGCGACGCCGCTCACCGAGCCGTCAGCCTCCACGGTCAACGTCAGAACGACCAGAGCGTCGCCGCTGCCCTGCACGGGATACGCGGCCGTCAGCTCCGAAATCGGCCTCGGCGGGACGATCTCGCGCTCGGCCGGCGCAGCGGCGGCGGGCGCCGGAGCGGGAGTTGGCACCTGCGCGCCGGCGCTCGAGGGAGCGATCGCCAGCGCGAACCCGGCCCGTAGCGAGAGCAGTGCCCAGAACGCACGAACCGGGCCGCGACGTGCCGACATTCAGTCTCACGAAGCTAACATCGGTTCACGTCAGCGACACGAATTGCTGACATTGGCTCCGCGCAGCGCCGCTCGCTTCTCGACGAACAGCGCTCGACGAACAGCGCCACGCGGAGACAATTTTGCCACTCAGCGGCTGATGAACGCCAACAGCCCGAGCAGAGCTACTGGCAAGAGCATCCACAGCATCGAGGGCGCAGGATGAGTCTTGGGCTCCGCCGGTTTGCTGCGGGTGGAGTCGACATTGGAGCTGGACGCGTTGAGATCATTGCTAGACATAAATGAATTCCATTCCGCCTCCATGAGGCAGACAAAAGGCCAATCAACCAGGTTTTTTCGAGCGAAATCAGGCCCTGGGAGGCTCTTCGGAATTCATGCGCGGGATACGCCGCTTACTATGAAAATGGCTGAGTGATGCGCGCGCGCCCCCCGGCGGAAGCGGAGCGAGGAAGCGGTCGAAGACGACTCGCGAGCGGGCCACGAGCGGCTCGCTGAGTAGCGGTACGCGAGCAAAGACCGGCGCTGCGGCAACTCGTGCCGGCGCTTCGGCACGGACGGCATGGCTCTCGATGCTCTGCGCGCGCTCGGCTACGAGCCGGACGACCGAAGCACTGGGGCGCAGCGCGGGCGTGAGCACGCGCTGCTGAGCCGTAAGCCCGAGCAGCGAGACCAACAGCGCGAACAGCCGGACCCAGTGCGCCCGTCGGACGACGGCGCGACGCGTGCGGACAGTGCTCGATACGCTCATTGACGGACCGCCGAGATACGAAGCACATCCGCCGCCTCCGCGCAAACGGGGGCGCCTTTTTGCGCGCTAGCACGGCCCCGCACACAGCGAGTACGCTCGGGGCCATGAACGGTGCCAAGCCAGCACGCAGCGGACTGCTGCTGATCGGTGCCCTCAAGTTGCTCAAGTCGCTCGCCTTGTTCGTCGTTAGTGTCGGAATGTTATCGCTGCTGCATCGGGATGCGGCCGAGGCCGTCCGGCAGTGGGTCGAATTCTTCCGACTCGATGTCCACGCACGACTGATCGAGCGGCTACTGGCGAAAGTCGCCGGCATCGATCATCAGACCATGCGGCGACTCAGCGTTGGCACGCTGCTCTATGCGACGGTGTTCGCGATCGAAGGCGTGGGGCTACTTATGGCGAAGACGTGGGCGGAGTACCTGACCACGGGCGTGACGATTTCATTCCTGCCGATCGAACTCTACGAATTCGTCGAGCACCCCAGCGCCACCAAAGCCATCGTTACCCTGATCAACGTTGCGGTGGTGGCTTACCTCGTCCGCGAGATTCGAGGCCGACGTGCGATCGAGCAGTTACGAGCCGAAACGCAATCTTCGCCGTCATCCGACTAACGGTTAGGCTTCAATTTTACGACGGCGCCGCGGGATGTGATCGAGTTCACCTTGTGTGCCCGACGAGACAGCGCTACTCACGGGGCGAAATGAGGCGCTGAAGACGATGCGCGCGATCACGGCTATCTTACTCTTGGTTTGCGTGGGTTGCGGTTCGAGTGCTCGGCCTACGGCCGAACACCCCGAGGTCGCATCGAATGATCCGTCGGCCGCACCGGCGGGGAAGGCCCGCCGTGCGCTGCCCGACCATTGCGCACACGGCAAGCGCGAGTGCGTGCCCCCGCCGGGCTGGGTCAAGCGCTTGTGCGAAGACGTCTACCCCGATGTCGCGCTGAATATGTTCAAGCCGGGCACGCGCTGGAAGCGCCTATACATGCTCGCGCGCGCCGAGCCGTTCAATGCCTCGGGTGGCGCCTCGCTCTTGGGCGACAAGATGGAACGCGGTGAAGAGGTGATCGCGCTCAAGCGGCGCGACAACAACGGCGAGATGCAAGTCGGTGACAACGCCGGCTACGATGTCCTGCGTTGGAACGGCGCCTGCGCGACCATCCACGATGGCGACTTCACCCGCGACCCCCCGCGTGAAATCCTGCATTCGAAGATCGAATGGCGCCGCTTGGGTTTGGACCTGCGCAAAGCGCTGGAAATGCAGCCATCGATCGCCGCGGCCCAGAACGCGCGTCGAAAAGCCTGTCACGGCTTCAGCATCGGAGAAGTGACGAAGGATTGTGAAGTGTACGACCGCGCCTTCGTGGACGAGATCGTGCGCTACGTGCAATCCGGCGGCGCGATCCCGAGCCCTTCACGCCTGCCCTGAGGCAGCGCGGCGACGCGCTCACTCCCGCGTCGCCGACGGAGCTGACCGACAACCTGAGTGACTCAGGGCGCCGGTCGCTCCGGTCGAAGCGCAATCACGCGATCGCGTCCTTGATGGCTTTGGTCGCGCGCGCTTTGACGGCCTTGCTGGCGGGCTTGGCCGCGAACGTGGTCGGCTCTTTGGTGAAGGGGTTGATGCCCTTGCGCGCGGGGCGTGCGGGCTTCTTGACGACCACGAACTTGGCGAAGCCGGGCAGCACGAATACGCCGCTCTTCTTCAGCTCTTTGTGGCCAATTTCGACCAGAGCGTCCATCACCGCTTTGACGTCTTTGCGCGTGGTGCCTTCGCCAACGCTGTCGACTACGGCCAGCAGCAGGGCGCTCTTGGTGAGTTGCTTGGTCGCTTTTGTTTTCGGCTTTGCCATCGAGAAATCTCCTGTTCGAGGATTAAGAACCGACAGAGAGCACCGATAGACCGTAAAATCCAGCGCTAAACCGCAAGCCACGCGCTTTGAGTCACCGGTTCGATGAGCCATGCGCCGCGCGCGCGGACCTGAAAGACACGGCGCCATCGCGCTGCATCCACGCTTCGGACCGACTTCGCCGCTCGCGCAGCGCACGAAGGATCTCGGCAAATCATGCGGAAATCGCGGGCAAAATCGAGTATTCGATCGCGCACCGCGGAGTCGATCGCCAGCGTGCGGCAGGGGTGTGCGGCAGAGTCGCGTGGTCGCACGCGATCGCGCAACGGAGGCCCAACCGGCCCGAGTGCTTTTTTTGAGTTAACCTCGGCTGCGATGGCGGAGATGCTTGCGTGCTTGCACCACGGAAAGGTCGAGGTGCTCGGCACCGACCAAGCTGCCCAAGAGCTGGATAGCCCCTACTTGGAACAACTCGCGACCGACGGCGGTGGCCACGGCGATCCGCGCATCGTCAGCGTCACGCGGGGGCGAACCAGCGGCGAGCTGTGTTACGCGATCAGCAGTAGTAGCGGCTCGAATGTCTTCGTGCAGGTTGCGGGTACAGGCCGAGAACAGCAGCTGTTTCACGGCCCCGACGTCCGACTCGGCGATCTCGACTTCAGCCCCGCCGACGAAGCGTTGGCATGCGCCGTCGCGGGTGATCGCGGCACGAGCGCGATCGGGATGCTCGCGGACGATGGCAAGGGCATGCGCACCGTAACCGAAGGCGACGTGATTGATCGCGCGCCGCGTTGGATGCCGGGAGGACGCGCGGAGATCGTGTATGCATCGGCGGGCATCGGGCGCACGAAGGCGGGAAGAGCCGTCGGGCGCACTCCCTTCGCGCTGCACCGACTCCGCTTCGTCGATAGCAGCGTGGAGGTGCTGATGGCGGACGCGCAGTACGACTACGTCGCGGCCGTGCCGGTCTCGGACAGCGAGCTGTACGCGCTCCGGCAGCGCTACCACGGCACGTCGCCCCAATCGCCGCGGGGCCTCGCATCGCGCGTTTTCCGCGGGCTATTTTCGCGTAATGCGGGCGCCGAACCGGGCATCCGCCGGGGGCAAGAGTTGGTTCGCATCACGCCCAAAGGGGCCGAGCTGTTGGCGCAAAACGTGCTCTCCTTCGACGTGGCGAGCAATGAAGACGTCGTCTACTCGAACCCGCAAGGCGTGTTTCGACTCCGCGCACGCCAGACCACGCCCGAGCCGGTCATCTCTCTCCAGCCTGTCGAACAGCTGGTCATCTACTGGTGACTCCCGCGCGCGGATGGATCAGCGGGACGCTCGACCGTACTCACCTACCAGCGAGCGGTCGAGCGGGCCTGCTGGACGCGGTTAGCTCTGCGCAGCGGCAGCGATCGTCTGGTCGCACGATTGAGAGCCGACGGCGGTCATGATCGTCTTGCCACGACCGCTGGCCTTGGTGCCACACTTCGTGCACTTGTATGCACTGAAGGAACCCACTGCGCCTTCTTGCAGCGCCCAGTCATGCGTGCGCGCTTCCTTCGGAAAGATACCTTGCTGTGCTGATTTCATACTTCAGCTTACTCGCAAAGCGCTCGAAAGTACCGTTTGGCGTACTCAGCGCGGGCGATCTCGCGCGCCAGCCCCGCTGGAAAGGGCGCAAAGGCCGCTATTTGGTGGTGCGAGCGACCTCGTGAACGTCAATGACGCGTAGAGTCGATGCGCTTCACCAGGGCGCAAGCGTCATACATGCCGCGATAAAACCGCGGCATCCGTGCGGTCACGCGAAAGCCCCCGCGCAGGAATAGCTCCAACGCGGACATGTTCGCCTGCGCGGTGTGCAGATGGACCTCTTTCAACCCGGCGCCGAGCGCGGCTCGCTCGACGTGCGCGAGTAGCGAGCGGCCGATGCCCCGACCACGCTCGTCTTCGTCGACCGCGATGGCGCACACATCGACGCTGCTCTCGGTCAATGGCTGAACGACGACGAAGCCGACGGGCGTATCTCCTCGCAACGCGACCCAGGTCGTCCCACGCTGGACCAGTCGCCGCAGCGTCGCCGCGGGATCCAGATCGTATTCGCCGAATGCGAGCGTGGCCAGCCGCGCGATGAACGAGTCGTCGGCGCTTCGCCGTTGGCGAATGCGAAGCGATGCCGGTGTAGCAACTCGCATCAGTGGAGCCTAGCGCGGGAAACGGATCACTGCACGCCGAGCGCATAGGCGGCAAAATCCACACCCCCGCGCGAATCCCGCAGTACGAGCCAGAGCGAGACGCTTCCGGAGCTGTCAGGGGCAATCCAATGATTGGACGCGCTCAGCGGCTCGTCGGTCTCGGACGGCCCGCTCGCTTGAGTGTCGAGAGTACCGGCGTTGACGTACCAAGAAACGCGCATGGCTTCACGCTTGTCGATCAACACCTGTTGCTCGCGGTCGTAGTAGGCGTACCGCTCGGCGTCGCGGGCGGGTCAATCGACCGTGAGCTCGACCCGAACGCCAGCGGGGATCGCGGCCAGTTCAACCGCGGCGCCGGCAACGCGCGCGATGAGCGGGTTCAAATGCGGGTTTTGGTTCGGCCGATAGCTGAACCCGAACTGCGTTGCGACGTCGGACGCGGCATCTGCCAGATCGCACGCGATTCGCTGAAGGTGAAAGGTCGGCGCCACGCCGGCCAGGTCGAGCCGCAGCGGTTGGAAGTAGCCTCCGGTGATGTCCGGATCGCGCGGACGGAAGTCCCCTGGCGGACTATCGGGTCCGAACAGCGTGCAGCCAGCGCTCGGAGTCTGAGCTTCGATCACCAGCCCGCGGCCTGCGAGGATGAGCGCGTTCGAATTCAAACACGCCGCCGATACCGAGTTGTTTTCGGACACTGGCTTGGGAGCCGTGCAGAACTTCCAAACGGGGGCGTCGCTGGGGCCACCGTTCTCGCTCAGAAACGCCGTAAACGTGAGCGTCGTCCCTGGCCTGGCCTCGGCCGGCTCACTTTTGACGGCGAGCACCCGTCGCGCGTTGACGTGCCAGTAGTCATCTTCGAACTCGGGGCGGCACGCCGCAACACCGAGCAGCGCCAGCGCCGAGAAGGCCGCCCACGCGACCTTCATAGCTCGAGCCTCACGCCCGCAACGGCGACGAACGGCATGCCGGTGACCGATCCGCGCTGCGCATAATCCTGGCTGTACACGAATTCCTCGGCGTTCGCGTGATTGGTGACGTTGAGTAGCTCCACGTACGTAAGCAAGAGGACGGCATGCGAAACGCTGATCTTGCGATCGAGCCGCAAATCGAGCTGCCAAAACGCGGGCAATCGCTGACCATTGACGGTGCCCAAGACGGGCTGATGAGTATCGCTCTTCGAGTCGAAAAATGCGCCGATCACCGGAGTCCGCGGTGATCCGCTGGCGAAGCGGAAGCGCGCCCCCAGCGCCCAAGCCCCCCAGGTTCGGCTCATTTGCGCGGTGAGCACGTGTGGCTGGTCCGCGTCGAACAGGCGTAGGCCGGCGTCCGACGTGTCGCGGCGCTCACTCCGTGAAGCGGTGTACGCGAGCATGCCGGCGAAACCATGCCAGGGCCGCTGTTGGATCAGCACTTGCACACCGTAGCTGCGGCCGACTCCAGTTTCCAAGAGCGCTCCCGCGAGCTTCGGAGTCGGCGACGGATCACGTACGGCGAGGTCGGATAGCGAACGGTAAAAGCCAGTCACGGTGAGCGACAGGCGCTTCGCGAGCTCGAACGACTCCCCAAGGCTCGCGTGCACCGCGGTCTCGGGCCCCAAGGTGGGCGTGCCGAACACGGCGCTCGAGTCTCGTGCTGCGGGCGGCTGCGAGTACCAGCCGAGCGCCGCAACTAGCGAGGCGCGGGGCGACAGATGCCAACGCAAGCCGAGGCGCGGTTCGATCGCGGTGCGCAACGACGCTTGGCCGATGCTCGGCGTCTGCCCAATTCGCGGGGTATTCCGGCTGGATTCGAGCAGATAGCCCGCTAAACGCAGCCCGGGCGTGAGCGTCACGGGGCCCCAATCCCAGTCGACCAGCGCGTACGGCGCAACGTTCACGAGGGTCGTTTGCCAATGGTCGACATTGCTGTCGTCGCCGGGCGGTTGACCGAAAACGGCGAGGTCTCCCTCACGCGCGGGGATAGTGAGTGATCCACGACGATCGATTGTGCTGCGCGAGCCCGCAATATCGGTGCCGAGACTGAGCTGCACGGAAGCGGCGAGACGCGAGCGGTGCTCGGCACGTAGCCCAAAGCGCAATGCGCGCTCCTCCAGGGCGGCCGGATTCGCGCCAAACGAGGCGTCATTGCGACTCGTGTCTCGACCGATCCATGGCACGACTTGCACCACGGAGCCGTCAGCCAAGGCACGCCGGTAGCGCAAGTAAGCACGACCGAAGCCTTGCTCGCTGCTCGTTCGGCGCACGTGCGCGGGATCGCTGGAGGGGAACGAGCGCGCGAGCGAGTCACCAGAGCCAAGCAGAACGAGGTCCAGCGACTCACGATCACGCAGCGCGATTTGCATCTTTGCTTGGTAGTCGCGATAGCGCGGCACCGCGAAAAACTCCGAAGTATCCGGGGCATCGACGGCTCTCAAAGTGCGATCCAAGAGGCCGTGGCGACCGGCCAGCGCTAGCCGCACGCGCCGACCCAGTGGTGCACTGACCAACGCCGAAGCATCGAGCACACTCAAGTCGAGGCTGGCGTGATAGCCGTCCAAGAGGTCACGCGTATCGAGCCGCACGACGCCGCCGATTGCGCGACCGTAATCCGCACCGTATGCGCCCGGTGATAGACTCACGCTCTGCAACAAGTTGCCGTTGACCGTCGAACGAATGCCGCTACCGTGGAATAGCTGCGGGATCTCGACTCCGTCGACGTAAATGCGCGAGTCTTCGGGCGCGGCCCCCCAAAGCAAGAGTTGCCCCGATCCGAACGACGCGCGCGTGAGACCGGGCAGGTTTTCGATCGCTTTTGCCGGATCGTCGTGGCTACCGGTTGCGGCGCGAGCTTGGTCGGCGGTCAACTTGAGTTCGACGGGATCCCGTCGGGGTCGAATGCCGACGATCGTGACCCCCGCGGACGGGACTTCGCTCCCCGCCTCCGGTTCAGCGCGAACAGGCAATGCCAGCAACCAACAAGCGACGGCGGCCGCGAAACACGCACAACGAGCCCGGGGCGCTCGCGTCACGGCACGTCGAACCCGAGCGCCAAAACCCCCGCCCCGCGATCGTGCGCTCCCCAGGTGTCGCTATCCAGTGAAGTTCCCGCGGCACCCGCAAGCGGGGTATCATTCAGGGTGACGCTGACCCGCCAATGGGCCACTGACCGACCGCAAAGCGAAGCGCTGTCGACTCGTACCAAATACCGACCAGCGGCAGGCGGCTCGGCCCAAACCACGTCCTCTTGACGTAGCTGATCGTCCGCACAATCGGCGTTCGAATCGACGTCGAGGCGACCTGAGCTGTCGTTCGATGAGCCAGGCGCGAATGCGTTCTTCGAACTCGGTGCCCCGTGAAAGATCTCGTGACCCAGGGGATCGATCACATGCAGGTCGAGGTCGGCTTCGTTGTCCCAGGTGAGTGTCACGACCAGCGCCCCCGGAACTGCGCGCGACGGAGCGATCGGCAGCGTCGTCAAGGTTTGCCGGTACGGGGGGCCGAAGCGCCCTCGTGCGTCGACCGCGCGCACTTCCAAGGTGTAAGCGGGATCGGGCAGCGATCTCGAGAACGAGGCTGTGCACTCGAGTGTGGGCAAAGTCGGCGCCGAAACGTCGGGGACGCCGGCTGGAATCACCCAAAAACCAGAGTCTCCATTCAAGCCGAGCGCCGCCGCGGTGGCCGTGACACCGAGCGCCCCGCGCACGGGCTTACTCGCGTATCCTGGCCAAATGGTCGTGGACAGCAGATCGAGCCCAGCGACCGCGGGCCCCTCTTGCGCGTTCGGCGTGGCCCCCGGTACGAACTGCGCACCCAGGATCCGCATGCGCGAACCGAGCGCGGGATCGCTCGAAGCGCCGTCCGAACAGCCCATGAGCGCCGACGCGCACAGTCCGATCGATAGACCCACGCTGAAGGCTCGCATCAAAACCTCAACTGCGCGCGTGCCGTCAACGCGTCGCTCGCGAGCGAGGTCGGCACGCCGTCGACGCCGCGACCGAGCGCATTGCGATTTCGGTCGTATTGCAAGGTCAACCGCGCGTCGCCGTAGCGGAACATGGCCATCAGCGATAGCGTGCGGTAACTGCGATCGCGAGGGACGACCTGGACGGCTTGGCGCTCGCGAGCGTCTTGATCAGGGTCGTAGTGATCGTAGCGCACGCCCACGAGGCCCCAGCGCGTGAGCTCCTGCGTAGCGCCTAAATACCAGCCCAGTTCGCGCAGATCGTGGCCAGCCGCCACCGGGTCGGCGACCTCGAGACCGCGATCGAGGTTACTTGCACGAACGACCTCGGCGCGCAGTTCGAAGGATGCGTATTCGCCGAACTGCAGTCCCAGACGCGCATCGGCGCCCAGCGCAAAGCGATGAAACGGCTCGGAGGGTGTGGCCGAAGAGCCAGCGATCACCTGCACTTCTGTCGCTTGCACGATGCCGTCACCGTTATCGTCACGCCATACGAGGCGGTCTTTGCTGGTACTGCTTCCCTGGTGGAAGCCGCTACCCGTGTCGGCCGAGATGCCGGCCGCAATCAGCACACCAGGGGCAATCTCCGCATCGACGCCGAGATGACCGACAATCTCCTTTTTTTGATCGGGCGCCAGCGCCGGAAACACGCGATCTCCGAGCGGGTGACCGTTCATCACCGCGATGCTCGTTTCCAGGAATCGGTACTTGGCGTGAAAGCGAGCCCCCAAGTCGAACTCACTGGGGAAGAACGCGCGCGCCGCCGTCGATCGCTCCAAGAATGGGCGAACGGAATCACGCTCTCTTACCTCGAAACCAAACGGGATACGAATCAAGCCCGCCGTCAGAGAAAACCTCGGTAACCGCGCGTCTTCTTGCGCGGGCCAATGGACGCCGAGTTCGGCGTTGATGGCCCTCAGCTGAGCACCATGGTTTGTGTTGGCGTCGATTTCGAGCGCGCCGCTCAAATAGCCGCGCTCGGTCGCGACGCGTAAGTGACCGCGTCGCAATAGAAAGCGATCTTGATTGAGCGGGACACCGGTCGAGTAGTTGATTTCGTTCTGCGACGCCTGATTCGAGATCACCCAGTCGAACTGGACGTAGCCCGAGACTTGCAGCGCCAATTGCTGTCGCGCTCGCTCGGCCTCGGTGCGCTCGGCCTCGCGGCGCTCGAGTCGTTCGAGCACCGCACGCTGCTGCGCGAGCTCGGCGCGCAGAGTCGGCTCGTCTCGAACCTCGGGTGCGGTCGCCGCGCCGACTTCTTGGGCGTCAGCTCGGCTCGCGAGCGCCGCCAAGAGCAGCACGGCGAGCGTCGCAGAGCCGAGCTTCATCAGGGCAGAGCCATCAGCTCGGCCGAAGGCAACGTGACCGGTTTGATCACGGCCTGGGCTGACGTGCAGGCGTTGATCAACTGTTGATGGCTCGTCGGAGTGCCTGAGAAACAGCCGGAAACGCCCGTTCCGGCGCTACTCACCGCGTCCGGTTCACAGAAGCCGTAGTGGCAACTGCCGGCACCGCACTGCGCGTCCGACGTGCACACCGTGCAGCCCGCGGGTGTTCCCGTCGCGCCCGGGATCTTGCTCAGGTAATAGCAAGTGCACGATTCGGGCGGCGTGAACGGACTGAGATCGCCTCCGTCCACCGTACGGCTCACTTTCATGGCGCAGTCCGGGATCAGCCCGACCTTCACCACGTCCGCCAACGAATCGAACTTGCTACCACCGTTGGGGGGTGTGGCTGAGGAGTCTCCGAGGACCAAATCGACCACGTACTTGACGGCCGCGTTCGTGATCTCTTTGGCCGAGCTCACCGCGGCAATGTAGACGGTCGGCGACCACAGCGTGTAGTGCCCATCGCGCACGTTCTGTTTGTCGAACGCAGTCGCAACGGAGTCCGGGTAGAACGCTGCGCTTTGCTCGAATGCCTGAAAGGCAAGGGTTTGGATGCCCTTGTTGCGGTTGCTGTCGTAAACCTCTGCGCCCAAGATGCCGATCGTGGCTTTCGGTTGCGCGGATGCAGAAACCGCGGTCACGACGTCGCCTGACGCAGCTTGCTGCACGCCCTTCCATTTGTTCGGGGGTACCGCGATGTTCTTCGCGGTGGCAACGAGTGTGCTCTTCGTCGTCGGACGAATGAACAGGAACGACTCGTTGTTCCAGGGATTGTACGTCGGTGCGAGCGGGTTCGCGGCTCCAAAGCCGAAAGCGTAATACGCCTCTTCGGCCCAGATCGCCTTCTGTTCGCTCGCGGTCGGAACGATGAACGTGTACGCCTGGATCGGCCCCTGGATCTGCGCCAGATTGCCGGGAGTGTCACCGAGGCCACAGCTGTCGACGAACAACGCGGAAATCGCGAGGTCGACGGAGACGCCGTCGGGGCCCGTGGTGCAGGTCGGTTCAGGCATTGCCGTCGTCCATGTCGGATCCTCTGCGCTCGAAGGGATGTACTTGAGTACGCCGCTCTTCACGACCTTGGCGTTGGCATAGATGTCGCTGGTCAGCGTGCACGAGCCGGTCAGATTGAAGGCGAGCGTGATATTGGCCGTATCGCGCAGATGCCGGCCCAAGTTCTTGAGCAAGTTCTCCTGCGTGTCGCCGGATTCGATGTAGACCACCGTGCCGGGCAGAGTTGCGCAGGAGCCGTCGAACGGAATCACGGGCGGGGCGCCCGCCGCACCCGCCTCGCCGGCCGCGCCGCCTTCGGCGATAGGCTCTGCCTCAACCTCGCCACCGGCGCCCGCCTCGGAGCTACCCGAGGAACCGCCGGCTTTTCCGGCGATTCCGCCTCCGCCTCTTCCCGCGCTGGGCATGCCACCAGAGCCGGCCTCCGGACTCGGCACCCCATTGGATGGCACGCTGTCGTTGTCGGAACAGCTCACGGCAAGCGCCACGAGCGCCACGGGTACGGACCAAGCAAGTAAGCGTTTCATGTTCGAACCTCCCTATCGATGTCGACTCACGCCGCGAGGATGTCGGCCACGCGGTCGCCGCATCGCCCCACGTCATAGCCAAGGGCCGACAGCTCGCGCCGAAACGGCGGACTGGTCATCTCCTCGAACAAGCGAAGGAATCGCGGATCACTGAGCTCGTCGTGGGCGATGACCAAGTCGAACCGTTCTTCCGCGAGTGGTACGAATCCGAGACCGAAGGCCACGGCGGCGTCGCGCGAGGCGACTCCCACGTCGGCCGCGCCGAGGGCGACCGCCTGTGCGACCTCGGCGTGGCCCGATGCTTGGATTGAAGCCGAGCGTGCGAGTTCGGCGGGCAGGCCTGCCCGACGTAGTTCGCGATCGAGCAGGCGTCGCGCGCCGGAACCTGGCTCGCGAGCCGCTAAACGCAGGCCTTTTTTGGCCAACTGTGCGACTTTGGAGACGCCTTTGGGGTTCCCTGCGGTAACGAGCAAACCCGCTTGCCAGCTGGCGAGCGTGATCACCGCGAGGGGGCGATTCGATCCCAAGCGGCGCACGTCCGGTACGTTGGCCTCACCGGTTTTAGAATCCACCAAGTGCACGCCCGCGACATGGGTCTGTCTTCGATCCAACGCTTCGAGTGCACTGCTGCTCGAACGAGCCAGCCACAAGAAGTGACCGGGCCCCGAACGCGCGTTGAGTCGGTCCGCGAGTAGTCCAAGCGCGGGCGCGCAACCCATGAGCACCACGTTCTCCCGAACGTCGGCCGCAGAGCGCAGCAGCTCCACCTCGACGCGGCCGCGCGTGGGGCGAGCTGCGATCGCATCGGCCGCGCGCACCATGGTGTCACGGGTCAGTGAATAGGACAGCCACCGACCAGAAATGTGCGAAAGCGACACCCGGCCCGGCACGCTCTCGCCGACTGATTCGGCCAAAAAGCGCGCTTCGTTGACGGTGCCACCGAACAGGTCTTCGACGCGACACTCGAGCGCGCGAGCGAGACGCAGAGCCACATCCACGGACGGCAATGCGCGGCCGCTTTCGATCGCGTGCACGCTTTGCCGACTCAAGCCCACCGCCGTGCAAAGAGCGGCCTGGGATTGGGCGCGCTTCTCGCGCATTTCACGCACCCGATTCGTCGGTCCGGCCGTCATGACAGGTTTTCTTTACTGCATGACAAGCATACTTGTCATGACAAACCGCGCGGCCCGCCGTTTGCATCGTCCGGAACATGGACTCGAACAGAAACGCTCCGGATAAGAAGCGAGCGCTGGTTGCGGGCGGCACCGGGTTCGTGGGGCGGGCGCTGTTGCCCCGGTTAGTGGAGGCGGGGTACGCGGTTCGCGCCACGAGTCGGCACGTGTCTAAGTCGCCCGCCATCCCGGGCGTCGAGTGGCTAGAATCCGACGTAAGAGAACGGGCCGATCTGGAGCGAGTTCTGCGCGACGTCGACGTGGCGTTTTTCCTCGTGCATGCCATGGGCAGTGGCGAAAGTGACTTCGCGCAAGCCGAGCAGCGCACGGCGCTCCAGTTTCGCGAAGCGGCCGGGCGCGCGGGAGTGAAGCGGATTGTCTACCTGGGCGGCGTTGCGCCGGAGGGCAAGCCCTCCGAGCATCTGCAGAGCCGCTTGCGCGTCGGGGAGCTCCTACGCGAAGGTCCGGTTCCGACTTTGGAGCTGCGAGCGTCGATGATCATCGGCAACGGGAGCGTATCGTGGCAAATCGTTCGTGATCTCGCGCTGCGTTTGCCCGCGATGTTGCTGCCTTCCTGGACCGATTCGCGCACTTGCCCGATCGACGTCGACGACGTGACCGAGGCGCTGCTGCGCGGCGTGGACGTGCCTTTGAACGAGAGCACTTGGTACGATATCCCGGGCCCGGAAACGCTCAGCGCGAGAGAGATTTTGCTGCGCGTTGCCGCACTGCGCGGCCGGCACTTGCCGAACCTGCGCGTGCCGTTGCTCAGTGTGTCGCTGTCGTCGTGGTGGTTGAAGCTGGTCACCCGCGCGGACTTCGCGATCGCCCGCGAGCTGGTGCTCGGCCTGAGTACGGATTTGCTGCCGACCCGCCTCGGTTATTGGGACGCCATCGACTACCGCCCGAAGTGGGACTTCGAGGCGAGCGCGCGGCGAGCGCTCGCGAACGAGCCCGCGCCCGACGATGTGGCCGGAGTGGGCGCGCGTCTGGAAGAGGCTCTGGTGCAGCTCGTCGCGCGTAAACTTTCGCGTGGAGGCGCTCAGCGCAGCTGACGCGCGGGCTTCGCACCCTTGCGCGCCGCGCCGACGGGCGGGGCGGCACGTAAGGCGGGCAACGCGGCCGCACTCGGTGTCAGGGCCGCCCCGAGTCCGAGCCCCGCGCTGGCGGCGGCGTTCGGAGCGATAGCGGCGCTTGGCGTCGCAATCGGCAGTGCCGAGGCCGCGCGGGGCGGACTCAAATCGACCATTCCGGGCAGCGGCGCGGTCGCGGTGTTCTTGGGCGGGCTACCTGGAGCGCGCAACCAAAGCAAGCCCCCCATGACCGCAACCATGGCGACCCCGGCCGCCAGCAGCGGACGACGCAGGTGGGGCGGGGGCACGCTGCGAGCGAGCAGCGGTCGCAGCGACGCGATGCGACTGACTTTGGCGGGCGGATTCGAATCTCGAATCACGGCTTCGGTACTGATCGAGATGGCGCGTAGCGAGGTCACGCTACCGTTGGTCGGCTCCGTGCCATCGCTCGGCGCCGCGTCGACGACGACTTCAGCGCGCCGGATCGCCTCACGCTTGCGCAAGCCACGGTCACCCACGGTGTCGCCCATGAAGGTACGGAGCTGCGCTTCGAACCCGAGCTCGAAGGCTTGCGGCACCCCGCGTTGCAGCGCAAGGCGCATCTCTTCGGCCGAGGGCCAGCGCCGGTCGCGGTCCTTTTCCAGGGCCTTCATCACGACTGCCTCGAGCGTGCGCGAGTAATTGGTCTTGATCGACGAGGGACGAACTGCGGGCTCGTCACTGATGATGTTGCGCAGAGTGGCGGCCGAATCCTTGCCCTGAAATGGGTGTCGACCGGTGGTGAGCAGGTACAGGATGACGCCCACCGCGAACAGGTCCGTGCGCTGATCGACGACCCGGCCCGTCACCTGCTC
>Ga0247757_10001249_pt1 | contig 17751 bp, 12 predicted proteins | sample UWRJL126311R4_FD_180929 | JGI IMG/M metagenome (GOLD analysis project Ga0247757, IMG submission 180929) | Plant litter microbial communities from Arlington Agricultural Research Station in Wisconsin, United States - UWRJ-L126-311R-4 | ecosystem: Environmental > Terrestrial > Plant litter >... | reverse complement strand
GCACAATAAGGCTCATTTGTCAAATAGGGAAAATGCGTTTACGGAAGAGGGAAAATGACATTTGCGTGACAAGTCTCTGTGCTACTCCGTACCTCTGTGTTGAAATCGAAGCGAAGGCTTTAACACAGAGACACGGAGGGCACGGAGGTACACGGAGAAACCGTTAACAATTTTAACTTATAAGCTTTTTTGGATATACGGTTTCCGACTCCATTCGGAAACGGGCGTTTGGCCGATCAGCAATTGCAGAATAGTGCTGTCTTTGATCTTGTAATGGTCTACCCGAAGCAGGTTTGCGAGGAATTCTTTTTCGTTATAGCCTTCGCAATCGCTTTTGCTGAAGTTGATATTTTTATCAAACGACAATTGATCCGCTACCAGGTTAAAGCTGCCATTCATCTCATTGCAGCCGGTCGAACCGGAGAATTTCCTGGTACCTAATTCAAACCGCAGCACTGGTAATTTACCGGCAGCGGTATCGGATGGAAGTACCGGCCGAAGGTACCAGTTGCCGGCGAGCGTAACTGAATCCAGTTTTTTCCTGGTTTGCACCACCTGGTTTCTTGGATCATGACACAACGAGGAACATAAAAACCCGCTGATCAATACCAGGCAAAAAGCTGTCAGAAATAGCTGTTTCATTTGACTTGATCCAGTTGTATTTGTCCAACATTGGTTTGTGTGCCTTCAAAAACTTCAATACCTGTACGCGTAGTTCTTTTATAGGGAGGAATTGCTTCAATAACAATTGCGCAGGGGCCGGGATGAATGCCGCCAATTTCGAATGAACCATTGCGAACGGCAGCCTGCAATGTATCTTTTGCAGACAAAACCCAGACCTGTGTAGCTCCATCGGCTGGAACAACGCTCCCTTTAACGGAACCCGTAAGTTCGGTGCGGAAAGCAAAAAAACAAATCACGGCGAGCAATAACATTACAGGCATCCATATATGCTTTTTCATAACTGTCTATTTGAGATTTCCTGGGGAATGATCCCGTTTTTATGGCAGCATAAATGGTACCAATACCCAACTACTGATTTTTGAGCATTTGTGTGGAATTACTTGTACAAAAATGACCATCGCCATCGCCATCGCCACCGGCATTGCCGTCCACACAAACCCGCGACTACTCATTGCACATAAAAAGGCATGATGCTTGCGGAAGTTATCTTCTATGAATACCTACCCACAGAAAGACGAGCAAATAGAATTGCGTGTATTGAACTGGCTGGCCGATAAAGGTTTTCAACTGGTAAAACGCAATTGGAAATACTGCCACGACAGTGTCGATATCATTGCAACACGATTAGGCGAGTTACATTTTATCGGCATTACCACCCGCCATTTACCAGGCCAGCATATGATTGATGGACAAAGTATCACGAGACGCAGAATGTTATCATTCCTGCAAGCCTCTCAACAATACCTCAAACGCAATCCACAATGGAAAAATGTAACCATTGATGTATTGACTGTTACATTGATGGACGACAAACCAGTTAGTTGTTGTATTTCGAGGAATTTGAGAGTGTGAGAAGGGTCTGGAGTTAGGAGTCTGGAGTCTGGAGTCTGGAGTCTGGAGTCTGGAGTCTGGAGTCTGGAATAAAACTTCGGTGAGGAACTATTTATTATACATTACTCAACTCACTCCAGACTCCAGACTCCTCACTTATTCCGGCTGCGGGCTAACACTTGTCCATCCTCCATCCACCACCAGGCTTTGGCCTGTGATATGTTTTGCTTCCGGGGAAAGGAGGAATAATGCGGCGGCGGCAATATCACCAACAGTGGCCGGGGTTCCAAGCGGTGTGAGCTTTGACCAGGTATCAAGATAGCCGGCATCGGCTTCGGTTCTTTCGGTCAGTGTGGCGCCGGGCGCGATGGTATTGATATTGATTTTAAACGGAGATAATTCCACTACCAGGTTTTTAGCGAGCATTTCGAGTGCCGCTTTGGTCATGCCATATGCAGCTAAATTTTTATGGGCCTGGTGCCCCGTTACCGAAGACATTAATAAGATAGAGCCGCCACTCTCCTGCTTTCGCATTTGATTGGCAGCGGCCTGCGTAAGAAAAAAACTGCCGGACAGATTTACCTGTAGTACACGGTTGAACGCTTCCGGCGAATATTGGAAGAAATCGCCGAACAAAGTAATACCAGCATTGGCAACAACAATATCCAGCTTTCCGAATTGCGTAACAGCTTCAGATACCATCGCATTGATGAACTGGTGATCGGATGCATCACCGGCAAATACCCGGCACTGCTCTCTGTCAATGGAACGATTGATCTCAGTAACCGCGCTGACGGCCAAAGACGGATCAATATCATTCAATAAAACATAGGCGCCGGCTGTGGCCAGTTTGCGACAGATCTCAAGACCTATTCCCTGACCGGCGCCGGTTACAATGACTGATTTTCCCTGGAATTGCATGCAGGCAACTTAAATTATGATCGCTTATTCCATTGTCAGTTCGATGATCGTATCAATCGGATCGAGCTGGCTTTTCTCTATATAAACAAAAACACCTTCCGGCTGTTGTTTGTATTTCAATATTGCTTTATTGCCCGACAAAGATGCAGCTGTAACTTTTCCGCTAACACCGGGTACAAACACATAAGGCTGGTCTTTGGGAGTGAGTACATGAATAAACCATGTTTTATTCTTAGCTGTAACAACACCCCATTCCTGCGCCGCGATCAGGTTGCCGCGTGTGCCGTAGATACTGTTACCATTCTGCTGCATCCATTTACCCATCAACGCCAGGGTATCATTGAACTCGCGTTGGATCTGACCATTGGGCATAGGGCCAACATTCAGCAGGAAGTTCGCATTGCGCCCTGCGGCATTCACGATATAATGCACCAGGGTTTTAAGTGATTTGTATTTGCGATCGGTCATGTTATAGCCCCACGCATCATTCATTGTTTCACAGGTTTCGAGCGGCAATTGCGAAACACTTGCTCCACCAAAACCGGAAGTATTGAACCCTGGCAGGTCTTTTTCAAACATCTGGAAATCCTCTCCCGCAATTGGTGAAAGATGATGGTTATTTCCGATCATACATTTTGGCTGGAGTTTGTGGATCAGGCTATAGATCTCATTGTAATGCCAATCGACTTTGGATTGCAGTGTTTTATCATGATCGTTGTCTAACTGGTCCCAATGCCCGTCGAACCAGATACCTGAGATCTCTCCGTATTCAGTCAACAGCTCTGTTAACTGCGCTTTCATAAAATTGATATAGCTGTTCCAGTCGCTTTTACCTGTGCGGCCACTGCCTTTACCGGTTTTTCCTGTTTCCCACTGGTAGTCGGAGCGATACCAGTCGAGCAAAGAATAATAGCAAAAGAGTTTAATCCCTTGCTTATGGCATTCGGCTGCGAGTTGTTTCAACGCATCTTTTGCGTAAGGGGTTTTGGTGATCTTCCAGTCGGATTGTTTGGTATCCCAGTTACTGAATCCGTCGTGGTGGCGGGTGATAAAGGTGATGTATTTCATACCCGCACCCTTCGCGGTAGCTACCCATTTAGCTGCATCAAAATCCTGCGGGTTAAATACGCGGATCAGGTTACTGTATTCGTTCACACGAATACCCCGGTTATTCATTACCCACTCACCCGCACCCAACACACTGGAAGCACCCCAGTGAATAAACATCCCGAATTTCATATCCTGGAAATCCTGCCTCGCCACCAGGTTCTCGGCAGTAGGCGTATAGGTTTGGGCATTAAGACTAACGGAGATTAGTGTAGCAAGTGTAAAGAGTATGCTTCTCATGTGCCAGTTGTTTGTGGTGAAAAGATAGGAGAATATCGAATATTGAACAAGGAATATCGAGTATCGAGTGGAATTGGGAATTAGGAATTGGGAATTGGGGCAACATCCGCTTATCCAAATTCCTAATTCCTAATTCCCAATTCCATTCGATACCCGATACTCGATATTCCTTGTTCCTTGTTCGATATTCAATAATTGACCCCTGTAAAAACAGGGGTCGTACCAAAACTAACTGCTATATGAAAAAAAATATCCCTTAATTATTTGCCTTCACTTTTTTGGGTTGGGGTGCGAATTGTGTGGCCATTTTTGCCAGGAGTCCAAATACGGAGATCACAAGTAGTGAAAGCACGAAAGAAGTTTCCATGGGTCAGAATTTGACACAAAGTTCCTCCTGGCGGCGGAATAGTCTATTACACGAATCGGGGAATAATTTGTATAATTCTCACATTATGGGAATTAGGAATTGAGAATTAGGAATTTGGTATAATAGAATATCTATTCCAATTCCCAATTCCAAATTCCAAATTCCTATCGCTGCTTAAAACTGGAGAGTAAACGCCGTACCCGCGCCTTCTACTGATTGCACGGTGATATTGCCTTTGTGCAGCATCATGATCTGCTTGCAAAGACTCAGACCGATACCGCTGCCATTTTTCTTGGTGCTGAAGAAAGGGATGAAGATATTCTCCATCACTTCTTCATTCATGCCATACCCATTATCACTTACCTTGATCAGGGTTTTGTTGGCTGGTGAAAGGAACGCAGAAAGAATGATGCGTGGTTGTTCACTGTCTTTCACTGCCTCGATCGCATTCACGATCAGGTTGATCAATACCTGCTCGATCAGGTTTGTATCCACATCCATCGCCAGTTCCGGATCTTTCAGGATGGTTTCCATTTCGATGCCTTTCTGGTCAAGTGTGGGCTGCATCAGGTTGTGCATATTCTCAAACAGATCTCGCACGAATACATGTTTGAGGCTGGGCGTGGTGATCTTATTCAGGTTGCGGTACACCTCCGCGAATTTCAACAACCCTTCACTTCTTTTCTTGATGGTATTGATGCCTACTTCCAGGTCTTCCACTACCCCATTGCTGTTATCCAGGTGCACCACCGATTGCTGGAGCCTGTTCTTAAGTGTATCTGCCAGGGAAGAAATCGGCGCTACGGAGTTCATGATCTCATGCGTCATCACACTCAATAATTTTTGCCAGGCTTTGGATTCCGTTTCATCCAATGCTTCATTGATATTCTGGAAAGCCACCAGTTGGTATCTTTTTCCCTCTGTAAGAAAAGCCGTTGCAGACAGGATCACTTTGAAGTTTTCCTTTTCATGATGAACAGTAGCCACATGGCTGGTACCCGTACGTAAGCTGATCACCTCCCGGTAGAGGCCTGCATCTCTTTTCTCCAACTGGTGTATCGTTCGCAGGTATGGGATCAGCAACATCTTTTTTAAGGATTCATTCATCCATACCACATCACCTGACTCCATCTCGTAAGAGAGAATACCCGTATCCACCAGCTCCAGTATTTTCTGGAGATATTGGTATTGGGTTTCTTTTTCCATAGAGATCACTTTAAATGCGGTATTGATCTGGTTAAATCCGCGGCGCAGCTGCTTTACATCAACAGGCGCATTGGACACATTGAAATTGCGGGAGAAATCACGGTACTGCACCGATTCAACAAACTGCTCCACTTCATTCTGCGCCAGTTTATGAAAACGGTAGAAGTCGATCACCTGGTAAATGATCACAGGCACCAACAACATTTCATAGATATACAATTCTTTCACCAGCAGGAAGGCGGCCGCAGTTTGGGTTACCAGCAATGCAACAACGCGAAGCAATATGTCCCAGTGAAAACGCTTAAATATCATATTTACTCAATCTTCTGTATAAAGCAGTACGGGTTAATCCCAGTTCTTTGGCAGCTTTGCTGATATTGCCGTTGTGTTTGTCGATCACGCGCAGGATGGTATTCTTCTCCATCGTACTCAGTTTGAATACCTCATCTTCCTGCACTTCCTGTGGCGATGATTCTATTGGCGAAAATAAAAGATCCTGCGCCTGTACCGTATCCGAATCAGACATAATGATCGCCCGTTCGATGGTATATTGCAGTTCCCTCACATTACCGGGAAAAGGGTACTGCTGCAATTTCTCCAACGCCGATGCGTGGAACTGAATATTGGGCTTGAGGTATTTGTTCGCATAGATCCTGGCGAAATGCCGGGCCAGCAACAGGATATCCTCTTTTCTTTTGCGCAATGGCGGAACAGTGATCTCCACGGTATTGATACGATAGATCAGGTCCTTCCGGAAACGGTTCTCATTAGCCAACTCACTCAAAGGAATATTGGTAGCACAGATCAGCCTGATATCGATGGGCACCGGTTGATTGGTTCCCAGCCTTGTTACCTGGCGGTTCTGCAATACGGTCAATAATTTTGCCTGTTGCTGTAACGAAATATTACCTATCTCATCTAGAAACAAAGTACCTCCATTGGCCGCCTCAAACCTTCCGATCCTGTCTTCACGCGCATCAGTAAACGCGCCTTTTTTATGGCCGAACAGTTCACTTTCAAACAAACTCTCGGTTAGCGCACCTACATCCACTTTGACAAATGGCTTATCGGCACGCAATGATTGCTCATGAATAGCCGTAGCGATCAGGTCTTTGCCCGTACCATTCTCACCCAGTATCAGGATATTGGCATCTGTTGGTGCAATCTTGTCTATTTTATGAAAGATATCCTGCATCACTTCGCTCTCGCCGATCATCGCAGGACTTTTATTACCGGGATGTACCCGCATACCGGTCACATTGGTTTTATGCTGGTCGTGGTTCTTCAGCACATTCACCAGTGTAGACAATAATTTCTCATTATGCCAGGGCTTCACCACGAAATCCGAAGCGCCTTCTTTCAGTGAACGAACAGCCAGGTCGATATCTCCATAAGCGGTGATCATCACCACCGATGTTTCGGGTTTGAGTTGCTTGATACGCTGCAGCCAGTAAATACCTTCATTGCCGGTATTAATAGACGCATTGAAATTCATATCGAGCAATACCAGGTCGAAACTGCCCTTGCTTAACAGGTAAGGCAGTTGTTCGGGATTCTTTTCCGTTACGATCTCCTTTACTTCGGTGCGTAATAAAAGACGTACTGCTGTTAATACATCTGGGTCATCATCAATAGCAAGTATGCTGGCTTTCTTCAGGCTCATGTTGTGGTCGGTCGGTTGGTTTAATGGTTTATTTGTTTATTGGTTATTGGGTGAGATTGGTAATAGTGCGGAAACTGCGAAGTCTTTCGATCTAAAAAACCAATAAACCAATAAACAAATAAACCGGTAAACCAATAAACCATAAATATACCAGTAAGATAATAATTTGATCAAGAAGGATTTAGATAAAATGATCATTTGAAAGACTGTATCAAAAGCGGACACTATTTGTACCGGATGCGTACAGTTGCTTCCTGCAAACAAGCGAAAACAGGTTGATTATCAGTATGGTTGGATTTTGGCATACCGTTTCGATAAGTACGGTGACAAATCAGGTTATGAGAACAGTATCAAGACAAACAACCGGGCTGATCGCTACCCTTATCGTGGCGGGAGTATTAGGACTGTTACTGCTGTTGAATGTAACATCAGGTCACCAACAACGTTGCGGTATTGTAGCCGCTGACAATTTTAGCACGATCAAACTCATTTAAAGTAAGAACCAAAACCCTAAGCAGTGGACAGAGTCATTCAAAAAAAGAAATGGAGTACCAAGCGGATAGTAACGATTGTGATCATTACCGGCATCGTGGCATTGGCAGTAGGCAGCTTTTATTTTACTTCCGGTAAATCGAAGCTGAATGTTGATACAGAAAGGATTACCATCAGTGAAGTAACCAAGGGTCCTTATAAAGATGCAATACCCGTAACTGGTGTGGTATTGCCTATCACCTCTATCTATCTTGATGCAACCGAGGGTGGCCGTGTGGAAGAAAAATACGTGGAAGATGGCGCCGTTATGACAAAAGGCCAGCCGATCCTCAAATTATCTAATACCAACCTGCAATTAAGCCTGGTAAACCAGGAAACTTCTGTTTACAACCTGTTAACGCAAATGCAGATCTCCCGCAACGCCGCGCAACAGAATACCGTAAACAAACTGAACCAGATGACCGATGTGGAAAGCCAGTTGACAGAAGCTGAACGCCTCTATCGCCTCAATAAAAGTCTTTATGAGCAGAAAGCGATAGGGTTACAGGAATTCAAGGCATCTGAAAACAATTACAATTATCTCTTACAGAAAAAAGCGCTTACCAAACAAATCCTCTCCCAGGATTCACTCTCCAATAAACAACAATTGGAACAGGCCAAACAATCCTATACAGGTTCTGAAAACGCGCTGACCGTAATGCGCAAAAAAGTGGGCGATCTGATCGTACGTGCACCCGTTGATGGACAACTGACTTCACTGGACGCTGAGATCGGCCAGACCAAACGCGAAGGCGACAGGCTGGGACAGATTGATATATTGAGCGGTTTCAAGGTACGTGTTGATGTGGATGAACATTATCTCTCCCGCATCTTCACCGGACTTAGCGGCGAGTTCACATTTGCCAACAAAACATATAAACTCAAAATCACCAAGGTATTTACACAGGTAGTGAATGGCCGTTTCCAGGTGGATATGTTGTTTGTGGGCGAAGTACCACAGGGCATCCGTCGCGGGCAAACTCTACAGGTACTCCTGGCATTAAGCGATGAAACCACTGCAATACTGGTACCCAAAGGTGGCTTCTACCAGCAAACAGGCGGTAACTGGATCTTCAAAGTAAATGAGAATGGCTCCAAAGCTTACCGTGTAGACATCCAGATCGGCCGGCAGAACCCGGATTTCTATGAAATATTATCCGGTCTGCAGCCTGGTGATAAAGTAGTTACTTCCAGCTATGAGAATTATGAAAAGATGCAGGAGCTGGTGCTGAAGAAATAACCAAATGCCTAATATTCAATGTTCAATTTTCAATGAGCATTGAATATTGAACATTGAATATTGAACATTGAAACCCAAACAATAAAAATTAAACCCACAAACCCAAAACCAACCCCATGATAAAGATCACCGACCTCGAAAAGATCTACCGTACCGATGAGGTAGAAACGATTGCCCTGAACAAACTGTCGATGGAAATTAAAAAAGGAGAATTCGTGGCCGTGATGGGCCCCTCTGGCTGTGGTAAGTCTACCCTGTTGAATATCCTGGGTTTACTGGATGATCCTGATAGCGGCAGTTTCATTTTCAATGAAACAGAGATCGCTAAGTATAACGAGCGCCAGCGCGCCGATCTGCGTAAGCACAATATTGGTTTTGTGTTCCAGAGTTTTAACCTGATCGATGAACTCACCGTTTTCGAGAATGTGGAACTGCCATTGATCTACACAGGTGTAAAAGCTGCCGACAGGAAAAAGCGTGTAGAAGAAGTACTCGAAAAAGTACAGATCATGCATCGCCGCAATCACTACCCGCAGCAATTATCAGGTGGTCAGCAGCAGCGTGTGGCCGTAGCGCGTGCGGTAGTGAACCAGCCCAAACTGATCCTGGCGGATGAGCCTACCGGTAACCTCGATTCATCCAATGGTAATGAAGTAATGGAACTGCTCACCAATATGAACGAACAGGGCACTACGATCGTAATGGTAACGCACTCAGAACATGATGCCCGATACAGCCATAGGATTATCAGGATGCTGGATGGGCAGACAGTTACAGAAAACATCTTAATATAATTACGAAATACGAATTACGAATTACGGCTGGCCGGTTATTTAAGCACCCGCGCAATTCGTAAATCGTAAACTCGTAAATCGTAATTCGTAACTCGTAATTCGTAATTCTCATGATCAAGAACTACCTCAAAATCGCGCTCCGCAATCTGCTGAAGAATAAAAGCTTTTCTTTTATCAATATCCTGGGTCTTGCCGTGGGTATGGCCAGCGCCATATTGATCATTTTATGGATACAGTACGAGATCACGTACGACCAGTTCCATGAAAAGAAAGACCGTATTTATGAGGCCTGGAATAAAGATACTTTCAGCGGCAAACTGCAATGCTGGAATACCACGCCTAAAATATTTGCGCGGACAGCAGAGAAGGAATTTCCCGAGATTGAGACGGTTACAAGGGTTGATTGGGGCAATTCACGTTTACTGGGGGTAGGCGAAAAAAGAGTGTCAATTAGCGGCTCAGCCGTGGATTCAAATTTCCTGAATGTATTCAGCTTCCCGCTTTTACAGGGGCAGCCTGATCTCGTTTTGAAAGAACCCAATTCGATCGTACTGACACAGAAACTGGCGATCAGTCTTTTTGGAGGCGTGGAGGCATCCATGGGTAAACAGGTACGCATCGACGAAAAAGAAAGTTATACGGTTACAGGTGTATTAAAAGATCTGCCATTTAATTCGCGTTTCAAATTCGACTACCTCTTACCCTGGTCGATAGTAAGAAAAGAAAACAACGACGATCCCAACTGGGGTAATAACTCAACACGCAACTATGTATTGCTGAAACCAAATGCAACACTTGCTTCTATTGCGCCGAAATTGAAAACAATGAAGCGCAGGCATACAAATGATGAGCCTACCAACGAGATGTTCCTCTATCCTATCAGCCGCTGGCGTTTGTATTCCAACTTTACCAATGGTGTGGAAGATGGCGGGCTGATCGATTTTGTAAAAATGTTCGCAGTGATCGCTGCCTTCATCCTGCTGATCGCCTGTATCAATTTCATGAACCTGAGTACAGCAAGAAGTGAGAAACGTGCGAAAGAAGTGGGTATCCGCAAAGTAGTAGGCGCAAATAAAATGTCGCTGATAAGCCAGTTCCTCGGCGAGTCTACACTGATCGCATTCCTCTCGGGTATCGTTGCATTGCTGATCGTTCAGATTTCCCTGCCAGGGTTCAGTACGCTGACGGACAAAAAACTGTTCGTTGATTACAGCAGCCCGTATTTCTGGCTGGTGTTCCTGGGCTTTATCGTTCTGACCGGATTTATTGCAGGAAGTTATCCGGCATTTTATCTCTCAGCTTTCAAACCGGTCAAAGTATTAAAAGGCACTTTCCTGAAAACCGATAAGATCGTAACACCACGTAAAGTGCTGGTGGTACTCCAATTCACTTTCGCCATTATCCTGATCATCTGTACGGCCATCGTAAAAGAACAGATACAGCACGCGCAGAACAGGGAAACCGGTTACGACAAAGACAAACTGGTATACCATTTTCTGAATGGAGAACTGGAAAAGCATTATCCCGTTGTGAAAAATGAATTGCTCACAAGTGGCGTAGCGACATCCGTAACCAAAACCAGCGCCCCACTTACGCAAGGTTGGAGCGATACCTGGGGCGTAGAATGGAAAGGGAAACTGCCAAACGACAAAACAGATTTCGATGTCTTTAATGCCGATGAAGATCTTGGCACGACCGCAGGAATGCAGTTTGTGAAAGGACGTGACTTTAACCTCAAACAATTCCCTACCGATTCTACCGGTATGCTGTTGAATGAATCAGCCGCCAAAGCCATGGGATTCAAAGATCCGCTGGGACAGCTGGTTAAAAATAATGGACGTGAATGGCATGTAGTGGGTGTGATCAAAGACTTTATCCTTCAATCACCTTATCAGCCCACCAAACCCATGGTGATACAGGGAGCCAAAGGTTGGTTCAACGTGATCCATTTTAAATTGAATGGGAAAAATACCACTGCAGAGAATCTTAAAAAAGCAGAAACCATCTTCAAAAAATACAACCCGCAATATCCATTCGAATACAAATTCATCGACGAAGAATATGCAGCCAAGTTCAGATCAGAGCAACGCACAGGCACCCTGGCTGCTTTGTTTGCAGGGCTTACAATATTCATCTCCTGTCTTGGATTATTTGGTCTCGCTGCCTATATGGCCGAAGGACGCATCAAGGAGATCGGCGTACGCAAAGTTTTGGGCGCTTCTGTTACCAGTATCGTGTCCCTGCTGTCGAAAGATTTTGTGGGATTAGTAGTGATTGCATTTGTTCTCGCAGCGCCTGTCGCTTATTTCCTGATGGATAGCTGGCTGCGCGATTATCCTTACCGCGTAACCATCGAGTGGTGGATATTCTTTTTTGCTGCGGCACTAAGCATACTGATCGCATTGATCACCGTAAGTTATCATGCGATCAGGGCGGCCACGGCGAACCCGGTGAAAAGTTTGAGGACGGAATAACTAAGCTAAAATATACGCTTATGTTCAAGACAAATCTGAAGATCGCGCTTCGCATACTTGCCAGGTATAAGGAATATACCGCTATCAATATTGCCGGATTAGCCGTAGGTATCGCATGCTGCTTCCTGATCATGCTGTTTGTAAGAAGCGAATGGACTTACGACGCTTTCCACAGCAAAGCCGACAGGATTCACAGGGTTTGGCTGAATGAAGTAGAAGAGGGAAAAGTATTTACCAATACAGTAACACCTATTCCTCTGGGGCCTGCCATCAAGAATAACATACCTGATATCGAAACCTATTGCCGGGTTAACAATGGCAGCGGATTGGCGCATTATGGCAACAACCGTTTTAATGAGACGGTAACAATGGTTGACAGCAATTTCTTTTCTGTTTTTGATTTCAAACTCGCAAAAGGAAACATCAACACGGCATTGGCTTCCATCAATTCGGTTGTACTCACGGAACCTGTTGCCAGGAAATATTTCGGCAGCGAAGATCCCATCGGGAAAAGCCTGGAAATACAATTGGGTGAAAATACCGTTCTCTATACAGTATCAGCTATCGCTAAAGAGGCGCCACTGGAATCGAGTATACAGTATGATATCCTCATCCCATTCTCCAATGCCCGTTACCTGTATGCAGAGCGAAACATCACCGGCGGCTGGCACCAGGTATATGGCGAAACATATGTGTTATTGAAAGAAGGGGCCACCGTTGCTTCTGCTGAAGCGAAATTCCCTGCAATGGTAAAACAATTGCTGGGCAATGACTATAAAGCCGGCGCATATAATCTCGCACTCCAGAACATCCGGGATATCCACCTGAATAATAAATTACCGGCAGGCAATGAGCCTGTGAGCAACCCCGTGTACGCATACGTACTCGCTATGATCGGTATGCTGATATTGCTGATAGCCTGCGTCAATTTTGTCACTTTGTCCATCGGTCGTTCCACTACACGGGCAATGGAAGTTGGTGTAAGAAAAGTGTTGGGTGCCGAACGACACCAGTTGATCAAACAATTCTGGAGTGAGGCGGTGATGATAAGCATATTTGCGTTTATTGCAGGTATTCTGCTGGCCATACTCTTGTTGAAGCCTTTTAACAGTTTAGCCAACCGGGAACTGCATTTTCATTTCGATCTGTTCACCATTCTGTTCAGCATCGGCATGCTGGGGGCCATTGCCGTTATAGCTGGTTTCTATCCGGCAATCGTACTTTCTGGTTCTGCAGCAGTAAAAGTTTTGAAGGGCGGAATGCAGGCGTCGGGAATAGGATTCTTCAGGAAAGGACTCATCGTTGCACAGTTTACGGTTTCTATTATCATGATCATTTCGACGATCCTGATCGGCGATCAGTTGCATTATCTCAAAACAAAAGATCTAGGGTACCGAAAAGATCATCTTGTTGTTATCCCCACAAATAAACCTGGTCCTGAGGGCAGACCACTCGCCCGGTTGTTTATGGATGAAATAGCCAAACAGCCACAGGTGGTCAGCAGCAGTGTTTCCATGTTCAGTTTATTACAACCCGGCTGGGCTGCATTGGGTTATTATGATGATAAAAAAATATACAGGGATTTCCAGATGAATGCAGTGGATGCCGACTTTGTGGGTACCCTGGGATTACAGATCATTAAGGGAAGGAATTTCGACAAACAGAATACCAGTGATACGCTCAACAGCATGATCGTGAACGAGGCGATGGTAAAAGAATACGGGTGGAAAGATCCTATCGGTCAAAAATTGCCGGGACGTTACCAGACACAGGTCGTAGGTGTTGTAAAGGATTTCAACTTTGAATCACTGCATGAGAAAGTAAAACCTTTGATGCTGGTATTGAAACCTGATTCGGCATTGCGAAAATCAAATGATGTGAGCTTTCCTGCCTCTGGAAGACCGCGTATTACAGTGAGGCTAAGCGAAGGCGACCTGCAGGCTCAGATCCAACTCTTACACACCGCATGGAAGAAAACCGCCGGTAACCAGGATTTTGAATACTATTTCGTTGACGAACGACTTGCCGCCCGGTATACGGAAGAAACAAGACTAGGATCCATTGTAACAGCCGCTTCAGCCATCTCTATTTTTATCGCCTGTATGGGTCTGTTCGGCCTCGCCACACTGGTAGTTGCAAAACGCACAAAAGAAATTGGTATCCGGAAAGTATTGGGGGCAAGCGTAGGAAGCATCATCCAGCTGTTATCAAAAGACTTCCTCGTTATGGTATTGATCGCTTCGCTGATCTCGTTCCCGATAGCCTGGTGGGCATTCCGGCACTGGTTAGAAGATTTTGCTTACCGCGTCGACATACGTTGGCAGGTATTCGGTCTCGCTGCGGTAATGTCGCTGGTTATCGCGTTGGTTACGGTAAGCTTCCAATCGATAAGGGCAGCCATATCGAACCCGGTGAAAAGTTTGAGAACTGAATAGGGCGGGTATTAGCTGTTAACCGCTGCAAGACCACAATAGTAAAAGCACTGTTATGATAAAGAACTATTTCAAGATCGCTTTGCGTAACCTGGCAAGGAATAAGATCTATTCCTTTATAAACATAGCAGGGTTAAGCCTGGGCCTCGCCTGCTCCATGTTGATCATCCTGTATGTTGCAGATGAGGTAAGTTACGACCGCTTTCATGCAAATGTTGACAGGATTTACCGGATCACCAACCAGAGTTACGATAAAAAAGAAGGCAAACTGAACAAGAACGGCAACAGCGGATACCTGCAGGGGCCAAGGTTCTCGGCGCATATACCCGATATACAGGCTTTTGTGCGGATAGGTCAAAATAGAAAGGATTTCAAGAAAGGAACTGATATTGTATCGCGGGAAATCCTGTATGCAGACTCCAACTTCTTCTCCGTTTTTTCATTCCCACTGGTAGAAGGCGATCCCCGCACCTGTTTAAAAGAACCCTTATCGGTTGTACTATCAGAAGCGGAAGCAAAAAAACAATTCGGAACAACGCATGCAGCGGGCAGAACACTTTTGGTAAAGGAAGACGACAAGTTCATCCCCTACATGGTTTCAGCAGTGGCAAAGAAAAGCCCGCAAAACTCATCCATCAAGTTCGACATCCTCTTCCCAATAAAAGAATCAGCAGAAGATGCGCAGAACAGCGAAAACTGGTTCAATTTCTTTCTCAACACATTTGTTGTTTTGACTCCGCATGCAAATGCAACGGTTGTAGAAAGCAAAATGAAAAGTTTTTATGATGAAGACACAAAAATAGCCCTAAAGAACCTGATCGCGCAGTTTGGTCCTGAAGCGGCCGACTGGAAAGCGGAATACAAGTTGCAGCCATTCCTTGATATGCATTTAAGCAAGGAGCTCCCGGCGCAGAATGGCCTTAGTGATGCCAGCAAACCTGTTTACTCTTATATACTCTCGGGAATTGCCATTTTTATTTTACTGATCGCCTCTATCAATTTCGTCAACCTTACCGTAGCGCGTTCAATAAAACGTGCCAAAGAGATCGGCATACGCAAAGTAGTGGGCGGGCAAAGAAAACAACTCATGGCGCAGTTTTTAGGAGAGTCACTGTTGCTGTGCACATTTGCGTTCTCGCTGGCAATACTGATCGTTCAACTTGTGTTGCCGGTGTTTAACGAACTTGCCAATAAGGCATTGTCCTTTTCATACCTGTTAACACCCAAACTGGTAACAGGATACCTGCTCCTGTTTTTTTTAACCAGCTTTCTCGCCGGTTTCTATCCCGCATTGGTGCTATCGGGCTATCATCCCGTACAAACCCTGTATGGCCGGTTTAACCTGAGCGGTAAAAATTACCTGCAGAAATCATTGGTAGTATTACAGTTCTCCTTGGCATCTTTCCTGATCATCGCCACTTTTACGATTTATGCGCAGTTCAATTACCTTACTACAGAAGAACTGGGTTATGATGACAGCAACCTGATCGGTGTAGAAAAAGACAGGATGACCCGCGACGAAGCCGCCCTGTTCAAAAGTTTACTGCAGAAAAATGCAAACATCCTTGATGTCACATTTAAGAACGGTGGAAGTTGGGGAACGGTCGCAAAAGTAAATGGAGATTCGACGATAAACTTTGCCTATGAAACAGTTGACGAAACCTACTTACCGCTACTGAAAATACCTGTTATTCAGGGAAGAGCTTTCTCAAAAGACTTTCCATCCGATTCATCGCATTCCGTAATGGTGAATGAAGCGTTCGCCAAAAAGGCGGGATGGAAAACCACCATCGGGCAGCAGATCAATTTCTGGTACAGGAATGAAAAATACACAGTGATAGGACTTGTAAAAGACTACCATTTCGAATCATTAACTGCCGATATCGGGCCGCAATTGTTCACGATGAAACCCGGGAATCCTTATGGCATTGCGTTTATCAAGATAAAGCCAGGTTCAGAAACTGCCAGCCTCAACCATATCGGACAGGTATTCAAAAAAATGTTCCCGGCAAGTCCTTACAGCTATACGTTTAAATCGGATCAAAATTTCCGCAACTACGAAACCGAAGCAAAATGGAAACAGATCATGCTGTACAGTGCGATACTCACCGTTTTCATTTCCTGTATCGGCTTGTTCGGATTGTCGGTATTATCTGCTGAGAAAAGAACAAAAGAGATCGGCATACGTAAGGTGTTTGGCGCTTCTGCCGGAAACGTAGTCACGATCCTTTCACGCGATTTTATCAAACTGGTGTTTATCGCGTTGGTGATCGCCATGCCACTGGCCTGGCTGATGGCCGACAAATGGCTGCAGAATTATCCATACAGGATCAGTTTGAGCTGGCAAATGTTTGCTGCTGCGGGTGTACTGGTAATATTCATCGCGCTGGCCACGGTGAGCTTCCAGGCACTGAAAGCCGCAATGGCCAACCCGGCGAGGAGCCTGAGGACGGAATAAATTATTTTGAATGTTGGATTTTAAATGGTGAATAATCCCTCATTTAAAATTCAGCATTCAACGTTCAAAATAAAACGAATGCTATGTTCAAGAACTACCTCAAGATGGCCTGGCGGAACCTGGTGAAACATAAGTTCATCTCGTTTATCAATCTTTTTGGACTTACCGTGGGATTGACCTGTTGTTTGCTGATCACTGCTTATGTTTTGTATGAGACCAGCTATGATAAGTACAATAAGAACGCCAACCGGATCTATCGTGTAACAAGAACGTTCAATAACCGCGATGGCGTGGTTTCTTTGCGGCTAAGTACTGTTGCGCCACCTTTCGGGCCGCTGCTGCAAAGCTATTTTCCCGATATACAGAAAATAACGCGACTGCTGCCCAATGGCAGAACACCCATCAAATACGAGGAAAAACTTTTTAATGAGAACAACGTGTTCTTTGCTGATGAACACCTGTTTGATGTGTTTACGGTAAAAGTAAAAAGCGGCAACCCTCAAAAAGCACTGACCGATCCTTTTACCGTCATGTTTTCGGAATCGATGGCGAAAAAATATTTCGGCAATGCAGATCCGATCAATAAAACAGTGCGTGTAAATAACCAGTTCGATCTCAGAGTAACTGGCATATTTGAATCATTTCCTTCGAATGCGCATGTACATCCGGAAGTCCTCCTTTCATTTAATACGCTCAGGGATAGCAGTGTGTATGGCGAGCGGCAGTTACAAACAAATTTCGGTAATAACTCGTTCTTTACCTACCTGCTTTTACCCGAAAACTATCCGGCTGATAAAATTGAA
>Ga0247757_10001248_pt1 | contig 17751 bp, 17 predicted proteins | sample UWRJL126311R4_FD_180929 | JGI IMG/M metagenome (GOLD analysis project Ga0247757, IMG submission 180929) | Plant litter microbial communities from Arlington Agricultural Research Station in Wisconsin, United States - UWRJ-L126-311R-4 | ecosystem: Environmental > Terrestrial > Plant litter >... | reverse complement strand
GAATTATCTCGCTAAGTTATATCCGTAATAGAGCCGGAAGGCGAGGGGAATGCTTAGGAAACTGTCACCTAGGCCGTGACGCTTGATGTCGGTCTTAGTGTCGATAGCCCGCTAATTGAGGTTGAGGAATCGATAGCCGATATTAACGACGGTATTACCTCCGCGGATTTGAGTGCCGCTATAGGAATAGCTTCGATAGTATTATATACTACTTCACGCTCTTAAGAAGCAAACCGTTGCAGGTAAAGAGTGATGCAAGAAAGCTTAGGTACCTCACTTACCTTCTTTTAGTAGTAATATTACTAATAGATGGACTAGACCTGCCTATTTTAATCTATGAAGTTGATGAAATTACTGAACCTATTATCGTTAATAATAATGGTGGTCAACCTATTATTATTAATAGTTCTGATAACTATATAGGCTTAGATAATAACGATTCTAGTTAGAGCCCCCGACGTCGAGCGCAGCGAAAGCGGTTAACACCACAGTTACTAGAGATGGTAAATTGGGCTTCTAAAGAGTATAAAGCAAAGAGCGCAGCGGGTCTTGCCGTAGCATAGTAGAACATGTGGAAGCAATGGAAACGAATCCATGCCAAGCCTGACTGGTAGCTTGCCTAGATGTTATATCGACTCCACAAGAAAATGTTTAAGGTGTGGAGCTATGAACTATATAATAAAAAGTACCGTAAGCATGACGGCCGTAGACTTTACCATTTCTGGGTAGAGCATGAAATGGAAAGGAAGGTAACGAGACAGCGAACTCGTGCGCAAGTTGGGAAGGGCTTTAAGGTGGCTACAAGAAGTGGAGGAAGAACATTGGAGTATTTCGGTTGCTATGAACGATGGGGAGGGTGAAGATTGTGATTACGTGCCAACCCAAGCACGCCGTTTACGGTGAAGATTCTTTTCACTTAGCTTATTATTATCCTCATTGCACCAATACTAGTCATTTCTAGATCTATATTACTGCCGCATTGACTTGCAAAGATCCAAAGACGTGCGCTATGACCTTTTAAACTTAACGTTGATTACCGTCCTGCCCGCCCTTAAAGAAAGGATCGATGAACAGACTTCGCAATCACAACCTATGCTGCATCTACCTGGATTAACGATGCAAGGATAGAAATGATGGCTTTGTTGCTATGAATGAAAGACTGGCCACAGTGGTGAGGATGCAGTAATCTAACATGCTTGTAGGATTGCATTCTCGATAAATGTGCGCTAGCTGATTGCCTCTCGAGTGCAGACCTTGCGGCCTTCCTCCGGTCTACAGTCTTTGAACTACTATGCAAGGAATGGTACCTAGAAGTTTCCTAAGATTACTTATTCCAACACGAACTATGCTGTAAATAGGATTAGCGCTAAAATAACTCTTTCAGTTCAATACTGATTTGCTATTGCCTTAGGAGTCGTGCAGACTCGCTCCTATCTCTATATAGTCATTCAGCTCATCTACCTCCTCCTCAAGCAAGTCACCTATACGCCCGTGTAGGCTAGCGAGCTTCTGCATACGTATTGCCTTCCTCTGCTTCTTCCTTCCGCAACCGCGAGCAGGGACAGAAAGGCTCTGACTGAGGATATGAACTACCGAGAGATAGCGAAATGTTTTAGTAGGGGAGTCGTCACACCTCCTCCTCTCTCATTCTACTCCGAGAGTGGCTCAGAAGCGGGTCATCGTTATTGGAATCCTACTCGGTATCTGATGTTTCTATTCTATGCTTTTCTGCCATATCGCATCTCGAAAGATCATTCTCGGCTACTGTTGGTGACTTTTGCTGCTGTTGAAGACTTATAACCTATCCCAGGAGACCCGTGGATATATTCCTACTCGGTATTAAAACTGATCTTGTTGGAGTGACCTTACCCACCAGAACAAGGGAGCGCATGGCGTTGTGACGCGATTTCAAATTGCTGGCAGGAAGATCTAAGGACGTAAGTATAAGTAAGGCTCGTAGAGCTAGAGATCACTTTTTGGAATCTTTCACTCGACGGAAGAATTGGCGATGTCAACTATCTGTCCAACAACACAGTTCCTGGCGGTTATAGTGTGACGCGGTTTGTGGAAGGCTAAGCAGCCTAGAGGCCCGGGACCAAAACAGGGCACTAAGCGGGACCAGAAACGGCCCCTCCACGGCCGAGTAACCGCAATAGTGTCCCACTTTTAAAGCAGTTCTACGGAATCTCCTATTAGCTTAATTTATAAATAGAAAAGTACCAATAGGCCTCTTCATGGTGCGCTGCTAGCTTGGCCTGAGACTGTTGTCGATTATGGCTTAAAACTAAGAAGCAGAAAACCGAAATCAGGAACAGGGGACCGGTTGAGGAACCCAACAGCCGTATTCGAGAACCAGAAAACGGGCACCTTAGCTTGACGCTCGAATATTACGCAGCATAGTCTACATATTCGCAGGTAAGCCAATCCTAATCTCTAGCGCTATAGTCATGTCGACTTAACTGCACGCTAAGTCAAGGCGAGCTGCAAACAACAACTACTTAAAGCTATGTAAAACCCTCTACGAGAAATTGGCTAAGCTGTGCCTAGACTACGATACCTACGTATACTTCCTCGCATACCGCAACGGCCGATTCAATGGATTCGTGTCGACAGATGAGACAGGCCAACCTTGGTCGCCTCCCGGCCCAGAAGCTCTTGCAAGTCCGTCCCCTTCCACAACTATCACGAGCTAACTTCTGCCAAGGAAAGACTGTACCCTCCGCCAGTAATCAAGTCGCAAGCTCAGTGCCGTCGAGCTCAACGAGAACGAAAGGCGGCCTTCCGCAGAGCAAATGGACAGGAACGTTCCACCAGCTCCGGCGCAACCTCGGCACAATCAAGTTCAAGCACGTGAGAGGAATGGCGCTATCGCCGCGATGATGACAAAGCAATGCAGGGGCTAATGTTCATGTTAACATAACGTCTTTATCAAGAGCTGTACCATCTCATCCTTTCCAATCTTGCTTACTCTAGGTGCTCTAAGTCCTTACTCCTGAAGTCACTACTTTGGAAGTATATTTCTTTTGCCTGCGTTGCCTAGTCATACTTTGTCAAATACTGACCATACCAGGTTATACCTTAGGTCGTCGCGTTGGACGTCCTTTCGTTGTATTAATCCCTCGGTGTTCTTAGCCCACTCCTTGATTCCGTCTAGCAATTTCATGTTTGCAATTTCCAGTGCCTCTACCCTAGCTTCAAGATCATGATTTCTTCTTGCTAAGGTTTCCATGCTTTCCATCACTAGATCAGCTTGAAACAAGCCTTCTGCAGGCAAGATCGATCGTTTCCTCTTTACATAAATTATTAGCCCGCTCGTTTGCCCACCATTAGTATCGTAACTTACTGTTTTAGAAACGTTCCCTTCTGCGCTTGGACACTCGCAGTCTAAGTCTGCGTTGACTGCAAAGCGCACTCGCTTCTTTGCACGACCACCTATGTGAGGGTTGTTCTGCGATATGCAGGATGGTTGGAGTGGTGCACTGCCATCCGCACCTGTCGGATCTGAGTGTAGCTAGATGTACAACCTGTCAGGAATTGAATGAGTTTGGAACTTATAATACTTACACAATACTTAGAGACCGGGATCGCGGTCCAATCTATAATTAACCAAGTTCTAAGGAACGACACTTTTCATGTTAGTGTCCTAAATCTAATACTATTATTATAGAACGCTAACCTAGAGCAGATTCTTAGCATCTCAATGTATATAAGATCAGGAGGCGCGCATTTGGTAACGATAATAAGAGAGGATAAAGTAGGTCGATATATTGGTTCGGAAAGTGGCTCCGCGGACCTCGAGAATAGTGCAGAAGGTGTGGATACAGTGCAATCCCGCCAACTTGTTAACGTGCACAATGGGTCTGCAGATCTTAAGATGATACTTCGGGAAGAGAGGGAGGAAATCCATATTAAAAGGCTACACGAAGAGGCGGAGGAGCGAGGGGAAATCTTAGTAATGGGTAAGATCTTTTACGTTATGCTGTTTTCACACTGCTAATCGTTTATAGTGTCAGGAACCGACGAGTTACGAGACCAACTGAGGGATCTTGTGCGCACCTATTTAGATAACCAGATGAGGCTCCTCGAATTAGAATATCAGCCGGCGTGACTGTGAGGCCTGTCAAAGGAAGGAGGTATCTAGGTGTAGATTTCAGAAATGTTTTGCTTCAGCAGTGCTTGTCAGTGTCGAGTATATGGCGTATTTTCTCCACCACATTAACGGAAACCATTGTCTTAATAAGATTAGAAGGCCACTAATGTTAGGCATTATTATCATAAAATTCAGTAACGTTAGAGCTACGCCAAAGAGGATGGGGCTGTTAACGTCGATGATCTGCATCACCGGCCTTCTAACTCTAATGCTGTTAAACTATTCTACGAAATCTGACGCTCTATAGTGTCCGTTATTGCGCCTCCCTTAGCAGAAATAGATGCTAAAGGATTGGTATCATTTGTCTTCATTTGCTTGTTATTCGATGTTCTTAGTGGCTTTCGAGGCCAATACAAGTCTAGTTACGTGTACCAAAATCTACGAGATAGCCTTGTATCCAGGTAACTTAACGTTATATCGGTTCATAGATATAGGACTGCTTCTATTCTTAGTCTGCTAGTTCCTAGATTAGACATCCCCTCCTCTTTTACTCTCTAAGGTCCTAAAGGTTTCCTGCTTAAATCTCCTATAATAACATTACGGTGTAACAGGTATTAAGTACGCTAGTATAGGCATTACGCGAGATACATCGGAATCTCAACAAGAACTTCGACATAACGTCTTCTCATATGCGAAACATGCTCGAATCATCCGCCGGCAACCGATTCGTCGAGAATGGCTGGATACCTATTCAGGACCGCGCTCTGGGTCGGCCGGCTTCTTTCTGTTTTCCGTGTTGTTGCCTGGAGTCTCTTTTCCCTTACCCTTCCATGGCCACAGACGTTGCTTCCATTGTTGTATGCGTGGGTTCCTGAAAAAGATCCAACTCAATGCTCCTTTAGTCTCCGTCTCTCCCTTCCCCACGGCATCTTTCTTCTTACCGTTGCCCTTCTGCACGGCATCTTTTTTCTTACCCCTGGCCTTCCCCCATGAGCCAAGCAACCACAACGATATGACAACCACCAGTGCCGTCACTCCCAGAGACACCAATTCTGCAGTGGCTATTTCTTATCAGCATCATAGCAATGCCTGCTTAGGGACACACTCACCAAACCACTTTCCGATGTAGCTTGCGGTGTACGCTTCCTGCTCTTCTTCCGGCGATCCAGAGTTGATCTTGACTTTCCTCTTTTCAAATTCATCCACTGGAAGCGCGAACAGTGACGTCATGAATGCCAGCGGTGCGAAGATTATCGTGATGACCGTGAAGCCAATGACCGCAATGCCGAGCGAAAGACTGGTGCGTGCATCCTCCATGGCCGCGAAAGTGCGTTTGAGGTTGAGCTCATCCTGGATGATCTTTTCAATGCGTGCCGCATCGGCACTGATTTTCTCAGTGCGTTTGTAGAATTTTTTCAGAGTCTTCTCGGACCTGACGACACGATCCCATCGATGACTGAGAGAACCACCCTGGCGCTTATCTTGGGAAACAAAATCTTCCGGAGGATCTTGTAGGACATCCTTCAACACTTCTGTCTGCTGGTTGAGTACGTCTTGGATCATCGCCAGCTCACCCTGTATGTCGGATATACGCTTGAGGAAATCTCTCTCTTTTTCGATATCCGGCTTTGAGGAACCAGAGGAATCCATGTATTTAGTAACATCGGATAGAATTCTCGCGACGCCGGCCTCGAAGATTTGGAGAGGCGGTGGGAGCAACCTACGTTCCCGAAGGTGGCCAAGTTCTTCTATACAATCCGCAACCCTCAAGCCCATGATTAGTTTGAGGGCGTCCGTGTCATATTTGCGGAGAGGGAGATCCAAATCATCTGCCTCGAACAGAGATGAGGAAGAGATAACTGTTTGACCAAGTCTCCAAAACCAGAGCTGCCCGACCATCAGTATCGGTGTACCGTTTTTCTTCTTAGCTTCTTCGTTGAATTCCCGAGAAATGACCTGGTCTTTGTTTAAGCTAGAGAGAACCACGCGAGAGAGTCCGGGGTAGTAGGCCTCGTCTAGAGTTCGCTCCTGGTGAAAATGGCGCTGGACGTAATCTTTCATTTCCGGCTGTCCGTTTGAGATTTGCATTATGAGTTGCTCATGCCAGTCCCTTTCTTCTTCCTGCTGCACTGTATCTCGCATTACCAGGTAAGGAAACTGTGTTCATTACTACAGGAACCACGTGAGCAGAGGGATGTACTTACCACAAGAGTAGTAATAACAGTGGAGCCAGAATTGGCGGATTGATAGAGAGGCTCTCGGTACAGGAGCATACGGTCATCCGGTTGTGTGGAGGGATCTCGAAAAGTGTCGGTATAGAATGCTCTTATATCCAATCCCTCAGGATTTTTGAACTTCTGTAACCAGTCGCCGACAGCCTGCAGGGGGTTAGACTCCGCTATCGACATGTTGTTGTTTTATTACCATGATTAAGTCTCCCTGTACCAATGTAAGACACTTATGTTGAGAGTCGGAACATGCCAACTTACGTTGGCGGAAGGGAAATGAAGCCACAACAAAGAATCGGGAGACTGTGTGCCCAAGTAGTATACTGATCTTTCGGACCACCAATTGGAGCTCCGTTGAAACTCAGTTATACTGCTAGTGTCGCAGTAGAATCTTTCGGGGCCAGCTTGACAAAAAATGATTGGCATGTCGGGTTCCAACTGAACAAGTTTGGAAAAGCTCAAGGTACTCAGTATGTCGTCCCGATCCTTGATCAGGCCGAAAGGCTCGGCGCTCAATGTTGGACAAACGCCTCGGGAGAGCAACAGTGTGACAGTATTTCCCGCTCCCCATCTTGTTGCATACCAGAGAACCGTTCGGTCGCTGGAGTCGCGATGATCCAAGGTGCGTTCTCCTGAATCCTGACATGTGCGAGCGATTGTATACTCGGCGACATCGAGGTCATCTTCGACGGCTAGGTAGAAAATGGCGGTTCGTCCGAGGTTGTCTGATTGATTAAGATTTGCGCCGTGTTCTTTTACCAATTGCTTCACAATCGATAGACAGCCGCGCGAAACAGCAAGACGAAGGATCCTGTCGAGGTCACACTTTGCAGATCCCGCACGCTCACGATAGTCCGTAACCAAGGTTCTGATAGCGGCCGGATCCCTGTTGCCATCAAGGTAATGGATGGCATGGCATATCTTTTCCACTAGTGGGATGTGAGTATTTACAGTCATCATCGTTAGGGTAGTCCACTTACAACATGATATCAATTCATCTGATACCTTCGAGACAACGCCTTCCTGCTGAATATAATTAGAAGGGGGCAAGTCCTTCAATTCGGTTGGCCAGAATTCGTCCCATAGAGGGTCTTTCCCCGAGTAGGGTGGATACGCGGCACATGTATTTTGTGCGTTAATTGGTGCTTGCGTCATTACGTCGTTCTTGCTCAAGTTACATGCGGTGAACGGCGAGCCGTGAGCTAGTCAACATAGGCCACGGCGGGAGACTAGGTCTTAAATTGAAGAACTCAGTAAGCGCATCCCGCGCCCTTTCAGCTGAAAACCCAAGCCCGGCCTTATTGGTGCAAATCATCGGGTATTGAAGGTGAGGTGCGTACGCCACAACAGCACCTCTGCAGCTGTCACCTCGTTATTTTGCAGATTAGCGCTCAATACTTCCAGATTGATGTCATCATGCATCGCCCAGTCGGCATCCCTCCACAGCTGCGTTAAAATTTTCCTTGTGCGCGCAGCCAACCCTTGGAAACTCGCTATGCCCTGCCCTGTTCAAGCGTCTGACTTCGCCGACGTCTCTATGGCCCCCATTCATATCTCGCATTTCGGACACGACACGCTCGGGGACTACGTATGCCTATACCATCTCGTCTAAAAGAGCTAAAGGTAGGTGTGATATCGGGAAGCACGGCCGGGATGCTTCAAGATCGGGGGTTTTCAAGTTGAGCAGACGTTCGGAGGTTGGAATAAACAAGTTAGGGTCGCTGTGAGACGGGGAGATAGCGAGATGGTCCGTGCTGAGAAGGATGGTCCTGGGCATGTCATGCATGAGTGGGCTCGTATTCGGAGTTGGTTACCGATAGAAAAAGTCATCCGTAGTCGAAAAGAGTGTATTTACCCGCTTCAGGTCTTGTCGTAGGAGCACGTAGCCTTATAGACTCTCCCGACGCCACAATTCCCGACACGCGTGCACTGACTACCTCAAAGCACAAGCCACATTCTTATCGACAAGCACTGCCCGCAGCTCACATCTCCAGCTCTCCACTCTAACCATGGACCCCGCAAAGCGCAACGCGGCTGCTCTGCACAGTGAGCTTCTCTAAACAGTCACCGATGGGCCTCCTGCCGGTCCGTCACAACAACCCGACAACGTTTGCGACGTCCCGTATCGACGAGCCCTCGAACCGAACAGCATCACCTCCCACGCGAATCGAATCCCAGACAACCGGCATGCTACGATGGATGCCACACAACGCAGCAGTACTCTGACAGCTTTGTCCACTGTCATCTCCCCCCAGCCCTGTGGAGAAGCATTGGTCCCCCTTCAACACACCCGACAAGGTCTGAGGAGATTTGCAGCGGAGCTCTCATGCTTAGTACATTCGGAGGCCCGGCAGGCGGAGCATCGCTCCCGTAAAGCTGCACCACGAGGGATGTCGTCACCGCTGCCATCGATGGCAGGTCACACCACACAACATGGTCACATAGGAACCTAGTGGGAGGCAATAACAGCACGAAGATATGAAATTACAGAACACATTCAAGCTCTGAGGGCGCGAGGGCAGGTACATATAGGCGAAGCTGAGCACTAGAGGGAGACTGTAGGTATAGCGAGGCACGCGCCTCTATGAGCCTAGATAGAAGCCAGACCACACGCAGAGGCGAGGGGACAGGTGAAGTGGGGCGTGCTGACTCGGTCGGCATAGCTGCAAGAAATGCGGCTGAAACCGGGTAGGAATCGATCGGTCAACCAATCAATCAATAAATCAATCACAACTAGGCAACAACGGGTAGCCTCCCTGTGCGAGCATCCTGGCCTCTTTGGAGGGAAATTATCGGCCAAGTTTGTGCAGTTGTACAGGTTCTTTCTGTCCTTCTGCAGATGATTGCCTAGCACTTATCCGCTCGCTTATTCCAGTTGATCTGTATTGAGAAGTATCTCCGCAGGCAACAGCGCGGAGGTAGAGCACAAGTGGTGCAACAATTCCGTCCAGATATTGAGACGGGAGAGATAAGAAAGGACCTCTAAATCATAGGAGATGAACGCGTATAAAGCTGGTGCAATGCTATGTTAAATAAACACCAAAGCTAAAGCAAATTCCGAGTCCAGATCCCCGTCCCGAAATATTCACCCACTACCGGCAAGTCCCCAACTCCCAACCCCCACAGCCGAACCACAAGCTAACCTTGCGTCCACCAACAGCCACGATGCCTCAAAAACTATGCTGGCACTGCAGGGTACAGCTCAACTCCAGCACGCACATTTGCCAAGCCTGCAGCTAAAATGCCGGCAAGCAAATCGTAGCATTTGCCGCATGCAATACCGCGGGCTGCTATAAGACTGCTACAGCACATAATCCTACCTAGCGGCATTCTAGGAAGCTTCATGAATAGAGAAGAGGTTGGGATAGGACTGGACTAAATTGTGAACTCGTTGAATCTTGGAGGGAGGTGAATGAAGTTGCCCTTACGAAATTCTACGCTGTCTTGACTTGCCTAGGCACTCCGGTATATAGGCAGTTGGGATGAGATTTTAAGGATTCACGGATTACCAGGTGGTCGTTCCACCATTTTCCTACACTACACCACTTATTTATATTTCATCTTAAATCAGAATATATTTAATTTGCTTATTATATAGATGTTATTATGCGTGCTATATGCTTATAGTATCCACCTATAGCCGCTTACATTCGAGTCTGCGTCTTCTAGGTGGTCGTTGGAACAAGCTTCCGCTCTCGTATGAATTAGGTTGCAGTGGCCGAGTAGCGGATTTATGGGAGGAAATATTATTTACGACATAATAGTATATATACGCGCTGGTGCAGCTCGGCCTGAAGTTTCTCCGGGTGAGGATGGGCCGTGCCCCTCACCCAGAGGATCCGTGGCCGTACAAGCTGAAACCAGTCTTCCCCCCCCCCCGCGCTTAGAGTTGGCAATAAAACCCCTCAAGACTCTGGTGCCTCGTGCTGCTATACACGCCCATTACTTTCACCGTCCTTTCCCGCCATCCAAAGGACCGTTTAAGCGATCTATTACGTAGCTATAGCAACAAAGTCTTAGACGACTATTTACTCAGGCTACGAACTTTCCCCCTATACATTTAAGAAACGCTCCCGTACTGTTACTAAATACTACGCCCAACCCTATAGGGATGTGTGGTTTAATACACGACATTAGAAAACGGAGCGCATTATCAACGAGGCTAAAGCGCTGAAGCTGCTCGCTGAACAAACAAGAATCCCGATCCCCCAGTTTATCCAGTGTAACCAGAACGATGATAGATCCATGTTCCTGGAAATGAGTCGAGTCGACGGCATTGATCTGAGTGAAGCCGGCAAAGAATGCCGGAAGCCGGGCGGTGTGAAGCATAACAGCGGCGGCGAATGCAACAAATGCATAGATATTGCAAAGTCTAATGCGAAGCACTTTATCCAGACTATTCTTCTCCCAGAGCTCGCAAAGCTACGTTCCAACAAAACAGAACTAGACGGGTTTGTGCTACCGCCGGCGTAGATGCTGGAATATAATACACGGTCGCACTGGGATATAAAGACGTCTTCGTACAAAGAGTTCGTATTCACCTATAGCGATTTGGGTCCCGACAATCTGAGGATGGACCTGAATACGTTAACGGTGAAGTGTGTGATTAATTAGGAGCATTCGGGATATTTCCCTCTGGGATTCCAGAAATGGTCGGTCGATGATGGCGCTTATCATGCTCTCTATAAGGATTATCAAACAATTTATGAGCTCGCCAGAAGTATTGAGCCCTAATTATGTTCCCCAGAGGGAGCAAAACTGGAGCGGCTTCTTCCAATAAACGTCGCCGAAAAAGGAATTCTGTCAACAACTTTGGGAACCACCATATCAATGTCTACATACGCACTTTTCACCAGATAGAGATGAAATTAAAGAGTTCGATCTTAGGCCAAATTATCTACACCTAGCCTCCGCTAGATACATAACTGATCGCATGCAACCGTGCGCACTCTAGGGCTTGCCATTCGCTGTGAAGTGGAGGGTTGACTAGTTGTAAGTTAGGGTCCGAGCCAGTAGGAAACTAGCGAGAACGCCAAAGCTATGGGGATCGCGCCAGCGTCGCTCGTTACATCCATCAGAGCGGAGTCGAACATGGCATCAGCACACACACTTGAATACGATGAGAATTCTACGGGGCAAGCGGGTGGGAAAGCATAACCTGTTGCACAGCCGTAGCGCGCTTGATTCGCTTCTTTGCCCTCGAGGGGGTTATCGGCATGCAGAGATGGTCGAACTCGAGGAGCGGACCTGTGCCAACGTCCCACGGCGGCGGCAATGGTGCAGGGCTCCGTAAGCGTTTGCGGCCACGTTGATACGGGCCCGAACCATCGTCGGCACCGTAGTGCTGCTGCTCCTTGTCCTCCAAGTCGTTACCTGCCTCGTCACCGGTCTCGTCACCCCAACCCAGCTCCGCAGCGATGATAACGCCGGCATCCTCTTCGAGCGCCTGCAACCGCGGCCGCTTGGTCGGGCTCGGGTTCCTCGACCGCGAGCGCGAAAACTGCTTGAACATCTCAGGCGCCATCTCCTTCAGCTCGCCGCCCTTCATCCGCACCAACAGGTTGTCACTCGCTAGCCGCCGGATGGAGAGAAACTCGTGGTGAAGCGACAGCACCGCCCATGCGACACGTGCAAACAGGCAACGCCGGTCGATGCCCACCAGCTTCTGCATCTCGACGTTGTGCCACAGCGCGGCGAACTGGTTCGACACGTCAGCCGTCCGCACCACGTACACAACCAGCCGGCCCCCCTCCTTCACCATCGGCACCCACGTGCCGGCGTCTAACGACCGGTGCAGGTCCGCCCGCAGCAGCATCCCGTTCAGCGCCGACTGAATCTCCAGGTCGCTGCTCTCGCCCATGTTGGTGTCCCACCACTCCCTCTCGCCCGCCGGGACCAGGTGCGCGTCGATGATAGGAGGGTCGAAGACGAGCGCGAAAGGGAGACGGGGAGCAAAAGGAGCGGTGGAGAAATTAGGTGGGAGAGCACAAGAAAATTTTAGGCTCTGTCACACAAATCACGGAAACACGCAGAAAACGATTGAAGATGGAAGAAAATAAAATGGACGCCGTCTGAGGCAGGTTCTTGTGGCGACATTAAGCGCTTAGTCATGTTGCCATACCCGGAAGGGAATCCCGCATAAAACCTGAGGCAGGAACCCGTCAAAACTTATTGCCGATCGCCAACACCTGATTGTGCCCAGCTGATCTAGTCCACCTGGTAGATAAGTAGTTAGTTTGATTTTGCTCGGCACCACGCCAAAAGGGTACACTGCAAAATGAATTGTCTCGTAGAGCCGAAAACGAAGTGGGTGAATTATATGTAGCTGCCATCTATCTTCTGCCCATCTCATCTCATTTAAGACCAATTTCAGTCATCAACACCCCAACACTGAAGAGAGGTTGCTCTGTCCCTCGTAAAAGTTAATCTATCGACTGAAGATGTTCACTGAGCAATTTGTTCATGGTGAACATGTGAATCCTGTCCGTCTCAAACACTGCCCGCAGAGCTCTATCACACTTAATGTATCGTTTATCGGTTGGGTCTTGGAGATCGTGGGCCTTTATGTATTCCCAGACTCCCTTGACGACTTGGGGACGTGAAAGCTGCTTACCGATCAGAATGAATCGAATAGTTGTGTGAATAGCTCACCTGAGTCGCCCCAGCTAGCTCGCCTAATGGGATTGAGAGATTGTGAACCTTCTGCAGGCCCATTAATACTATTTCAATATGGCTGTATAAGAGCTCACATGAAAACCGCTTCGTCGTAGTTCCGCCTTCAGCTCTCCGCTAGGGTATAAGCGAAGGGGGTTATGGTAGAGGAGTCGTGGTTGGCCTATGCTGAATGTTCGTGCCATAGGAGTCCCACGTCTTCTAAAGACACAACGTAGAACGTCCCTATAGGACAGAAGTCCGCACCGCTGATTCATCGTATTCAGTTTCTCTAAATCGATTTTGCGTTGGATGTAGTAGAAATAGTGGTCACACTAGAATTATAGCGAAAGGGATAGGACAGAATGGTGCCAAGCTGATTATATTGGCACAGCCAATAGGATGCGGATCCAAAGTTGCACCTACACCAATGTGGACTCATGTCGGTCCCCGTAACCCCCAAGCAACTCCGAGCCTCGATTTAGCGGGACCAAAACAATGACGTGGCGATGCACTCGATTCGCTGACGCCTTTCCTCATTTTATCGGAGAGCTCGAGCAGGTTCGCTTGCTTGGCAGCAAGTGCGCCTCCGTGCAGCTCGAGGACCGCTTTCGGCCTGTGCAATGCTTAGCCATGCTCTACGGATGGACGTCGCATGCTCCTGCAGACCTTCAATAGCTTGGATTTTGCTTAGGTCGAATCGTGTGCTTTGAGGGAGCTAGGCTACGTTCTTTTTGAATCAGCAGGACGTTCTGTATTGATGGCATGGCGTGTCTAAGAGAAAACACGTCTCGATTTTGGGGGAATAAGCGTCGCAGCCTCGTATACTCGTTGCTGCTCCATTGGCCCCGAACGCAGCTCCCAACTGGGCACGTCAGTTACTGAATGATATCAGGAGATTTACAAATGCAGCGCTTTGTTATCTACTCTCCTCCACCACCACCTTTATCAGCACTACTCTACCGGAATCCTCCTATTGTCAGTCAGCTAACCAGACTCGTACCATAACTTCGGGAGCATGTACGTCAAAATTGCGCTGCAAAACACTCGCATCTTTCAGAATACCGCAAAATGCGCTTCTGTGGCACGTCCCACTCTGAGTGTCGAGCGCAGATTTAAACCTACCAAAGACTCGATCGTTCGTCTTGCCAAGAACGGCGGAGACATGCCCTTCCTAAAGCATGTCTACCTCGGTCGCCGTGTGATCAAAGAATCCTACATCCTAGACGATGTAGTGAAGGACAAGCACCCACCACATCGCCGACTTCTCCGCATGCGCAATGGAAATCTCGAAGCCAAAATTGAAACATTTGGAATTGGCAAAGGTGCCGCGTTTGCAACAATACCTGGTGAAGGAGTAGAAATGGATCTGTTTCGATCAGGGCAATCTGATACCCTAAAGATACAAAAACTGGATGACCTAGATCCATTGAACTAGATGCGCACAATACGCGAAGAGTGGGAACTCAACGGATTCAAAGTCGCCGTTGACCATACCCTCTTTGGTTCGTGGCTCTGGGGCAAGGCTATCTATCCACAGAAGCCATTCTGCATCGGCAAAGTAGAGTCGATTAGGGATTGGTGGACGACGAAACAAAAGAAATTGAAGGCTCAAGAGATGGACCGCAAACTTGATGAGTTCCTGAAGCAGCACCAGCGCACTTTTCCTGGCAGTGAGGGGGAGGTACAGGACAAGTTAGAGGCTTTTGAGATATGGCTGCACGATCATATTGATAAGATGTGTAGTGGATTCAAGACGACCGATGAGTGGCAGAAGAGAGGAATGTATGATGATTAGAGCAATATGTCTCGCGTAAACCCAGGTTTGCAATCTTGAATTTACGGATTCCTTCGGAATACATACGATTACGGCGGGTTGTTTGACCGTACAACAGCTGTATAACCAAACATGTCAAGCCTTTCTACTTTCGTATGCGCTCGCCACGTCAGCGGCAGCACTTAAGAGGGGAATCCCGCCTAAATCCAAGGCAGATTCATGTCAAAACTTTAGAAGTATCGAGCTTGATGAGCGTGTTCATCAGATAAAGAGATTATAGAATCGATTTCGATTGTAAGACAAATCATCTGCACCCGTCCACCGCTAGCTATTCACAGGGAGATCGTGTGCGTAGTAGAGGGCCAAAGGACAACAGATTGAGACGGCTTCGCACTCAGCGCTTGCTATTCACAGTATTTCTTCTCGGCTTTTTCGATGCACCTTGTCTAGTAAATAAGGTGTTGGGGGTGATATCTCCTGCGTTAATAATGGCCGACTGGCTGCTACGCTCCCCCGGCAAAGACTCTGGCTCCGTGAATGATCGCGAGAGATGATGACTTTCCAAGTCTTAAGAAAGTCCGGATTCCTCTGGGAGCAGCGGGACTTTAAAGTTGAAATTAGATGGGAGCTTGTTAATAATAGAGCGAATCCTGTCCAAGTGCGTTGGCATCTATAAATTATAGATGTTCTTGGTGAACTTATATGCCGTCCATTTTTCTTTTCTATCCAGCGCTGTAAAACTAAACTTGTGGATTGGGTGACGATAGAAGGTAGTGTCTTTTCCATTAATCACAGGATAGTGGCCGTAGATTCTCACTGACTGGTGGTTATAAGAGATGGAGAAGGCCAGGATTTGCCGGTGGAGCTCTTGTTCGCGCTTTACGAGCCGGAAAAGCTTGATGATTGCTCTGACTGCAAGGGTCATGCTGTGAGCATTCTGCCGGTCTGCGATATTAAGTGCTGCAGCACTGCATTTTACTTTGCACGTTAGGAACGGGAAGTATATATAGTACGTGGCCATGAAGAAGGATTGATCGCTAGCGATGAAGTCGCTAATGAAAGGTGAAAGCTTGTCGAGCTGATCTCCTGTAAACGCCTCGCGTTTGAATCCTACGGAGTAGTCAGGCTGCGGACGAGTACCAGTTAAAGGGATGGCGTTATTCCAGCCTTCGTTGACACTTTTAATAAGATATTCAAGTCTAGCGCTACGTGTAGCCAGAGCCTGAGCTGATGGAACGAGTAGCCGACTAATGTCTTGGATAATCTTCGCTTCGTTCCGGCCATCTATTATGTCGCAGGTCTTGCTGAATATATTATCGTCAAATAGCGAAGCCTGAGGGATGGTTTGCTCCGTCCCTAGCAAGGTTTGCTAAAGACGCTTGCTATCTTCCTTAATTCCCTCCTTATTTGTGCCTATATAATTGCGCATGAAACTGCCCTTGGTTTCAAGTAGGGTCTTATAACGCGGATCCTGATATGGTGCGGTCTTCTCCTCTCTCGGCCTTTGGTCGCTTGGTGTATTGGAGCCAGCCGCGAGGGAGCCTGACTCTGATTGTTTACGCCGAAAGGAAGGTGTTGACTTCCTCCTTGCAAGCAGATGACTTATTGTGTCCGGCTCAAAATATTCCTTTGGCCAAGTTTGTTCCTTCCGCCAATGATTGATGGGATTAATTTGGGTACTCCTGCTGCAAAATGGTACTTCTTGATTACTCGGCCTTTCAATAGTGAAGTCTGGAGATGTCCGTGGTCGCTTTCGGAGGGGCGCGGTTAGGTGGTCGTCATTAAGCGGGATTTCGACTTCACGCGATCGCTTTCGATCCTTGGATGGCGAAGCAGTCAGCCTGCCCTACAGAAGTTAGCTTGAGTTCGCTGAAAGAGCATAGCAGAACGAAGTCGCATACCTCTTTGCACAAAGTCTTGTTCGCCGGCAGAGGATGTTGGTGCTTGGTGTTTTCGCTGTACTTCGGGTTCAGACGTGCGCTTCTACGAACATGTCTCTGCGGGTTTGCTTTGCTGATACCTTGAGGATGTTTCCCTACTGACAAGTCAGCGGTGGGCATTTGGTTGTGGAATCAGCGAAAGGTGCACCTTTGTGTACAGACCGTTGCCGCCTGTCCTTTTGGGCAGCTAACGTTTCGCGATAACTGGCCATGTCGATTGGCAATTGCGGGGGAAGAAAGATATCTTTATGTTGCCGCTGCGTTTGAAGCTAGTGGAAGGATGCAGAAGGCGGAACTTGGTCGAGTGAGGGGCTGGAAGGAAGGCGGTAAGGCTTGGAGAATGCGAAGACTAACACCTGTTAGGCATAGTGTGAAATAGTGCTTGGCAATGATGACTCATTTAGCCTCAGCCTCAAACGTGAGTTCGCAGCGGCTTGAGAGCTCATTGATAAAATTAGGGTTGAAATGGTAAACACAATCATCACGACTTTGCGGCCGTGTTACAGGGGTTGTTCTGGCCATGCTCTTGAATGCCGTATATTTTGGACTTGCAATTGCCCAAACGGACCACGTTGCTAGTATTGCAGTCTCTCAAAAACTTGATCCTATTCCAACTCGGGCAACCCCTGACTTTGATGCCCACAGAAATTCTGTCATCCGACTCCCCGGTCCCTCAAGCAGTTATGGATGTATTTTCTCGGAGGACTAGATCCATTCCCAAAGGCAGATCACACGCCATGCTCTTGCCTAGCGTAGTCTGCCACACCACGAATCCCTTTACGTGCGAGAAACGTTATGTTCCCTCCAATCCTGATCGCCTCAGCAGTTCAAGTCTTCGCGTGACAGCGTGGAAGCAGTGTTATCCAAGCTGAGTTCATGCATCGTCGTTAACTCCGTGTCCGACATTAATTATTCGATGAGGCGAATTTCAGGCTCGCAAAGTCCAATTCGGGCTTCTTCGTTCACCATACCGTCTCTGCGTGATTTTAGTTCGTTCGGTCAATCCGTGAAGGCCGCCCAATCTGCTTGTGCTCCATTGAAACCATGATTTAGCTCTATCCTCTT
>Ga0247757_10001247_pt1 | contig 17803 bp, 20 predicted proteins | sample UWRJL126311R4_FD_180929 | JGI IMG/M metagenome (GOLD analysis project Ga0247757, IMG submission 180929) | Plant litter microbial communities from Arlington Agricultural Research Station in Wisconsin, United States - UWRJ-L126-311R-4 | ecosystem: Environmental > Terrestrial > Plant litter >... | reverse complement strand
GCCGTCGAGCGCGCCGGCATGCCGACGCTCAACGAAGGCGACCGGCTCGAGTTCGAGCTCGAAGTGGACCGTCGCGGCAAATATGCCGCGGTGAACCTGACGCCGGGCAGCTGAGCTTCAGTCACGCCAAGCAATAGGGCCGGGGGGAAACCTCCGGCCCTTTTTGATTCGGACAGGCGGGGAGGGGAAATGCAGCGATTGATTCGCCGATATTATTTCCCCGCCATGGGCACGATCCTGCTCGCGCTCACGTTGGTCGGCTTCTCCGACAATCTGTTCACCGATGTCGGACAGCCCAGCAATTCCGATCCCAAATTCATTGTCCATGGCCTGCTGTGCGGCGCGTGGATCATCCTGTTCGCGGTGCAGGCATTGCTGATCGGTAGCCGCAATGTGCGGCTCCATCGCCGGCTGGGGATCGCCGGGCTGGTGATCGCGGCGGGCGTTGCGCTGAGCACGATCTGGGTGTTCGTCGCGGTGTGGAAGGGATGGGCGGCGCTGGACCTGGAATCGCAGGCCAACCGGCTGCTACTACCCAGCTATGCACTGTTCGTGGCGCTGGGCCTGCGCGATCGGATGCGGCCCGATTGGCACCGGCGTTTTCTGTTCACCGGCACCCTGTTCATGCTCGGGCCGGTGCTCGGGCGCGCTTACGATCCGCTGCTGGTCCCTTTCATGCGCGGATGGACCGAGGCGAAGATCGATGCGGTGTACCACGTCACTTACTTGCTGGTGTGGTCCGCCTTCTTCGTGTCGCTGCTCGTCTATGACCTGGTGGTGTCGCGTCGCATTCATCCCGTCTCCGCCGCCGCATTGGGCTGGTTTGCCGCGATCTGGGCGATCGTCTGGCTGGTCTAGCGCGTCAGGATGAGCGCCGCGCCCGCAACGATGCCGAGCACGCTCGCGCCGCGTTGCCACGTCACACGCTCGCCGAGGAACAGCGCCGAAATCGCCAGCGCCGTGATCATGCCGGTTTCGCGCAGCGCGGCGAGCGGCGCGGTCGGCCCCATCGCGAATGCGCTGAGCGCGAGGCCATAGGTGACGATCGACAGCGCCCCTGCGATCAGCCCCGGCCGCCACTGCGCCCGCACCCCGGCAAAGAGCCGCCCGCGCGAGATGATCGAGAACATCGTGACGATGGCCGTCCCCGAAAACACGAACGACCAGACGATATAGCTGATGGGCAGCGGCGCGCCGCGCACGCCCTGAACGTCGGTGATGGTGTAGCAGCCGATCATCGCCGCAGTGAGCAGCGCCCATCCGAGCCCCGCGCGGCCGATATGCCGCCCCATCACCAGCACGCACACCGCGCCGCCGATCAGCGCGATCCCGATGAGTTCGCGTGCGCTGGCATCCTCGCCGACCACTCCGATCGCGAGTGTCGCGGTGATCAGCGGCGCCGCGCCGCGCATGATCGGATAGGCCGCGGAAAAGTCGCTGCTCTCGAACGCGCGCACCACGGCGTAGAGATAGAGGCAATGGATCGCAGCGCTGGCGGTCAGCCAGAGCCACGCGCCATGTGGCAGGGGCACCAGCAGAGTCGCGGGCAACAGCATCAGCGCGCTCGACCCGTCGATGACGGCGCGCCCGGCCATCTTGTCCTTGCCGCCCTTCAGGATGGCATTGACGATCGCATGGATCGATCCGGACGCGATCATCATCGTCGGGGCGAGCCAGATTGCGGTCATGATCGGAGTCCGCGCTGTCCTACAGGACCGCCAGGCGATATGATCTGCATATGTTCCCGCGGACGCTCTCGAATTGGACGACCGGTTTCGTAACAATCATGCGCATCCGCGCAACGAAAGATCACGAATCGCGTGAAAACTGTGAAGCTAAGCCGCGCGCGTGCGAATCACGCCCGCTCCGCCATGATCGGCAAGGCCAGGCTGAGCTTGCGGCGCTTCTTGACGAAGCTGGTCTCGTAGCGGCGGACGACCGGGTCCCCGGCAAGCTCGGCGTCGGCGAAGGCATTGAACGCTTCCATGTCGGCGACCGTCACCAGCAGCACCACGTCGAACCCGCCCGAGATTTCCATGAAGAGCTGGACATGGATGCTCGAGGTCAGGCGGCGGCGCAGCGCCTCGACCTGGACCAGCGCGTGGCGGTCGAGCTGGATATGGACAAAGGCCGAGAGGAACGGGCCGACCGCGTCGGACAGCACCGCGACATCCCCCGCGATCACGCCGGTTTCGCGCAGCCGGCGGATACGGCGAGCGATGGCGGAGGGAGAGAGCGGCAGGTCCTGCGCCAGTTCGTCGGCGGTGAGCAGCGCGTTCTGCTGGAGGCGTCCGAGGATCCGCAAATCCATTTCATCGCGGGTAGCGCTCATGCCGGATCGCCTTTCGAGCCCGAAGCGCCAGAAAAGCGCGCCGAGCATCGCAATATTGCCTCCGATATGCGCGCCTCGCCAGCGAAACTGCGCGCACTGGGGCGTATCGTGTTGGGAGGGTTTTCCGTGTTTCACAAATTCATCATCGCTGCAGCCGCGCTGGCCGCCGCGAGCCCGGTCTGCGCGCAGGTTGCGCCATCGCCTCATGCTGTTGCCCCGCGCAGTGGCCGCGCGGTCGTCGAGGATGTCCGCAAGCTGGTCCGCGAGAATTATGTCGTGCCCGAACGGCGCGCGGCGATCGACACGGTGCTGGCCAAGGGCATCGCCTCGGGCCGCTATGACGGGATCGACTCCGCCGAACTGGCGCAGCGCGTGACCGAGGACATGGCGAGCGTCGCCCATGACAAGCATCTCAATCTGCGCTTCGATCCGCGCGCGCCGGCGGCTCCGCGGCATGGCCCTGGACCGGGTGGCCCCGGACCGGGCGATCCCGCCGCCGAAGAGGCGCAGGCGCGGAGCAACAATTACGGCGTGGTCGATCTCAGGGTGCTGCCCGGCAATGTCCGCGTGATGACCTATAACGGCTTCATCTGGACCGGGCCCGAAAGCGCCCGGGCGCTCGATCAGGCGATGGAATTCCTGAAGGGCGGCGACGCGGCGATCATCGATTTGCGCGCCAATGGCGGCGGCAGCCCCGAGGCGGTGCGCCATATCGCCAGCTATTTCGTGCCGCCCAATACGCTGCTGGTCACTTTCCATATGCGCAGCGACCCGCCGACCACGTCGAGCACCGGCCCCGCCGCTCCCGCCGCGGGCATGTGGCCCAAGGACAAGCCGGTCTATGTGCTGACCAGCGGGCGCACGGCATCGGCGGCGGAGGAATTCTCCAGCCATGTCGCGGGCTTCCATTTCGCCACGCTGGTCGGCGAGACCACGGCGGGCGCGGGCTATCGCAACGAGATCGTGCCGATCGAGGGCGGCTTCGCGCTGAGCGTCTCGGTTGGCCGCCCCGAGCTGCCCAATGGCCGCGGCGACTGGGAAGCCAAGGGTGTGGCGCCTGAGGTCGCGGTGCCGGTCGATCAGGCGCTGAGCAAGGCGCTCCAGCTCGCTTATGGGCGGCTCGGCGTGGGGGCACCCGGGCCCCGCAAGACAGATTATGCGTGGATGGCGGCGGCGCAGGGCGCGCTGGTCAGTCCCGCCGCGCTGGCCCGGCCTGTCGACGCCTATGCCGGGCGGTTCGGGGTGCGCGTGGTCAGCGTCGAGGGGCAGAAGCTGGTCTATCGCCGCGACGGCGGAGTGAGTTCGGCGTTGTTGCCGATTGGGCCCGATCTGTTCGCGCTCGACGCCGATCCGCTGACGCATATCCGCTTTATCGCCGAAGGCGGCGCGGTGACCGGGTTCGAGCTGCAACGCTCCGACGGCAGTTCGGTGATGCAGCCCAGGGGCCCGGCACCGGCCCAGTAAGGCTCAGGTCGCGAGCTTGCGGAGACCGGCGATGGTGTCCGCCTCGTTCGCGGGCTTGTCGGTGCGGATGCGGCTGATCCGGGGAAAGCGCATCGCGAGCCCCGATTTGTGGCGCTTCGATTCGTGGATTGAATCGAACGCGACTTCGAGGACGAGGGTCTTCTCGACTTCGCGGACCGGGCCGAAGCGCGCGAGCGTGTGATTGCGCACGAAGCGGTCGAGCCATTTGAGCTCCTCGTCGGTGAAGCCGAAATAAGCCTTGCCGACGGGGAGCAGTTCGCCCGTCTCGGTCCAGGCACCGAAGGTATAGTCCGAATAGAAGGACGATCGTTTGCCGCTGCCGCGCTGGGCGTACATCAGCACGCAATCGGCGTTGAGCGGGTCGCGCTTCCATTTGTACCACAGGCCGGCACGGCGGCCGGCGACATAGGGTGAGTCGCGGCGCTTGAGCATCACGCCCTCGATCGCGGCATCGCGCGCGCCGGCGCGGATTTCCTCGAGCGCGGCGAAGTCCTTTGCGTCGATCAGCGCGGAGAGATCGAAGCGTTCGGCGTCGAGGCGGGGCACGAAGGTTTCGAGGCGCGTGCGGCGTTCGGTCCAGGTCAGGGCACGCGAGTCTTCGAGGCCGTCGAAGAGGATGTCATAGAGGCGGACGAAGGCGGGATATTCGGCGAGGGTCTTGGCCGAGACGACCTTGCGACCCAATCGCTGCTGGAGCGCGTTGAAGCTGCCCGCCGCGCCGCCCTGCGCCTCGCCGCGCACCAGCAGTTCGCCATCGAGCACGCCGGGCACAGCGAACGCCGCGGCCACTTCGGGGAAGCTGTGGGTGATGTCGTCGCCCGCGCGGCTGTAAAGCTTGGTCTCGCCTGCGACGTGGACGAGCTGAACGCGGATCCCGTCCCATTTCCACTCGGCGGCATAGTCGGCGAGGTCGACCGATTCGGCCTCAAGCGGATGCGCGAGCATGAAGGGGCGGAAGACCGGGATATTCTCCGCGGTCGGCTGCACGCCCTTGCCCTCGGCCCAGTCGAATAGCGGCGCATAGGGTGGGACAAGGCCGTGCCACACTTCCTCGACCGCATCGACATCGAGCCCGAACGCCTGCGCCAGCGCGGTCTTGGCGAGGCGCGCGGAGACTCCGACTCGCAACGCCCCCATGGCGAGCTTGAGCAGCGCGAATCGTTCGTCGGCGTCGAGCCGGTCGAGCATTGCCGAGAGCACCGTAGGGGTATCCGAGCGCGACAGGCGCGAGAGGGTATCGACGACTTCGGACAACGTAAGCGGCGCGCTTTCCTCCGGCGGCGTGAGGGGCTCGGGCCAGAGCAAGGCGATCGTCTCGGCCGAATCGCCGACGAAATCGCGGCTCATCGCATAGAGGACGGGATCGACTCGCTCCTCGACCATCGCGCGGACGATCGCGGGCTTCACCGCCGGCAGGTCGAGCCCGCCAGTCAGCGCCGCCATCGCCCAGCCGCGATCGGGATCGGGCGTGGCGCGGAGATAATCGCCGATCCGCCGCAGCTTGGCGTTGCGCGACCGCGTGTAGATCAGGCTGTCGAGCAGGTCGGCGAAAGCGCGCATGACAGCGCCAACATGGGACAAGCGCCGGGGTTCCACCAGTGTTAGGCTGGCGCCGTGTTCAAGCGCTTGCTGATCCTGCTCGCGATTATCCTCGCCGCCGGCGTCGGTCTGACCGCTTATGCGTTTTTCGAGGCACGGCGCGATCCCGTGGTGCGGCAGGCGCGCGTAGTGCTGCCCGATTGGCCGGCGGGTGTGGCGCCGCTGCGCATCGTCCTGCTGAGCGATATCCATGCCGGCGGGCTCGCCACGCCACCCGAGCGGCTGGAACGCATCGTCGCGCAGGTCAACGCGCTTCGGCCGGATCTGGTGCTCCTCGCCGGCGATTTCATGCCCGGCCATGCGCCGATCGACGCGGCGACCACTACCGCCGCGCTGGCGCCGCTCAAGGCGCTGCGGGCCCCGCTGGGCGTGTTGGCGGTACCCGGCAATCACGATCATTGGACGGGGCTGCGCGAAGTCACTGCCGCGCTCGAATCGTCGGGCATCCGGGTGCTGGTGAACGAGGCCGTGGTGCGCGGCGTGCTCGTGATCGGCGGAGTCGATGACGATTACACGCACCATTCCCGAACCGCGGAAGTCGTAGCGGCGATGCGACGTTTGCCCGGGCCGCGGCTGGTCTTCACGCATTCGCCCGATATCGCGCCGCAGCTGCCGGCGGATTTCGCGCTGCTGCTCGCCGGCCACACGCATTGCGGACAGGCGGTGATCCCGTTCTACGGCTCGCTCGATCCGGTCTCGCGCTATCAGGACCGCTATCGCTGCGGCATCATCCATGACGGCGTGCTGACGGTGATCGTGACCGGCGGCACCGGGGGCAGCCTGCCGCTCAGGTTCAATGCGCCGCCCGATCTGTGGCTGGTGAGCGTGGGCGGCAAATGAAACGCCCTCGCTTTGCCTTGATTTGCCGCTAGTCTTGGACACGGTGGGGCAAGGGCTCCATCACTATGGAGAGATCCCGAATGAAGCTCATTTTCGCCGCCGCGGCTGCCATCGCCTGCTTCGCGCCCGCCGCCGCTTTCGCCCAAGCGGCTCCGGCTGCCACGCCGGCTCCGGCAACTGCGCCCGCAGCCGCCGCGAAGTTCAACCTCGACACGCCGATCGAAGAGCTGGTCGCTGACGAGAAGGCCAAGGTCGTGCTTGCCACGGACATGAACATGGATGTCACGCAATATCCCGGCTACGACAATTTCAAGGGCATGAGCCTGCGCGCGGTGCAGCCCTATTCGAACGGCGCGATCACCGACGAGCTTCTGAAGAAGATCGAAGCCGATCTCGCCGCGATCAAATAATCCAGCTCGGCCGGGGGCGGCGACGCTCCCGGCCAACCGCTAGATCAGGCGCAGCGCGCCCGCCCCGATCACCGCACCGGCGATCAGGAACAACAGCCCGACCAGCATGCGAAATCCCCGGAAGGGGATCCGCACCCAGCTGAGCTCTCCCAGCACCCCCGCGACGAATGCGACTGCGAAGGCGCCCGCCGTCGCGCCCGCCGCCGCGAACCACGGATCGCTTCGCACCGCGAAAGCCAGCGTGAAGAATTGCGTCTGCGCGCCGAGCGCGAGGCTGAAAGTGCCGAGAAAAGCCGTCGGGATCGATCCGATTCCCCAGCTTTCGAGCCGATCGGGGGTCTTGACGGGGAGCAGCGCCGAAAAGCCGCCGACCACCAGCGCGACAGCGAGGAACAGCGCCTGGGCATTGGGAGTCAGCGTCGGCGCGATCGCAATGGCGCCCAGCGCCGCCAGCGCATTGAGCGCGGCATGCGCCAGCCCCGCCGTGACGGCGACCGTCAGCGGCCGCCCATAGCGGTCGGCAAGGATCGCAGTAAGGATCGCGGACCGATCGCCGAGTTGCGTGAGTAGCGCGGCGATGAACGCGGGGACGAGCGCTTCCATGGTTTCGCCCTAGCGGATTCTGGTTAAGGGCGCGTGAGGGAGGGTGCGGCTTGACTTTTGAGGCCGTCTGCTTCATCCGCCGCCGCTCACAGCGGTGCGCCTGCGCGCCGCTTTTTCAATTTTACCAGATTCAAGGGTTTCGGGTCATGGCCAAGCCGACCACTGTCAAGATCAAGCTCGTCAGCACCGCTGAGACCGGTTTCTTCTACGTCACGAAGAAGAATCCCCGGAACACGACCGAGAAGATGTCCTTCCGCAAGTACGATCCCGTCGTGCGCAAGCATGTCGAGTTCAAGGAAGCCAAGATCAAGTAATCGGCCTTTGGCCGGTTACGCAGTCCCCGCGCGGGCGGGGACCGTTCGCCGCTAGCTCTCCGGCTCCGCGACCGAATCGGCGGGCACCAGCGCCCGCACCTCCTCCATGAAGCGCGCCAGCGAAATCGGCTTGGACACATAGGCGTCCGCGCCCGCCGCGCGAATCCGCTCCTCATCCTCATGGCCCGCATAGGCGGTGACCGCCATGATCGGGATCGTCCGAAGCACCGCATCCAGCTTCATATGCCGGATCAGCTCCTCGCCGCTGACATGCGGCAGCTGGATATCGGTCACCACCAGATCGGGCATGAAGTCGCGCGCCTTGGCGATCGCCTCGCGCCCGTCGCGCACCGGCTCGGTCAGATAGCCGTGCGCGCGCAGCAAGTCGCAGAACAGCTTCAGATTGAGTTCGTTGTCCTCGACAACGAGCACCCTTTTTGCCACGCGCATTACCCTAATGAATGTCGGGACTCCCTAGGCCATGGCAGCGACGGAAACAAATGCGGCGTTGGCGCTCGAGGCGTTGGTGTGGACGCTCGGCGAGCCCGCGCGCGCCAGCCGGCTGCTCGATACGACCGGGCTCGATCCGGCGGAGCTGCGCGCCCGGGCGGGCGATCCGGTGCTGCTCGCCGCGACCTTGGGCTTCCTCGAGGCCTATGAACCCGATCTGCTCGCCTGCGCCGACGCGCTGGGCGTCAAACCCACCGAATTGACCGCTGCGCGCGCGGCGCTGGAGCATGCATGAAGCCCCTGCTGATCACCGATTGCGATGAAGTGCTGCTCCATATGGTCAGGCATTTCGGTGTGTGGCTGCACGAATCGCACGACATCGATTTCGCCCCGAACGGCGGCGATTTCGCGACCTCGATGAAGCGCCGTTCGGATGGCAGCGCGATCGGGCGCGAAGAGATGTGGAGCCTGCTGAATGGCTTCTTTCCCTCGGAGATGGACCGCCAGACTTTGGTGCCGCATGCCCGCGAGGCGCTGGTGGCGATCGCCGAAGTGGCGGACATCGTGGTGCTCACCAATCTGGGCGACCATTGCCGCGACCATCGCATCGCCCAGCTCGCCACGCACGGCATCGCGCACCGGGTCGAGACCAATCAGGGCGGCAAGGGCGATCCGGTCGCGCGGCTGGTGGCGGAGCTCGAGCCGAGCGTCACGGTGTTCGTCGATGACCTGGCGGTGCATCACGAATCGGTCGCGAAGCACGCGCCCGGCGTGTTCCGCCTCCACATGATCTCCGAACCGACGCTGGCGCCCAGCGTGCCGCCTGCGCCCTTCGCCCATGCCCGAATCGACGACTGGCATGAGGCGGAGGCGTGGATCATGGCGCGCTTCGCCGCAGGGTTGACCGCCGATACCGCAAGCGTAGGGAGCGCAGCATGAGCATCGAAGCCAAACTCGCCGAACTCGGCATCGCACTTCCCGAAGCCGCTGCGCCGATCGCGGCCTATGTCGCCGCGGTCGAGGCAGGCGGGCTGCTCCATATCTCGGGCCAGCTTCCGTTCGACGACGGCGTGATCATGACCGGCCGCCTCGGTGAGGACCGCGACCTGGCCTATGGCGTCGAGGCGGCGCGGCGCTGCGGCATCATGCTGGTCGCGCAGATGAAGAAGGCGCTGGGCGACCTCGAGCGCGTCGAGCGCATCGTCAAATTGGGCGCGTTCGTGAACTCGACCGGCGATTTCACCGATCAGCCGCAAGTGGTGAACGGCGCGTCGGAGCTGATGCTCGCGATCTTCGGCGAGGCCGGGCGGCATGCCCGCAGCGCGGTCGGCGTGCCGGTGCTTCCGCGTGGCGCCGCGGTCGAGATCGACGCGATCATCGCAATCAAGCGCTAAAGCCCGCACAATTCCGCCACACTGTGTTGCGGAGTCGCAACACCTTTGACCCTATCCTGAAACAAGACAGCAAATATTGTTGTGCGGCGCAGCGCGATCCGGCAATGTTCATGCGCTGGTGAAAGCCGGGCGGCGCCTTTTGGCAGCCAGACCCATCCGCATCGCCGGCAGCAGGCGGGGACGATCCTGAATTCCATTTAAGGGGAATCCCGATGCGTTTCTCGATGATCACTCTCAGCGGGCTGATGCTCGCCGCCGCCACGCCCGCGATGGCGCAGGACGAGACCGAGCCGGCGGATGCCGTGACTGTCTCGGGTTCCGTCACCGGCGTTTCCGACTATCGCTTCCGCGGCGTTTCGCAGACCGGCGAAGATGCTGCCGTTCAGGGCGGCGTGACCGTCGCGCATGAGTCCGGCCTTTATGCCAGCGTCTGGGCTTCGACGATCAAGGACGATCAGGCGTTTGCCGTGCTCGGCTATGGCGACGCTGAAATCGATCTGTCGGCGGGCTATTCGAAGACCTTCAGCAACGGCGTCGGCGTCGATGTCGGCCTGCTCTACTATCTCTATCCGATCAACGAATCGCCGGCGCTCGATACCGATTTCTTCGAGCCCTACGCGTCGGTCAGCTACACCGCCGGTCCGGTGACCGCGAAGGTCGGCGCCAATTATGCGTGGAGCGGCCAGGCCGGTCTGGGCGGCAATGACAGCCTCTACCTGCGCGGCGACCTGACCGTGGCGGTTCCGGGCACGCCGATCAGCCTGCTCGGCCATGTCGGCCACACCGACGGCCAGCTCGCCTTCTTCGCGCCGAACCAGAAATATTGGGATTGGTCGCTCGGCGCCGAAGTGTCGGCGAGCTTCGCCAAGCTCGGCGTTCAGTATGTCGATACCGACGTCCCCGGCGGCACGCTGTTCACGATCCCCGACTACAAGAATTTCATCGGCGCCGATGAAACCGTCCTCGCCTATATCACGCTCAGCTTCTGAGCTTCGATTGAGCGCAAACAGGAAAGGGGGCTGCCGCGGCGGCCCCCTTTTTTGTGCCTAACCGGCGCGGACGAGGTCCCTGAGCGCCTGGCTTTGCGGGGCGGCGAGGCACGCGGCGGTGTCGCCGGTTTCGACGATGCGCCCGGCGTCCATCACTGCGATCCGGTGGCAGAGCGCCCGCGCGACCGCGAGGTCGTGGGTGATGGCGAGGATTGCGAGACGGCGGCCTTGCTGAAGCTTGGCGAGCAAATCGAGGATGCGCCCCGCGACGAGCACGTCGAGCGCGGAGGTCGCTTCGTCAAGCAGGATCAGTTCGGGGTCGGCGACCAGCGCGCGGGCGATGGCAACGCGCTGGGCCTGTCCGCCCGATAGCTCCGAGGGGCGGCGCTGAGCGAAAGCGGTCCCGAGTTCGACTTCGTCGAGTGCGGCGGCGGCGCGTTCGGCGCGGGCTTCGGGCGTGAGATCGGGGAAGAGGTGGCGCAGCGGTTCCTCCACGCTCTGTGCGACGGTCCAGTGCGGGTCGAGGCTGGCCGCGGGATCCTGGAATACCGGCTGGAGGCGGCGGCGATGCTCGGGCTTCATGCGAGCGCGGACGGGCATGGGCTGACCACGCCAGGTGACGCTGCCGGTGTCGCAGGGGCCGAGGCGGGCGATCGCACGGGCGAGCGTCGATTTGCCCGAGCCCGAGCGGCCGACCAATGCGAGCGCTTCGCCTTCGCGCACGTCGAACGAGGCTTCGGATACGGCTAGGGTACGGCGGAAGGCGACCTTGATACCGGTGGCCGAGAGCAGGGGCGCGCCGGGCTTGGGCAGGATCGGCGCGGGCGAATCGAGGCGGGGGCTGGCTGCGATCAGCGCGCGGGTGATCTCGTGCTGCGGGTGCTTGAGGACATCGGCGGCGCGGCCATCCTCGATGACCTTGCCAGCGTCGAGCACGACCACGCGGTCGGTGTGTCTGGCCACCAGCGGCAAATCATGGCTGACCAGCAGCAGGCCCTTACCCTGCTCGCGAAACCGGTCGAGCAAGTCGAGGATCGCGTGGCGCAGCCCGGCGTCGAGCGCGCTGGTCGGTTCGTCGGCGACGAGCAGGCTGGGCTCATGCGCGGTCGCCATCGCGATCAGCGCGCGCTGGCGTTCGCCTCCCGACAGGCGATGCGGATATTGGTCGAGTTTGGCCGCGGGGAGGCCGCAACGGTCCAGCATCGCGGCGAGCGCGGCGCGGTCGCGGTTGCCGGCGGCCTCGGCGAGCTGGCTGCCGATAGTGAGGTGCGGGGTGAGCGCGGTCAGCGGCTGCTGGAACACGAAGCCCACGCCGGCGCGGAGCGGGCGGAGCGCGGGTTCGCCCAGTCCGACCAGTTCGGTGCCTTCGAGCCGTGCCGATCCACTCAGTATGCCGGGCGCGAGACCGAAAGGAGCGAAGCAGCTCATGGTCTTGCCCGAGCCCGATGCGCCGACCAACGCCGTGCAGCCGCCCTTGGCGACCGCGAAGCTGACCCCGTCGAGCAGGCGTGCGCTGCCCAGCGTCAGGCCCAACCCCTCGACCGCGTAGAGCGTCATCGCGCCATCCGGCTGCGCTGGCCTTCGCCGAGGCGATTGAGGCACACCACGGTGGCGACGAGGACGAAGCCGGGGACGATCAGCGTCAGCGGGGCGATGTCCATATCGTCGGCGCCGTCATGGACGAGGATGCCGAGCGAGGTCAGCGGCTCCTGCACGCCGAGGCCGAGGAAGGACAGGAAACTTTCGACCATCACCACCTGCGGCACGGTCAGCATGAGATAGGCGACGGCGACCGAGGCGATGTTGGGAAGGATATGGCCAGTGAGGATCGCGCGCGCGGGCGCGCCGGCGGCTTCGCTGGCGAGGATGAAAGGGCGGTTGCGCAGCGCCAGCACCTGCCCGCGCACCACGCGCGCCATGGTCAGCCACTCAACCGCACCGATGCCGAGGAACACGAGCAGCACCGAGCGGCCGAACACCACCATCAGCACGATCACCACGAACATGAAGGGGAGCGCGTAAAGCGCATCGACGATGCGCATCATGAACTCGTCGATTCGCCCGCCGAACCAGCCCGCGGTCGCCCCCCATGCCGTCCCGATGACCAGCGCGACGAGCGCGGCGGCAGTGGCGACGGCGAGCGTGACTCGGGTTCCGGCCAGCGTCCGCGCGAGCAAGTCGCGCCCGACGCTGTCGGTGCCCAGCACATGGCCCGGGCTGAAGGCGGGTGTACGGACGGCGTCCCAATCGATTGCGGCGTAGCCCCATGGGAGCAATGGCGGGAGCAGCAGCGCCGCGACGACGATGGCGGCGAGGAGCACGGCGGCCATTTTCATCCGCGCACCCTCGGGTCCAGCAGCCCGTAGAGCAGGTCTGCGATCAGGTTGAAGAACAGGATCAGCCCCGCGTAGAGAATCACCACGCCCAGCACGAGCGGGTAATCGCGGTTGAGCGCGCCTTGCACGAAGTAGCGGCCGAGGCCGGGCAGGCCGAACACGGTCTCGATCACCACTGCGCCGGTGAGCAGCCCCGCGGCCGCCGGGCCAAGATAGGAGACGACCGGGATCAATGCGGGCGGCAGCGCGTGGCGGAGCAGCACGGTGAGCGGGGAGAAGCCACGCGCGCGCGCGGTGCGGACATGGTCCTGCGCCATCGCTTCGGCGAGTCCCGCACGGGTGAGCCTGGCAACCGCGCCCGCTGCCGGCGTACCCAGCGCGATGACGGGGAGGATCCATGAGGCTGCGCTGTCGAGCCCCGAGACGGGCAGCCATGACAGCCACAGGCCGAAGATCAGGACGAGCAGCGGCCCGGTGACGAAGCTGGGAAGTGCGACGGCGACGGCCGATTTGATCGCGATCCAGCGATCGAGCCAGCCGCCGGGACGCAGCGCGCCGATGATACCGCCCGCGATCCCCAGCACCGCCGCGAAGACCAGCGCGAGCCCGCCCAGCGTCAGCGACACCGGCAGGCCCTGCGCGACCAGGCCCGAGACGGTGAAATCCTTATAGACGAGCGAGGGTCCGAAATCGCCTTGCAGGACATGCCCGAGATAGCGGCCGAGCTGGACGATCAGCGGCCGATCGAGGCCGTACGCCTTGTCCATCGCGGCGCGGGTCGCGGCGTCAAGCGGGCGCTCGCTGTCGAACGGACTGCCGGGCGCAGCGCGCATCAGCAGGAAGCTCAGCAAGATGACGGCGAAGAGCGTCGGGAGGGCAGTCGCGAGGCGACGGAGGAGGATCGCAATCACGCGACCGTCCGCCAAACCGTTCGCCCTGAGTTTGTCGCAGGGCATCTCTCCGCAGGCGATGCGCTCGCGGCCGGGTGTGCTTCGACAGGCTCAGCACGAACGGGGGAAAGGGGGCGAGGCTTGTCCCGCCCCATACGCTTACTGCGGCGTGGCTGCGCGCGCGTCCTTGCCGTCGCCTTCGGGGGCGGCGACGATGTCGCGGGTGGTCGAACCCTTGTCGACGACATTGGTGGTCGGGCTGCCCGCGGTCGAGCGCGCGCCCTGATCGGCGCCGGTGCGGCCGGCCGAATCGAGCGTCGAATTCTCGCTGGCGCTGCGCATTGCCGAGCCACCGAACATCGCGTCGAGCGCCTGGTTCTGGGCAGTGCCGTCCTGCGGGCGCGCGGCGCCGGGCTGGGGCGGGACCAGCGCGAAATCGGGCGGGATCACCAGCGGCTGGGCGCGGACGACCGCGAACTCGTCGGGACGAACCCGGTCATAGCCGCCGCTCTTGGCGCAGGCCGAAAGGGAGGCGGCGACGCCCAGAACGGCGACGATGGTGATGGCCTTACGCATTCAAATTCTCCACAGGATCCTGTCCCGCCGGGGTCTTCTCCCGGAGGAATAGCGCACGGACCAAGAGGACCAGCACGCCGATAGTAATTGCAGCATCGGCTACATTGAAGACCAAAAAAGGGCGCCACTGGCCAAAGTGCAGATCAGCGAAGTCGACGACATAGCCGAGCCGCGTCCGATCGAGGATATTTCCGAGCGCGCCGCCGAGCACCATGCCCAAAGCGACGATGTCGCCCAGCTTGCGTTCGCGCAGCATCCACCACACCACGCCGGCCGCAATCGCGCTGGTCAGCGCGACCAGACCCCAGCGCATCGACTCGCTGGTTGCGTTCATCAGCCCGAGCGATACGCCGATATTGGGGACGAATCGCAGGTCGAAGATCGGCAGCAGCGTCTGCGCGGGGCTGTCAGGCACATAGCCACCCTTCAGCGCTTCGCGGACGAGATCGTGGTTCACGCCAAGCGTCGACACGACATACAGCTTCATCAGCTGGTCGATCAGAAACACCAGAGCGGCCACCATCAGGCCAATTCCGCGAGTCACGTTCATCGATTCACCACCCCATCGCAGCGGTCGCACAGAGCGCCGTCCTGCGCAACTTCGGGAAGATGCCGCCAGCATCGGCCGCATTTAAGGCGATGGGTGGGCGTCACGGTGACGCCTGCGTCGCCCTGGGACACCTTGGAGACGATGAACAGCTCGGCGAGCGCGTCGCCGGGGAGCGGGAGGCTGGGCACGGTGACTTCGGCCTCGAGGCTGGAGCGCACCTGTTTCTCGCGCCGATAGGGCTCGATCGCCTCGGTCACGGTCTGGCGTAGCGCGCGGACTTCGGCCCAGTCGGCGCTCAGGCTGCCGGTCAGTTCGGGAAGCACCGGCCATTCGAGGAAATGCACCGAATCGTCTTCGCTGGGGTAGCGCGACTGCCAGACTTCCTCGGCGGTGAAGCTGATGATCGGCGCGGCGTAGCGGACGAGCGCGTGGAACAGGATGTCGAGCACGGTGCGATAGGCGCGGCGCTTCGGCGCGTCGGGCGCCTCGCAATAGAGGCAGTCCTTGCGGATATCGAAAAAGAAGGCGCTGAGGTCCTCGTTCGCGAAATCTGTGAGTGCGCGGCTGTAGCGGTTGAATTCGAACGCGTCGGCGGCCGATCTCAGCTCGGCGTCGAGCGCGGCGAGCTTGTGGAGAATATAGCGCTCCAGCTCGGGCATCTCCGCGACGGGCAGCTTTTCGGCATCGGTGAAGCCGTCGAGCGCGCCGAGCAGGTAACGGAAGCTGTTGCGCAGCTTGCGATAGGCGTCGCCCACGCCCGCCAGCACTTCCTTGCCGATGCGGACATCCTCGAAATAATCGGTCTGCGCGACCCACAGGCGCAGGATATCGGCGCCGCTCTGTTCGATCTCCTTGAGCGGATCGACGACATTGCCGAGGCTCTTGGACATTTTCTTGCCCTGCCCGTCGAGCGCGAAGCCGTGCGTGAGGACGGCATCATAGGGCGCGCGACCGCGCGTGCCGCACGATTCGAGCAGCGACGACTGGAACCAGCCGCGATGCTGGTCCGATCCTTCGAGATAGAGATCGGCGCGGACGCCTTCGCCGAAGCGCTTCTCGATCGTGAACACGTGCGTGCAGCCCGAATCGAACCAGACGTCGAGGATGTCAGTGACGACCTCGTAATCGTCGAGTGCGTAGCCGGGGCCGAGCAGCGCCTGGTGATCGGCGGCGAACCATGCGTCCGCCCCGCCCGAGCGGAAGGCATCGAGGATGCGCTGGTTGACCGCGGTGTCGCGGAGATACTCGCCCGTCTTGCGGTTGACATAGATCGGGATCGGCACACCCCAGGCGCGCTGGCGGCTGATCACCCAGTCGGGGCGGCCTTCGACCATCGCGGAGATGCGGTTCTGGCCCTTTTCGGGGACCCAGCGGGTGCGCTGGATCGCGTCGAGCGCGAGATCGCGGAGGGTTGGGCCGTTGCCCTGCGCGTGGCCGGGCGTGTCCTCGCTCGCGCTGGCTTCGACTACCGGGAGGGTGTCGTTGCTGGCGATCGGGCGGTCCATCGGGATGAACCATTGCGGCGTGCAGCGGAAGATGATCTTCGCCTTGGAGCGCCAGCTGTGCGGATAGCTGTGCTGGAAGTCGTCCGACGCGGCGAGCAGTCCGCCGGCGGCGCGCAGATCTTCGCAGATCGGGCCGTCCGAAGCGTTGAGCTTCTTGTTGATGACCGAGCCCTGGCCCGCCATCCATTCCCAGTCGGCGCGGTAGAAGCCCGCATCATCGACCGCGAAGACGGGATCGATCCCATGCGCCTTGCACAGCAGGAAATCGTCCTCGCCGTGATCGGGGGACATATGGACGAGGCCGGTGCCTGCGTCGGTAGTGACGAAGTCGCCTGGAAGGAACGGGCGGGGGCGCGCGAAGAAGCCGCCGAGGTGGTGCATCGGGTGGCGGGCGATGGCGCCTTTCAGGCGCGAGCCCGGAAGCCCGAACCCGGTCAGCTTGGCCGGCCCAACGCGTTTGTAGAATTGCTCGATCAGATCATCGGCAAAGAGATAGGTTTTACCTTCCCACTCGCCGAGAACATAGATGATCTCAGGACCATAGGCCAAAGCCTGGTTGACTGGGATCGTCCACGGCGTCGTCGTCCAGATCACGGCATGCGCGCCGACTAGTTCTGGCGCGTTCGGCGCCTCGACGATCTCGAACGCCACATCGATCTGCGTCGAGACGATGTCCTCATATTCGACCTCGGCCTCGGCCAGCGCGGTCTTTTCGACCGGCGACCACATCACCGGTTTCGCGCCGCGATAGAGCTGGCCGCTCTCCGCGAACTTGAGCAGCTCGCCCGCGATCGTGGCTTCGGCGTCGAAGTCCATGGTGAGGTATGGCTCGTCCCAATCGCCCATCACGCCCAGCCGCTTGAACTGCTCGCGCTGCACGCGGACCCATTTGGCGGCATAGGCGCGGCATTCGGCGCGGAACTCGGCGGGGGGGACCTCGTCCTTGTTGAGCTTCTTGTCCTTATACTGCTTCTCGATCTGCCATTCGATCGGCAGGCCGTGGCAGTCCCAGCCGGGGATATAGGGCGCGTCCTTGCCCATCAGGCTTTGCGAGCGGACGACGATGTCCTTGAGGATCTTGTTCATCGCATGGCCCATGTGAATGTCGCCATTCGCATAGGGAGGGCCGTCATGGAGGATGAAGCGGGCGCGGCCGGCGCGCTGCTCGCGCAGCTTGTGATAGAGGCCAATGCGCGCCCAGCGCTCGAGGATCGCCGGTTCCTTTTGGGCAAGGCCGGCTTTCATCGGGAATTCGGTCTTCGGCAGGAAGACGGTGTTGCGCCAATCGTTGGCGGTGTCTGGGGCGTCAGTCATGGGTGTGGGCCCAATATAGGGTGTGCCGCCACAATCAAAGCGCTTGTTCTCTTAACCACGATTCCCGGGAACGGACTGTGCCTTCAGGAGTCGGAAGGTCATGGGTATTCACGATCAAAATCTGTGCGACGAAATCGCGGGACTGGCGCGGCGGCACCTTGAGGCGCCGGGCCGCGCGGGGATGCAGGATATCGACGCGCATATCATGCACGCCAC
>Ga0247757_10001246_pt1 | contig 17811 bp, 16 predicted proteins | sample UWRJL126311R4_FD_180929 | JGI IMG/M metagenome (GOLD analysis project Ga0247757, IMG submission 180929) | Plant litter microbial communities from Arlington Agricultural Research Station in Wisconsin, United States - UWRJ-L126-311R-4 | ecosystem: Environmental > Terrestrial > Plant litter >... | reverse complement strand
TAAATAAAAAAAAAACTTAGAGTATATTTATTTATATAAAATTCAAATAAATTTAAAAAATAAAAAATGGTATTTTTTTTTTTTTTTTTTTTTAAAAAAACCCCCCTTCTTTAGATTGTTATACGATCCTAGCCTAAATTCACCTGCTAATGCTGAAGACTTATTATATGTATCATTTATGTGTTCAATTAATATATTCGGTGTTGGGTGGGGGGAGGGGGAAGTTAATTTACGCAACGTTGACTTACGTCCTACACATAAGGAAAGAATCTCAAGATAACGATGCTTCCTCTATTGCAAAAAGGCCAAAAGTTAATTGGTATATATTGCTATCGTAATCTACAAATAAGACAACTGACCTAAGTACCCTAAAATAAATATTAAAAATAGTCGTTCCCTAACTCTGTACAGTAGTTTTGAAGGTTACATGAAAGAAACTATCGAAGGTTCATTTTAGTAGGCTGGACTAGGTGATATATAGATATATCCCGCAAGAATACTAATGAGTTCAAAAGTGACGGGAATTTGCTTTCAGATACTTCTGCTCAGTTGGCTTGGGATTCAGTTACGGCCGCCGACCTGGCCTTTGGGAATCGGTTTCACCCATGCAAAGGCGACATTCAATCCAATGACAATTACACCCATGATCCAAAACACGCGGGCGTAGTGTGTTCCATTATAACGGAAGATGATAGCGAATATAATACCACCCAGGTTGCCTGATGCTCCGACAAGGCCGGAGACAATTCCTGAAGCTTGGATTAGGGGTCTCATCCATACTAGTATTCGGGGAGCTTACCGTTAGCATGTGGGTGGACATGCGGCACAAGTGCAAAGTTAGCACCATTTCCGGCTTCCAAAAATACAGCCATTAATGCAATCAGACCAATCATCGTATCTAAACTCTTGGGGTCAAGCTGGCCAATCACGATCAGAAAAATACCAGACATGACCCCAACGAAGTGGATCCAGAACTTCTTCGCCCACAGGCTGTGGTTCGTCCATTTGAAGATGAGGTCGGCCAAAAATCCTCCAGCGGGCCTTGTTATCACATTAAGGAGACCGAACATGGCTGCCCATCGGCCAGATTGAGTCTGGCCAAGATACTTGAAATTCTTCAGGTAGTAGGAGCCGAGAATAGAGTTGATAGCCAATTCTCCGCCAAACGAGCAGACGTATGTGGCACAAAGTGTGACGGTTTGAAGAGAGCACAAGACCTTAAGTGCCTCTTTACCTGAAGGCTTGATAACGACTTCGGCCTGTGCCACTGTTGCATCCATGACCTGACCCTCACCAGAATTGGACTCGACATCAGCCTCAGGGAGCGAAGCTTTCTTCTCTTTGTTTTCGGTCGACGAGATGGACCCAGCTGCCGCATTGGGATTGTCGGTAATTTTCCCAGACATAGACACTATTGTGGTGTTGTGAGTTATAGCCTCGAAAGCTTTAGCCCGGTCAGACCACTTTCCGGTAGGGGTATCCTCGCATAGAAGAAGCATTGCAACCGCAACTGAGGTTATGAGAATGAATGGCACAATGAAAGAAACTCGCCACGCAACGTGTGGTGTCAAACCGCGCCTGTGCACGAACGAGTCGAAGATGGCAGGCATAACGAAGCTGCTAAAGTCAGCGAAACATTCATGTGGGCTTGTGCGGAGTATGTACTAAGTGATTCCGCCACCACTATTTCCCCATCCACCCACTAACGCGTTTGCCGTGCCAACCACATTTTTGTCAAAGAAGCCTGTTGTCCATACTTGGCAAGGCACAAAGGTGCTCCCAAGTATGCCAACGAAGAAACGAATAGCATAAAGACCGGCTGCATTGTGCGCTGTACCTGCAAGAGCGGAGGGGATTGAACCAAGAAGTAGGCAGCCTACGAATGTGTAGCGTGGACCAAAGCGATCGCAGAGAGGCCCTGCAATGGCACGCATTACCAAGGTGGCAGTCAGCGAAATGATGTTTGAGTTAGCCACTTCATTCTGCGAAAGATGCAAATCCTTCTTTATGGTAACGGACAGCTGTTGCGTTGCTAGTCAGTAAGCGGGTACAGTACTTGAACGTGCCGTCTGTAGGCCCTGAGGTTTATCATACCAGTGGCGGAAAAGCGTACCTACCAAAGTTAGCGAACTGTGAGTTGTCATCACTATGTACTGACTCACCATGACCAGAAGGCAATGAAGAAGCCCAAATAGGAGAAGAAGAACACCCTTCCGTATTTGTCGACTGGATTAAAGATGGGAATTGACTTGGCTTTCTTGTTGTAAGGGTTGACCTCTGGAGCGCTCCAGAGCTGCCTGAGCTTGAACCCCATAGCGAACCTAGTGTTACTATCTTTCTCCGCGGCCAGAGCTTTTAATAGGAGATTAGGAGACCAGGAGTAGGCTCAGGAAGATAGTGTGTGGAGAAAGGGGTGTCCGTACTTGCTGTACCTGGACAGGGACTGATGCACAGTGTTATATACCGCGTTAACTCACGAGCATTCACAGAGCACTTCCGCGGTGATCATCGCAGGTGCAGGGCCAAGAGTGGTCGAACTAGTAGTACAAAAGCGCCAAGTTGGGTAGTGTTCCCCCCGGGGCGTAGAGAAGTCTAGATGTGAAGGAGCCCCCTGCGGCTTGTCATGTAGGCGGCGAATGGCCCCCGGATCAGAAGTGTAGGTGACGGGATGAGCTGCACAGAAAACGAGCTTGTCTTGGTTCGTGGCGGCCGAGTGACATCAGAATAGGCCAAATACAAAGTTATTGCCCAGCAGAGGCGTCTCCACGGTCGGTCGAACGATTCTGCGAATGCATAAGGTTGGTTGACAGAGCGTTTTGGCGTGGGGTGTTGTGGGATTCTAGCCTGGCGGTGCGGCGCTCTCTTATCTCTTGGCAGATTTCAGACGCTAGGGCTCCCCAGGGTGGCTTCTAAAAACGGGGCCCCTTATCTACGCCTTCGAGAACACAATATGCAGATGAGATCTCCGCGGTAGAAGTTGACAAACCTATTGTGTGTTCGAAACTGATGCAATCGATTGTCTGCTGGTAAAGCATGGTAGCATCTGTCAATCGACAGCAGCTGATAGAGCTATGTTGCCAACATTGTACATAGGCGGAAATGTGGTGGTAGGGGAGTGAGTGGTGTAATGCGCAGTCCTAGTCCTGGAGTAAAGGTTGCGCCATCCGAGTGAAGGAGTGAAATTCTCTTTTGATACACAGCTCAGTCTTCCCTACTCAATCATCAACCCAAACCAATGATGCTTGTGCCAAAGAGGCTTCAGCTGTGCCACGCTGCTTGAGCTGCTATCACGTTGGGCTTGATACCGTGCCATTCGATATGACCGATGATCTTCGCTTGCTTCGAAACATCCTCGTCAGAGATTTTCCCCATGTCTATATTTACTTTTTTATGACCGTTCTTCTGGCTATTGTTGAAGGATATCCAAAAAGTAATAGTCGCCGTGGCCCAGTAGCCTTTTCTTAAAGTTCTACTACATGCGCTTCTGTAACCGCGCGCATAGCTGCAAAGTCGGATCATGTCCCGTGGAGAAATACGTATTTGATCGGTGATTGGTTTCTGATCATGCAGCTTAAGCCGAGCACGCTGCCTTATCTCAAAGAGTGGTGGCATGATTTTCGCTCAGTGACCATCATCTGGCCCATAGTTCTTGCGGATCGACTTGGAATTCGTGACCACTGCACTTGTAGTGAGTATTGTGTTCAAGTCACCTTCAAATATTGGATCTTCCCCTACAGATTGAGAAATGCTCACAATTGATACCTAATGTATCAGCATGGATTAGGGTGAATCTACCAATGCTGGAAGCATTTCTCCTACCCACCGCGGTCGGCAGTATCAATCTATCGAGATCGAATTGAAATGCTAAATAGCTAATCAGCATGCCGAAGGCATCCGCAACCCAAGGGGGAATTTGCTCGTGAGCTTTCCCTCCCACGCTTCATGTTGGCTAACTATTGTACTGCTGAAGGTGACGTTCATGCCGAGTGATCCCATGTCTGACTGGACGATACTCTACCTTGTACAATGGTATATCCGCGGTGTGGGTGGGACGTCTCGCCACAGATCAATTCGGTTCTTTGGCAGATCTGCATAGAAGATCGATCTGAGCTGGGGCGTCTGCCCCAAAGGCTAGACCTCAGCTACGGCGCAGGTTGCCTTATCAATTTGCCTTCCATACCGTTAGCTGATTTGACTTTAGTACTTCCGCCTACACGTCGCTGCGATCTGCTGTCTCGAAAGGTCATGAAATGATGTTGGTGCATGTGCGTATCCCCGCGGAGAAGCACGCACACCACGTTCCTGGGTCTTGGCTTACATGATCTAGGTGCCGCACCAGTGACCGTCAAGCATTCCTGAAATGCTATAAACCCTGACAAAGGTAACAAAGGGTATTAAATGCCTCTATGGAGTATGGTTGCCTTTTGGTTAACCATGCCTAAACTACTTGACTACTTCGTATGTATTAAATAGGCTTTGCAAGTATACCTGGAGTTTTTGACATTGAACATCTCTACTCCTTGTACCGCACCCATCTCCTTTACAATACGGAGCCTATCCAGTTTACCAATGGCCAGGCGACAAAACAGCATCAAAACCATTATAATGGAAACTAGAGATTTGATATAATCGCCTTCTCGCCAGTTGAAAACTAGCATTGCTGTAGAAGTACCTGGAACCTGAGAAGGTTCTGGCCTTTGCTTGCTTTACTAACTGCTCCTCAACCCCAAGCAGTAGCTACTTGTCAAAAACGTTTAGCTCACTTAATTTCTATGACGGTTTCCGAGCTCATGCTTTGACTTTGCTAGATTCCGAAGATATTTTGAATTTTACGGGCGAGCAAGTCGTCGTTTCGTAGTGTCTTCTCCTTTATTGTGTGTGACTCACCGACTGTCGCGACTAGCGACGCTCCTGCTTCTTCTACCATCACTTTGCCTTTGAAATCCACTTCGATTCATATTTGGGTGTGGACTCCGACTTGTTGATCCAGTCCGACTCGTGTCTCTGATCCCATCCCTGCTCTTACTGTCTTGGCTCCTGCTCCAGCTGCGACTGTGATTGCGACTGCGGCTGCGACTGCGGCTGCGACTGCGACTGCGGCTTAGGCTCCTGCTAGAATAGCTGCTCCTACTCAAATCATCGTCATCCATAGCATCAATCTCGTCAGCAAGCGGGCTATCTCTTGGCTCCAGCATCTCCAGATCTTCCAGCATTGACCGAGAAGGCATTTTCCAGAGACTCGTTCCACATACACGATCTTTGGTCAGCAAGTCATCGACGAACTGGTCAATGTACGTCAGCACAAAACCGTCCTTTGTCCGTCTTCTGACTTTGCGGAAGTCAGTAAGAAGTGGCTCCAGCGTTTTGTAAATCTCCACCGGTTCCCAGGCGAGGCGGATATAAAAGGCTGCCAGGCAGCGTAGGTATTTGAATGCGCCAAGCTTTCCTCGTGCGTTGAGATCTGTACCATGCTCTCCATCCTGCTCTTCTCCGACCGCGTCCGTCGTATCCTCATCTTCCTTGAAATTTAGCAATTCTAGTATGATGTCCTTTTCGGGAACCAAAGACACCAGCTTGAACAGCAGACATACAAACGGGACAGGTTTCCCCATAATCCCCGTTGTGCCGCCGATGAACTGCAGGTCCGCGGCTCGATCGCACAAGGTTGCCGCGTTCAAGCCGAAGCATTGCTCTTTCCAATAGTACGACTCTGTGATGCGCTCGCGCAGGCCCTTTTCGAAGAGAAGCGCGGGGTTCTGCCCTCTAATGAGTGCGCCTGAGTAGCCTCGATCGTCGAGGAGGGCTTTCGCGTCGGCCTGATCGAAGGCGGGCCGATTTGCCATGGCTGTGTGTTGGGACCAAAGGCGGTGCTATGATAGCATGATCGTGGGCGCTCGAGAAAAGTGCACGACGGGCTCCGGCCAGTCGGTCTGTGCTGTTGCAGGATGGGTGCGGCCGTACAGTGCCGTAAGATCTCGAAGATATCCTCCTGATTAGCTTGGATTGAGTTAGCGGGTGGCTGTTGCATCGCAGTGGCGCGTATTTATACCGCAAAATGGTGCTGTAATATACAATACCAGCTGTTTATTGGTAGAGAGCGTATGAAGTATAGTATACCGGGTAGCTAAAGGATGTAAGCGTCCAAATCAGGCTGCCCTGTGGGGCGAGCTAGGGGCCTGAGCTCGGACCACAGCTGCCTCTTGTTTTCGCATGGGGAGTCCGCGTGCCAAGGCATGCCCTTATCGATTGTTGCTCCCTCCAACCAACTGGCAAACACGGCAGCGGGTACAACGTCACACCCATCTACGAAACCGATGGACGAACACCGTGCATCCTCCGTGATTTGCGCCTGACGAGATACGCGCCCTTTGCTACGACGCTTGTACATTTGACCATTGCACCTGGCTATGGGGAGGCTGCTACTTTCATCGGGCCAAGTGTCCGTCCTGTTTTCTGCTGTCATAGGTACTTTTGCACGCCCTGCACCACGCCGAGGCAGACGACTGACGCTTGCACAGTATTCTTGTTTACGTTCGCGCTCTTTCTGTCGGGCTATGTGCTACAGCAGAGATACGTCCATTCGCTGCAGGCTGCCATCAAGCCGCGCCTCCCCAAACCACTGCCCGCCGCGAAGCCCATCGAACCGCCAACACTCGACGCAAAATGGGCCAGACCCGTAGGATCAAGGCCAGAGGTGGATGAGTATGTACAGCAGATGATGGCCGCACCAACCCTCGACTGGGCCCGGCTGGGCTACGTGCAGGTGGCCAGAGAGCACGGAGAGTTGTGCAGTGCCATCATGTTGCTAGCGGATCTTCAGCAAATGAAGAGTCCCGCGAAGCGTGTGTTGATGTTCCCGCGCGTGTGGCTAAAGGATACAAACGAAGATGAATGGAACCCGCAGATGAGCACAACTATGCGACTCCTGCGGACAGCTGCCAGGCGGTATGGCGTGACGCTGATGCCCATGGAGACGATTGTCGAGAACGCAGACGGTATGCCAAGGATGATTGCAAAGCAAAGCAGATTGGTGGCTGATGATGCCCACTACAGATTCCCTTCCCACCTCGTACTCTCTCGCAAGCCTGTATTCCCTTACGAGCTACGAAAGGCTCCTCTACCTCGAGGCACCTGGCGTTCTCCTCGATGCGTCAGCGCTGGATTCTCTTCTGGCCTTTTCGGAATCGGAGCCAATGGCCGCTTTCCCGGCCACGCCTGAGCGAAGGAGCCTTTCAACCTCGTTACTTTTGATCCATCCGTCCCAGCAAACTTTCGCGCAGCTGAAGGAGGCGCGGCAGTCCCAGCCTCTTACAGACGTGGATCTTTTGAGTCAAACATTTGCGGCACCGGGGTCGCTCATCTCCGAGTGGTCGCTTTCTATGGGCAACGTCGTGTACGAATCGCAGTACCTGCGCGAAGCCGACGAAGACTTCAACGGGACTTCTTTCCAAGAGAAGACGACGTTTGTGCGGCTGTCGGACCCTGAGCTCCCCGGGCCAGAGTACGACGTGCCGTACTCGGACAGGGCGAGGCTGCGGCCCAAGAACGAGCAGGCGAGGGAGGCGTGGGAAAAGCTGTACGAAGGATTCCGGCAACGGCGCATGGAGGTGTGCGGACTGGATCTGGAGTACTGGGAGCCGGTGGAGCAGAGCGGGGTGGAGCAAGGCGTGGAGCAAGGCGCGGAGCAAGCACGAGAGGACGGTGCGGCAGAACTATAAGTAGTGCGCTATAGCCAAGGTGCATGTGTGGGATGGGCTTTGTTGTTCCTGGCGGGCGCTGCATGGGCATGTGCAGGCGACGGACGGCGGCTGTGCCTCGCTTTGCTTTGCTTTGCTGGGCCGGGCTGGGCTGGGCCGCGGGAGGAAGGATTCTCGGGGCCAGACGGGGCCAAACGGGGCCAAACGACGGCATGCAATTGACATGGCAGTCTCTGGAGCTGGGCTCGACGGGCACGACGGGGTCGAGGGCTGGCCAGAGGGACGGCCGGCGCGCCGGGGCATGACGCACGGCAGGCTGGGGGAGTGCATGCGAGGTACTTGCGATGGACGGGGGCAGAGACGGCCCTGGAGATGATGCAAGCCGCAGTCTGGTTCTTTATGTGGAGCGGGCCCGTGGAACGCACACGGCGCAACCGCTCAACCGCTCAACGCTCTGCTGCCCTCGGCGGCCTCGCTCCCTCGCTCCCTCGCTCCCTCGCTCCCCTTGTCTGTCGTGCCGTTAAGTACACGGTACTTGCTGGGCGCCCTTCCCCCGCCACCCCCCCCACCACCCACCACCCACCGCGACCTCCACCCAACCCCTCTCTCTCTCTCCAACTGGCAGCCTCCAGCGTCCGCCCTCCAGCCCTCCGCACCCTCCCCGCCCATGCCCTGCGCGCCCACGGCTTCCCGTCCAATTCCTTGACCTCGTCGCCCGTAGCCGCCCACGCAGCGCGCAACCCGCTCCCCAGGCCAGGCCAGGGCGCGGCCGCATTCCTCCACCGCCGCTCTTATGCCGACTCTCGGATTCCTCAAGAAGAAGCGGACGAAGGACTCGACGGGCTCGCGAGACCTGGACTCGCCCACCTCGCCCGTCAAAGACAGCGCGCCCCTCTTCCCCACCACGAGCAAGACGCAGCGCGCCTCCGTCGTCAGCAAGGCCTCAACCACGCACGAGTCGCAGCCACAGCCGCAGGCCCAGAGCTCGCAGGCCCAGCAGCCGTCGTCCCACAAGCCCGCCGACTCGATGAACCCCTCGTCGTACCCGCAGCAGGCCTACGCGACCCCGCAAGCCTCCCCAGAGCCCTACCAGCAAACCTCGCACACTATCCCTAGCATACAGAACCTGATACACCCTCCCGCCAACCCCAACGCCTCTAACTACCAGCACCAGTCGCAGCAGACCCCCTCCAAGCCCGCAAATGGCGGCGTGCAACCCTCGCAGCCGCACTCGCAACCCCAGGTGCGCGTCACAAAGGGCAAGTACACGTTGCAGGACTTTGCCATCCAGCGCACCCTCGGCACCGGTAGCTTCGGGCGTGTGCACCTTGTGCAGTCCAAGCACAACCAGCGTTTCTACGCCGTCAAGGTGCTGAAGAAGGCCCAGGTCGTCAAAATGAAGCAGGTCGAGCATACAAACGACGAACGCCGCATGCTGCAGCAGGTCAAGCACCCCTTTCTCATCACCTTGTGGGGTACCTTTCAGGACTCAAAGAACCTGTACATGGTCATGGACTTCGTCGAAGGCGGCGAACTCTTCAGCTTGCTGAGAAAGTCGCAGGTAAGATGGCCCCAGGTGGCTGCTCGGAGAGCTGCGCTGACCTGGACAGCGATTCCCCAACCCGGTTGCCAAGTTCTACGCTGCTGAAGTCACACTGGCGCTTGATTACCTCCACGCTCAAAACATCATCTATCGTGATCTTAAGCCTGAAAACCTGCTGCTCGACCGGCATGGCCACCTCAAAATCACCGATTTTGGATTCGCAAAGGAAGTACCCGATATTACATGGACGCTTTGTGGCACACCGGATTATCTAGCGCCGGAAGTGGTGGCGTCGAAGGGATACAACAAGTCTGTAGACTGGTGCGTTCTTTGTCCACCGCCTTCCTCCCCAACGCATGTGACTGACGTATGCAGGTGGTCGCTTGGCATTCTTATTTTCGAAATGCTCTGCGGCTTTACGCCGTTCTGGGACGGCGGCTCACCCATGAAAATCTACGAGAACATATTGAAAGGCCGTGTCAAATATCCTCCTTACATTCACCCCGATGCTCAAGATCTTCTTCAGAAGCTCATCACCCCCGACCTTACCAAGCGCCTAGGCAATCTCCACGGCGGAAGTAAAGATGTCATGAATCACCCATGGTTCGCAGAGGTAACGTGGGAACGATTACAGAAAAAGGACATCGACGCCCCATACGTACCACCTGTAAGAGCAGGCGTTGGTGACGCAAGCCAGTTCGACAAGTATCCGGAAGAGACGGAAGCATACGGACAGACTGGGGATGACCCGTATGTTGAATTTTGTTCTCTTTATGGTGCTACTGAGCTAACTGGAACGACAGACACGGCTCGCTTTTCCCCGACTTTTAAAACCCACTCGTCCACAGCGGGACGCATGTATTCTTTTTTTACCTTTTTTTTTGCTCGCGTTTTACGCTTCGCAACCTATTCGTACGTCGATGAGGTCTTTCGACCTGACTCCATTGCCTCTGTGTTGAAATGGATATCGCGATGGCGGTGATGCAAGCACCTTGTGACCGGTTTTGTCTATCTCTGGCTTGAGAGCATGACTCGTATTATCCTATCATTGAGACGACGGGGGAGCAGCTGATCCAGGCTCGGCTGGGCCGCCAACGGTGGTTGGTGCTGCTGCCGTGTATCGGAAAGAAAATTAGCAAAAGGCTGAGCCCTGAGGCGTTATTCTTATTAGCACTATCCAATACCAAACAACCGGCTTTTAGTGCGTTCCATGTGAAGATGTACAGAGACGAGCCTGGAGCGACGCTGACCGTACAGTAGGTAGGATCGGAGTCCCCAAAAGTACCTTGTACCCATGCAAATGGTCTAGCCTATGCGTGACCCCCGCACATCAATCGCCTTCATGGTAGATGGTGGTGATGCTTCCATTCTCGCATGCACAGTACATACCCGGGGGCAATCGTCTCAAGGACGTACTAGCAATGATTGGACCAGCCTGCCGCCTCTGCATGTTGCGGCGTCTATGCAGGCCCATGTCATCGGCAGCCTCCCCCGGGCAAGCGAGGCATAGGCGCGGGATATTACGAGCTCACAGTAGGCCTTTAGCTGTGCCCCAGCCCAGCAAAGGTCTGCCCTCGTTATCCTCGAGCGTCGCACAAGCACCATGTCCTATGCCGTCTTGCTTAGCGCTATATGCGCCCTCTTCGCCTACTTCTTTTATACCCTTGTTCTCCATCCCCTCTACTTTTCTCCGCTCCGCAACGTGCCTTTTGCTCACCCGCTGGCAATTACGCCGTGGTGGATAAAATACTACCGCCGCGGTGGCTCGCAAGCCCAGCGTACCATTCACGCCGCGCATAAGCACAAGGGGCCGATTGTACGCCTAGCGCCTGCCGAGATCTCTCTCGCCTCATATGACGATGCCCACAAGGTGTACATCGAGAGAGGTGGCTTTGCTAAACCCATGTGGTCTGTGGTCAACCCTCTGCTCTTAGCACACGGCTGAACTAGACTATCCAGGTGGGCTAACGCCTTCTTAAACTATGACAGCAGAAACCTGGTCAGCATGGTCGGAGGGCCGTCCGACAAGGCTCATGCAACGAGAAAGCGCATCATGGGAAACATATACTCCAAGTCTGTCTTGGTGACCAGTCCACACATGCGTACGATTGCGTCCCATGTCCTTGGCCGTCTGGTCAAAGAGCTCGATAGAGTCGCTACGGGTAGGGACATGGGTGTCATCGAGATATTCAACTTCAATGCCGCTGTCAACAATGACTTCTCCTCTGCCTACCTCTTCGGCTTGAGTTGCGCCACAAACTTCATCGAGAACGAAGAGCAGAGAAAGGAGTATTTCCAGCATCACGGCATCTTTTTAGAGCAAGCAAAAGGCTTTAAAAAGGCCCAGCAGTGGGTGCAAAACTACACACTTGATCAGTGTGAAAGCGTTAGGAGAGTCGAAAAGCAGGGGACTAACGCATCAGAGGCAGTCGTGTACAAGCAGCTGACAGGCAAGGGCTTACAAGGCGTTGATCTCGCTAGCGAGCTTCTCGACCATCTGATTGCCGGCTCAGAGGCTCCTCGCACCATATGCACCTATCTACAATGGGAACTTTCGAAAAACCCATCCATGCAATCGCAGCTCCGCCAAGAGCTACACCTTGTACTTCCGACGAGCTCCGACGAACTAGTACCAGATTTTAGGGCCCTTGATGCTCTTCCACTGCTGGATGCTGTGCTCATGGAGACTTTGAGGCGGTGGGCAGCGACACCAGGCCCTCAGTGGCGCATTACACCACCGGAAGGGGCTGTCCTACATGGCACTTATGTTCCAGGAGGTGTACAGATACATAGTTCGGTACAGGTCATGCATAGGAACGAAGATGTGTTTCCTGCGGGCGAGGAGTGGAAGCCAGAAAGGTGGCTGGATGCTGACGAGACAGATCTGGAGAATATGAGGAGGTACTTTTGGGCTTTCAGTAAGGGTCCAAGGGCTTGCACCGGGAAGGATTTCACTATTCTCGGTGAGTTTGTACATGCCAGATCTCATGCATCTGATGACAATGACGACGATAAAAAATGGCTGACGAAGATATAGTCATGAAAATATTCATCAGCACGTTGTATGCAAGATATCAGACCGAGATCGTAGAAGCTGATAACATGCAACAAGACGAAAGATTTTTGGGACAGCCGAAGGGAAAGAGATTGGTTTTAAAAATTTCAAAGGTCTGATCGGGTTCCTTGTTAAGCTGCTATCTGATCTCCTCAATTACGACCTGTTAGGGTTTTCTTAGTCAAGATGCCAGGTGGATCTAGATAGTCCTCGGTAGGAACAATAGCGCTGTCCCATCGTCGATGAATAGCCACCAACTAAAATTTTCTCATGACTTTTTCTCTGGAATTGCGATGTCGAGCAAGTCTACCCCCCGGTGTCCCACTCTTGTAAACCCTGGTAGATATACTTCGCCATAGTCACTAGCCCCATTATCATACGTGGTATCCGGCTTTACACGACACAAGCCCGTAAAAACATCTCTTACATAACCTCTCAACCCTTTGTTTGGAAACACCTTCACAATAGCTTCCCACTGTTCTTGTTCGACGGTAACAATGTCGCCGAAGAACTTCTTGCTAAGGGAAGGCCCAATCAGGTCGGTCCAGATCCCTGCAGCGCCAATTGCGACTTCGGGCTCTTTAAAGCGCGCAATACTGGAGGTAGTATGCAGGGCGATCAGGTCCCACACAAGCTGAAGACGTTGAGGAGGCCAATGCCCATTTTTGTCATGCTGTTGGATGAAAGAGCGAGCAGCGAAGGCGCCGTCGACTTCGAAGCGTTTGTCCTGCGACACATATTCGGGATTTTCACTCCTATGGCTTATCAGTAAATAAAGAAACTAACAGTAGAAGGTGTACATGCCAGCCTAGATCATGCAGTATCGTAGCTACGGCAAAGGCTTCTTGGTCGATGAGCGTGCGGTTTACCGTGGGTAACTTGTTAATGATTGCTTGGCCATTGAGCCAGGACCTCATGATATGATTGTATCCATCATCAGGAAGGTTGTTGCGAGCAATTTCAATGGAGGAATTGATGAGTAGAGTATTTGGAACGGCGATGCCTGCTATTACACGGGTAAAGAGATGAGGAGGAATAAACATCTTGCAGTAGTTGAAGAATGGCAGCGCTGGATGTTTGAGGTCAGATGTCGAGATGTCTACTAACAGTCGCCGTGACGGGCTAGTCTAGTATTTATAGGCTTTAATGAACGAGTAGAGCTATGGATTACTATCCAGCCTTGTCCAGCGAGATGCATTCTGCTTCTCATGCAGGGCTGACCAATATTCTAGTGGACTCGCATCATTCCATCGATGATTCATGATTTTAATGCAGGCTATACTCTAATCAAAGACGTCTCGCGAATCCAATGAAGTTCTCCATTCTCAAGAAGCCGCTTACTCGGCCCCAAGGCTGAGCTGTTGGCTCAGTTTTCTCGCGAAAATGCCGTGCTACGCACAGCCCCACATGCTTAACGCAAAAATATGCTCAATATAAAATACATCTCGCACCTACTATAAACCCATTAAAACACACCTATTTTATATAGAAAAAAACTATATAAAGGTTAAATAATATATTAACTTATACTTCTAAGCGTTAGACTATTAAAAACACTATTATAAAGTTATATATAATACGCCGCCCGAATTTAATAGTATATAATCAAGATTATAATATTAACTATCTATATTATTATTTAAAGCGCGCTTTCTAAGCTATAATAATAGATTCTTATATATAACTATAAATAAAAGTGTAATAGACTAGCCCTAAGGTTTAAAGAATATAGGTGTCGAAAAGTTATAAATTTCTATGAAGGTGAAATGAATGGAGTCTAATATCCTTAGTCTATATATACCCTCCTCGCTTACTAAAGACAACCTCTATATTACTCCTATACTATTCCTATATAATCTCTATATTATCTCTATATAACTTCTATATCGTCTCTATATTATCTCTATATATATTATAAAGCTAGGCAAAGCCTAGTCTATAATATATCCCCTTCCTTTTCCTCCTAGCCTAGCTTTAGTGGGGTTAGACCTCGCGTTACTTCTAATATATTATAGGTTATAATATTAGGGTCTTATCGTTCCTTCCTTATTCTTATTAGTCTTATTATAGTTTCCTCTCGTTTATTTTTACTTACCCTATAGTTTCTATCTATACCCTATTATATAATATTTTTATATATAATCGCTCGCTAGGTTTACTTTCTAACTTAGAGCCTATCCTCTTATCCCCTTAAAATTCTTCTACTTATTTTTTCTTTCGCCCTATTATCTTTATTAATTTTCTTTTATATCTCTTATTTATTATAGTCTACTAGTATTATAGTAAGGTAGACTAGGTAGGTATAGGCCTTAGGAGGCTAGCTAGTCCTATACCTCGCCTAGGCGAGTCTAGGTTTAAACTTACTAGCCCTTCCCTAGCTCCTTTTACTAGCTCCTCTACTTACTTAGCTACCCCCCCTCTAGGTCCTACTACTCTTCCTACTTAGTATTATTTACTATCCCCTAGTTTTAATAGCCTTATTAATTTTAATAACTCTTTAAAGGTATTTAGTAGTACTACTTACCTAGGTAAAACTATAGTAGCTCCTCTAATAACCTTTAAGAAGTATTAGATTAGTATCTTTAAGACTAAGGGTAATAGTAGTAATAAGGCTAATAAGATTATCGAGGTATAGATACCTTATAATAACTATATTTATATATTTAGTAAGTTAGTAAGGCTTAAGTAAGTTCCTTCCTTTATATCTTTTCTATATTATCTCTATTTTAGTTTTTACTTACCTTTTATATAGATATATCCTAAAAACTAGTAAGACCTATAAGGCTTATACTAAAATAAAAAAATCCTACTAGTATTTAAATTCTACTTTTACTATATACCTTACTATCTACTATATTTTCTATTAATAGGAAGCTTATATCGCTAATTCTAAGCTCTATAGTAATTAATATATTATTACGCCTAGGACCTATAGTATAATTAAAGATAAGCTAATAGCTAGTACCTATCCTATTTTCTCTAATAAGTTTTACTATCTTTACTCTAATTTTAAAATATTTATAGCTATAGCCTAAGCTAAGTAGGTCCCTACTAAAATTTTAACTATTATTACTTACCCTTATATTAAAGGTTCTCTATTCTTAAATAGTACTAGTAGCTTTAAGATCTCTTAGATACTTATTACTTAGCCTACTCTTAGATAGTATAATAATACTTCCTAAACCTACTTTAAGTAGTTAGCTATAGCTACTATTAGTAATTTCTAGTATATAAGCTAAGAACTATAGTATAATTATAAATTAATAAATACTTACTTTTCTACTATTAAGTAGACTACTTCTTAAATTATTATATATATTTTATACCTTCTTTATATTAGGTTTCTACTAACTTTTTCTCTAAGATACTCTAGAGTAGTTAGTCCCTATTCTAACTTCTTATCGCCTTATTAATAGCGAGGAGTTAGAGTTAGTATAATACTATAAAAAGGCGTATTAGTACTATAAGGGGGGTAGTTTTTAAAATCCCCTTCTATTAGGGGTCCCTTTTTTAAGGGGTTTTATCTAGTTTATTTCCCTATAGGGGGGTCCTATAGGGCCTTTTTAATTTCTAATTATTTACTTCTTCTTTATCCTTTTAGGTCTATTATAATATTATATATTCCCCTACTATTCTTTAAATTAATAAAGTACTTTTATTTCTTTTAATACCTCTAGTAGTTTCTATATTAGTACTAGATATCCTTTCTATTTTACTAGTACTTATCGCTTCCTTCTACCTTATATATTTTTCGCTAATAATACCTCCTCTACTATATATTTATTTAGGGCTAGGTCTTCCTCCTCTAATTCTAAAGTCGGTTCTAGATAGCTATTTTATTATTTTTAGGAAGGAAGTAGGTTAGTTACTATATATTCTAGTAGGTCTATATATACCTTCTTATATAAGCTACCTAGTAAATCTAGTTTTATATTATTTAGCCCTATTACTACTATTACTATATTGGCTAAATAAATTTATAAATAAGACTTTTATCTTAAGTATACTAAATAGATCTTAAAGATAGTAGTATTTCCTCTACTATATAATAACTCGAAGATTATATAAAGAAAAGATTTTAAAGGATTTAAGACAAAAGCTAGTAGGACTAGGGCCTAGTATTACTTTATCCCTTTTATAAGAGCTAAAAAGACCTAAAACTATAGTTAAATTATTTACTATCTTAACTACTATTAAATAGTTAATAGTATTTTAGTAGCTTATAATATACTAGTACTACGCTACTACCTAGTACTATAACTATTAAATATATCTTAATAACTATCTTAATAACTATAATATTATAATTCTACTATAGTACTACTAGGAATATAACTATAAAATATAATTTTAATACTCTATAGAGGTCTATATAAACCTATAGTCCTTTATTTATTTAAACTACTCTATTTAAAACTTACTATATCCTAAGAAAACACTATAATTTAAAAGGAACTATCTAAAACTTTTTTTATATTTAGATATATATATATTAAAATACGTAGGCGCCCTATTACCTATAGGATCCCTAAGTTAACTAGAATTATCTATAGAGCCTATTACTAACTTCGCTATAATATTTTACTAAGATAATAATAATATTATTATCCCCTACCCTACTAGTATAGGCGCCTATTATACTTTTATAGCCCTCGAGGTAGCTAAGCGCCTTACTCTAGATATAGTTAGATTCCTAGAAAATAGGATAGAAGAGAATACCTAGAATATAGCCTTTAGTATAGACAAATACGCTAAATTCAATAATATATATCTAGACCTACCTAAGATAGTTTAAATATACTACTTTAGATAGTATATTATATACTATTTAATAAGGTAGGAAGGAGGAAAGGAAGTAAGGGTAGTATTAAATAATATATTAGTAGTAAAAAGATTATAGGAGGAGTAATTAATCTAGGTTATAAGTAGGGTATAGTTACTATAGAGTAAGAGCTTTAAAAGGGAGCTCTATAATAAATTAACTAGTAAAAGGAGTATTACCTAGATATAGGTAATTATTAGAGCTATATAGTCTAAGGGTTACTAATAAGTAGATAGAAGAGATAGAGGGAGATAAAGGGTATAGATAGTCTAAAGAAACGAAGGGGCTATAAAGGTAGAGGTAGTAGTAGAGGACGTAGACTATAGTAGTAATCTTTTTAAAAGTTCTTATTTATATAATATTAGGTTAATCTACTCGAATATATACTTATATAATTAAAACATCTAAAGGATTTATACGCGATTAATAGGAAAGACTAGTAACTATATATTACTTCTACCTAAAGAGATAAAGATACTAAATAAATAGTATAATATCGTCTAAAGACGACGCGGCGTCTATTACTATATATAGTATTTATAACTAGTCGAACTTCTTACTTAGCTAGTTTATTTTAATATTTCTTATAGTAAACTATACTATATCTCCTACCTAAAAACGTTCTACTAGCCTATAATAATAGTTTACTATATCCTATTATTATTACTATATAAATACTATTATTACTTATACT
>Ga0247757_10001245_pt1 | contig 17821 bp, 18 predicted proteins | sample UWRJL126311R4_FD_180929 | JGI IMG/M metagenome (GOLD analysis project Ga0247757, IMG submission 180929) | Plant litter microbial communities from Arlington Agricultural Research Station in Wisconsin, United States - UWRJ-L126-311R-4 | ecosystem: Environmental > Terrestrial > Plant litter >... | reverse complement strand
GGTGTGGTGCACGCGCCAGGACGTCGTCCCGGAGGACGTCACCGTGCGGTTCCTGCGCCGCTACGCCGCCGTGCTGTCGGAGCACCGCAGCGCCGCCACCACCGTGGCCCGCAAGCTCGCCGCGCTGCGCGCCTTCTACCGGACGCTGCGCGAGCACGGCCGCGTCGAGCAGAACCCCGCCGAGCTGCTCCCGGCGCCGAAGCGCCCGCGCACGCTGCCGCGGGTGCTCAAGCCGGGCGAGATCGCTGCGCTGCTGGACGGCATCCCGTCCTCGACCCCGCTGGACCTGCGCGACCGGGCGCTGTTCGAGCTCGCGTACTCCTCGGGGCTCCGCGCGGAGGAGCTCGTCAACCTCGACGTGGTGGCGATCGACCACGACGCCGAGCAGGTCCGGATCGAGGGCAAGGGGTCCAAGACCCGCTTCGTGCCGGTGGGGGAGCCCGCGCTGAAGGCGATCGACCGCTACCTGGCCGAGGGCCGCGGCGCGCTGGAGCGGGGGGACGGCCAGCAGGCGCTCTTCCTCTCCAAGTCCGGCCGGCGCCTGTCGACGTCCGACATCCGCCGCCGGCTGCTGGTGTGGGCCCGCCGTGCGGCCCAGCAGGGGGGCGTCCATCCGCACGCCCTGCGCCACTCCTTCGCGACGCACCTCCTCGACGGCGGGGCCGATCTGCGGGCCATCCAGGAGCTGCTCGGGCACGCCTCGATCTCCACCACGCAGGTCTACACGCGGGTCGAGTCGGCGCGGCTGAAGGCGGCCTACGAGAACGCCCATCCCCGCGCCTGAGCGGCCGGCGACGGCCGTCCCGGACCGGTCTGTGCGTTTTTCGTGACGGTGACTGGGTGGAGCCACCCAAAGCTGTGGCCGCCCTTAACACGCTGCTAGCCTGACGGGCCGATGAACCGCCGCACCATCTCGACCGTCCACGAACCCGTGGCCTGCGCCGTCTGCGGTCGCACGCTCCTGCGGGGCGAGCACCCCAGCGCGTTCCTGCACGCCGGGCACCGCCGCACGGTGTGCGAGCTGTGCACGCCGCGGGCGATGCACGACGGGTGGATCCGCGAGGGCGCGGACGACTCCCGGGCCGTCCGCCGGCCGCGCCGCGCGCGCAGCGGCGGAGGGTTCCTGGACCGCCTGCGCACCCGGCGGGAGGACGAGGAGCACGAGAGCGTCGAGGACCTCGGTCCCGAGCCGCTCGTCGGCGAGGACAGCCCCCGCGGCTCGTTCTCCGGCGGCGAGTTCCATCCCGCTCCGCCCGAGGTGACCGTGCCGCAGCCGTCGGCCCCGCCGCATTCGCCCGAGGTCGAGGCCCAGCTGTCGCCGGAGCCGCGCAACGTGCACGCGATCCCGACCAACGCCGACCTCAAGGTCGCGCGGGCGATGGACGTCTTCAACGCCGGTCAGCATCCGCGCACCGTCGCGAGCATCTCCCGCTCGCTCGGGGTCCCGTTCGTCTGCGTGCGCCCGTCAGCCACCGAGGGTGCGCTGGTGACTATCGTCGTCGGCTGGGAGCTCAGCTGGTACCGCTACGAGGTCGACCTCAGCGACGAGGCGGCCGGCGTGCGCGTCGGCGACAAGGGCTACGAGCTCTCGGAGCTGGACGAGGCCGACCACGTGGCCAACGCCGCGGCGGACGAGCACGGCTACCTGCATCCGGCCGCGCCCGCGGCCTGATCCGCCGGCCCGAGCGCGTCCGAGACACGTTGCCGGTTGTCACCGGTCCGGCTGCTCGCCTACGATCAATGGCGATGCGTGCGGTCCAGCGGCACCTGACGTATGCCAACGTCGTAGCGACGATCTGCCTGTTCGTCGTGCTCGGCGGCAGCGCGTACGCGGTCACCACCCTCCCCACCGGCTCCGTGGGGTCCAAGCAGCTGCGGACGGACGCGGTCAGCTCGACCAAGGTCAAGAACGGGTCGCTGCTGGCCAAGGACTTCAAGAAGGGGCAGCTCCCGAAGGGCGCCCAGGGCCCGCGGGGCGCCGCCGGGGCGACCGGCCCGCAGGGCGCGCCCGGGCCGTTCGCGGACACCCTGCCGCCCGGCGTGACGCTGCGCGGCGCGTTCATCCTGGCCGCCGACGCGGCGGGGGACGGCGGCCACGGGGCGGTCGATCCCAAGACCGGGGAGAAGCCCGGGGAACCCGCGGCCACCCAGGTCTCGTGGGGCTTCCGGTTGAGCGCTCCGCCCGAGGTGCACATCATCCCCGTGGAGGGCGGCGGCTCGCTGGCCTGCCCGGGATCGGCCGCCTCGCCCGAGGCCGGGCCGGGGCACGTGTGCCTCTACCAGACGTACGTGAGCCAGATCGCCGCGCTCCACGTCCTCGCCGACTCCGCGATCGACTCGCGCTACGGCCTCGGCCTGTTCTCCAACGCCATGGGCCCCGGTCTCAACGAGATCACCGGGACCTGGGCCGTCACCGGCTCGTAGCAGGCGGACAACCGACGGGCCGCTCTGGAGCGGTCCCCCGTGGTTGCGGTCGCGAGGTTGGGGCACCATGGTGGACATGGCCTGGATCGACCCCGCCCAACGCCCCGCCGGGGGACAACCGACCCCCGGGTGGCGGACAACCGAACCCTCCCCGCCGGCGGGATCGGCGATGCTGTCCCTCGTGCCGCTCCGCGTCCTCATCGTCGATGATCACGAGCGCTTCCGCGCGACCGCGGGCCGCGCCCTGGAGGCCGAGGGCTGGAGCGTCGTGGGCGAGGCCGCCGACGGTGCCGGTGCGCTCGTCGCGGTCGACGAGATCGACGCGGACGTGCTGCTCCTGGACGTCGGGCTGCCCGACATGAGCGGGGTGGACGTCGCGGCGGCGGTGCGCGAGCGCCATCCCGAGCTGGCGGTCGTGCTCGTCTCGACGCAGGACGCCGCCGACTACCACGAGCTGGTCGCGGCCAGCGGGGCGCGCGGGTTCCTCTCCAAGGCGGAGCTGTCCGGCGCGGCGCTGCAGGCGATGGTGGCCGGCCCGGCGTAGCGCCGGCGCGCCGGCCTGCCTCATACTCCCCGCCATGCACCACGGCGCAGACGCGGCTCCGGCCGCTCCCGGTGACGGTGGCGATCCGGCGGAGCTCGGCTGGCGGGCGGCGCAGGCCCGACACCGGGCGATGCTCGAGGCGGCGCTCGACTGCATCGTCACCATGGACCACGAAGGGCGCGTGGTGGAGTTCAACCCGGCGGCGGAGGCGACGTTCGGCTACCGGTCCGAGGAGGCCGTCGGACGGGAGATGGCCGAGCTGATCGTGCCGCCGGACCTGCGCGCGCGCCACCGGGCCGGCCTGGCCCGCTACCTCGCCGACGGGCATCCCCGCATGCTGGACCAGCGGATCGAGGTCGAGGCGATGCGCCGGGACGGCTCGATGATGCCGGTCGAGCTGACGATCACGCGCATCGAGGTGCCGGGACCCGCGATCTTCACGGCCTACATCCGCGACATCACCGAGCGCCACCGGGCGGAGACCGAGCTGCGCGCCTCCCGGGCCCGCGTCGTCGAGGCCGGGTACGAGGCGCGGCGGCGGATCGAGCGCGACCTGCACGACGGGGCCCAGCAGCAGCTCGTGGCGGTGACGATGACGCTGCGCATGGTCCGCACCCGGATCGAGCAGGGCAACGCCGCGGGCGCGCTGGAGATGCTCGAGGAGGCCAGCGGCGACCTGAGCGACGCGATCTCCGAGCTGCGGGAGCTGGCCCGGGGCATCCACCCGGCGGTGCTCACCGAGGGCGGCCTGGAGCCCGCGCTGCGCGGCCTGGTGCAGCGCAGCGCCGTGCCCGCCCTGCTCACCGACGCGCCCCAGGAGCGCTTCGCGCCCACGGCCGAGGCCGCGATCTACTACGCGGTGGCCGAGGCGCTGACCAACGTGGCCCGGCACGCCCGGGCGCAGAGCGTCGAGGTCCAGGTCGCGGTCACCGACGGCCGGCTCTGGGCCGAGGTGCGCGACGACGGCGTCGGCGGGGCGTCCGAGGGCTCCGGGACGGGGCTGCGCGGCCTCTCCGACCGGCTCGCCGTGTTGGATGGTGGCCTGACCGTTGACAGCCCGCCCGGTGCGGGGACGAAGGTACGAGTGGAGGTCCCATGCGGGTCGTGATCGCCGAGGACTCCGTCCTCATGCGCGAAGGGGCGGTGCGGCTGCTGGAGGAGGCGGGCATCGAGGTCGTCGGCCAGGCCGGCGATGCGGAGGATCTGCTGCGCAAGGTGCGGGCCCACAAGCCCGACGTGGTGCTCACCGACATCCGGATGCCGCCCGACCACGGCGACGAGGGCGTGCGCGCCGCCGCCGTCATCCGCCAGGAGCTGCCGGACATCGGCGTCCTGGTCCTCTCGCAGTACGTGGAGGAGCGCTACGTCGTGGAGCTGCTCTCCAACGGGACCGAGGGCGTCGGCTACCTGCTGAAGGACCGGATCGCCGACGTGGACCGGTTCGTCGAGGCGATCCGCCGCGTGGCCGAGGGCGGATCGGTGCTGGACCCGGAGGTCGTGGCGCAGATGATGGGCCGCCGCCGGGCCAACGGACCGCTCGACACCCTCACCCCGCGCGAGCGCGAGGTCCTCTCGCTGATGGCCGAGGGGCAGACCAACCGGGCGATCGCCGCCGAGCTGGTCGTCACCGAGCGGGCGGTGGAGCGCCACGTCACCTCGATCTTCGACAAGCTCGGCCTCAACGCCGCGGACGGGGGCCACCGGCGTGTGCTGGCGGTGCTCACCTACCTGCGCGGGTAGCGTGCGGGGCGTCCTGCGCCGCCGCGGGCGGGGGCACCACGAGGCCGGTGCGGACGAGCGCCTCGCGCAGACGGGCGAAGCGGCGGTTGGGGCGGACGTCGTTCGAGGGCATGGGGCCACTATGGGCCAATCGGACGGCGCTCGGTAGAGCCAACCGGGCGGTCGTGGCCTCATGACATGGTCATCGAAGGGGTGACGGGGGCTGGTAGCTTGGCACCATGCCTGCGCGCCCAGTTGCCGTCCGCCGTGTCCTCGCCGGCTGCGTCGTCGGCCTGCTGGCCGGTACACCCACCGCGCTCGCCGCGACCGTCGATACGCCGGCCGCGAGCGCCGCCGGCGGCTCGATGCGCATCTACGCGTGCGTCGCCGGCAGCTTCAAGACGCTGAACCTGACGACGAAGAACGCGCGCTGCCCGCGCAACCAGACCAAGATCGCGTGGAACGTCACCGGGGTCGAGGGATCGCGCGGCGAGAAGGGGGCCCAGGGCGCCAAGGGCGCGCCCGGCGCGCAGGGGGCGGCCGGAGCGCCGGGCGCGGCCGGCACCGCCGGCGCGGCGGGGGAGACCGGCGCGACGGGCCCCGCCGGCCCGAAGGGCGACCAGGGCGACGCCGGGCCCGCCGGTCCGGCCGGCGCCGACGGTGAGATCGGCCCGGTCGGTCCCATCGGGGAGATGGGCCCGGCTGGCCCTCCCGGGGCACCCGGGGCACCCGGGGCTCCCGGCGCCGACGGCCAGGCCGGTCCTCCCGGACCTCCCGGCCAGGCCGGCGCCAACGGCCAGCCGGGCCCTCCCGGCGCCGACGGCGAGATCGGCCCGGTCGGCCCGATCGGACCGGTGGGGCCGACCGGCCCCGCGGGCGGCACGATGCTGATCAGCGGCGGTCCGGTGACGGTCAGCAGCGCGCTGGGCGGGCTGCCGCTGACCACCACGCTGCTGCCGATCTCGGGTCAGATCACGTTGGGGAACACGACGTCCTACCCGCCGTCCGGCCTGGATCCCGCGATCGCCGCGGTCGCCCAGATCGTGCCGGAGGACATCACCGTCACCGGCTTCCGCTTCGCGTTCACGAACTCGGTGACGGCGTTCACGCTCAGCATTCCGATCATCGACGTCACGTTGTACAAGGGGTCGCCGGGCGGTCCGTACGTCCAGACGCCGGTCGGCTGCACCCTCTTCGGCACGTCGCCGATGTCCCTGGGGTACACGACCACGTGCAGCGGCTCGGCGTCGCAGGCGGTCTCGGCGGGCTCGATGCTCTACGTCGGGGTGACCTCGACGACCAACGAGTCCACGACGTTCTCGGGGCAGGTGGCCGTCGGGCTCACCACGAGCTGACGCGGGGCGGTGCGCCGGCGCACGACCCGGCGGGCGTAGCCTTCCGGCGATGACCGGCTTCACCTCCCCGCTCGCCGCGGCGCTCGCGCCGGACGTGCTCGAGCGCTTCCTCCGCTACGTCCGCATCGAGACGACGTCCAAGCCGGACCGGGAGGGCTCGCCGAGCACGCCCGGCCAGCTCGAGCTGTCGCGGCTGCTCGTCACCGAGCTGCGGGAGATCGGGCTCGGTGACGCGGAGCTCGACGAGCACGGCTACGTCTTCGCCACGCTGCCCGGGACAGGGCCGACGATCGGGCTGATCGCGCACGTCGACACGAGCCCGGAGGTCTCGGGGCGGGACGTCGAGCCGCTGGTGCACGAGCGCTACGACGGCCAGCCGATCGTGCTGCCGCGCAACGGGGTGGTGCTCGACCCGGCCGACATCCCGCTGCTGCGCGGGAAGGTCGGCGAGGACGTCGTCACCGCGAGCGGCGACACGCTGCTCGGCGCCGACGACAAGGCGGGGGTCGCGGAGATCATGGCCGCCGTCGCCCATCTCGCCGCGCACCCGGAGCGCGCGCGGCCGACGCTGCGCATCGGCTTCACGCCCGACGAGGAGATCGGCATGGGCGCGTCGCTGTTCGACGTGGAGCGGTTCGGCGCGCGCTGCGCCTACACGCTCGACGGGTCCACGCGCGGCGAGCTGCAGGACGAGACGTTCACCGCCGCCGAGGTGGTCCTCACCGTGCACGGCGTCGACGTCCATCCCGGCTTCGCGACGGGCACGCTCGTCAACGCGCTGAAGCTCGCGGGGCGCATCCTCGCCGCGCTCCCGGCCGACGGCCTCGCCCCGGAGACGACGGTCGGCCGCGAGGGCTTCGTCCACCCCTACGCGATGGAGGGCGGCACCGCTCGCGCGACGCTGCGGTTCATCGCCCGAGACTTCGACGACGCCCTGCTCGCCGATCACGTCGCCCGGCTGCGCGCGATCGCCGAGGAGGTCGTCGCGACCGAGCCGCGCGCCCGGCTCGACGTCACCGTGAAGGCGCAGTACCCGAACATGCGCGACGCGCTCGCGCCGTTCCCGGAGATCGTCGCGCACGCCGAGCGGGCGATCCGCGCGGAGGGCATCGAGCCGATCCGCACGCCGATCCGCGGGGGCACGGACGGGTCCCTGCTCAGCGCGAAGGGCCTGCCGACGCCGAACCTGTTCGCGGGCGGGCACGAGTTCCACTCGCCGCGCGAGTGGGTGACGGTCCAGGACATGGCGACGGCCGCCGCGGTGATCGTGCACCTCGCGGCCGAGTGGGCGGCGGCCGAGGGGTGAGCCGGCCGTCATGAGGCCATGAGGCGTCAACTGGCCCTAGATCGATAGAGCCAATGTCGCCATGATGGCCCGATGCCCGCCTCCGTCGCTCCGTCCGCCCTCGTCGCGCTGCTCGGGAACGCCTGGCGCCGCCCGGGTGCCGCGGCGGACGGGCTGGCGGACGCGCTGCGGGAGCTGGTGGTCGACGGGCGGGTCGCGACCCGCACCCGGGTCCCCAGCGAGCGGGCACTGGCCCCGGAGCTCGGCGTCAGCCGGGGCACCGTGTCGCGCGCCTACGACGCGTTGCGGGCGGACGGCCATCTCGCCAGCGCGCGCGGGGCGGGCAGCTGGCTGACGCTGCCCGGCGATGCGGCCGCACCGGCCGCGATGCCCGCGCCGCACGAGCTGCAGCCGCGGCGGATGGTCGACCTGTCGTGCGCGGCGCTGCCCGCCCCCGACGCGCTGCTCGCCGACGCTGCGGTCCGCGCGGCGCGCGCCGTGCACCGGCACACCGGGGGCGACGGGTACACCGCCACGGGCCTGCCGGAGCTGCGCGAGGCCGTCGCCGCCCGGCTGACCGCGCGGGGCGTGGCCACCCGGGCCGACGAGCTCATCGTCACCTCGGGGGCCCAGCACGCGCTGCACTTGCTGCTGTCGGTCCTCTGCGCTCCGGGGGACCGCGTGCTGGTCGACGCCCCCGCCTATCCCCGCACGCTGTCGGCGATCCGCCGGGCCCGGATCCGCGCCGTGCCGGTGCCGCTGACCGACACGGGGTGGGACGAGGACGGCTGGACGGCCGCGCTGGCGAGCGCGGGGCCTCGCCTCGCGGTCGTGGTGCCCGACTTCCACAACCCGACGGGGCTGACGATGGCCGCCGCGCAGCGCTCCGTCTTGGCCGAGGAGTGCGCGTGCGCGGGCACGATCCTCGTCGCCGACGAGACGCTCACCGAGCTGCGCCTGGACGGGCCGGCCGTGCCGCCGCCCCTGGCCGCTCACGATCCCGGCGCGGCGGTCGTGACGATCGGGTCGATGAGCAAGGCGGCATGGGGCGGGCTGCGCCTGGGGTGGATCCGGGCGGCGCCGAGCCTGGTGCACGAGCTGGCGGTGGCCCGCGCCGACCTGGACATGGCCAGCCCCGTCCTGGATCAGCTGGTCGCGGTGGAGCTGCTGTCGGAATGGGAGCAGGTGCTGGCGGTGAGCCGGGCGCGGCTGCGCGAGCGCCGCGACGTGCTGCTCGCCGCGCTGGCCGAGCACGCGCCGGAGTGGGAGGTGCGGCGACCGCACGGCGGCATGAGCGCCTGGGTGCGCATGCCGGCCCCGGTGGCCACCCGGCTGGCGGCGGAGGCCGCCCGCGAGCGCCTGCTGGTCACGCCCGGCCCGGCGTTCTCGGTCGACGGCACGTTCGAGCGCCACCTGCGCCTGCCTTACACGGCGGCGCCCGCGCAGCTCGAGGACGCGGTCCGCACGCTCGCCTCCCTCGCCGCCCGCCTGGATCCGACCGAGGCCGCCCGCCCCGACCTGGGCACGACGCTGGCGTTCTGACGGCGCTGGGCCCCATCGGGCGCCCGGAGATCGCGTTGGTTCTCGCGCTTCTCCTGATCCTGATCGACAGGCTCAGGATGTAGCAAGCACGAGGAAGGGCTCCGGCTAGCCCCCGGGGCCCTTCGATGCCATTCCTTCGACGGAACGGCGGAGATGATCCACATGGGATCGCGTTGATACTCGCGCGCCGAGCGTACCACCGCTGGACTGCGCCCCCAGTTGTCGAAACGCCTCCCCGCTAGGCATCCCCACCCCGACGTGAAACGATCTTCCGGTGACGAGCCGACCCGCCGCGACGCCGGACCTCAGCGACCTCGCACGGCTGCGCCGCGTGCGCGACCGGATGGACCGGGAGTACGCCCAGCCGCTGGACGTGGAGGCGCTGGCGCGGGGCGCGCACATGTCGGCCGGGCACTTCAGCCGCCAGTTCCGGCTGGCCTACGGCGAGTCGCCGTACAGCTACCTGATGACGCGCCGCATCGAGCGGGCGATGGCATTGCTGCGGCGCGGCGACCTCAGCGTCACCGAGGTCTGCTTCGAGGTCGGCTGCACCTCGCTGGGCACGTTCAGCACCCGCTTCACCGAGCTGGTCGGGATGCCGCCCAGCGCCTACCGGCAGCACGAGGCGGACGCGACGGCGGGCATGCCGTCGTGCGTCGCCAAGCAGGTGACGCGACCGATCAGGAATCGAGAAGCGCCCGCCCCGAGCCGGTCCTAGAGTGACCGCCATGGACATCACCATTCACCAGGCCATGCTTCCGCAGGACGATCCGGAGGCCGCGCTGGCCTTCTACCGCGACACCCTCGGCTTCGAGGTGCGCAACGACGTCGGCTACGAGGGGATGCGCTGGATCACCGTCGGTCCTCCCGACCAGCCCGGCACGTCGATCGTGCTGTACCCGCCGACCGCGACCCCCGGCATCACCGAGGACGAGCAGCGCACCATCGCCGAGATGATGGCCAAGGGCACGTTCGCCAGCATCAACCTGGCCACCCACGACCTCGACGGCCTGTTCGCGCGGCTGCAGGCCAGCGACGCCGAGGTCGTGCAGGAGCCGACCGACCAGCCGTACGGCATCCGCGACAGCGCGTTCCGGGATCCGGCGGGCAACCTGCTGCGCATCCAGCAGCTGAGCTGAACCGGTGCACGCAGCGGACAGCCACGACCTGATCCGCGTGCAGGGCGCGCGGGTCAACAACCTCAAGGACGTCAGCGTCGAGCTCCCCAAGCGCCGGCTGACCGTCTTCACCGGCGTCTCGGGCTCGGGCAAGAGCTCGCTCGTCTTCAGCACGATCGCCGCGGAGTCGCAGCGGATGATCAACGAGACGTACAGCACGTTCGTGCAGGGGTTCATGCCGACGCTCGCGCGGCCCGAGGTGGACGTGCTCGACGGGCTGACGACCGCGATCATCGTCGACCAGGAGCGGCTGGGGTCCGACCCGCGCTCCACCGTCGGCACGGCCACCGACGCCAACGCCCTGCTGCGCATCCTGTTCAGCCGCCTCGGCGAGCCGCACGTCGGCTCGCCGCAGGCGTTCTCGTTCAACGTGGCGTCGGTCACGGCCAGCGGGGGGATGACCGTCGAGCGGGGCAACCGCAAGACGGTCGCGGTGAGCTTCTCCCGGACCGGAGGCATGTGCCCGCGCTGCGAGGGCCGGGGGTCGGTCACCGACTTCGACCGCTCGGCGCTGTACGACGACGGCAAGTCGCTGAACGAGGGCGCGCTGACGATCCCCGGCTACAGCGTCGACGGCTGGTTCGGCCGGATCTTCAAGGGCTGCGGCTACTTCGACCCGGACAAGCCGATCCGGAAGTTCACCAAGCAGGAGCTCGACGACCTCCTCTACAAGGAGCCGACCAAGATCAAGGTCGAGGGCATCAACCTCACGTACGAGGGGCTGATCCCGAAGATCCAGAAGTCGATGCTGTCCAAGGACCGGGAGGCGATGCAGCCGCACATCCGGGCGTTCGTGGACCGGGCCGTCACGTTCACCACGTGCCCGGACTGCGACGGCACCCGGCTCAGCGAGGCCGCGCGGTCGTCGAAGGTCGCCGGCATCGGCATCGCCGACGCGTGCGCGATGCAGATCACCGATCTCGCCTGCTGGGTCCGCGGCCTGGACGAGCCGTCGGTGGGTCCACTGCTGACGACGCTGGGGGAGACCCTCGACGCGTTCGTGGAGATCGGCCTGGGCTACCTGTCGCTCGACCGCCCCTCGGGCACGTTGTCGGGCGGTGAGGCACAGCGCACCAAGATGATCCGTCACCTCGGGTCGTCGTTGACCGACGTCACCTACGTCTTCGACGAGCCGACGATCGGGCTGCACCCGCACGACATCCAGCGGATGAACGACCTGCTGCTGCGGCTGCGGGACAAGGGGAACACGGTGCTCGTCGTCGAGCACAAGCCGGAGGCGATCGCGATCGCCGACCATGCCGTGGATCTGGGCCCCGGCGCCGGCAGCGAGGGCGGCGAGGTCGTGTTCGAGGGAACCGTCGAGGAGCTGCGGGCCAGCGGCACGCGCACCGGACGCCATCTCGACGACCGGGCCGCGCTGAAGGAGACGGTGCGGGAGCCGACCGGCGCGCTCGAGGTGCGCGGGGCGAGCACCCACAACCTCCAGGACGTCGACGTCGACATCCCGCTCGGCGTCCTCGTCGTCGTCACCGGCGTCGCCGGCTCGGGCAAGAGCTCGCTGATCCGCGGCTCGGTGTCGGGGCAGGAGGGCGTGGTGTCGGTCGACCAGCAGGCGATCAAGGGGTCGCGGCGCAGCAACCCGGCGACGTACACCGGGCTGCTGGACCCGATCCGCAAGGCGTTCGCGAAGGCCAACGGCGTGAAGCCCGCGCTGTTCAGCGCCAACTCCGAGGGCGCGTGCCCGAACTGCAACGGCGCCGGGGTCGTCTACACGGAGCTGGGCGTGATGGCCACCGTCGCCAACCCGTGCGAGGTGTGCGAGGGCAGGCGGTTCGACGCGTCGGTGCTGGAGTACCGGTTCGGCGGCCGTGACATCAGCGAGGTGCTCGCGATGTCGGTGACCGAGGCGGAGGCGTTCTTCGGCGAGGGGGACGCGCGGCTGCCGGCCGCGCACAAGATCCTCGTCCGGCTCGCCGACGTCGGGCTCGGCTACCTCACGATCGGCCAGCCGCTCACGACGCTGTCCGGCGGTGAGCGTCAGCGGTTGAAGCTCGCCACCCATCTCGGCGAGCAGGGCGGCGTGTACGTCCTCGACGAGCCGACCACGGGCCTGCATCTCGCGGACGTGGAGCAGCTGCTCGGCCTGCTCGACCGACTGGTGGACTCCGGCAAGTCGGTCATCGTCATCGAGCACCACCAGGCGGTGATGGCCCACGCCGACTGGATCGTCGACCTCGGCCCGGGCGCCGGCCACGACGGCGGCCAGGTCGTCTTCGAGGGCACGCCGACCGACCTCGTCGCCGACGCGTCGACCCTCACGGGCGAGCACCTCGCGGCCTACGTCGCGGACTGACCACGATCGCTCTTCTCTCGAACCGGTCGATCTGAGACCCGCTCAGCGGGTCTCAGATCGACCGGTTCGGGGAGGGCGGGAGGCGAGGGCCCCAGAACGCAGAAAAGCCCCGCAGGTGCGGGGCTTTTCTGTCGAAGCGGATGAAGAGACTCGAACTCTCGACCTTCTGCATGGCAAGCAGACGCTCTAGCCAACTGAGCTACATCCGCGCGGCGACGAAGTATAGCCGTGAACGGCCGGAGGTTGTCGGCTCGCCGTCCCGTCCCGCTCGGAGCCTCAGAAGACGATCGCCTGGCGGATCGCCTCGCCGCTGGCGAGCCGGTCGAACCCCTCGTTGATGTCCTCCAGGGGAAGGCAGGTACTGAGCAGGCGATCGACCGGGAGCTGCCCCTGCTGGTACAGCGCGATCATCCGCGGGACGTCGTCGGCGGGCACGCCGGACCCGAGGTAGGACCCGCGCAGGGTCCGCTCCTCGGCGACCAGGCTGACCGCGGGGATGCTCAGCTGCTTGGACGGATGGGGGAGGCCGACGGTCACCGTGGTCCCGCCCCGGCGGGTCGCCGCGTAGGCGTCGGCGAGCACCAGCTCGTGGCCGGCGGTCTCGATCGCCACGTGCGCGCCGCCGTCGGTGAGGCGGCGCACCTCGGCCACCGCCTCCGGCCCCGCGGGCACCGCGGCGAAGGCGCCGAGCTCCAGGGCCAGTTCCAGCTTGGACGGCACGACGTCGATCCCGATCACCTCGGCCCCGGCGAAGCGGGCGCCGAGCAGGGCGGCGAGGCCGACCCCGCCCAGGCCGAACACCGCGACCTTGTCGCCCGGGGAGATCGTCGCCGCGTGCAGCGCCGCGCCGACGCCGGTGATGACCGCGCAGCCGAAGAGCGCGGCGATCTCGAAGGGCAGCGCCTTGTCGATGGCCACGACGGACTCCTCGGCGACCACGACGTGGTCGGAGAAGGCGGAGACGCCCAGGTGGTGGTGCACGTCGTCGCCGCCGGCGTCGGTGAGGCGGCGCTCCCCGCTCAGCAGCGTGCCCGCGGTGTTCGCCGCGGCGGCCGGCTCGCACAGGGCGGCCCGGCCCTGGAGGCACGGGTCGCACTCCCCGCACGACGGCACGAAGACGAGCACCGCGTGGTCGCCGGGCCGCACGCGGGTGACGCCCTCGCCGCAGGCGACGACCTCGCCGGCCGCCTCGTGCCCGAGGGCCATGGGCATCTCCCGGGGTCGCGAGCCGTTGATCACCGACAGGTCGGAGTGGCAGAGCCCGGCGGCGCGGACGCGGATCAGCACCTCGCCGGGGCCGGGGTCGTCCAGCTCCAGCTCGACGATCTCCAGGGGGCGCGACTGCGCGTAGGGGCGCGGCAGCCCCATCTCGCGCAGCACCGCGGAACGGACCTTCATGCGACCACCAGCCTCTCCAGGGCGCTGCGGATGGGATCGGGGATCGGCGCGGGGCGCCGGGTCTCCCGGTCCACGAAGACGTGCACGAACCAGCCCTCGGCGGCCTCCTGGGCGGCGTCCGCGGCGAACAGCCCCAGCTCGTACCGCACGCTCGACGTCCCGAGCGTGCCGACGCGTAGGCCGGCGTGGACGACGCCGGGGAAGGCCAGCGGGGCGCGGAACGCACAATGGGATTCCACGCACAGGCCGATCGTCTGCCCGGTGTGGATGTCCAGCCCGCCCTCGCCGATCAGCCAGGCGTTGATCACGGTGTCGAAGAACGCGTAGTACTGCACGTTGTTGACGTGGCCGTAGACGTCGTTGTCGTCCCAGCGGGTCGGCACGTCGAGGAAGTGGGGGTAGTCCGAGCGGGGCACGGATCCACGATATCGACGCCGCCCCGTGCCTCGTTTCCGGGACCGGTTCAGGGACGGCGGGGTGGCACCCGTCCCGTCGCGCGCCTAGGCTGGCCCCATGCTCAATTCACGCATCTCCACCGCCCTGGTCGTCGCCCTGCTGTCCGTCGGTGGTGTCGCGGTCGCCGGCTGCGGCGCCTCTGACGTCCCCGGGGTGAGCGAGGCCAAGGAACAGGCTCAGAAGGGGCTGGACCAGGCCAAGGAACAGGCGGACAAGGCGATCGCCGACGCCCGGACCGAGGTCGACAAGGCCCAGAAGGAGGTGGACTCCGCGACCGACGGCGACGCCAAGGCGCAGGCCCAGACGAAGCTCGACGCCGCCAAGGCCCAGCTCGACTCGCTGGAGAACACCACGAAGAAGGCGATCGAGTCCGCGCAGAAGACGCTCGACTCGATCGACTAGACGGCCGGACCCCCGTCCGGCCGCCCAGCTCGGCCGGCCGCGTCACGCGGCCGGCGGGGCTACGCCGCGAGCGGGCGCAGCTCCTCGTCCTCGGCCACCGGGTGGCGAGTGAGCGCGCCCGAGGGCTCGATCACGTACGCGCCCATGCGGGCCAGCGGCGGCGAGTAGACGTGCAGGGTCACCGTCGGCTCGTCGCCGTGGTGGCTGACGCGGTGGATGTCCGACGGGCAGAAGTCGAACGTCTCGCCGGCACCGTACGTCGCGCCGACGTCCTGCTCGGCCAGCGCCAGGCGATCCTCGCGGACCGCGCCCTGGATGACGGTGACCGCGCCGGAGCTGAGGTCGTGGTCGTGGAACCCCGTGTCCTGCCCGGGCATCCAGCAGATGAGCCACGCGCTGACGTGGTCGGTGCGGGAGATCTCGGCGAACACGCGCTGCGTCGCGTCGTGGTGGACGGCGTGCGTCCAGCGCGACGGCTCGGCGGCGAGCTCGGCGACGAGGTTGCGCAGCTCGGCGCGGAGGAGGGGACGATCGGGCAGGTCGGTCATGCGTTCACCGCCGGGGTCGAGGGGAGGAAACTGCCGAGGAGACGTGCGGGCGCGTCGACGGCGCGGGAGCGGGCGACGGGGGTCGTCGGGCCGGTCACGGGACGGTCGGAGCCGTGGACGAGCTGGATGCCGGTGACGCCCAGCGCCGTAAGGGCGTGGGGGCCGTGGGAGGAGGAGTCGTAGAAGAGGCGGGCGTCCGACGGGTCGACGACCGGGCCGCCGCGCGCGGCGAGACGCTCGGCGTGCAGCGGCGCGCCGCCGGCGAGCAGCGCGAAGAGGACGCGCAGCCGGGGGTGGGCGAGCTGGCCCTCGGTGACGATGGTCAGCCACGCCGCCTGCATCTGGGTGATGTAGGCGGTGAGCGCGGGCCACCAGGCGGGGCCGATGGTGCCGGAGAGGTGCGTGGTCGCCCACGGGTTGGGGCCCGGGTGGACGAAGAGCGGGGCGCCGCGGGCCTCAAGGCGCTCCAGGAGTGGGCTCACCCGGTGCAGGTCACGCGGGGTGGAGAGCGCGCCGGCGGGCAGCGAGAGGCCGATGGCGCCCCCGTCGAGCTGGCGGTCGACGTCGGCCGGGTCGGGGTCGGCCAGCGGCACGGCGCCCCAGCGCGGGAACAGCGGGCCGAAGGACCGCACGCCAGTGGTGTGCGCGTCGATCAGGGCGCGGGCATCGTCCGGGGCCAGGCCCTCGATGCCGAGCGGCGAGGAGAGGGCGATCAGCGCGACGTCGACGTCGTCCTCGCGCAGCAGGCGGGCACGCTCGGCCGGGACGTCGGCGACGATCGGGCACGTGGGCTCGCCGGCGAGGTGCAGGATCCACTCGCCCTGCTCGCGGCGGACGAGCGGCAATGCCCGCCGGGCGCCGAGCGCTTCGATCAGCGGCTCGGTCCACAGGTGCTGATGGGCATCGACGATCATCGCCCACGTAATGTAGCCAATCTCGATCAGGTTTGTCGAGAAAGCAGTGCGATCCCGCTCCTGGAGCGAAATCGGTCATCGCGGGAAACCCCGTTTCAGGGCGCGGGCGGCTCGTGCACCGCCAGGTACTGGTCGAACGCCGCGACCTTCTGCGTGTCCTCGTTCACGGTGTACGCCTTGAGCTTGCCCCAGGCGATCGTGCAGACCATCGTCCCGCGGTTCTCGTAGACCACCGTGCCGTCGGGGAGGATGAGATGGTCGGTGAAGCGGATGACCACGGTGGTGTCCCAGGGCGGTCCCGCGACGAGGATCTGCTCCGGGGTGAGCTGGAGCCCGACGCGCACGAACCGCGCGACCCAGGCCGACACCGCCTCCTTGCCGCGCAGGTCGGCCGTCCACGTGCTCTCGCCCGGGAAGACGAAGTGCACGTCGTCGGCGTACGCGGCACGCAGCGGCCCCATGTCGCCCGCGCGCAGCCGGCGCATCGTGCGCTCGAGCATCCAGCGGACGGCGGCGGCGTAGAGCGGCGGCCAGACGGCCAGGAGCAGGGCGACGGCGACGAGGGGCGTCGTGGGAAGCGACCGGGAGGGCCGGGTCGGGACGCTCACGCCGTCTCCTCCACGAACGTGCGGATCGCCTGGGCGAGCACGCCGGGCTGGTCCTCGGGGATCAGCGTGTAGCTGTCGCGGATCTCCACCAGCCGGCTGTCGGGGAACGACGCGGCCAGGCGCCGGCCCGCCGCGGGCGGCATCACCCGGTCCTCGGCGGCCCAGGCCACGAGCACCGGCTTGCGGCAGGCGCCCAGCGCGGCGTCCGCGGCCTGCAGGTCCCGCCGCCCCTGCTTGGTGCCGCTCGCGTACTTGGCCAGGTCTCGGCGGATCTCCTTCTGCCCGAGGACCGGCGCGAGCCACCCGTCCATCACGGTGTCGGGGATCGCGCGCTTGCTCATCCACCCGAACGTGATGGGGCTGCGCCGTAGCGGCCTGAGCCGCATCGGCTGCATGGCCAGGAAGACGCCGCCGGGGAGCTTGGCGGACAGGGCGGCCATCTTCCCGGGGATCCCGGGCGGGTAGTTGTCGACCGTCTCGCACGAGCTGAGGACCAGGCGCCCGACGCGGCCGTCGAGGCCCTCCTGCAGGAGCAGTGGGACGCAGTTGAAGTCGTTGAAGACGAGCGTGACGTCGTGCAGGTCGAGACGGTCGAGCAGCTCGGCGATCAGGCGGGCCTGTCCGCGCAGGGAGAGGTCGGCGTCCGCGCGCATCGGCCGGCGGTGGCCGCCGAGCGGCAGGGTGGGGACCACGCAGCGGGCCCCGTCGCGGAGGTGCGCGACGACGTGTCGCCACAGCGTGCCGTCCATCACGAGGCCGTGGACGAACACGTAGGTCGGGGCGGCGGCGGACGGGCTGCCGGTGTCCTCGTACTCGATCGTTCCGGCGGAGAGGTCAACCTCGGGCACGCGGGGCCTCCTGGATCGTCGTGCGGCCTGCACTTGATAGATCGTTCTAGCGTTAGACTACTGAGACGCGCGCACCGCCGCAACGACGAGAGGAGGGCTGGCACGTGGAGAGCACCAAGGACCGGATCGTGATCGCGAGCGCCGAGCTGTTCCGGCGCCAGGGCCTCACCGCGACCGGGCTGAAGCAGATCTCGGCGGAGGCCAAGGCGCCCTTCGGCTCGATCTACCACTTCTTTCCGGGCGGCAAGGACGAGCTGGCCGACGAGGTGATCCGCCGCTCTGGCGC
>Ga0247757_10001244_pt1 | contig 17846 bp, 19 predicted proteins | sample UWRJL126311R4_FD_180929 | JGI IMG/M metagenome (GOLD analysis project Ga0247757, IMG submission 180929) | Plant litter microbial communities from Arlington Agricultural Research Station in Wisconsin, United States - UWRJ-L126-311R-4 | ecosystem: Environmental > Terrestrial > Plant litter >... | reverse complement strand
CAGCTCCCCACTAAATTTAGTTTATTTAAGCGAAGCAGTCCCAACTTTCGATCAATTTTACCGTCGGATGCAGAAGAACAGAGTACAGCCTGATGGTCGACTGTTTGCCTTCTTGATAGATACGCTCCCCGAGTTCCCTGCATGTCTCGATCTCTTGGAACAGTATCAGGATCAGTTTCGAGGGGGTGTGCGACATCTCCTGCATGGAGCGTGTTTGGAAGGGGATCGAGTTTTACCTGTTCCGGAATATTTCTTTGCAGCTTTCATCCGCTTCCTCCTTCGGTTTGGCATGTGTTCTTCCCAGCATCTCGATATGCAGAAGGGTGCTTCACCAGACTCTCACGATGAGAAATTCTGGTCAGATGCAGCATATCGATTCGACTATGCTCGCGAATTGCTTCTGTATTACTCCCCCACGTATAGACCTGCATGGACTGCATATATGCGAGCACTAGTATTCAAAACAGGGGGTACGAAGGCAAGAAAATCACTTCTAGTTGATCGATATACAGTAATGTGTGCTTTGTTCGAGAAGATGGACGCCGTTGATCTAGAACCGGACGAAGATCAAATCCAACTTCTGTACTTCGCAGCAGCCAGCGCAGCACGAGGAGCGTACCATAGGCGCAGCTGGGAGCGCATGCAGGACGATCTCCATCGCATGTCTACAGCTTCTTACCTACTCCGCACCGTGTTTCATAACTTAGTCCAGGCTAACATCGATGCAAACTTTGGCGGCCCAAACTCTAGCCAAGACTCCATTATTTTACACTTGCCGAATCCAGCAGTTTATCACGCTTATGTTCGCGCCCTAGGATTCTTGAGTGATTGGGAAGGTCTCTATTCGTTCTCTAGATGGATGACGGCTCACCATCACGAACTTAACGAGCGAGCGAACGCACAATTTGGAGGACCGGCGATGATGCACAGAACCATTCTTGCATTACGTTGCGCTCTAGAAGGCACTCTGGACAGCGTCAAGAAGCAAGAAAGAGCCCCCCAAGAGATCATTGAGCTAGTCAAAGCAGAGATCGAATGTGTTGAGGGTTGGGGGTGGCCGCCTGATAGCTACACGGAGTATTATTCCCAGCGGCTGGCGCTATGGGGCCGTCGGCGGCGTATGACAGAATCTTGGAATACGCCTCAATGTTGATTTTATAATACCTCTTGCGTTGACTCTAAAAACACCACGTCTCAATAGCTCATCTGTCTTTGCCTTGTCCTTGTCTTCCTTCCTATCGATCTTGACTACCTTGGCACCCAAGTCTTCTGTAGGCTACGTGGCTTACCAACATCCTGTCCTTGTTTTATAAACATACCCTGTTACAGTTTCTTATTAATGGTAATCTAATCCGGCCAGGATGGTGGTTCCCTATCGGATTTTTCGTTACTTTAATAGCCACCACCGTAACTAGATTTAACGAACAACGGCATAGGGGCCTCCATAGTGATGATGAATCATTCACCAGCACCTTAATTCAAAATGAATTCAGTAACACCGTTGTACAATTCATAGAAACTACTTTGCCATTTATGGAAATATTTCTAGAATCAACCGCAGCCTAAGAAAATTAAAAGATACAAGCGAGCGAACGTGCTAAATAGTTCGACTAAATCGCTCAATTATACATTTCCCTACTAAGATGGTTATACCGCTAAGCTGACTAAATTAAGGCCGAGGTGCGACCATTTCCAATACTCCACAAACGGGACGAAGTTCCACAAATCGAGAACATCTTTGGTTGCTAAGTTGACTTCTTACGGGATCTTTCCCGTAAATACATAGTGGATTCAGGAGGCCGCGTTTGGAAAGGCTCGACGCGGGGCAAAGCCAAAGAGCGCTCTATAACAACGTCTGTCAACGGCGAGTCCGTGTTTTACTTCCCTTGCCACAAGGACTAAACCCTTATAAGCCGATAAATCCAGGATCCATCCTACACACTTCTTCATACAACCGTGCAGTGCTGAATTGGGCGAGTTGTTGACCTTCGAGACCTACCCGTCGCCATTCCTCCGACCACATAGATGTTACAACAACCTATCGATTATAGTTTCGAGCTGGAAAAACAATATCAAAACCGGTAGCTGAGACGGACCGGAAGGACCGACGCATGCAGCTACCTAGTTCTCAGCTCATGCAAACTGCGTATTCGGATCAACAACGGCAAGTTAGCCAATGGGGTGGCAACACGTCCCGCAAGGTAAATTCATCGCCCTACACACCCCGCCTAAGCGGCTAGTGTGTTTACAATATCAGGTAGCCACAATCCATACCCTGATAATTAATGCTCTGATAGCTAGGATTAATAAAGCTGATTGCGCTGAATGAAGTGGACGCACTGTTTGATCTCAACTATCCTTTTTTATGCTAGACTTGGCTTGTTAATAAAATTATAACGCTCGAGAAGAATTCAAGCGATGCCTGGAATCCCAATTCAAGCTATAAGAGAATCGGAGCAGAAAGTTTGGAGCTATGGATCTCATGTCGTTCCTGGCGCCGTACGATTTGTTACAGTGGACGAGATTCTGGAGGATAATCCCAGGATCGTTCTGTCTCAGTGGAAGGATCTTGACCTTAGCCTAGAGGCCCACAAGATCCCGAAATATGCTGCAATCTCGCACTCATGGAGCCCCAGTGACGAGGTCCAGAGACTCAGTTGGAATGCCAGCCGACCTCTGGATATCGAGGTTGGGCATGAGACGCCTCATCGAATCAGTTGGCATGGCTTACGGCAGGCCGCCAAAGCAGCCCGACATCTCGGATGCACTTTCTTATGGCTGGATTTGCTCTGCCTTCACCAAACGTCCTCGGAAGATAAGAAACTCCAGATCAAGAACATGGGTCATATCTACGAGAAGGCGACAGCCGTCATTATCATGCCCGGTGGTGTCGCTGCCGCCCAGCACGCCGAGCATGACGCGCCATGGATCACTCGAGCTTGGACACTCCAAGAGGCAACGCTTTGTACAAATGTCCATGTACTGATCCTCCATGATGAGCCAGACCCTAATTACGACCATGCTATAAGCAGTGTCGGTGGCGCTTACAGCATTACATATATAGAGGGAGATCTCGCGTTGTCGGATCTCAAATCATTGCTCAGCAGTCGTGTAGGGGTGACTCTGGAGAAGATTGATCGTGAAACTGGAAAAAAAGTTGTCAAAAAGACATTTGCTGCTCGCTGTTTTGGAAATAATGACGCAATAATCACTGCTCTTGAAGGCGTCCTGGAAGGACGGACACTGGAGATGAAGAGATCGGCTGCATGGCGGAGTGTTTGGCTACGAACCTCTACCAAGTCTCAGGACATGGTTTTCAGTGTCATGCATGTCCTCGGGGCCCAGATCGAAGTTGATTATTCTCGCACACTGGAGGATCTCATCATGGAGCTCGCACGGAAATCGACCTCCTTGCCATCATGGCTAGACATTGGGGATGATATACCGTTTGACGCTCGATACGGATTAGTTCCTGCAATTCCGTCGCATGTTCCCAATAGCACTCCTGTTTACGGGAAAGGACTGGAAACTATTCCTGTGTACAGATACGTTACGCGCGACAACTACATCTCGAAATTCAGCATCAAGGTTCTAACGCCTCAAAATTCACTTTGGGATGGCGACATAGTATGTGCAGAGATCTTCGAAGTCAACCACAATTCCTCTGGCACAAAATTCATCTTAAATGGTCGCGGAGAGACCCACGAATACCCCTACGATGAAGCTACCGGGTCTCACATCATGGTAATAGGAGATATTACAGTCTACGGTCTTAACGGGAGATTGTATCAGTATATCGGTCCTGCTGCGTGCTATCTTAAGAAGTCCGAAGCTGGCATCTGGGAGCGGGTCCCAAGCCGCACATCTATTCCCAATTCGTTTGCAGGAACAGGAAAAAGAACTCATCTCCGGATAGGGGGATCCCAAGAAACTGTGACAGCACCGTGTTGGTGCAACATGAGCGATAGTGAACTGTTGTTGACATACGGCATGATAGGAGGGCGCCTGAATTTACCCAGATGCTAGTATAAAGCTCATCTTGGGATCTTCCTAACGAGCAACAAGAGCGCTTCCTTTCGATTCGTATACCGCAGAAACCGTTTATGGGATATGGTTACCACATCACATGGGAATTTCTTAATGTGATGAGAAAACGCAGGATGATATATCCAAACACCTAGCTCCCGGAATGAATATAAAAGTCGGGAATACGAAATTGAATACTACAGTTGGAGAGTCTTCATACGTTTCACTTTACCCTGCTACCCCATTTGAAACCCCCTTCTGAAGGCCCTCACCCAAGGGTATCCATACACAACTTTTCTGTTTCCGTGCGAGCATGCTTCGCCTCTTCTATCCCTTTATACTGATATGCACAAATTATAAGAGAGTAAAGCTTTCCGACTGGACATGTGGGCTTGTGTTCTATCGAGGTCTCTACAGCGGATTCCATTTCCCATTTCGATGCAGCCAATGCTCCATACATTATTTAGAAACTAAGAGAAAGTGATAGTTCGAGCCCCATTAGCGAGGCGCATATTTGTGAAGCAAAAATGCACCAGAAGTTCACTAAAGACACTACGCTTTTCTAATGTATGATCAATTGACTTAAAATTGGGCGAAAGGTATCCGAAACGTCATCCTCAAATCTAGATACACGAGTCTATGCTAATCCCATTCATACTTTACCTACGGCCTTGGTTCGCCGCAAGGTTAAGGGATTCAATACTTCCTCTAGATAACTAACGGCCAATGATCCGTCTATGCAACACCTTAGCATTCCAAGCAACCTTCCGATTTCCGTTTCTAGGATCAGGTTTCCAAAGTAGAGGTTAAGCAGTTACCTATTTCTTGCTGACGATTTTAATCTAATACCTGTTTACTCAAACTTGTTTGTAGTGACGGTCATAGAGGTACGTTAAAGGACAATGTCCTAAACTAAGTTCAAAATAAAAATACGTAGAGCCTATGTCGTCAATCTGAAATGCGGGTGATCATCCCCAAGATTGTCCCTATCCTCCTTCTCTAACCGATAGTCTCTCTCTCCCCTATCTCTCTTCGCATTCTCACGTTTCACGAACCAAAACAGCACTGTACACGCCGCCCCACATATCCAAAGAAGTCCTAAACTGACTCCGTATCCCGTAGGATACCGCGCATCTTTGGCCTCCCTCTCGAAGAATATGTTAGAGGCGACAATGCCTCCAATGTTCCCAAGACCAACTTGCATAGCCGACGAAACGGACCGCTTATAGTGTCCAGACATCAGATTGGACATCCAGACTAGAACAATGGGTTGGGTGACATAACCACCAGGTACAATGAGGAAGAGCGCGAAATATTTTACTCCTGCGGACAGTGAGGCACCATTGAGAAGCAAGATGTAACCAATCGTTGCAATGACGAGGCCACCGATGCAGAACCAGAAACGATGGCGCAGGCGGTCGGTGATCCATGCCGCTATCAATGCTGTTACAGTAGCAACAACAAAGATGGGGATGGAGCGGACTTGTGCAGCGGATGCAGTGTACCCTAGCTCTTTGATGATAGTGGGAATGAAGAAGGAGCCGGCATAGCCCGTGTTCACGATGCCAAAATACATAATAGTCCCGAGGTATATTTTTGGATCGCGGAATATGCGTCGTGCGGCACGTTTATCGAGGTGATTCATGGTGGCCGAGCCAGAATCGGCGCTCAGACGCGCGATCAATAGGGCGCGTTCGTCCTCGGTCAGGAATGTAGCGGTTTCTGGCCAATCCGTGACCTACTAGGGGATCAATCGTGCGATGCATGGATAGGGAGGCAAAGTTTGCTTACCCAAAACTTCGATGCAACACCTAGCACAACGGTGAGAATGCCTTCAATTAAGAAGATCCAGCGCCAGCCTGCATAGCCGCCAATTCCATTCATCTTAGCGAGTGCAAACGCGAAGAGCTTGTCAAGTCAACTTCGATCAGATAAAAAAGAGGGTATTCATACGCCACCAAAGCCACCTGCAATGATACTTGCAGAGAAAAAGAGGGTCAGTCGCCATTGAAGCTCATATCGCTTATAGTACCTGAAACATTAGCTGAGCACAATGGTCTCAAGTGTGTCTGGCTACTTACATAGAAATCAAGTACACGCATCCTAAAGAAGTCAATCCCATTTTAGTGGTTATAGCATAGAACAGGGTGGCATGTTACCTGGAAATAATCCGGCTTCAAAAAAACCTATGAGTACCCTCATGGCGATCAGGCCTCCGAAGGTAGTGACAAGGCCCGCACCCACAGTACACAAGCCTACTGCGAGTCAGCTTGTGCCCAAAATTCTGGAAAAGATAAGATATACCCCAGAGAATCATTATAGCGCTCAACCATGTTGACGGAGCAACTTTTTTTAGGATAATATTTGACGGGACCTGTGACGGGCTATCAGTGAACTGCGCCGCATTACCGTCAGAGATAGGACGTTTTGTACCTCGAATAGAATATATGGAATGAAGAAGACAAACAACGCAATATTGTAGTCTGTACCATGCATATCCAGGTCCTTTGTTAAACCCTGTATCCTGGCATTTCCAATATTCGTCCTATCGAGGAAAGCTAACAAGAACAGGACGAAGAGTGGTGGAAGTACACGTAAATCGCATTTCAATAGAAGTTTCTTCTCGGCTTCTGGATCGATATGAAGGCCAGCGCTATCGTTGATCACTTCAACCTTCTCGTCTGGAATGCTGGATTGTTTCTCAATGGCCATGGCGGAGAGGATGAATGCTAAGATAAGGCGCAGGAAGCAATTGAAGGCACGTTTCGCCTAGGCACAGGGCATCGGCACTCTTATACGGGAAGCTTTCTGAGTGATGACAAGTGACTCAGCCAATCATCAGACCGCATCCTTAGATAGCCGGTTGTATTGCCCGGCCGTGCTTCCCCGCAAACCTGGGGTAGAGCTAAAGGGTGGGGGAGAGGAATTAATTCCGCGAGAATTTACGTTGGGCAAGTGAACAATTTCTAGTAAATCCTTTGTCTCGATGGCTGAGCACTTAATCAAACTGGATTTTATGGAGGCTGGACGGGGTCTTTTGTGCTGTGGGGGCTTGATGCCGAGATGAGATTTATCCTCGGATACAAGTTATTACTACAAGGGTATGAACGTAGTGAGTGAGCGCAATAAATTGCAGTACAAATCTTTGATTGGATGTACCGTAGCTTCTGCAGCCATGCATTGCAGGGAGCAGTACGAAGGTAAGGGTTGGTTTATACTCGATCCAATAACGTGAAGTATTCCTTCTTCGCTCTGCTCCCGTCAAGATGAGAGAAAATTCATGACCTAGATAAGGAAAACCGCAGTACATATATACAAGTTAAGCGCGATCTCTGTCGATGAACCATCGTCGAGGGAGTGCTGCAGGCCCCATTCGCATTGTGGTTGTATCTACATGCAAGTAGAATGGTACGTCAGTGTGAGTCACTGGCAAGGAATACCTACAGATGTCATTATGGTTCAAAGGTCTCCACACGCAGCAACTGTCAACTTGGATCACATAGATGCGCGCGAAGCACGTGATACAGGGCGAGCACCCTTGCAGATTATTTCCCAGAAGTAGCACGACTTTTCCAGAGTATATTACGCATGTCACGTGCATCGACGAGCTCAGTGGCCTTGGACAGGGCGTACGCGACGATAATAGAAAAGGGGCTGTTAACACGGTCTTCGGGGTGAGGCGACGGGCCCGTTTGAAAAACAGTGCATGTGCAGCCAAGAATCATCTCGTGACTAGGACGAGCCCTGCGTCATGCCAAGCTAACGGTGATTCGACGCCCAGTGAGGCGGGGCTTCATGGGTTGATTCGAGGCAGCGGTTCAATTGCTACATGCAAATGTGAAGTCGCCGAGTGCCTTGTTCCTTCGGAGATTGCTAGAAACTCTTTCCTATTCTTGTCAGCACGGCCGCATGCTCCTGTGATCTGCCCTTGCATTGTTTCCTTTGCCCTGGGTGCAGAAAGCACTAGTGACGTATGTAGGCCTATCCTAGCCCAGAGCTGTCCACTACCACCAAAACCTCGAGGTCGCCCACTTCAAAGAAACATAAACCAATCCAATACCCCTCCAGCACACACTCACCATGGCCACCAACCCACCCACACTCATCAATCTACCTCCTCCACCTTCGGATCCAGCCACGCCCAACGATGTCCCGTAAGGCAGATCATGCAATCGGTCGTGCTTTGGCAAGTGGTCACTAACATAATCGTCTATAGCGGTACTCCAAACTCGACGACGACATCGATGTCTGAGCTGTCCACCGTAGCTATCAAGGATGGCCACCGCGGCCACTTTCCGCATCACCATCAGCCAGCCGACGCCGAGCGCGCGGATCGCATCTCCCGCTTGGCAGGATTAGAGCGCGTTGCGGTATCTGGTCGGAACCCCCCAGGCCTCACTCCTGGATCCGCCGCCAATCCGCCGCCAGGGTATTTTGACGCAAACAATCAGCCACAGATATTTCGTGAGCGCAGCACCGTCGGTAGCGCAAGTGCGACAGGCAGCGTTGGTGGACGAACAACGTGGGCGAGTGGGAGCGATGTATATGACCCTGATCGAATGAGCGAGGATCAAGACGTAGAGACGTCTAGCACAGGAGGCTTTAGCGACGAGGCCGCCTCCTTAGTCGGCTTTGGAGAAGGTGCCAGAACACCTGCGAGGCAACAAAGCCAGCTGGGAAGTCCAGCCATAGGCAAAGCTACCGCGGTTCCTCAGTACATGCGCGACCAAGGGCCTGCGACTCCCATGTCGGGTGTTAGTGTTCCTGGTAGCTCAGCAAGCGCGCAGACTCCTATGGGTGTGGAGCAGCACAGGCAGGAGCCCAAGCTAATTGACGGAATGACTTATGACGAGGCTGTAGTCGACACCACGGATCGCACACCTCCGCTCACTGGCCAGCATTTTGAGGGCTCAACCAGTGCAGAGCAGATGATCCCTGAGCGGATGCGCCAGCGCTTGGCTGGTCATCCGCTGACTCAAAGGGGAGAAGCCATGGAGGTCGAGTCGCACAGGAATAACTAGCTGCTGCGTTGGAGAACGTTAGGGAAAATGGTCTGTCATTACCTTCTTTTAGTGGTTTGATTGTTCAATGGGGTCTAAACTTGACGATGGCTACGCTGTCTACTCCAGTATGAGAATACAATGTTAGCGGCAGGGCCGCCGGGTATCTACAAGCAGTCCTATGGTAGCATGAATACATGATATTAAGAATTAATAAAAATGTTTACGATACGGAGACCTACAGAGAAAGGAGGTCGGGTGCAACTGTTAGGAAGTGGCACTAAGTCTAAATAGGTTAGCTGATGTACGAAGCGAACCACACTCTTCAATTTGCTCGGACTGCCACACCACAACCCGCTCACTGTGAACTCATCCTGTCCATTCGACATCCACATCCGTCGCCATGGCCAGTAAGTCATTCTTCCACGTAAAATTCCTGAATCTCCATTTTACTAACATGGTCTAGAATCAAAGAACTCGTCCCAGCACAACCAGTCGAAGAAGAACCACAGGAACGGGTACGCATCTACCTCTCTCTCGCGCTTTACGAATCGCTCTACCTCTTACGAAGTCCCGCGATGATAAAAACACTTCAAGAGAGTTCTATACAATGGCTGACAGGAATGGTGCTGTAGTATCAAGAAGCCCAAGACTCACCGATACCCTTCGCTCAAAGGCACCGACCCCAAGTTCCGAAGGAACCACAGGCATGCTCTGCACGGCACCATGCGTGCTCTGGTGCGCAGCCCTACTCGCTTGGAATAACGGAATTACTAACCCCAACGGCAGAAGGAGGTTAAGGAAGGCAAGCGCGATGCAGCATAAAGGAACAATCGGTCACGGGTAACAAGGACGGCTTTCCATTCACCATGAGACATTTTGCTGGCGTCAATGGCATACGGAATTCAATGACGGCTTCGAGCTGACATCGGAAAGCGGGTTCAGCATAGGAATGATACGGCAATGAACAAGTCGAAAAGTCAACCAGGCATGAGTATGTGATGTGTGTGCCTTTGCTAACCTCCAGTTCCCCTACATCGCATTCTTATTCAGCGACGACCTTCTCAGGTTGACTTTCCCGCATTTATGAGGACATGACCTCGAACGGCATTAGTGTGTACAGCACCAGAGCTCTCTCCATGCTCGACTGCTGAAGGATATTATTCGTGCCGAGATTGATACGCTATCATTACCAAACACTTGCCCTTTCTTCCATAAGGAGCGGAGTGCATGGAGATGGCGTTACATGTTTATTGTTGGATTTAGACTTTACGGTCTTTGAAGTTTGTCAAGGACATGGACCGATTGGGGCCAGACTTCCGATGAAAGTAGAGCAAGATGTTACTAAAAGTATCATAGATCAATGCAAGTCTGTCAGCTGGTACAAGTCTTCGCATGATGCAGGTGATGTCCAAGCACGCGTGCAGCTAACTCGCGAGGAGGGACCCGAGCCTTGCCGTCGTTATCGCCGAAGCTCGGCGGGGTCATCAACAACCAACACCTACACCCCACGTTCCGCCCACCACCTCATAACCACGCCGTTTCCATCTCTCCGGAGGTGATGCAAGAGCATCCAGCGCACCGCTCAAGAAACCGACAAGCCTTCTAATGCTCTTGCAGCGCTCACCCCGGACAGACTGAAAGCAAGACAGGCTGCTGACCATCTGCGTGCGTACCTGACAAGGCCACTTGCATTGCACAGCCCGAGCGCGCACTGGGTACCCTAGTTGCGGTACTTTGCTTCTAGCCATCAACCTAGATTTGCCTCTTTGTATAAGCTTTCTAGCCTCTCTAGCATCTACAGCAACTGCATTCCCTTCCTTGAACATGGCGACCCAAGCGCACTGCGCCTACTGCTTGGAGACCCTTGCATCCAGACTAGAAAAGAGAGCGCCTTTAAGCCTCCAGCTAGTCGAGCTGCTGTGGAAGAAGTACGTCGCCGAACCTGACGTCACCCTACCCGACGACGAGTTGCCAGAAAGCGACGAACCCGGGGAGAACACAGGCACCATCTCTAGCGAGTCACACTACCGCCCAGCTGCTATATCTCGCCTTCTCGCGCCCTCTGCTGGAAGCTCTAGCTCATCCAGCGTGCAGAGTGCCTGTTCGACGCCTAGCGGTGCCAGTGAAGCCAGCTCTGCAACCAGTAAGAGCAGCAGCAGGAGCAGCTTCTTCTCCCTGGGTAGGAAAACAGCTAAAGAAGAGCGGCCCATAGGCGCGAGCCCGTTGTTCGTGACGTGGAACACCATCTACAGGGACGGAGACAAGCGGCTGCGTGGATGCATAGGGACGTTCGAGGCGCAGGAATTGGACGACGGACTGAGGTCCTATGCGCTGACCTCGTGAGTAATAATCTCCGTCCTATTCTTTGTGCCATTCACGGAAGATGAGGGTTTTGGGGGTAATATACATGTATTGTGCGCATGGGCTTTTTTTGTGAGAAGAGAGACGAACCTTGCGGCCAACTGCCTGTTGCGTCATTCCAACAAATGCTTTGCTATATGGATGCTTACGTGGGAAGGGCCTTCGATGACACACGCTTCCACCCTATTTCCCTGCGCGAACTGCCTTCTCTCGAGTGCGGCGTCACGCTTCTAACGGACTTCGAGCCCGTGTCCGATCCTATGGACTGGGTCCTGGGTACGCATGGCCTCCGTATAAGCTTCACACACCACGGTCGTCGTTACGGATCGACATATCTGCCCGACGTTGCGAAAGAGCAAGGGTGGACGAAAGAAGAGACGATTGTAAGTCTGATGCGGAAGGCAGGGTGGAATGGCCGCAAGGAAGACTGGAAGAAAGTCGGTCTGAATGTGGTGCGGTACCAGGGGAAACAGGCGAAGCTGGAGTACAGCGAGTACAAGGAATGGCGGGACTGGGTAGAGGAGACTATGGAAGAGTGAAGTGCCAGACCCATAAGAACATGTCTTGGTACGTGTCTTGGATTTGAAGTGGTTATGACTCATGACCGAACAATATCTACAAGCTAGGAAGGCCTCTCATAGAGGATGATATCATCTAGACAACTAAGGAGCACCATGTAAGGCTCTCAAATAAAAACCCAAAATATTCACGAAGAACCTCGATGAGCCTGTGCATTTTGTGCTACAGTCTCTCCTTTCCTTGGTATTGCCGCCTGGCTACGCCAAATGCTGAACATGCTGAACAATAAACACCTCGCTATGCAAGATCAGGCTCTGATGCTGTTCAGTATATAATTTCCTCAGCCACAACCATCTTTGTTCATTAAGACTTCCTCGACCGCATGTCAACCACCTCCAGCGGCGAGTTGTTTAGCTCGACCACGTGTCCCGGCTTCAGTGCCTCGGTATAGATGTTATCTACATTGTGTGGATGGAAAATGCCGGGTTGATTACAACTCAATATCGCCTGTTTGCCTGGCGGATCCGTCAGGCGAAAACAGCCCCAGCTACGTACTGTTAGTTCTGAACTCCAATATAGCGTCTGCTCGGAACGGCTGGGAACCTACCTAGGTTGTTTTGATGGGGCACACACAATGGCTATGCTCTCGGGCATCATGACCTGGTACCCGACATGCGTGTGCAAATCGCGACTGCTCATGAAACAAGTCTGTGTGGGGTGGGTGTGTATCCAGCCGAGGACCATGAGCTCCTCGGCATCGCAATAATCGAAGAGGTCGCTTTCGTTGGTCATCTCGCACGTGTCGCTTGTGCTCGTTTGCGCGGGTATGACCAGTCTTGTTATGAACAAGGCGTTGGATTTCAAGATGCCGCAAAGTATGCCGCAAGTTTCAAGATTACGTGCTGTGTTGGCAGAAGCAGCATTCAAAAAGAGTTTGCGGAGCTGTGACGGGAGGAAAATGCTACGCAAGGGGTCGCCGTTCTCTAAATACGCAGAAGGCTTGAAGGTGAATTCGTCTAAATCGCTGGCTGGAGTTGGAGGGCGTGCGGTATCGGGTAGTTTTGCTGGTATTGGGGGTGCAGAAGGAGTGCTATCTGAATATTTGGCAGGTACAGGGGGTGGTCGTTGGTAGTCGTTTGTCGGTGTAGGATAGGGGTATTTCGGAGGTTTTGGGGGGAGGGCTGGTGGGGAAGCCGCGGTATCGAAAGCCTGAGGAAGAAGTTCCTTGGGCGGACGTGCAGGGGCTGCACTCGGGTGCTGATGCTGTTGATGTGTATTCGTCCATCGATCCGGACTACCGTGGTGCGGTACCGAAGGGTAATGGTATGACGAGAGACTCTGTGTCGAGTGCGGGCGATCTGAGTAGGACGATGTGTGGTGTCCATTCTGTTGCATACGCGCGACCTCTTGAATCTGTCTTGAAAGATCGCCGTCGACTTCTGCACTCCGATGCCTGAGCTCTTTCTCCCAGTCCCCCCAGACACCAGCAGTTCTCCTTTCCTGCTCCTCTTCCTCTGATACACCTGCCTGCCTCACACCTCGTCTCGCTGCATCTCTTCTCCTTACTTCCCTCTGTGCAAGCTTTGCTGCTAGCGTCTGATTTCCCTCAGCGTCTAACGGTCGCTTCTCATAGCTCCTCCTTGGTATCCCCACCACTCGATCTTTGAATGATAGACTGTCCAGTGAATGGCTCAACTGCTCACTGCGATCCTCCAACGACTCCAGGGCCTTTTTCTGCGATTTCCGTCTCTCCTGATAATCATCATATCTCTTCTTTATGCGCGGTCTTATTTCCTCGAGCCGCTTCAGGTCGGCGCCAACGGCAGTGGTTGCCGCATGGAGCGCTTTGCGGTTCTCGGGCTTGATCTTCTCGGGGTGGTTCTGCAGATGCTGGAGGACGAGGCTTGCATGTCTGTAAAGCAGGAGGTATAGTTGCGAATCGTTTCCTTCATCTGCATACACTTGGGCCTGGGGCGCGTGATTAGTACGCGGCTAGGTAGGAAAGCTGCGGGCCAAAAACCAACCTCTCGCTGCATATTGCTGGCCGTGCGCAGCCAGTTTTTGAGTGGGATGTAGGCATTGTACTCGTATTTCTCCGCCTGATCGGTGAGCTCTTGTACACTCAACGGAGCTCCGTATGCTGCCATGGTCGCGGAGATGGCGGGGGCGTTGCGCGAGCGGAGACGTGGGTGGTGCAGGTGCTATGCATGCAGCAGTGGCAACGGCGGAAGGACTCTCGTGGACAGCGCAGCACGCAGAATGATTTCATTTGGTTGACGCGCAATCCACACCGACGCGGACGATTTGTTTCGAATGTCCGGGGCACTGTGGCTGGCAGGCGCTTTAGCTGCTGCATCATCGCGGGGCGCTCAAAACAGTCGAGCCCGGCCCGACTCTGAATCGTCAGTCAAGCCATCGGGCAGCAACTTTTAGGCGCGCCTGCCTGCGCGCCGGAACGCGTCAACTGCTTGCGCATGACGGATCTTCGTATGGAGCGTCCGACGCTCCGGATGCTGGAATTCAGTATGTACCTGAGGCAGAAGCGCGGTGTCACGTGGAGCAAGATGGTCTGGGTACCAGGCCTGGTCAACATTTGAATTCGGTCCATCCTGAACCTGACCAGCCTTATCATTGCGTCTATGGCGAATATATAACATGCAGATCAAGAAGCAGCCGTCTGTTCCCAAAGGCCTGGCGTGTCCGTACACAGCCCTCACCGGTCGCCAGAGTCTTGGGAGAGCTTCTCCCACTCGCTATCCGTACTCAAGTCGCCCGTCGATTCGCCCAGAGTCCTCCGCTGCTTGACATTGTCTTCGGTAGGTGCAAGCCCTGTACTCGCCGCCCCGGGCACGTTGCGTGGTGGCACCGGCGTACTTCCCCGACCGGCCCTTGCAGGCTCGGTCGGCCTCTCGACGAACACGGTGCTCTGCATTTCAGGGCGGGGTGCCCGCGGTGGATTTGCCCGCAGTTTGGGTTTCTGCCTCTTCCCCACCTCCGTGTCTACCTCGGTATCGTCGCCAGTATCCATGGCCTCCCCGTCGTCGCGCGCACCCGCCTTCTCCTTCTCCTTCTCGCGCCTGGCTTCGCGGATGCGCTTCGCCTCCTCCTCCTTTGCCTGGGCAGCGCGGATCTCGCCTGCGAACCAGTTAATTGCCCACCAAAGTCCTCCACACAGGCCAGACAGGATGACAAAGTGTATGCTGTGCGTTGCTATGAGGAGCACAAAAAAGAGCAGCTGGAGCATGCCAAACGAGGCGTTGGTCGCAACGAGGAGCGTGGGCGTTGGGCCGGGCGTGAAGATGGACTCCCACAAGTTTTCGACAAAGGTAACTACAGAGGCCATGGCGCGGATCGGGACTCTCGGCACGGCTGTATGGGTGTCGATCGAGCTGTGTTATTCTGTGCTGCTGTGCTGCTGTGGTGCTGTGGGCGCGAGGCAAAAGCGGAGAGCTAGGACCTGCGAGCTGCGAGCTTGTTATGGCGGTGACGTCTGAACACTGCCCCGCAGACGGCTAGCAAACAGGACAGCTGGAATGTGCGTGCGAGAAGTTGCTACGTTGCGGGTGGGCGCGTGGTTGCCTGCGATTTGAGGCGTGCGTGTGCAGCTTAGGAGAAAAGCGCGAGTGGAGGCCTATGGTGGAGAAAACGGGGTGGGCGCCAGCCCGACTTGTCTTGACGTGTCTGATGTTTCGTGGGGTTGCGCTGGGCGAGGCTTCGGCAACGCGCGCGGCCAAAGCAAAGCCCGACCACGGAACTATCTTGATTGCTATTGCAGGCCTGCGTACATGACTCTTAGATTAATGCGCCCGCTCGGACGACAGGCATGTGGTTGTATGTAAGTACTGGATTGTCTACTACCTGCATCCTCCAAGAAGGAACCAGCATTCCATCCATCCTGCCATCCTTCCTGCTTCTGCCTCTGCCTCTGCCTGCCACCACCACCACCCACAGACATTTCTTGAACCGGCCCTTAGCCGCTTCTGTCCTTCAATAACACAGGTGACAGTAGCCGCCCTTGCCGCAGGGACCCCTAATATGGCACCCGACTCTTCACATGACAGTGCATCCCTGTCCGTCGCGTGTTGAATTGCGGTATTTATACTTATAGTCGTGAGAATGTCCGCGGCGTCTCCTGCCACCATGTTTATAGCCACCGTTGTGCAAACACCTGCCTGCACCGCCATTCCAATCGTGATAATCATGACGAATTAAGCCCTGGTTGGCGATAGGGCTGCCATACGCCATGACTGGAGCACCGCACATCATGGCAGGATTGCTGTAGGGCCCAGTGAGCCTCATGTCGGCTCCGGTACAATCGTTGAGATGCATTGCACCACCATTCCAAAGATGAGGGATAGGTGAGCCGCCGTTCCACTCCATACCCACCGCATAGTTTCCGCCGAATTGGTTTCGAAGTAACTGGTTGCATCCCCATGGGCCTTGAATCATCTGTAAAGTTTCGCCATCTCCAAATCCACCGTTGCATTGGGGACATGTGAAATGGGGCGCCACAAGATATTGGACTGTCTGTCGAGATGGACAATTGAGTAGATCGCGGTAGGCTCCGCATGGTTGGCTCATCGAGACCCAAGAATGACCGCAAGTGGGAGAGTCGTATTGAGTGCAGAGGCACATGTTGGCTGCAAACCAGGACTTTAGGTTTCCGAAGCTTCGAAATCTGCTGTATCGATTGAAAGGATCAAGGGTTTCTATGAAGGAATAAATACAGGAAACGACAGCTCGTAGGCGTAAAGGTAATTAGATTTGCGGTTCCCCCCTTATATAGCATGACGGGCTGCTCTTTCTGTGAACGCGCACTGCACGCTTCACATACTGAAGATTGGATGTGTCACATCTAAGTGTTGTATACTGGCGAAGGTCATCCAGGACAAACGGATGCTACTGAGTTAAGAAGCCGGCCACGCCTGGGTGCAGACAGAGTCGATACTCGTTTTACTATTCACTTTTCGGAATCAGAATTGAATTCTGGATCAGCTTCTTCTAGCTCTTGCTTTCTGATTGCTTGCATAAGCTCATATAGTTGACCAATTTGTTGGTCTATTCTCGATGTCAGTGGTCATATTATAAAGTATGGAGTAACCTGTAATCAAGACCTACCACTCATCTTGTCAATCTTCGTCTTATCCATTTTCGCATCTTTCCAGCCGTCTCCCTCTAGTGTCTGTGCATATAATTGCCATTCGGTGAGGAATCCAATCTCGACACTGAATCAGCCGAGATCGTAATCAAGGACTCATTGACTTACAATGTGTACAGGATTGTCAACATCCTTGTGGCTCCTGAACTCCGCTTTAACGTACATGTTTCCGAGGAGACGCTGATCGATGGGTAGCTTTCGATGGGCACGTAAAATGCGGCGATATAAAGGAATTGGAGGCAAAAGAGCCATCGGCGCCGGCCGAAAGGGTCTGGACGCACCTGCGTCCATCGCCGTCGCCAAAAGCTTTTGAGTGTTCCTCATCTCGGTGTCAATTAGAAAATTAAAACAATCTATTGATATTGAAAGTTGAAGAGGGATAGAAATCATGATGACCTGCAGCCAGCCCGTGATGAGACAAGTTTAATGACTAAGCAAACTGAAGCTGTCTTATTGGACGATTCAAACAACCGCGCTCAATGCCAAAGTTCTAACAGCATCTCTTTACGCTATGCTCTCGACTCCATCCACCTCTCACGTATGCTTCGATCACGTATATGAGCCTGCGGAAGACTCTTTCCTTCTTCTGGACACCATTTCTTCCGAGTCGGAAGTAACGTTCTTGCAGGAGCGGTTCAACCGAGCATCAACGAACCCGCCACTTGTATTAGAAGTAGGTGTTGGGTCCGGAGTTGTACTGGCTTTCACAGCTGCCAATGCAAGCAACATATTCGGCCGCACCGATGTACTCACCCTCGGGACCGACATAAATAGCTTCG
>Ga0247757_10001243_pt1 | contig 17851 bp, 15 predicted proteins | sample UWRJL126311R4_FD_180929 | JGI IMG/M metagenome (GOLD analysis project Ga0247757, IMG submission 180929) | Plant litter microbial communities from Arlington Agricultural Research Station in Wisconsin, United States - UWRJ-L126-311R-4 | ecosystem: Environmental > Terrestrial > Plant litter >... | reverse complement strand
ATCCAAACCCGAGTCCATGTCGTCGATGAAGGCGAAGCGTGGTCTGGAATTTAGCATGCTGCGGCGCGCCTCGGGGTTGACGTGATTTGCATGTCCACGCACGGGCGCTCGGGGCCTTCTCGGCTATTGGTCGGCTTCGAAGCCGAGGAGGTCGTGCGTCGTGCGCGCCAACCCGTTTGCGCGGTCCAGCACATCCGGCTTGTGGCCGAAGCGGTCGCGGCGCGTGCGTGTGCCGCGCCACGACCGCCCACGCGCCTCACTTGTTCGTGACCGTGATCTTTTTGGGCTGACTCTCGGGCTTCTTCGGGATCGACAGCGTCAGTACTCCTTCCTTCAGCTCGGCTCGGATTTTGTCAGCATCGACGCCCTCCGGGAGCGTGAACGATCGAGTGAAGCTGCCGTAGCTCCGCTCGGTCGTGTAGAACGTGTCGCCTTTTTCCGCCTTTTCGGACTCACGCTTGCCCGAAACGCTGAGACGATTCTGCGTCAATTTCACGTCGAGGTCCGCGTCCTTCACGCCAGGCACGTCAGCGCGAAACATAAATCCTTCTTTCGTCTCCTTGACCTCGAAGGCGGGCGAGAAGACCGAGCTCTCAAGCCCACCAAAGCTAGAAGCTAGGTCCGCGAACGGCTCCCAACGAATCAAGTCCCGCATGGCGCGGAACGGATCCCAATCGCGAGCGGTGTAGCGAGCGGGTGGCAAGGGTTGATTGCCGTTGTCACGTTGAATTGCAATGTTCGACATTCGAATCCTCCTTCTCCCGTCATTGACGAGGAGCACTCATCTCTCAGCAAGCTTCGTTCCAAATGGAGCGCGCGACCATTGCCTGCTCAGTTATTGCCATTGGCGCACGAGCGGTGATCACCTATGACCACTTCGGCGCAACCGTTGCGCGGGATGCGCAGCGACTGCGGACCGCTTGCCGTCGATCTGATTCGACGGCGCGAGACCAACTTCGGTGGCCAACTCGTCGGCGCTACGTGGCATGCGCGATGCATCGCTGAGGCTAAGGAGCGGCGATGAGCATGAATGACATCTATCTGACATTTCCGGGCGGCAAGCGCATCGAGGCAACCGTAGGGAAGCACCATATCGTGACCGATCAGACGTTGGCGCATGGCGGCGACGACAGTGCACCAGAACCATTCGAGCTATTCCTGGCGTCGTTGGCGACGTGTGCCGGCCTGTACGTGGTGGGCTTTTGCCAAACACGCGGGATCCCGACGGACTCGATCGAGCTCGTTCAGCATCACGAGTTGGACCTGAACGGCCAGCTGATCCGCGTCGAGGTAGAGCTGCGTTTGCCGCGGGCCTTCCCGGATAAATACCGAACGGCGGTGGTACGCGCCGCGGAGGGCTGCAAAGTGCGAAAGACCCTAGCTTCGCCGCCTGAAGTCACGGTGAGGGCGGTGGTCGTGCCAGGTCATGACGACTTGGACAAACCGGCCATCGCTTGAAGGTCTCGAGCTCGAGCTCGAGCATGCATGGTGCACGACGAATCTGTGATGCTCGACGGGCGCATTCGTTCATCGTGCGGCATTGGCGCGACGTTCCGAGGGAGTCACACGGGTGTGCGTCGGGTGAGCCCCAGCTGTCCGAGCAGGTCTTCGAGATCGAGCCCAGATGCGGGAAGTGCTGATACGACCTGCCGCGCGTGGTCTGAAAGCCACCCCGGAGCGCGCGCTAGCAATTCGAAGCACGAGTCATTGGTGAGGGTTGCCAGCCAATCTCGGCGCTGAGCCTTGCCCAGCAGTTCGAGTGCATTGAGCTGGAGCTTGCCGGCGCTTACCGCGGCCATTGCCTCCACGAGTTGCCAAGCTTCGAGGAGCCCGCGGTTCATACTGTGCACGCCGAGTGGGCTCGCCGTGTGGGCGGCATCTCCCGCAAGCCAAACACGGTCCTTACCGAATGCCTCGGCGATAGCTGGTTCGAAGTCGACGATGGCACTCCAATAGAGCTCGTGCGGCGCTTCCTGTTGTGGCGCATGCTCACCCAGAAGCGTCGCCAGGAGGGACAGATCGGCGGTCGCTTTGGCCGTGGGATCGAGCTGGAAGCTGTAGCGGGCGCGTCGATCGACCAAGGGGCTCATGAAGTGACTGTGTTTGCCCGAGATGACTAGCGTTGGTGGGGGAGGGTGGTCGCTCGGCACTTCGAACATCGCGTACCGTTCTGCAGGGCTGGAGGCCGCACGGATCCCGAGTGACTGCATGACGTGCGAAGTGCGACCGTCCGCACCGATCACAAACTGTGTGTGAACCAGGGTCGAGTCCGCCAGCTCCCAGCGCTGGTCTCTCAGAGCAGTCGCCTGAACCTGCTCCCTGCGCGCCACTCTGACTTCCACGTGCTGTTCGCGTTGTGCAATAGCAACCACCTCGCTGGGCGCGCGGAGATCGATCTCTTCCTTACGAACCACCTGGAGCAATGCTTCCTCGAACACGGCCTGAGCGATGATGACGGCCGGGAAGGGAAGCCTGAGAGCCAGTGGATGCGAGCCCACGCGCAGCTCGATTTGCTCGATCAGTTGCCCGGAGCGGAGCAGTAGCGGCGCCAGTCCAAGCTCGGCCAGCAGACGCATCGAGCTCGGGTGAAGCAGCGTGGCGTGTCCGCGTGGCGTACCGCGGAAACTGCGCTCAAACACAATTACGTCAAGCCCGCGCCTGGCAGCGCAGACAGCCGCAAGAAGTCCAACTGGGCCCCCCCCTGCGATCAGCACCTGTGTCTGCTCGATCTTCGTCATGCTTTCCTCCTCGAGCACCCGAGAGCAAGGATTGCGCCACGGACGCGGACACGGCCGTTCGTCGCCGCCCTCGAGCGACGCTGACCAACCAGCTGCATCCACGTAGTAATCGCGCCGTGACGGCGTAGCTTGAACCGAACACGGAAGTGCGTTCGACGCACGTTCTGCGCGAAGCTTCGCAACGAGTGCGCGTCTGGCGATGGGGAGGGGCGGCGATCCGAGACGTTATCGCGGACGGCCCGCGCTTTTTCACGAGCGCCGAGTGAAGCACCGCATCGCTGGCAGCACTACTTGGGACCATGGTGCTCGCTTACGCCAACTCCACGCATGGGCCATGTGAGCTCGTGCTCGTCGGCGAATGGGAGGATCGTGACCTTAGGCCGCACTTGTGGGAGCTAGTCGAGCTGCCGGTAAACGAGCCGCGCAGCGCGAAGGCGCCCATTCGATTGCGTTTTAGCCGTCAAGTGCTGCAAGTTGCGTCTTGATCTCATGCTCGGACTGCAGTGACCGATGCGGCGCCATAGCGGGCAAACAGCTGCCCCCATTCGGTGTCTCGCTGCCATGCTTCGAAAACGGCTCGGTCTTTCACGGGCCAGCGGTAGAGATCGTGATAGAGTTCGCTGCCGAGCACGAATAGGCCGACGAGCGGCGTGTGAAAGAGCAGCCTCTGAAGTCTATTGAGCGCCCCGAACCAGAGCAGGTGCCCAGCTCGACTGGCCAGGTTGTCGCCCACGGAAAAATGCCAATTCTCGCGCGAAACGTCATCGCCGACGATCTCTATCTGTGAAGGATCGCCAATGCCGAGGTGGCCCTCGTGTGCGAGTCGGATGTATTCGATACGCATCGGGTCGAAGCCCATCATTTTCGCTGCAACGGCGTCGATGGCAACTTGGTCGGCGCTGGCCAACATGTAGCCCTTGATCACCGGCAACAGCGTGCGCGGGCCCGGGCCGTTTCCAGCCGTCGTTCCGTCCATGATGGCGAACAGCCCAGCGTGAATTTCCTGTTGAATGGCCAACAGGTCGACGAGCGTCTGGTGGATCCAAGTGTGCGTGTAATGGCGTTTGCGGTTGAGGAGCCCGCCGAAGGCGTTCTTCATCGCGCCGGTGGTCGTCGTGTAGACGTGGCACTTCATGGTGGGCAAGTGCACCACGTTCTTGCCGAAGAAATAGTCGGGTAAGCGCAGCCCTTCTGGAAATATTTCGTTTAAGACTCGTAGTCGTGCTTTCGGTCGATACTCGACCCACTTCATGTCGGCATCTCTAAAATTGTACAACACCGGCACGTGCTCTCGTGCGAGCACGGGCAGATAGTGGTTGAGGTCTTGACCCTTGAAAGGGTCGGTCACCACGGTCTCGTTTTGAACACAGGCCAGATTTTCGAAACCCGCGTTCCGGAGCGCGCGCACGGCGCCTTCCAGTTGCCACGGCGTGGTATTGGCCCCGGGAAACGGGTAGTGCCAAGAGATGTTGTCCTTGAGGATGGTCGTCGTGTGCGGAGCGAGCGCCCCACACAGGTTGGCCAGCTCACAAACCCGCTCGATGTCGTTCAGCACCGTGTTGGGGTGAGCTTTGAGCGCTGCAACTTTGGCTTTCTTCATCGTTCTATCCGCGGTTGAGGTGGGAAACGGTTCGCAACGCGGGAGAAGCCGACGAAGTGGCAGCTAGCTCGAGCTAAGGCTCTCTTGATGCGCTGTCCTTGCGCGCGCAAGCGCAAAACTTGCGGGCTGCGATGCGAGCGCGTGTGGATCGCGCGCTCATTGTTCGCAAATGAGGCGCATTCACGAGGTCGACTGATGTTGTCCTCGCTCGAAGCGGGTTGCATGCGCGAAGTCTTCGCAAGCGGCGTGCCTGGCCACGTGGATTGTGGCGCGCACCTCGCTGCTCATTGCTATTTACTTAGGAGCCCATCTTTCTAGGCAATGTCCATCCACGTCGAAGATCTTGGGCACAGGCTTAGCTCCCTTTACGGCGCTGCACGACGCTGCCAAGCGTTGACCGTGTGTGATGACGAGCCCCCTTCGGCGCACCGCTTCCAGATCCAGCTTCAGAGCGGCGAGACCTGGAGCGAGGGACATTCGCCTTACGCACTGCTCCGTGTCGGGCTAGCCACCGAGGTCACGCCTCTGCCGGGCTTTGCTCGCCTCGGAAAGGAGTGGTCGACCTTCGCCGACGGGAACGTGTCTCGTCTTGCCTTCAGCCAGTGCGAGCATTGGCGAGGTCCGTCGGCGTTCTGTGGCTTGGATCTCGTTGGGTGCTCCGCGTCTGGAACGGCTTTTGTTCTCCGTCGGCTGGACCGAACGCGCAAGCTCCCTCGGCGAGCTGAATGCCAAACGGAACGAGCTCTCCGTGAACTTGGGGCTGGAACTCGCGCCCCTGAGTTGCTGGCAAATGCCGATGTCAGCGAGGGGCCGCGGTCGACGAGTCTGCACGGCCGGCACGCTTCACTACGCCGAACCATGCCACGCTCAGTAGCCCCGCACTAAAAGAGAATGTCAGGTCGAGGGGACTTAGTGGCGCGAACCGAAACAGCTGCGCAAGGACGGGCATGTAGATGATTAGCCCCAAAAAGCAGAGGGCTGCGGCCGTCACTGACCACAGTGTCGCATCTTTCAGGGACGCCGAGCGAGCGTCTCGAGACCACGAGCGGTTGTTGAAGATCAATCCGATATTTGCGACGAAGAACGTCGCAAAGGTCACCGCGCGGGTCTGCGCCTCGGGCAGCCCTCGGCGAAGTGCGAGGGCGTCCATCGCAAGCACGACAAAGAGCACTGCGCTGCCCTGAGCGACGCTCCAGGTGATCACCCGCCCGCCGAACATCGGGGTTCGAGGCGATCGGGGTGGCCTTCGCATCACGTCCGCCTCCGCGCGCTGCCCTTCGAACACGACCGAGCACGCCGGGTCGATTACCAAGTGCAAGAACGCCACGTGGATGGGCAGCAGCATCAGCGGCCAGCCCAGAGTGATTGGAACGAGAGTCAGTCCCACGATCGGCAGGTGTACGGCGAGAATGTAGGCGAGAGCCTTCCTGAGATTGTCGTCGATGCGACGGCCGGTTCGAATGCCGTGGACGAGGGCCGAAAATTCGTCATCCAGGAGCACAACGGCGGCAGCCTCTCGCGCGACATCCGTCCCGCGAGCACCCATCGCGACCCCCACGTGGGCGGCCCTCAGGGCCGGGGCATCGTTCACGCCATCGCCTGTCATGCCCACGACCTCGCCGTTGGCCGCGAGCGCGCGAACCAAGGCGAGCTTCTGCTCGGGGAGCACGCGCGCGAAGACGCTCGCATCGGCAACCCGTTTCGAGAGCTGAAGCTCGCTCATCCGCGCGAGCTCGGGACCCGTGATAGTGGCGCTTGCTTCGATTCCTGCTTGGCGAGCGACGGCTCGCGCGGTCGAAGGGTAGTCGCCCGTGATCATCAGTACGCGAATGCCTGCGTTGCGACACTCTTCGACCGCCGCGACGACGCCTGGCCGCAAGGGATCTTCGAGACCCACGAGACCCACGAAGACGAAATGGAAGTCGGTAGGGTCGTCGGAGACACGATCATCTTCGACTTTCGCGCGCGCCACGGCGAGGACGCGCAAACCGTCACGAGCAAGCTCACCGCTCTCTGCGTCCATGGTGATCCGCGCGGTATCCTCCAAGCCACAGAGCGTGGCGATTGCTTCTGGTGCACCCTTTGCCGCCGCTATTAGATCGCCGTTGGCGCCGCGCCAGACTTGAACGACTGCGAGCCGCTGGCGGGTCAGTGGGTACTCGCGCACGAGCTGCCAGTCATCGTGCAGATGCTCCGTTCCGAGCAGCTGGCCCGTGCCGAGTTCCTTGAACGCGCGCTCCATGGGATCAAATGGGTCTCGCCGGCTGGCAAGGATGCTGTACTCGACCGTTTCGTGCATTGACTCTGGGAGCGGTAACGCGCACAGGGTCTTGAGATCGAATCGTTCACCGTTCGCAGCCATGCGCCTGACGGTCATGCAGTTGGTCGTCAGGGTTCCGGTCTTGTCGACACACAACACGGTGATGGCACCAAGAGACTCCACGACCGGTATCCGGCGCACGAGCACCTTGTGTCGAGATAGACGCCAAGCACCGAGCGCCAAGAACATCGCCACGACGACTGGGAACTCGTTCGGAAGGATGGCCATTGCCAACGTCAGCCCAGCCAACAGTCCCCCGAGCGGGTCATGCTCGACCACGCCATAGGCGACCGCGGCGAGCAACGAGAGCGCCGCTCCGACCCACCCAAGCTTGACGACCAGGCGTCGCGCCTCCGCTTGCAGCGGCGTTTCTTGCGCTTTCTCCTGTGTCCGTATGGCAGCGCCAATTCGGCCCACCTCCGTCCGAGTACCCGTCGCGTGAACCCTCGCCAGGCCAGCGCCGCCCGTGACGAGTGTCCCAGCGTAGACGAAGGGTAGATCCTCGCCGCCGGGGCGCGCGAAGCCGATTTCGGCGTTCCAACTGGCCTTCCGAACGGACATCGATTCGCCCGTGACGAGCGACTCGTCCACTGTAAGATGGCTCGCTTGCATGAGTAGAGCGTCGGCAGGGACACGATCGCCCTCGGTAAGCACGATCAGGTCGTCTCGGACTAGCTCTCTTCCGGCCACGCGAACACGCTCACCGTCGCGAATTACGAGCGCGCGCGGGCTAGCCAAATCTCGCAGTGTCTCCAGGGCACGATTGGTCTTCCGCTCCTGAAATAAGGTCAGGGCCATGATGAACACGACGAAGCCCAGGAGCATGAACGCTTCTTGCCGATCGCCGACGATTGCGTAGATGCCACCGCAGAGGAGTAGGAGCAGAGACATCGGCTCTCGGAGCTGATTGAGGACGTCCCTCAGTGCCCCCCTCCTCTCGGATGACGGAAGTTCGTTGAGTCCGTCCTGGGCGCGGCGTTCCACCACGTCGGCCGAACTCAGTCCGTGAAGGACCGGCGCCCTGCTATTGAGTGACGGCGATCCTCCTGGAGGATCGATGACCTCCGGCTCATCAATCATTCAAACTCGTGGCCTCACCGCTAGCACCGAGCACGGCGCGCTCTCGACCATGTGCGTCGCGACTCCACCAAGCAGGATTCGTGCGACGTTGGCTCGCCCGCGTGTTCCGAGGACCAGTAGCTCGGCCGGCAGCGAGTTCACGAGCCGCAGGATCTCCTCCGACGGGTTGCCGCTGACGAGCCGGATTTCGGCTTTGATTTCCATGCGCTTCAGCGAGTCTTCGATGATCTGTCGAACCAAGTTCTCTCGCTCGCGTGTCACCGCCGGCGAATCGACGATTGGGTTTGCGCCTAGCAACGCCATCGCGGGGGCCGCGCGACGCGACAGGCTGTCGCTCACGTGGGTCACCACGAGCGGCCGCTTTCGGCGAATGGCTTCGCGCGCGCCTGCGCTGAGAGCGAGCTCGGCGGGATCGGACAGATCAATCGCAACCAAGACGGCCCCTTCGGGGCTCTTTCGCGCGATGAGTGCTGCACACGGTGCGTAACGTGCGACCTTTGCGGCCACGCTTTCTAGAAAGAGCTGCTTCAGTTCGGCTCGCCCGTGGTTTCCGACTACGATCAAATCCGCTTGCCACTGTTCCGCTCGAGACACGAGCTCGGCGTAGGCTGAACCTTGCTCGACAAACACGTCGAACGGGATGGCTTGGGCCGTTTGAAACTGTTCGAACTGGGTGCGTATCGCAGCCACCGTGCGCGGTTCGATCGCTGCGAGCGCTTCGATATCACGCTCGTGCTCTTCCGGGAACAAGGTATGAGCCTGCGGTTCCGGCAACACGTGGCACACAGCCAGCTCAGCCCGTTCCGCGCGAGCGAGGGTGATTGCCTGACGTACCGCCTCATCCGACGCCGCCCCAAAATCAGATCCGACCAGAATGCGCACAGTAGACCTCCAGCTAGACAGTTGAGCCTGCGAGTTCGGGGCAAGCACGTCCCCTAAGCAAGACCTGGACCGCTTGGCGAAGTCGGCCACCGTGGATACACGGCGACCGTGTACAGCAGGAATCGCATGCCTTCAGAGTGCTTCCTTCCGGGGCCATGCCGTCGTTGGCGCGCTGAGCGCGGAAGACTGCGCTCCGGAGCTCCGTCTCGAGATGCTCTCGCTCGTCGAGGTCCTCTTGGGCCAGCCCGGCGCCGACGGGGTCCCGATTCGCATGCGCTTTCCCCAATCGCGCAATCCGGAGCCGGCGCGCAGGAGCGGGGTCTTTCGTCGTGCGCGTCCGCCGTCGCTTCGGGCGAGTGAGATTTGCGAGCTGCTCACTCGTAGCGCAGAGCGGCCAACGGGTTCATCTTGGCGGCCTTTCGCGCAGGAAAAACGCCGAACGTGACGCCGACCAACACCGAAACACCGAACGCTATCGGCATGGCGATGCCGGGTACGACGAACGGCACGTGGATCGCGCGGGCGGCGCCCATGGCACCGAGCAAACCGAGACCGATGCCGACCATGCCGCCGAGCGCGGAAAGCGCTATCGCCTCCACCAAGAACTGCATCAACACGTCGCTCCCGCGCGCCCCGATCGCCAGCCGCACTCCGATTTCGCGCGTCCGCTCCGTGACGGAGACGAGCATGATGTTCATGATACCGATCCCGCCCACGACCAAGGAAACAGCAGCAACACCGGCCAATAGCGTGGTGAGCATGCCGGTGACGGACTGCAGCAACGACTGCAGTTCGCGCGGATCACGCACCGCGAAGTTGTCTTCTTCTCCCTGAGCAATGTGCCGCCGGCGGTGCAAGATCCGAACGATCTGTGTCTTGGCGTCTTCGATCAGCTCCGGCCCCCTCGCGGAGGCCATGAATACCTGCACTCTGTCACTGCCCATGATTCGACGCGAAAATGTCGAATAGGGCATGAAGATGACGTCATCCTGGTCCATGCCGAACGCCGATGCGCCTTTGGTCTCCATCACGCCCACCACCCGACAGGCGATTTGGTGCACCCGCATCTCGCGGCCCAAGGGGTTCTGGCCGGGGTACAGCGCGTCAGCAACGGTTTGCCCGATCAGGCACACAGTCGACGCTCGGCGTTCGTCGGTTTGATTGAGCAGCCTCCCCGCTGCCACACCCCAGGCCCGAATTTCGAAGTATTCAGGGGTGACTCCGGAGGTAGTCACCGAGCGGTTGTAGGGGCCGACGACGGCCCGCGAGACGCGGGAGCCCGCGGCAGACACCAGCGCGATGTCGTGAGCTTGACGTCGAACGGCATCGAGGTCGGCGGCCGTGAACAGCGGCACGCCGAGCGACGATTGCTGCATTCCTTTTACAGTGCCCGGAATCACGATCAGCATGTTGCTGCCGAGCCCACTGATGGCGTCCCCCACGTACGCAGTCGCCCCGCGCCCCATCGATTGCATCATGACCACTGCGGCCACCCCGATGACGATGCCGAGCATGGTCAACATCGACCGCATCTTGTTGCGAAGCAGCGCAGAGACAGCGAGTGCGAGCGTCGCGGGAAGCATTTTTAGACTACCTTTCGTTCGTCGCCGACGATGCACCCATCCCGGAAGCGCACCTGTCGCGGAGCATACGCCGCGCTGCTTGCGTCGTGGGTAACCATCAGAACCGTGATCCGACGCTCTTGATTCAACTTGGAGATCAGCTGCATGACCTCTCCGCCCATTTTAGAGTCGAGGTTTCCGGTCGGCTCGTCTGCGAGGATGATGCTTGGGTCGCTTACGATCGCGCGTGCGATCGCCACGCGCTGCTGCTGGCCGCCCGAAAGCTGGTTTGAACGCGAGTTTTCACGGCCCGCGAGGCCGACCGCGGCGAGGGCCTCGCGCGCGCGCCGCTGTCGCTCGCGCCCAGGAATTCCCGCGTAGACGAGCGGCATGGCGACGTTCTCCAAAGCCGAAGTGCGCGACAGCAGGTTGAACTGCTGAAATACGAAGCCGAAGCGCGCGTTGCGCAAGGCCGCCAGCACGTCCGGCTCTAGGTCCTGCACCGGGATGCCTTCGATTGCATACGCGCCCTCGGTGGGCAGATCCAAGCAACCGAGAATGCTCATGGCGGTCGACTTGCCGGAGCCAGAAGGCCCGGTGATGGCGACAAATTCGCCCGCGTGAATCTCGAGGTCGACACCGGCGAGCGCCCGCACCTGTGCCTCGCCCTCCCCGTAGACCTTCACCACAGAGCGTAGCGCCAGCATGGGCACGTCAGCGTGCGATGCCATAGGCTTTTCGGCCCTCCGCAGTGAGCTCGTAAACGACTTGTGCCCCTACGGGCACACTGCCCAACGCCACGCCAGTCTGCTCGCCATCGGAGACTCCCGCAGTCACTGGCACGCGCTGCAACAGGCCCCCGGTCAAGATCCAAACCGCAGTAGCATCGCCTGACTTTTCTCCAGGTGGCGTGAACTGAAACGCTGAAGCCGGAAGTCGCAGCACGTTCTTCGCCTGCCCCGTGACGATGTGAACCGAGGCGGTCATGCCCGGTTTGAGCGCGAGATCGCTGTTGTCGACTTCGACCACCGCGCCATAGGTGACGACCTCTTGCACGATTTGTGGGGAGTTGCGCACTTCGGTGACCATTCCCTCGAACGCGCGGTTCGGATAGGCATTGACCGTAAACGTCGCACGCTGACCGACGGCCACTTCACCGGTGTCGGCCTCATCCACTGCCGCAATCACCCGCATCTTGCGCAGGTCGGCCGCCACGGTAAATAGAATGGGGGTCTGAAGCATCGAGGCGACCGTTTGCCCCGGGTCGACGTTGCGAGTGATGATCACGCCATCGATCGGCGCCAAAATCAGGGTGCGACTGAGGTTGGTTTTCGCCAGCGAATAGGCGGCTTCCTGCGCCGCTACCTGAGCCTCGGCCGCCACCACCCGTTGCCTCATGAGCCGTGCGGTTGCAGCTGCAGTGTCGCGCTCGGCCTGGTTCATGACCGTTGCCGCGAATAGCTTGTCAGCGCGTTCGCTGTCGCGCATGGAGCGATCGCGATCGGTCTTGGCTTGCTCGACCGCTGCGCGAGCACCAGCCAAAGTCGCCATAATCTGGGCGCGCGTGGCCTCGAGAGCTGCACGATCGAAGCGGGCCAAAACCTGCCCAGCTTTCACTTGGTCGTTGTAGTCGACTTCCACGCTCGCAATTCTGCCCGAGACTTCGGAGCCAACCTGCACGGTCGTGAGCGCTTCGATGTGCCCAGTGGCGTTCACCTCCCGCACAACGTCGCCTTGCGACACGGACGCGCTACGAAATCGCGCGGCGATTGGCACTGGCTTGGGCCGCGTTGTCAGCCAGGCTGCCGTTGCAGCCGCACAGACCAGTACCGCAATCAGCGCCCTAAGCAGCCGGCGTCGTCGCTTGCTGCGGCTCACCTGGTCGATGATCTGCGCGAGGGGCTGGTGGTTTGGCTGCGCCGGCGCGAGCGGCGGCGTCGCATTCGTGGCCATGACCATGACCGCCTGCTCAGCAAGCAGTGTGCCCGCGAGACTCGCGCGTTTACGGAACCGATCTCGACGCCCGGCTGTGCGGGCCGCGCCAGGAAAGCGTGGTGAATCGACGTCGACTAGCACCTGCGCGTCAACCACCGTCGCCAAACGAGGCGCGGCCATCCGTCGTGTCGATGATTGAGCGCCACGGGTCCCGCGCAACGGTTGCGCGCGGGGGGCCCCGGACGCGCAACCGTTGCACGGCCCCGCTTGCGAACGCTAGCAGAGACCCGGCGACGGTTGGCCTGGAGTTTGCTGGGCGCAAGCCACGATAATGAACTTCAAACGCATTCTGGTTCCGACTGATTTCAGCGAACCGTCCGAGCGTGCGCTCGAAGCTGCGCTCGACCTTGCGGCTCGCTTCGACTCGAAGCTCACGCTCGTGCACATTGGGTCGACGTAAATCGGAAATACGGAAGCGCTGACCAATCCGTTTCGTACGTCCGCCGCACTTGCGCGCCGAGAGGTAGGTATGAGCGAACGACATGTAGTGATCATCGGTGGCGTGCTTGCGGGTCTAGCCACGGGTTGTTACGCACGAGCCAGCGGTTTTCGAACCACGATCATCGAGCACAGTCTAGCGCTCGGTGGCGTGTGCACGGCGTGGAGCCGCGGCCCGTATACGATCGACGGCTGCATTCAGTGGCTCACTGGCGGTCCATTCGACAGAATTTACGAGGAGCTTGGCATTTTGCGGCGTGTGCCGCGCAAGACCATCGAGCGTTTTCTGACCTGTCGCGACGCCCGCGATGGCTGTGAGTTGACGATCTCGCGTGACCTCGAGGCTACCGCTCGCTCATTTCGCGAACTGGCTCCCGAAGATGGCGAGGAAATCGAACGTTTGGTGGCGGGCGCGGAGCGCGTCGGCGGAATGTCGCCGCCGTTCGATCGACCGGTCGAGCTTGCTTCGATCGGAGATCAATTCGCGATGCTGTGGGGCATGCGTCACAATCTCGGCACGGTCACCCATTTTCGCCAGCCGTTGGGGATATGGTCGCGGCGGCACTTGAAGAGTGAACGGCTACGCCGTGTCTTCTCGCGAATGCTGCCCGAGGAGGCGCCAGCACTGCTTCTTTTGATGATTCTCGGCTACCTGAAGCACGGCTACCTGTCGCGCCCACTCGGCGCCACGGCGCGCTTTCGCGATGCGTTGGTCGACCACTATTACCAACTCGGCGGCGAAGCGCAAGTCCACTCCACTGGCGATGAGGTTTTGATTGAAGGAGATCGCGCGTGCGGGGTTCGCCTCGCGGACGGCACGATCATCGAAGCCGACCTGGTCGTCTCTACGGCGAGCGCGCCTGAAACGGCGCTCCGTCTACTCGGCGGACGCTACGGTGCGTCTCAAACGCGTGGGCGCCTCGAGCACTGGAAGACCTTCCAACCGATTGTGCTGGCAAGCTACGGGGTCGCGCTTCCGCTCAGTGACACGCCACCGACGCTGCTCATCGACCACATCGAGCCGTTGCGTGTGGGCGGGGTGAGCAACGAACACCTCGCCGTACGTATCTACAACGACGACGCGAGCTTCGCCCCTCCAGGACACACCGTGGTTCAGACGACGCTCGCCAGCAACTACGAGTATTGGGCCAAGACAGGTTTACATTATCGGGCAGAAAAAGATGCTGTTGGCGCGGCCGCGCTCGAGCGCCTGGATCGGCACTTGCCCGGGATTGGTGCCGCCGCGCGTGTCTCCGACTTAGCGACACCGCTCACGTTTTGGCACACCGCGCGCTCGTGGAAAGGTGCCTACGAAGGTTGGCTGCCGAGCCCCGATTCGATGTTCGCTCACATCAGAAAAACGCTCCCTGGGTTGGCCGGTTTCTACATGGCCGGGCAGTGGGTCGAGCCGGGGGGCGGAGTGCCGATGGCGTTGATGTCGGGCCGCCAGGTGACTCAACTGATCTGCGCGGACGAGCGCCGCCCGTTCCTCGTTCCCGTCGCTGACAGGTCGCCAGACCCGCGGTCGCCTGCGAACGGAGACGCTTGAGCTCTGCGAAAGGCGTGGCTTCGATGGGCGTGTACACCCTGCTGGCGGCGAGCGTTGATTTCGCACACGCGCTCTCGATGTTGCTCTGGGGTCTGGGCCTGCCGCTTTTGGTATGGCACCACTTCCCGCGTCTTAGCCGCGCCTACATGTGGTTTGCGGCGGCCTTCGTGGTCATCTCGCTGGCGTCTCACGGCGCGTGGGGCGAGTGTGTCCTCACTCGGGTTGCGCGGGAACTCTGGCGCCGAGGCGGAGGCTATCGTGATGGAATTCCTTTCGTGGCCCTGCTGGCCAACAGCATCGCCGGACTTCGACCGAGCAATCGGCAGGTCGTGTTGGTCTGGGAGGTCGCGATCTTCCTGACCAGTGTCGGTGGCTTGTGGTGTTGGCGGAGGACCACCCCGGGACGCTATACTATGCGGTCTTGAACATTGCCCCCCTTCCTCCCGAAAGCGTCGCCCCCGTACCCGCATCTGGCCGCGCACGCGGTGTCCGGCGGCTGCTAGCGGTAGTGGGCGCCTTGTCGGCGTTGCTGGTCGTCCTGCATTGGGGAGCGCGCAAGGCAATCACTTCTGCTTTGGCCTATGCACCAAACTCCGAGCGGATCGGTGCACGTCCGGGTTCTCTCCGCTTACCCGCCGAGTTGCGCCAGCGAGGTGCTTTCACGCTCGAGGTTGCGGTCGGCCCGCCGAACGCGACGTTGGAATCGTGGGTGGTCGCGCCCCGCGGAACCCAGTCGAAAGGAACGATTGTGCTCCTACACGGAGTGCGCACCGACAAGCGCTCCTTGATTGGAGTCGGCGAGGCGCTCTCTGACGCTGGCTATCGCGCGGTCTTGGTCGACTTGCGCGGCCATGGTGAGTCATCGGGGCGCTTCCTCACCTACGGCGAGGTCGAGGCGAAGGACGTTTCATCGGTGCTCGACGCGCTCGAGGCGCGCGGCACGCAGCTCGGATGCATCGGTGCGTACGGCTTCTCCTACGGCGGTTCCGTCGCAGTCGAACTCGGGGCACGCGACCGTCGCATCGGCACCGTGGTGGCAGTTGCGCCATTTTCGACGGTGCGCGGCGTCCTCGCGGACTATCGAGACAAATACCTGCCGCCACCGCTGAGCTCGCTTCCGGATGCTTGGTTCCAAGGCGCGATCGACGACGCGGCCGGGTTGGCGGCCTTCGACCCGGATCGCAGTGCCCCGCTGGTGGCGGCTGCGCACTCCAGCGCCAACTTGCTCTTGATCCATGGCACGAACGATACGCAAGTTCCGCCCCGGCACAGCCAAGCGCTCTTCGACGCAGCCCGAGGCAACGCACGCCTGCTGACGCTGCGCGCGGCCGATCACGCGACGATACCATTGGACGCCACTGGCGTCGTGCGACAGGCAACGGTTGCGTGGTTCGACCGCTGGTTCGAGCGTTCGCCCGCTTGCACGGTGCGCACGCCGGAAGGCCTGTTCGCCCGATGAGCCAATCGCGCGAATGCTCGAGGTCCTGGCAGGAGCACAAGTCTGTCGCGTGCCCGTAATTGGCGCCCGGAAGGGGGTGGGCTTGGTTGCCCTGGTCGACATCGCTCGGGTAGTCGAGGGCACGCGTATCGGACGAGCCGCGGCCTGCGACGCGCTCGCAAGGGCGCTAGCAGCGATCTCCCAAGCTCCGCCACGTCAAGTCTTGAACCCGGCGCAAACCTGCCGAATACCAGCCATACCAAGGCACTGGCGCAAACGTTGCGCGGGCATCGACGCCCTCGCGCAATGATTGCGCCGCGGGGCCCACCCCTGCAATGGCGCCAAGGTTATACAATGGCACACATTTCGCTCTGGATGGCCGAATGGCGTCTGCAACGATTCTCGTGGTTGACGATGAACCGTCCGCCTGTTCGGCCCTGGCAACCGTTTTGAAAGGGGCAGGTCACCACGTGCTCGTTGCCGGCGATGGTCAACAGGCGCTGGATCAAGTCGACCTCCGCACTCCCGACTTGATCTTGAGTGACTTGTGCATGCCGAACATGGGGGGATTGGAGCTCTTGCGGCAACTCAAACGTCGAGCAATCGGAGTGCCAGTGCTCTTGATGACCGCTTCGAGCGCCGTTGACAGCGCAGTCGGCGCGATGAAGGAGGGCGCGGCGGACTACTTGACCAAGCCGCTCAATATCGACGAACTCTTGATTGTCATAGAGCGCACCCTCGATGCGCTCCGATTGAAGCAAGAGGCCGCAGCGCTGAAGAGCCAGATCGAAGACTTGGCTCGTTTCGACAATATCATTGGTCACTCTCCAGAGATTAGAGATGTGTTTCGCAAGGTCACGCAGATCGCGCCCAGCCGGGCTACGGTCTTGTTGACCGGAGAAACCGGTACGGGAAAGGAGTTGGTGGCTGCCGCCATCCACCACCGCTCACCGCGCGCGGCCCGCCCATTCGTTCGAGTGCACTGCGGGGCGTTAGCGGACAGCCTGCTCGAGAGTGAACTATTCGGCCACGAGCGCGGGTCCTTCACCGGCGCAGCAAAACAGCGTCAAGGTCGCTTCGAACAGGCCGATGGCGGAACCATCCTGTTGGACGAAATTGGCGAAATCTCTTTGCCAACCCAGATCAAACTGCTGCGCGTGCTGCAGGAGCGCGAGTTCGAGCGGGTGGGTGGCAATGAGACGATTCATGTCGACGTTCGGATCATTGCCGCCACCAATCGCGACCTCAAGCAGATGGTGGCCGATGGCTCGTTCCGAGAAGATTTGTTTTATCGCTTGAACGTCATCAACTTGCGACTCCCTCCGTTGCGCGAGCGCGTATCGGACGTTCCGTTGCTAGTCGCTCATTTCCTGCGACACTTCGAATCCGACGACGGCAAGACGCTGTCCATGAGCCCTGCGGCGATGGCCCTTCTGGTTCGCTATTCTTGGCCTGGCAATGTGCGTGAAATTGAAAACGTGCTGCAGGGCGCCGTAGTATTGGCGGAAGGCGAAACGGTCGAACCACGTCACTTGCCGCGCGAGCTCGCGGCTCCTTCCACGGCGCAGGGCGGCCTCCCGTCCGTCCCCGGGGCATCGATTTTGGATTTCGAGCGCTACGCGATCATGAAGACGTTCGAAGCGACCGGTTCCACTGCTAAGACCGCCTCGCTCTTGGGGATTAGCGTGCGCAAAATACAATATCGGTTGCAAGAGTATCGCGAGGAAAGCTCCGGCCAGCGCGAGTCCGCTAAATCTGGACTGCGCCGAGCGGCGTTTCGCGGTGCTCCGAAGGCATGAACGGCAAACCCGAGCTAGGATGACGAGACAGACGGACGCCGAAAGTCGAAACGCAGTCTTGCGGGACCCGATGCAGAGATCCGTTCCACGGTTTCGAATGGCGATCTCACCTTGTATGGGGACGTCGACTTCTGGGCGCAGCGCGAGCACGCCGAAAAGGCCATTCGCAACATCCAAGGCGAAGACGGTCGAGTAGTCCTGTCCGGAGCTGTCCATTCATAGAGCGAAAGTCGGCGGTTCGGGCTGCGCGTTCGACGCCTGGCGTCAAGGCCGTCGTCGATCGCCTCACCGTCGAACCGTACGTGAGTCGGGCAATGCGCGCCTAGCATCGATACGTCAGCCCACATAGGAGCGGTTGATTGCGGATGAGTCGAATCGGGCGCCGTGCCCTCGTAACGGGCTCTTGCGGTCGAAGACCGAGTCGTCGCCCGACTTCTCGATGCCGCAGTT
>Ga0247757_10001242_pt1 | contig 17875 bp, 23 predicted proteins | sample UWRJL126311R4_FD_180929 | JGI IMG/M metagenome (GOLD analysis project Ga0247757, IMG submission 180929) | Plant litter microbial communities from Arlington Agricultural Research Station in Wisconsin, United States - UWRJ-L126-311R-4 | ecosystem: Environmental > Terrestrial > Plant litter >... | reverse complement strand
AAAAAAAAAAGAAATAAAGGAAATAGAGAGCTCGCAGATCGGGATTTCTGACTATACGCTTGTAATCCGACCTGCTTTGGGGTCTTCTGTCTGCAGGCTTCTGCTCAGGAATAGTCACGCGACCGACGAGGTCGCTAGTGAACAGCTGCAAGCGCGGCTATGCTCAAGCATTGTCTCTCGTGGAAGCGAAAATGTTGGACACAGCAAAGATTCCACAGGGAATCCTATAAGAGGGTTAAAAGTAAGTAATAGAGAAACAAAAAAGGCTGTAAAGACCCTTGTAAAACAGCTTAAAAGATTAGAGAGAAAAATAAAGAGCAATAACGGCACTTGAAAAGAAGTGCAATAGGTAATGATAAATAAAAGCAAAGGGTGGAGAGGGCCCTCTGACAATTGTATCTAACATCTTGTTCCGACTTCCGGCCTCAGGGAGGGCACCGTCCCAAGTTGTGCTTCGTAGTTAAGTCGAATCGAATCTATAATGTATTGATAGTAGGCTACTATGTATATCCCATGATATTGAATTACATGCTCTTCGGGTTTATCCATACCAATATTTCTCTGACACCATTCGCGAGACTATGTCCCATAGCAACCATTATCTCCCAAACTGCCCAAGGTAGAAAGATGATGCCCGTCCAAAGCAGATAGGCTAGGACCACCACTAGCTTTCCTATAATGCCTGCCAAAGCCCCCGCTGCGTCCCACATTGTATCCCAGAAGTTTGAGAGCCATTTCCATATGGTCCTGGGGCCATCAACGAATACGGCCTGTATTACTGCATTGAAGCCTGCTCGGATGTTCTCAAATTTGATGTTAGAAAAGAATGTTACTATTGCAGCGAAGCAAGTATGAAGAAATGAGAAAAGGCGCGAGAGGACATTCCCTATCGCTTTTCCGGTTGCTTTGACGCCGCTCCAAAGCCAAAGTAAGACTATCTTTACAGCCTTCGGGGTATTCTTAATCACATGCCATGTGCCTTTCAATAGCCCCTTGACGATATCGGGGATCTCTTTGACAACATCCCACAGAGCCTTGGGAGTTTTTCGAATGACCTTTGCCGTCTTCTTTCCTGCTCTCTTCATCTTATCTGAAATGATAGCCGGAAGCTCTCTTTTGTGTTCTACTAGCCAACGTAACCCTCTACCGGCTGGTTTGATGATGCAGTGCTTGGGCATATCCCACAGAAAGAATTTAGGAATCGCGTAGATGAAAAATTTGAAGACCTTGACGATGGCTATTCCAGCATGTTTGGCGCGCGAAAGGGACTTGTGGTGTTTTATCTTCCACCTACGCCATCCGCCACCGCGCCTGCTTGGTAAATATTTGACTATCTCGCGATGGCCGTTCATGGCCGCCAGCCTCAATGCGTGTTGACCGTCCGGCGCGATCAGAGAGTCATCAGCATGGTACGCTTCTTTAAGCATCTTGACAATTTTCAAGTTGCCTTTCTCCGCTGCGAACTGCAGAGGTGTACGATGGATCTCTGTCCGATAAGAACTGGATTTATACCTTCGCTTTGGCCGGCCAGCCGTAATCCCGTAAGCATTTACGTCGGCTCCGAGGATTACGAGTTTCTCCACCGTGTGCAACTTGTCAGCTTCAATCGCGGCCAGAAGAGGTGTGCATCCATTTTGATTCTTAGTTTCGGTTGTGACCAAGCCACCTTCGATCCATAGCGAGAATACGTCATCATTTCCGGACTTGATTGCTTCAAAAAAGGTGTCGATTATTTGCTCGTATCGACGGACGTAGTTTGCATCGTAATCATTTCGAATGTCGTCTGATAATTCGGGATGGTGCAGGACAGGCAAATGAAAGGAATTGTCGCGTGCATCTGCCTTGATCTTCTCAACCTGTTCAGCTGGGCCGATCCCGTCCAGGGTATAGAGTGGTAAGTCGGTCTCGTCAGCCATTATACCGGAACTGGAGGAGACAGACCTTAGGCAGATGGCTTTGAAAATATCTTTGAGGAGATTAAATATTGGGATATTATCTGGGAGCCTGATAATGGTAGGGGAGCCTGCACGGTGCGAATGACCCAAATTGGAGTCGCACAGCCGCGCACAGCCACGACTTCTATCTCAACCTTGGCTTGTGGACACGAGCAATGGATGCCAGCCGCAGGCAATAAACTTCGTTTCAAGGCCGTAGAATTGAAAGATGCGGCTTAATTGCAAATGCTGCCGGATTTCGCCTGCTGGGCGCGGGACAGCGAAGCCTTGTATCAGCCTTAGCTGTGGTTGTCGTAGAAATGAGGTCGTACTGTAACTGGAGTGAAGATAAGGCCCTTGCAACTTGTCGGCTGATTTGAGGCTATTGCGATTCAGACGTTTTTTTCTTTGGCTGCTCAGCTCTGTCTACTGTGCGCGATGCTTGCGATTCGACGTTTTTAGAATAATGTTTCAAGCAACTCTTTAAACTATTAAGGGAGCGCATTGATTACCCTTAAGCAGAATAGAGACCTCTTATAAATTACTAATGCGTAAATTAGCTATGTCCACCGAACTTCCGATGCGTAAAAAGAAAAGATGACGTCGCTAGGGAATAGAGCTACCTCAGTTTCATTGGAGGTCAAAGAGTTGAAGATAAACATGATGTCATAGCGGAAACGGAAAACCTGGGACGGTATAACTTACCAGGAAAACCGAATTCAACGGTGTAGCTTGCAGGATGGCTGCATGTTGCAACATGAGACGTGGGCATGATCATCGCGGCTCCTGCGTGTGATGTCATTTCGATTGGTTGCCTCGTTTGCCATGATGCGAACATGAGGTCAAAATGCCAACTATAAAACTAATAACTATAAACAGCAACGAATAATAGATAAGTATATAACAGATAGAATAGATAATCTAGGGACAATGCTCCGATCTTTAGTCGGAGCCTGAAGATATACCCTTTATCGGAGAATCCTTTGGTCCGATTATCTGCCGGGTGGACAGTCTACTACACAACAATACTATTCAAAGCGGTTATTTCTCCCTTCTATGAGGTACCGATCTCATTAAATGGCCAGAGATGTATACGCCAATATTCACTACCCCGAGTCTCTTTGATATTTTCCACCCATTGGCTAAATAATCTTGCGTTCTCCTCTTTTGCTGCATCCCACTTGTCGACGGGGACCCATCCATCCGAATCTGCATCTAGCGCGCGCTTAAGGAACAACTTCAGCTGCTGTACAGTTTCGAAGTCTTCATACTGCTTTGCGTGCTCGGCGAGTTCTTCTGATGTTGGTTGATACGGACAACGGCCAGAAAGGCCGAGTTCAGTCCAGCGCTGTGAAAGATCAATTAGCTCCTGCCGCAGAGCTGCCGCACTATCTCTCCAGGACGTATCGCAGTAACGGATGGGCCTAAGCAGCGTTTGATCCATGGCCCGTGCATCGTGGAGTTTTCGCATGTAACCAACAAGCACAACCTCAAAGGTTTTCATGCACGTTAATACATCCTTCTCGTGTTTTATCCTTGCTGCTTTTTTCTCTGGGTTCTCCGCCGGTATTTCCTCAGAAGCTGCGGGTGTCCTCTCGGAAGGCTTCGCATCTGACGTTTCAGCCTCCGACATTAACTTTTCCAGGATTGGGAGGTCGTCAGCAGGATCCTCAACTAGATCGGGCGTGTGATTCGCGTAGACAAATGCTGGCTCGATACAAGTAGATTGCCAATCAATCATTGCAGTAACACGGGAAGGTTCTTCCTCCGAGACATAGATGTTTCTTTTGTGAATGTCAGGGTGAAGCAATGTTGGACTGGCCACGTTCTGCATGATTGAACTCTTGATCAATTCCTCAGTTACTCCTTTGCTGATATCTAGCAGACGGAGGTGCTCCTGTACAGATCCGTGATATGGCGGTTCTTCGTTTGCAGTATGTCCCCTCGGAATTCGCGAGAAGCCGGCATCAATCAAACCATTGCAGTACGACTGTAAGTCAGTCCCTAATTAGAAATGGTAAATACTGTTCCTGGTATAATCTTACACAGGTAGGCAGAGGTGGGTTAACTTACAGGGTCCTCTATTAGGAGGCCTGTCTTCGTAGTACCGAGCCTCTTCCGCGTTACAGTCCCAGTATTGCGTACCGCAGTGAGGCCCGATGCAGAAACCTTTAATAAACTCAATTTTTAAATTCGGATCGATCGGCGCGTCGGCAAAGTATAGGCTTCCGTACGCCGGGAAGGGAAGCCGTGCCATCTCAGTCATCATTAGGGCCACATTTTTTACGCATAACATATGTTGATGAGGAGACATAAAGGGCCATTTCGCATGTAGTTGAACTCCAGGAGCATGTTCCATTATTATATATTCAGTGCCGATAGAAGTTGCATCGTCACTCCAGTCAAGAACTTTTGGGACGGGTATCTTTGTGAATGAACCTACTAGAGAATATGTAAGTCAATGATTCAGCGTTTGCGTAACATTTTCACCATACCATAAGCCATCGTTGCCACTTCGGAGTTCGTGGTCAATCTTGGTGGACCAGCAATACGATATGGCACTCTAGCGATAACGCGAGCTCCATTGTCCAGACACAGAACGAAGACTCTGTTAAAGCCGCCCTCTTTCTTTTCGTACCGTACCACTTTTGTCGCCCCTGCGCACGCGTTCACAGCCTTTGCGCATAGGGCGGCAAAATCGAATTTGACGTAACGCGCTTCGCATTGCAGCTGGTCGTTATTTAGCCAGCGCCCAGTGGTGTAGAAATATGGATCTGTCGCTGTGATTGTGGAAATTAGCTCGTTCTCTCGTAGCGCAGAGTCTATACTCACAATGTTGGACTTGTTCCTTCGTTTCAGTTGAGACAGCTATATGAAAGACTCTGCTAGCGGCTGCTGCAAGCTCTGGTCGCGTGATTGTGCTTACGCGTGTGGATTGGAACAGGCGTCGGAACTTTCCTAGCATATTGAGGGTGGATGTGGGCATGGGGAAGTACTGCTGCTGCAGAGGCCACAAACGGGGCTAAGCCTACTAGAGCCGTTTTGGCTAGGCTATCCGACTGGCATGAACGCGTTGCCCCCTGTCGGCAATACCAACCTTGGCAAAAATGCTCTATGGGGTGTTCTATGTGGTGTTTGAGGCTTCTCAATAATATGGTGAACTGTAGAGCGAGGGGCAGCCCGTTCGTGAATACCCCTTGTGCAGTAATCCCTACACTTATGAGAGTGGCACAGTTGCTCGGCAGACTCCTGAGTAATTACAAGGCGCCCGCGACTGTGTTTCTGACTAGCTGCGGCGGCAGTATCTACGTTATGATTGGGAGGCTAGGCTTGTTAATTAACTCTGGGAATAGAAGATTAACGTAGACATCACTCTAGATACCCTGCAGCAATGTCCAAAGATATCCGAGGGTTTTTTTCCAAAATCAAGAGCAACTTTAGCATGCCCACCAAGCTGACGGCTGCCTGGAACGCGGGTAGTCGCATCGTCCTATCGAAAAATTCGAAAAATGACGCGAAATACCAACTAAGGATCGACGCGGGGGAACTTGTGCAAAACCGATACCGCATGCTATATCTTCAAGTCAACAGCCAAGCCAAGGGCATCAAGTTAAAGGAATGGGTGAGGAAGCATGGTACTCATGCTAATTTGGCTACTGCTCAATTCGACACTTTGGCCGGGAACCCTGAAGAAGAGGCAGAGAAAGCCCTCGCTGAATTAGAATCCGGCGCAAGGGACAATATCTAGCCACTAAGGTGCTCGAATATCAGGTGGGGATAGTACTCTCTAGATGTGCCTTTCCTACTAGTTAAGGCACTATAGTTCTCGAAACCTATTTCCAGCTTCGACATAGCCATCGTGCAGCTTCGAGATACAGCCTGACCCACGACGGCCTCAATAATCTCAAAATTCTTTGCGGAAATGCGTCCTCTGAAGCTCAACGATGGTGAGCTAAGCCTAGTTGAACGAAGCGGGAAGAATATTCCTGAATATGCTATCCTTTGCATACATGGGGATAAACGAGGCACGATTTGCAATCTCGATCAGAAATCTGTGTGGGCTTTTGGTGAAAAATTATCAATGAAAAAGTCTATTTGCTCCATCAGACCGCGAAAGATATTCTCGTGGCTAAAAGTCAAGCATTTATCGGTGGAAACATTCTCTTGGCCTAGTGGAGTCCGAGCTACTCACGGCCTGAATCTGCATCAGACATCTTATGTTTAGAACCTTCGAAGGCGGCCTTACGTGCGACACGGCGTGCCACAGTGCTGGTTTCATACAGTGAACCAAGAACCATGACTATCCCGAGTGTGCTGCTAAATTCTGGAATACCCATTACAAAAAAGCATAGAGTAGAACATCCGACTCAATATTCAGGTCGGCACTCATACTCTGCAGCACTTAATGTCAGTGTTTTAAAATTTGGTTTAATATATACTAGGATACGTATAAGGCTGCTAGGACATCGAGTCCACCGACAAGTAGTACAGTATTATATCGGCGTCTCACTTCGGCCACGAGGCCGTTATCAAGCTACTCAAAGATAAGGCTAACGTCAAATTGAAAGATTTGGTGTAAGATCGAACGCTGCTGTCGATTGCTGCCGCGAAAGGACATGAGGAAGGCCAGACGCCGTTGTTGCACGCCGCCGGGAGCAGGCACAAATGTGTGATCAAGCTGCTTAAATCTGCAGGCGCTTTATAGTTGCATGAGTGTACCTTTAGTATCCTGAATTATCTCAATCACTTTCCTATAATTTATATTACCAGCTAGGCTTACGCCCACTATTTAAACGGCTCTTACAGTGGCGTATTATATTTTGCTTTTTATAAACCCTTGTATGAGGGTCCTCGAAGCTACTAGCTATTTGTTTCTATAAAGACTATATCCAAGTGACCGTAAGACAAACAGACTAGCTTATTCGGGTGGAGCGCCGTACGACCGCACATTTCATCTCACTTGTCAAACACCTCCAGTCTACCACTATTGCATCGAGAACCACTGTTGTGTAGTGCCCCATCTTAGTAGGATAGTTCTTAAAGTCCTGGGTAGAGTACTGGCTGTCGTTTGATCTGGCACAATGATTAAATACCACACCAGCCATCTTCACACCAATACCGTTCTCTTTGCCTTCGAAGTAGGTCATGGTAGCTGCGGACACGATATCAGCCTCCTCTCACTTCTTAAAAAGCAAGACCCCAACCACAATCTTTCCATCTTCACTCGTCAGATATCCCCTCTCCTCCCGTGCTAATCCACGCTGCTCTGCTAGATACTCCACGAGCTCCTCCTTTTTTCCTGGGCAGAGTTTGACCTCTGCGATACTTTTGCCTTCGCTATGCTTCTTTACTACAATCTTGACATCGATCCGCTTCTCAGAGGAGCTGTTCCTTGGCAAGATGATGAACTTGTCAGTGTATGGCAAGTCCGCCGACTTGGCCCGCAGGTACCGAATGAGACGCGCTTGATCCTGTGGCTCAACCTTCACAAGTACCTGCTGCTGTTTATCTACATCTTCGCCGACGATATGAACAGCGCGGCGGCACCTCCAAGTCTGATTATCGCATGACGAGCAAACGCGTTGTTGACGCAAAAGGCGGGAGGTACCTCGCGGGAGAGGTACGCGATGTGGCGGCGGCGCGTACAATGGTTTCGCTCGCGGTGGCGGCTTGCTGGGAGACGAAGCGGACGCGGGACGCTGGAGAGAGGTATTGGACATGCAGCCAATATCACTTTTGCCATCGTCCGAGCTCCTGTGAGAAAGTGTTAAAGGCCCTTCCGACAAGCGAGGAACGAACTTTAGAGGCGGCGTTACTAACAGTCGCTGTGTAGAAGTCTTCTTGAAGGACAATGGCAAGCCGTCGACGATGCGGCTGACAAGTTTCTTTATGACCCCCATGCTTTTATATCTATACGGTTTGGCTCGTTTATCTGGCATGTTGGGGTTGGGCGTGCTACCTCGCAGTTTGAAGTGATATGTGTGTGGAGTCGAACGGATAGTCATTGGAAAGAAACACAAGAGGCCATCGAGGTAAGCGTGGGAGAAATGGGGTTGGCGCGGAAATCGTTGCACTCGAGGTGAATCAAGTTCGCAGGCAGCGATTAAGGTGAGAACAGAGCCCCCGGCATTAACTTCGAGGCTTGCCAACTTGTTGAGCTACCCAGCGGAGTCGACGTGTAACTAGATCTTCCTTAATGGCTACCATTTCTATGGATAATCTTTCGTTTGGGAATGGATCTAAAAATGAAATTTATCTTCCTCAGATCCTTTTCAAAATGCATACGCATAGGTTAGTTTCTTCTAATTTCCGTCCTTTGTTGAGGGTGCAGGCTAAACTCAACAGTGATACGTTGCACTCAGCGACCGTCCTACCTGTATGTCAGGCTCTGCTCCTCAGAATCTAGACATTTCTAGTTCCGGTATCTTGGATCGTGCTCATCACAGCTCTCCGTGGTATGAATGCTATGCGTGCATTTTAAGTGTGCACAAACGACTTGAAAGTCATCTTTGCAACATTTCATGTGTTTATATCCCTGCTAAAATCATATTATACATCCCTCAGCTTCCTTGCTACTATCAAATCAACCGCTAAATTCTATTTTTGCCAGCTAGAGTGTATGGTGTGAATATAACATCACGTGATCCATTCGCATGAATCCTGATCCCTGCGTCGATCCTTCACCGCTTGTTGCAAACGTAAACAGAGCAGAAGGCTTCCGCGAAGAGTAAAATATTCATCCGCAATCCTCATTTTGCTCCCAGCCATCCCGCTATACAGATCATGTGCAAGCACATTCATGCGCCATGACTCGTTCCCTGCATACTTGACTCAGAGCACCACTCAGCGCAGATTCAGACCCTGCATACATCACGCTGCATGTTACCACTCCGCGCGTTCTTCTCCGCACCACCAAAGCTTATCATTTAAATCCCCAAACAATTCTAAATATCTACGTCACTTATTGTAAGAATGTGCTACCACAATTATACCCAATACTCCGGCTGCAACCACTACGGCGAAGTCCTCCCCGACCGCTACACCCCTTGTGACCACGCCTATAAAACCATCCTCACCAACCGCGGTCCCTCATCTCCGCCCATAGCCCCACCCACCGACTTCAACTTGTCTGGCAAGACTCCCAAGCGATCAGACACTCTCTTCGCCCGGAAAAACGGCGCTCGCCGCTTCTTCAGCGGTACTGTGCTGCGTCGTGCTAACACCACTGACGGGCGGCGTACTGTCTCTAGCCCGGAATCTAGGGGGCGATCCTCAACGTCGAGCTTCGCAGGCGAGGCCGCGGCGACGGGGAATCGCATTCCAGACCATGAGTTGCTGCCTATTGTGCAGAAATGTCCGAATTTAAAGCTACAGACGGTAGTGGGGAATGGAGATGGGAATAGGGTGTGCAAAGAGTGTAAGAGGTGGATTGAGAATATGCGGAATATGATTATTGGATATGATAAGGGGCGGGGTGTGCGCGGTAACATTGCGTTCCAGGAGTTTTTGGAGATGAGACAGGAGTGCAGAGAGGTGGCGGAAATGCTGGGGTTTGGGTCTTCGAGGGATCCGGTGAGTAGCAGAGGAATAACAAGATGGGATAGTGATGAGTTGTATAGAATGCCATGAATAGGATTGCATGGAGGGATGGTGTTGCGATCAGTTCGGTGCTAGTCACTAAAAAAGTTGTGGGAGCATGCAGCACCACTATTAGAGGGTTCTCAGAGGCTTTGAATTTCCACTTTATATTCTCTTTATAACACTGTTACAGCAGACCGCTTTAGTCCCTCATGGACGCACGTAAAAAAGAAAGAAAGAAATGATACGCTAGTAATTAAGTAAGGGGGTCTTAAAATACTATATTTTACCATTACATCCTACTAATATTTAAACGGCGGAGTCGTTAGCTGGGGTCATCTCGAGTTCAAACTAGTAGACTAACTGTTAGCCGATTCCAGTAAGCCAGAACCATCTTATAGATTTCAGTAGGAAATCGGATAGAACCAAGAGGTCTTGATTCATAGCTTCAGATATAGTATTATTCATTTAGTCTTTCAAATATGTTCTACTCTTCCCTCCTGCTGAAAACCCTTCTTAGAACGACTTTACTTAAGGATATTATGTCACACTTTTTTATTTCTGCGAGAGCTCGGAAAATCGTGAAAGATGGATACTGAATAGCCCTCGCGAAAACAAGAACTTAGGAGTAGTATATTAGAAATATCCATGAGGACTCGCACAGGCCTTTAGTTTCCTCCACGGCTCTTTTCAAAACACCCTTTTGAGGGTATAAAAGGGGGGGGGAGCCTGTGAATCCAACCTTTTGTTTCTACAAGGAATTACAGTATTCCAAGAATATAGAGTTGAAGCCAGTAAGGAGACTTTATTACTTGTATTTCTTCAACATGGCAGTCGCGTGCGCCTTTAGATTCGAAGCTGTAAGAACCTCCCAGTTGTCCTCACCTCCTCTCCCATCCACCAATTATTCAGTTACACAAAATCACAATCATACGTACCAACCCTCCCGCAAAGAACAAGCTATCGGGAACAATGTACATAGAGTGGCATCTGAGATCCAAAGACTGCAGACATGAAATTTCACAGCTGGCAATTCTGCAGTTTCCGGCTTGGATCGGATCTCGAGATTCTGACTAGTTGACTGTAAATTGTATTATATCAGACACAAAGATATGGGTGAATCGCATGACTGCTCCTCCAAGCCACTAAGACACACTCCGAGAGCGAAGTACCCCAGCTACAACAAGACCCCCTCGATGAAGAGATCAGGCCGCAACATGCCCCACCAAGCGCCGCCGAATCATAGAATCATTTGAGACTCCCGAAACGGGTCCTACCTAAATGCCCGATTTGTCACGAGGATAATATAGTGCGATAGAGGACGCCCGTACGCTACCAGTACACCAGAAGATCGCTCGACTGTCGATATGATTAAGGTCATCTTACCACAACTTCGTCTCGAAGCGCTCACGAAGCTGCTCGTACCTCTCGAGGCTGCCCACGCTGGGTTTGATGTTCCTCGCAGCCGTCAAGATGTCCGCTTCCCCCACAGCGCTAGCCTGCCTCTTCAAAGTAATCTGGCCAGCTTTCCTCAGCACACTCTCCAAATCAGCACCACTAAAATTCTGAAACTCGTCTCGCATAGCAAGCTCGGCAAGTCCCACATTGATGACACCTTTTCGTTGGCTGATCAGTGCCTTCAGGATGTCCACACGTTCCTCCGGTCGCGGCAGTTCAACATACAAGAGGGTTTCGAGACGGCCAGGACGTAGCATCGCTTCATCAATCATTTCAGGGCGGTTTGTTGCGGCTATGAGGTAGATGCCTGCACGTGTACTCAGGCCGTCAAGCTCAGTGAGAAGAGTGTTGACAACGCGAGCGGAGGCTTCATGCATTTCGGTAGAGCGTTTTGGAACAAGGGCATCGAGTTCATCGAAGAAGATCACGCAGGGTATGGATGATCGAGCACGCATGAATACTTGGCGAAGAGCACGTTCTGACTCACCCACATACTATAACAATGTTAGCTTTGCCGAAAATCCGTAGATAGTTGGCCAGAATCCATCATTACAAAAGAAACACCCATAACGAGCCAAGAACACATAAGGAGCATACCTTGTTGAGCAATTCAGGGCCCTTCACGCTAATGAAGTTCGCTTTGGATTCTGCTGCCACCGCCTTAGCGAGTAGGGTTTTACCGCAGCCCGGAGGTCCCCATAGCAGCACGCCAGTTGGTGCTGAGATACCGACAGCTTCATATCGTTGAGGATTCTTAATTGGCTCCACAATAGCCATCTCAAGCTCATCCCGAACTCCGGCAAGAGCACCCACGTCTCGCCACGTAGTGTCTGGTATTGTCGCAAAACCTTCACGTTTGGAAGAGGGCACAATGGAAGGCAGAACTGCTTCAAATGCCTGCATGGAGAGCGAGGTATCTTCAAAACCCGGAGGACGGGCTCTGCTTTTGTCCTGTACGCGTTTGATAAGACGGTAAGCAGCTTGGATCGATTTGGACCTTGGTGTTTTCATAATTTCCCCGTCGATGTCCATCTCCGTTTCTAAGTCTGCCGCTTGCTTTTGGAGGGCTTTGCGATATTGTTCCATGGACCAGGTCCCCGCTTTGCTAACCAAATCTTTGAGATCTGCGCCAACAAAGCCTGCCGTCTTTTTTGCAAGGACTCCGAAATCGATATTGTCAGCCAGTGTGAGTTTACGAGTCAAGGCTTCCAGAATGAGCTGTCTCATTGTTTCGTTTGGTACGCTCATATTGATTTCCGAATCAAAGCGTCCGCCTCTTCGTAGGGCCGGATCAAGGCTGTCTGGACGGTTTGTCGCAGCGAGAACAATAACAGGTTTCCCATCGTTGTCTTCCATAGCTAGTCCGTCCATAGAAATCAAAAGCTGAGCCACAATACGCTTCTCCATCTGGCTGTTTGCATTATCTCGCTTTGGTGCAATGACGTCTATTTCGTCAATAAAGATCAAGCAGGGAGCCACCTCTTTTGCACGTTCAAAATGCTCACGAATCTGCTTCTCAGACTCTCCTGACATGCCGGAGACGATGGATGGGCCGAGAATTTCAACAAATGGTACGCCCAATGCAGCGGCGAATGCTCTGCTAATCATAGTCTTGCCGCATCCTGGGGGACCATGTAGTAGAATGCCTCGAGGGATAGGGAGATTGCGGCGTGCGTATTCTTCAGGTTCGAGCATAGGCAAGACAAGGTGATCCACTAGCTGATCCACGACATCATCAACGCCCCCAATATCATGTAGACTGAACCCTTTTGGTGGCGAAGTGTCAATCTTCTGCTCTGCAGATCTCTTCACACGCTTGCTCTCCCTATCTCCACTCTTCGCATGACCCTCTCTCTTTCTGTTCTTCTCTTTCTCGCGGGGTTGGGCGGCCTCGATGCCCCAGCCGTTCACGATTTGCTTATTCATGAGATCCATGCTGAGGTCCTCTGCCTGTTTGGACGAATCATTTCCGAAGTCTCCCTCCAGGGTATTCATTTGGTCCTCACTCTCACTTTCGTCTTCTTGGATAACTAGAAGAACTCGGTCTATGGAGTCCTCCAACTGCCTTTTAGGACGTCGTTTCAACGAAGAGTTCGAGGACTTTATATAGTCGTAAATGTTATGCGTGTTGATTTTCAAGGCTGGCTCATTATTGGAGTCGATATACCGGCGGACTATCTGGTAAACGTCCCGATCAAGTCCTTGTTGCAGGGACGCGCGAGCCATTGTGAGATGTCGTAAGGTAAATGCTTTCTACACCTTCCATCCAGATTGTTCAGTATTAACATTTTTTGATTGACTGAGCATGAGACACAAACCTTATGTGCTGAAGACTGTCACAATGAGTCAAGGCACTGCAATTCAATGGCAGGCCGCTAAATCGTTTCTCACTCAAGTCGTGAGCTTCGCGAAAATTATTGCCAAGCCCTTATCGATAAAACTGGTCTGTGCGCCGCGGTCTCAGTGACGTGCTCTCCGAGATCGAAAGCCGGAAAGTACATCACTGTTAAAGAGCCCTCATAGCAACTTAGATTACTCCACTATTCGACTTCAAGGCCCTTCACAGGGGTCCTCGCAGAAGTTTTCCTGACTGTTGGGCCCCAGGCCTACAAGAGACGTGCATCTGCCTGACCGACTGAATTACTGGCTGACAGACTCATGGCGATATGGGTAACGCAAATAGCTCGCGCAAGATATCTGCCCAAGATAAGTGAGTCTGAATGATCTACTACAACAACTGCAGTTGTACAAGACCTGACTTTGTAGGGCTATCTTGGACATGAAGAATCAACGCGATAAGCTGCATCAATACCAGAAGCGCATCACCGTCCTGACCGACCGTGAGAAGGAGATAGCGAAGCAGTGCCTCACAAAAGGCGACACTAACAGAGCGAAACTCGCATTACGCCGTAAAAAGTATCAGGAATCACTCCTTGCAAAGACCGACGCCCAGCTAGCACAGTTAGAGCAGTTGACGAGCGATGTGGAATTCGCGCTCATACAGAAGGACGTACTCTTTGGGCTACAGCAGGGTACTGCTGTTTTGAGGGAGATACACAAGGAAATGGGCGGCATCGAAAACGTAGAGAAGCTGCTTGGTGAGAGCGAAGAGGCACGGGCATATCAAGAGGTATGGAGCACGCGACCATTGTCGGCGACTTTGTTTTGTCACCTGGCATTTTGGCTGACCTTAATGGTTTAGGAAATCAGCGAGCTTCTTGCGAACAAAATGTCGAATCAGGACGAAGACGAAGTGGAAGACGAGCTCGACGCGTTGGAAGCCGAGATCAAGGGCGTTGCAGCTCTCCCCAATCCGCCTGCGAAGCAACCGGAGCTGACGCCTGAGGAACTCTCCAAGGAGAGAGCCAAAGAGAGAGCTAGGGTGGTGGAAGAGAGCCCGCAGCCCATGCTGGCTTAGGATTCCAAGTTTCAGTGCATGTAGACCACGAAAGCATGAGAGTGTGGAGTTTGGGCGCTGTTTCTGTCTGCGAGGCATTACATGGGCGGTACATTCTACATCTCCCCGACTCACTCGCGCCTTAGAAATGGCCAGGTGCATTACTACGGGAAATACCAGATTCAATATCCAACACGCATCCCAGACCTATTAGCGTTGGCTACGTGCTGCCGATGCGACCCTGACTTAATCATCGCGCAGTGTCTCTCTCCAAGTTTCAGTTCGTTACACCAAGTGAATATCTATATATTCCAGAAATAACATTTCTTAGATGCTCTCTCTGCCTATATTCTAATCTTAACGTTATATTATGAACATGAAACGTCGAATACAGTTACACAACCTCGAGGGCCCAATACAAGGGGGCTTAAACCAAACAGAAATAAATGAGTATCAAGGCCCTGTGATAAGGTTGTTCGGTGCCGTGATTCTGATATCTTTATTTTCGTGAGGTTCTGTCTGCAAGCTCCAAGCTACCCCGCGTGTCCGCTGCCCCGCCATCGCCGAACCCCTCTGCCCAAAGTCGGAGACAAATCACGTTCCAGTATCTGAGCCACATTTTTCTATCCGGAGAGTAATTGCTGGGTCCCCAAGTTCTTGGAATACTAACTTTCCCATCGAGCTCAACACTCAACAAACACAACAAAATACGACACAGCGGGCTCTGTAGCCAAATATAAAAGGAATAAGCCACGAAGCAAATTCATTAGGGTTTCTAGTGTGCCCTTGTTGCACTCGATAGCAATTTCTAAAGCCCTTCTATAGCAGAGCTTAGTGGTGTGAGCTAGGATCTCCTGGCCTGTTGCCGCTGCTCTTTCTTCTTAACACCATGTCTCACCATTATCACCACGACGAGGAGCACGCTGAAGCTCACGACCACGCCCATGACCATGATGACGATATAGTACCCGCTCTTCAAAACCTCTTGTATGAGCAGATCGACTTTAGCAAGCTGCAGACGCTCAACGAAGATGAGTCTGGGCAGGGCCGCAAGATCTGCCAGAAGACGTGGACACAACGCATGGACCCTCAGCCTGAGCTGAAGAGTTTCGCAGATGAGCAGTTGCTCATGATTGTACCGTAAGCACAGTCTGCCTCTAATATCGAGAGTAAGAGCGCTGACTATGAGTTGTTAGATTTACTGGCCAAGTCCGCCTCCACAGCATCCTAATCCGCACATCCCAGAGCGAGTCGTCCCCCCAAACCCTCAAGCTCTTCGTCAACGATGACGCCCTCGACTTCGGCACCGCCTCTGAGAAGCCAGCTACGCAGGTCCTGTCTGTCTCACAATCATCTGAGGTGCAAGAAATACCTGTCAGGCGTGCGCTCTTTAATACGACGCGGTGTCTGGCGCTGTTTTTCGAGGACAATTGGAGTAACGGCGAGGAGGACGAGACGAGGATTAGCTACCTTGGATTTAAAGGTGACTTTATGAAGCTGAGTAAGGAGCCTATAAACTTCTTGTACGAGGCTGCAGCGAATCCGGGTGATCACAAGAAGATTGTTGGTACGGATGAGGCTATGGGAACGCAGATTCAATAGTCATCTGAGGATTGCGTTTATGAGCCGAAATGGTAAGAAGAGATGGGAAAGCGGAGCAGAATAGGCCTAGCATCAGTCTGAGAATCACAGAGTTCAGGTCAGGGCATGCATATGCTGTCTGCAAGCTTAGATCTTAAAGCTCACACGGTAGTAAAGAGTTTAATATTAGAGAAAAATATCCAAAGACAAGCCTTTGAGAAAGTTAAACCATCTCAATCGTTACTCTATTTTGTCAGTCGAGGACTATGAAGGATCCGATCAGAGGCGGACATACTTCTGGGTATCAATCTAAACTTTCATCCCTGCGTCCCTATCCTGTTCCTACTGATTTTTGGTGCTGCAAACCTCGCCATGTACTTTCAGTAGACTACATCAGCCGTCTCAGGCTCCTTGTCTTCTCCTAATTCTGACCAGAATCACGAATATTGTTCCACAGACACCTAAAAGCCTTTTTCTATACTGTGCTCTCACAAGTGTTTCGTCGTTCCCAGGATTTCACCACGCACTTTCGACCATTCAACTCCTTTGTCGAGCTCCTCGTCTACCTTCCCGCAAACCGCCACACTGTCGCCCCGTATGATGTACAAACCGAGTGGAACTTCTTCGCTAGGTAGATCATCTTCACGTGGCCGTACGATGCGTTCGATGGCGTCTTTGAGGACAAGATTCATGCTGCCGTCGCAGGATACAAGACTGCCAACCATAACCCGGCCGTCAATGGTGAGGACGCTGACCCTTTCTATTGGGCGAGTTAGCAGGCGCATTCAAGAGGGAGCAGGCAGAGTGAGAAGGCACATACGGTTAAGATAGGCATTGAGCGCCATCGTGAATGCTGCTGAATAGCGAGACGTGCAGAGACTGTAAAAGAATTTGAGCACGCTTTTAAAGATGAAAATAATACTAGCGGTCCTTCGTACAGGTATATGATATAGCCCTGAGTTGAGCGCACGGTAAGAGAACACGGTGGGAAGCGCTGGCAAAGCGTCCACAGAGGAGCTCTTGTGGTTGTGATGATCTGCCTGAACGGTACGGGAGCTTGGGTGGTCTGTGCATTCGCCGATGGATTCATGTTGTTAGCTCACTTGCCCAATGTCATCACTTTGTATTCATTCTATTTGTCTTTTCATGTAGAATGCTACAAAGGTATAGCTGTCAAGTGGCCGTCCCAGGCTTTCCCCCACTATTGCAAGAAGCCCCATCTACACATCGCCTTCGACCTCATCCGGACTAGGCACCCTATCCAGCTTGGTGCCCATGAAGTCTCCTACTTGCTTCACGCACCCTACAAGCTTCTTCACATCCTCCAAACTGACGCCAATCCTCCTGGTTCCACGGATATGCCAGTGCGTCTCCAGCTGCAGATTTTGAATCATAATGCCAACCAATACCACAATCTCCGTGTCCAAATCATCCAGCACCTGCCGATCACTCAGGTACAGTCCATACGTAATCTCCGTCGAAATCCACCGAAAGTCCTGGTGGGCGTCGAACAGCGCGAGCGTCCTCTCAGCGTCCCTTGCATAGATCTTGTCGAACCACCGCATGGCCTGCGCATGGTTCTTCTCATCGTTCTTCCAGTGCTCACGGCTGAAGCTTAGGTCGCGGTCCTCCGGGCGCTCTACTTTGCTGATGGCTAGGATCGACTCGATGGGTTTGCAGACACCGACTATGCAGATCAGCTTCACCAGGCTTTCGCGTAGGCGGCGGACTAGGGCTTGCCGCGCCGCCGGCTGTGTGCAATCTGGCCTGTTGATGAGGTAGAGGTAGAGCTGATCTACAAGGAGCGGCTCTGTCCCGCCGCAGAGGGCAGCCAGGACGAGTAAGTACCAGCGATTGGGGCCTATGGCTGTGCTTGATAAGGCCTTTTCGATGGCTTGGAAAAGCTGGGCCACTTGCGGCTTGATTA
>Ga0247757_10001241_pt1 | contig 17904 bp, 18 predicted proteins | sample UWRJL126311R4_FD_180929 | JGI IMG/M metagenome (GOLD analysis project Ga0247757, IMG submission 180929) | Plant litter microbial communities from Arlington Agricultural Research Station in Wisconsin, United States - UWRJ-L126-311R-4 | ecosystem: Environmental > Terrestrial > Plant litter >... | reverse complement strand
GCTCGCGCTTGAGCGCCGCCTTGGACTTCTCGCCCTTCTTGATCGCCTCGAAGTCGAGGTCGTGCGTGGCGACGCCCCACTCGAACAACGCGGCGAGGATCAGGTTGTAGAAGGGCTGGGCCAGGTAGACCGGATGCCACTTCTGGTGCGGGTCGATCCGCATGATCTCGTAGCCCAGGTCGCGGTCCTTGCCGCGGATGTTCGTGTACGTGTGGTGCACGTAGTTGTGGGAGTGCTTCCACGCCTCGGCGGTCGAGGCGGAGTCCCAGTCCCAGCTGGAGGAGTGGATGTCCGGATCGTTCATCCAGTCCCACTGGCCGTGCATCACGTTGTGGCCGATCTCCATGTTCTCGAGGATCTTGGCCACCGACAGCGCGGCGGTGCCGGCCAGCCACGCGGGCTTGGAGCGCGGCGCGGCGGCGAGCAGCACGCGGCCGCCGACGACGAGCCGGCGGTGCATCGCGATCATGCTCGTGATGTAGCGGCGGTCGCGCTCGCCGAGGTCGGCGTAGACCTCGTCGTGGATGGCGTCGAACTCGCGGCCCAGGTCCTCCAGCTGCTGCGGCGTGAGCCGGGCCAGCGGGCTTTCGATCATGGTGGGCATCAGCGGTGTCTTCCTCGTTCGTTGGGGAGCTCGATGACGATCGCGCCCTCGGGCGCGTTTGTGCAGGTGCGGACCATCTCGCCCTCGCGGCCGTGGACCTCGCCGGTGCGCAGGTCGCGGACGGAGCCGGCGCAGAGGCGCACGACGCAGGTGTGGCAGATGCCCATCCGGCAGCCGTAGGGCATGGTCGCGCCGGCGTCCTCGGCGGCGGCGAGGATCGGCTGGGCGCCGTCGCTGCGCGCCTCGATCTCCGTCCCGGTGAAGCGGATCGTCCCGCCGTCGCCGTGGGCGCCGTCGCCGATCCCGATGATCGGCTGGAAGCGCTCGGTGTGCAGGAGGCGCGGGTCGCCGCCGGCCTGCGCCCAGTGGTCGCGCAGGGCGTCGAGCATGTCCGCGGGCCCGCTGACAAACGCGGTGCGCTCACGCCAGTCGGGGCACAGCCCGTCGAGCGCGCCGGGCGAGATGCGCCCGGCGGTGGCGGTGTGCTGCTCGTGGAGCGCGAAGCCGGGATGGCGGCGGGCCAGTGCGCGCAGCTCCGCGCCGAAGATGACGTCGTCGGGCGTGCGGGCGGAGTGCAGCAGCGTCACGTCGTCCAGCGCGTCGCGGCGGGCCAGCGCGCGGATCATGCTCATGATCGGCGTGATGCCGCTGCCGGCGCTGACGAAGAGGAGCTTGGCGGGCAGCGGGTCGGGCAGCACGAACGTACCCTCGATGCCGCCGAGGCGCACGATCGCCCCGGGGCGCGCGGCCCGCACCAGGTAGGGCGAGACCTTGCCCCCGTCGACGAGCTTGGGCGTGATCGCGATGCAGCCGTCGGGCCGCTCCGGGTCGGACGTGAGCGAGTAGGCGCGCCAGTGGTGGACGCCGTTGACGACGACGCCGACCCGCAGGTACTGGCCGGGCTGGTGCGCGGCCCGGTGCTTGGCCCCGGGCTTGATGACCACGGTGGCGGCGTCGGCCGTCTCGCGCTCGACCCGGACGATGCGGCCGCGCAGCTCCTGGGTCGACCACAGCGGGTTGATGAGCTCGAGGTAGTCGTCGGGCATCAGGGGCGTGAAGAACGCGCCCATCGCCTGGAGGGTGCGGCGCCGGACGGCGCTCACCTCGGGGATGGCGCCGCGCTCAGCCACGGTGCGGCGCGGAGTCGGGGGAACAAGCCATGTTGTGAAGGTACCCCAGCCTTTAGGCCTATACTCGTCAGATGTCCCAGAAATCACGGGCTTCCTTGTCAGATGAGTGACAATCCTGGCGCGCAGTCCTCCCCCTGGGAGGGACTGCCGGACGAAGCACTGGAGGCATTGGCCCCCGAGCTGCCCGCCCTGGCCGCCGAGCTGATCGACACGATCCGGGCCGAGGTCCCCTCGTTCGGCCGCCCGCTGGAGGGCGAGTTCGGGCAGATCGTCCGGGGCGGCGTGGAGCAGGCGCTGCTCCAGTTCGAGCAGATGGCCCGCAACCCCGGGACCGGGCGCGAGATGGGCCGCTCGGTCTACGTCGAGCTGGGCCGCGGCGAGGTGCGCGAGGGGCGGCCGCTCGACGCGCTGCTCGCCGCGTACCGCGTGGGCGCGAAGGTCGCGTGGCGCCGGCTGGCCGAGGCGGGCGCGGCCGCCGGCCTGTCGACCGAGACGCTGATCCTCCTGGCCGAGTCGATCTTCGCCTACATCGACGAGCTGTCGGCCGAGTCCGCCGAGGGCTACGCCCAGGAGCAGGCCGAGCGCGCCGGCGAGGCCGACCGGCGCCGGGCCGTCCTCATCGACCTGCTGCTCCAGCGGCCCGCCGCCTCCCCCGAGGACCTGGCCTTCGCCGCCCAGCGCGCCCGCTGGGAGGTGCCGCGCGAGCTGGCCGTGGTGACCTGGCACGCGGTGCGGGGCGGGCGGCGGCTGGTGGCCGCGCTCCCCGCCGGGTCGATCGCCACGCTCGTCGACGGCCACATGGTCGCCGTGGTGCCCGACCCGGTCGGCCCCGGCCGCCGCGACCAGCTGGAGGAGGCGCTGCGCGGCGTCGTCGCCGGGGTGGGCAGCGTGCTGCCCGTGGCCGAGGCGGCGCGCTCCCGCCAGCGGGCCGCGGGGGCGCTGGCCCTGGCCGAGGACCGGACGGCGGCGCGCGGGCGAGGGGGCCGGAGCGGCGGGCGGGCGACCGAGAGCGCGCCGCTGTTCGCCGACGAGCACCGCGTCGCCCTGCTCCTGCACGGCGATCCCCGGCTGGTCGCGGAGATCGCCGACGAGCTCCTGGCCCCCCTGGCCGCCGAGTCACCGGTCTCCCGCGCACGGCTGACCGAGACCCTGCTGGCCTGGCTGCGCCACGACCGCAACGCGACCGCCGCCGCGGACGCGCTGCACGTCCACGCGCAGACGGTGCGCTACCGGCTGGCCCGGCTGCGCGAGCTGTTCGGCGACGACCTGGACGACCCCGACCTGCGCTTCACCCTGGAGCTCGTGCTGCGCGCGGGGGCGAACGACGCGCCGAGGGTCACCTCGTCCCCCGCATAGCGGACAAAGGTGACCGTCGGCGGGTCGTCAGGGCTTCGCCGTCGGCACCGACACCTTGACCTGGGAGAACGCGACGCTGCCCAGGGCCCGGGCGGGACCGTAGGCCACGCTGCTGGCCACGAGCTGCAGGGTGAAGCTCGAGCCCGCGTGCGTGGTGGCCGACACGATCTCCAGCGGCTGGCTGACCGTGCGCGCCTTCCCGTCCAGCGTCACCGGGATCGGGGTGATCTGGTTGCCCAGCACCCGGCCGGTGGCGTCGTCCACGAGCTGGGCGTAGACGCGGCTGTCGGCCCGCGTCGCCGTGCCCCTGTAGGCGAGCGTCACGGTGGGCGGGCCGGCGATGACCTGCCCGCCGGCGCCCGTCGGCACCTTCACGTTCACCGCGTTGAGCGCCTTGGCCGGGGCAACCGGCAGGCCCGCGAGCGGGATCGCCGAGGTCGGGGGCGTCGAGGGGATGGGCGGGCCGGAGCCGCCGACGTCGGTCAGCAGGAGGGTGCCGCTGCCGGAGGCGGTGATCGCCGGGCCGGCGGGCAGCGGGTAGTCGCCGGCCTGCCGGTCGCGGCCGTCCTGGTCGACCCAGTCGAAGCGGGCGCCCGTCTTGACCGACGTCTGCCGGTCGAGGTACCGGTGCAGCCAGTTGACCGTCGCGTCGTGCACGCGGGTCGTGTCGCCGGCCGGGGTGAGGCAGATGCCGTGCCCGCCGCAGAACCACAGCAGCTTGGTCGGCACGCCGTTGCCGCGCAGGATTTTGTAGTTGGTCGTCGCCTCGTCGAGCGTGAAGAGGTTGTCCACCGTGCCCTGGATGAGCAGCGTGGGGATCTTGATCCGCTCGACCAGCGCGGCCGGCCCGCGATCGGTGAACCACGCCACGTTGCCGGCCGACAGGCGACCGGTCGCCGTGCCCTCGGCGATCGCGCCCGTGATGTGGGAGTCGAGCCGGCCGAGCGCGCTGCCCAGCAGGCCGAGGAGGCTGGCCCACCCGAGCTTGACCGTGTCCTGCTTGTAGAGCGCGGTGGTGAGCGAATGCCAGGCGATGCTGGGGACGATCGCGTCGACCCGCCGGTCGATCGCGGCGGTGACGAGCTGGATGCCGCCGCCGTAGGAGGCGCCGACCATGCCGACGCGGGGATCGCCGGGGCGGTCGAGCTTGGCCTCGGGCTGGGTGGCCAGCCAGTCGAGCAGCGCCTGCACGTCGCGGCCCTCGAAGTCCTTGCTGTCGACCTGGACCGTGCCGCCGGAGCGGCCGAAGCCGCGCGGGTCCCAGGTCAGGACGTTGTAGCCCTCGTCGGCCAGCGTCTGGTTGCCGACCGAGCCGACCTCGGGGCTGTCGGCGCTCGCCGCGTCGCTGTCGCCGGGCTGGCTCCACCCCGGTCCGCGCAGGACGGTCGCCGCCCGCTCGGCGGCGCCCAGGCCCTGGGCGGGGAACCAGTGGGCGACGATCTTCGTGCCGTCGAACGACGTGACGGTGACGTCCGCGGCCGCCGCGTGGGCCGCGGTCAGCAGCGTGGCGACGAGGGTGACGACGGCGATGGCGACGGCGCGGTGCAGGCGCGGCGCGCGGGGCTTCGGGGCGTGGGGCATGACCTCGTGCTCTCTCCGGGGGACGAGAGCCCGTCTACCCGCTGTGTCCGGTATTGAACCGGTGTCCGATAGCGCGCTACAGCAGCGGCGAGGGCGGGATGCGCGTGGATCCGTGCACGTCGGGGATGACCATCCCCAGGTCGTCCACGTAGCACCAGCACCACTCCTCGCCCGGCTCCAGCGAGCGGATGATCGGGTGCTCGGTCGCTGCGAAGTGCGCCGTGGCGTGCTGGCCCGGCGAGTTGTCGCAGCAGCCGACGTGGCCGCAGCCCAGGCAGATCCGCAGGTGCAGCCACTTGCCGCCCTCGCGCAGGCAGTCCTCGCAGCCGTCGACCGACTCGGGGAGCTGGGTGATCTCGATCGTGTCGAGATGGGTGCAGGTCTGGCTCATCGCGATGCTCCTCGGTGGTGGCGGTCAGCGCACGGCGCCGTCGCGCGGCAGCCGGACGTGGAAGGTGGTGCCGGCCGGGCCGGTGTCGAACGTCAGCGAGCCGGTGTGCCGCTCCTCGACGATGCGCCGCGCCGTCTCGAGCCCCAGGCCCGTCCCGGCGCCGACGCCCTTGGTCGTGAAGAACGGGTCGAAGATCCGGCCCTGCGCCTCGGCGGGGATGCCCGGGCCGTCGTCGGCGATGTCGACGGTCACGCAGCTGCTGCCGTCCAGGCCGGTGGTGATGGTGATCGTGCCCGTCTCCCCCAGCGCGTCGATCGCGTTGTCGAGGATGTTCGTCCACACCTGGTTGAGCTCCGACCCGCGGACCAGCAGCTTCGGCAGGCCGCCGGCGTAGTCGCGAACCACCTCGATCTTCGTCTGCTTGAGCTTGTGCCCGAGGATGACCAGCGTGGAGTCGAGCCCCTCGTGGAGGTCGACCTCGACCAGCTCGCCCCGGTCCATGTACGCGTAGGACTTGACCGCGCCGACGAGCGAGCTCATGCGGTCGGCCGACTCCTGCAGCTCGCAGGCCAGGCCGCGGGCGGTCATCGACGCGGCGGCCCAGCGCAGCGCCGGCTCGGTCGCGGGGCCCGCGTTGGCCCGCACGTCCTGCAGCCACTCGACGCCGAGCCCCGCGGACGCGAGCGGCTCGGCCAGGCTCCACGCCTCCTGGACGCCCATGTCCTCCAGCAGGTCGATCATCGCGTCCTCGGCGTCGGCCGCCTCCACGGCGCCCATCGCGGCACGCTCGGTCCCCGCCTTCACGGCGACGCGCTGCAGCCGGACCAGCTCCTCGGCCTGCTCGCGCTCCACCCCGGCCTCCACGAACGCGGAGAACGTCGCGTTGATCGTGTCGAGCGCGCGCACCACCTCGGAGGCCGACCGCTTCGCGGCCGCCGCCGGGTTGTTCAGCTCGTGGGCCAGGCCCGCGGCCATCGTGCCCAGTGACGCGAGGCGCTCGCGGTTCTGCTCGACCGCGGTGACGCGGGCCATCACCGGGCCGATCGAGGCCATCACCCGGCGAAAGACGGGACGGTGCTCGATCGCCAGCTCCTGGAACGTGTCCTTGGGGACGAGCGCGAGTCGGCACGGTGTCTCGGCCTCCATGCAGACGCCGATCGAGCTGCCGGTCATCGCCGCGGTCGCCCCGATCCACGTGGGCGCGGCGTGCTGGCCGAGCGGCTCGGCGCGCCCCTCGGTCTGGAGCATGGCCTGCAGCGCACCTTCCAACACGAGCGTGAGGCCGTCGGCCGCCACCTCCTGCTGGGCGACGAGCTCGCCGGCGGGCACGTCGAACGGCTGGGCGACGACCGCCCACCGCTCGAGCTGCGCGTCGTCGAGGTCGGCGAACAGCTCGATGCCCCTGAGCTCGGCGATGGTGACGGGGGCGGGCGCGACGGTCATGCGGTCGCCAGGTACTCGTGGATGAGCGACACCGACATCGAGCCCTCGCCGACCGCGCTGGCCACGCGCTTGATCGACCGGGCCCGCACGTCGCCGGCGACGAACACCCCGGGGACCGACGTCTCGAGCAGGAACGGGTCGCGCTTGAGCGGCCAGCCCGCCTCGCGCGCGTCGAGGCCGGCGAGGATGAAGCCCTTCTCGTCGCGGGCCACGACGCCGTCGAGCCAGTCGGTCCGCGGCGCGGCGCCGATGAACACGAAGCACGCGTCCACGTCCTCCACCGTCTCGCTGCCGTCCGGGTTGCGCACGCGCAGGCGGGCCAGGTGGCCGTCCTCTCCTTCCGCGCCGACCGGCTGCGTCTCGGTCCGCACGTCGACGTTGGGGAGCGCCGCGAGCTGCTCGATCAGGTAGTGGGACATCGACTTGGCCAGCGAGTCGCCGCGCACCATCACCGTGACCTTCTTGGCCCAGCCGCTGAAGTACACCGCCGACTGGCCGGCCGAGTTGGCCCCACCGATCACCACCACGTGCTGCTCGGCGCAGGCGCGGGCCTCGGTCATCGCGGCGCCGTAGTAGACGCCGGCGCCCGTGTAGTCGTCGAAGCCCGGGGCCTCAAGCTTGCGGTAGGAGACGCCGGAGGCGACGAGCACGCAGTTGGCGCTGAGCGTGCCGCCGCCCGCCAGCTCGATGAAGCGGCCGGTGCCCTCGACGCGCAGCTTCAGCGCGTCGCGCACGGTCAGCAGCTCGGCCCCCAGGCGCCGGGCCTGGTCGGTGGCGCGGCGCGCGAGATCCGATCCGCTGAGGCCGGCGGGGAAGCCGAGGTAGTTCTCGATCCGGCTGGACTGCCCGGCCTGGCCGCCCGGCGCCTCGCGCTCGATCATCACCGTGCGCAGCCCCTCCGACGCGCCGTAGACCGCGGCCGCCAATCCCGCCGGCCCGCCCCCGACGATCACCAGGTCGTAGTGCTCGGACATCGGCTGGGCGGTCACGCCGAGGCGCTCGGCCAGCTCCAGCACGGTCGGCTTCTCCAGGATCGTGCCGTCCTCCAGCAGGGCGACGGGCAGGCCGTCCTCGCCGACGCCGGCGATCTTCAGCAGCTCGCGCGCCTCGCCGTCGCGCTCGACGTCGAGCCAGCGGCCCGGCACGCGGTTGCGGGCCAGGAAGTCGCGCAGGTCGTGGGAGTCCTTGGAGTAGCGATGCCCGAGGATCCGCACGCCGCCGGACTCCAGCGCCGCGCCGGACTCCCACGTGACGAGCAGGTCCTCGACCACCGGGTAGAGCTGCTCCTCCGGCGGGTCCCACGGCTTCAGCAGGTAGTAGTCGAGCGCGACCTCGTTGATCGCGGAGATCGCCGCCTCGGTGTCGGCGTACGCGGTGAGCAGCACGCGCTTGGCGTCCGGCACGATCTTGCGGGCCTCGACGAGGTACTCGGTGCCGGACATGCCGGGCATGCGCTGGTCGGCGACGAGCAGCGCCACCTGGTCCCCGCGCGTGACGAGATCGCGCAGGATCTCCAGCGCCTCGGCCCCCGAGCCGGCCCGCAGGACGCGGAACCGCTCGCCGAACTCGCGGCGCAGGTCGCGTCCGACCGCGGCGAGGACCGCCGGCTCGTCGTCCACCACCACGATGGCGGGGCGGCGCCGCACCGGTTCCTCGGTCGTCGTCGTCGGGGCCAGAGCGGGTTCTTCCACGGTCCGCCAAACGTACAACACCGCGCCAACGTGCCTTGTAGCGTGGTGTAGCTTCCGCGGGGTGGAAGTCGAGATCGTCGACGACGAGGCCCAGAGCCGGTACGTGATCCGGGTCGACGGCGAGCCCGCCGGCTTCGCGGCCTACCGCCTCCGCCCGCCGCTGATCGCCTTCACCCACACCGAGGTCGAGCCCCGCTTCGAGGGCCACGGGCTGGCCGGCCGCCTGATCGAGACGGCGCTGACGCAGGCCCGCGAGCGCGGCCTCAGCGTGCTCCCGTTCTGCCCCTACGTGCGCGGGTACATCGCCAAGCATCCGCGCGAGCTGGACCTCGTGCCCCACGACCAGCGCAGCGCGTTCGACCTGCCCACCGAGCTCCCCGCCTTCGAGGATCCGGCATGACCCCCGTCACCCGCGGCTTCTTCGGCCGCCGCCAGGACGACGGCGACCCGACGCGCATCCCGCCCGGCCAGTACCTGGAGCGCGGCTTCCCCGTGCTGTCGGCCGGGCCGACGCCGCGGGTCGACGTGAACGCCTGGTCGTTCTCGATCCAGGGCGCGGTCGACACCCCCGTCACGTGGACGTGGCCGCAGCTGCTGGCGCTGCCGCAGGAGACGTTCACGGTGGACATCCACTGCGTGACCAAGTGGTCCAAGCTCGACACGCGCTGGACCGGGGTGTCGGTCGACACGCTGCTGGAGGGCGTGGAGACCGAGGCGGAGTTCGTGAGCGTCTGGTGCGACGGCGGCTACACCACCAACCTCGCGCTCGAGGACGTCACCGGCGGCAAGGCGTGGATCGTGCACCGCTACGACGACCAGCCGCTGGAGCCCGAGCACGGCGGCCCGGTCCGCCTGCTCGTCCCCCACCTGTACTTCTGGAAGAGCGCCAAGTGGGTGCGCGGCCTGACGCTGACGCCCACCGACGAGCCGGGATTCTGGGAGGCAGCCGGGTACCACAACCACGGCGACCCCTGGCGCGAGCAGCGGTACTGGAGTGACTGACCCCCTGATGGCTCGCCCCGCGCCGATCGTCTGGCGCGTGGCGGCCGTGCGGGAGATCGTCGAGGAGTCCGAGCGGGCCCGCACGCTCGTCTTCGACGTGCCCGAATGGCCCGGCCACCGCGCCGGCCAGCACGTCGACGTGCGCCTCACCGCGCCCGACGGCTACCAGGCGCAACGCTCGTACTCCATCGCTTCCGCCCCGGAGCAGGGCACCGTCTCGCTCACGGTGGAGCGGATCACCGACGGGGAGGTGTCGCCCTACCTGGTCGACGTCGCCGAGGTCGGCGACGAGCTGGAGCTGCGCGGCCCGATCGGCCGGCCGTTCACGTGGTCCACGCGCGACGGCGGCCCGCTGCTGCTCGTCGGCGGCGGCTCGGGGATCGTCCCGCTGATGTCGATGCTGCGCCACCGCGCCGCGCGGGCCGACCCCGTCGAGACGCGCCTGTTGGCCTCCAGCCGCAGCCCCGCGCTGAGCCTGTACGAGGCCGAGCTGCGGGAGATCGGGCCGCGGGAGCACCTCGAGGTCGCGTGGACGTACACCCGCGAGGCGCCCGCCGGCTGGACGGGCTGGACCCGCCGGGTCGACGCCGAGATGCTCGCCGCGATCGCGCCGCCGCCCTCCGCGAACCCCCTGGCCTTCGTGTGCGGCCCGACGCCGTTCGTGGAGACGGTGAGCGACCTGCTCGTCGACGCCGGCTACGACCCGCTGCGCATCCACGCCGAGCGCTTCGGCCCGACCGGGGTCTAGCGAGCCGTCACCGCTGGAGCATGTGCGCGAACGGGTCCTCACCGTCGCGGGACTCGAGCATGATCGCGCGGATCCGCATCGGGAGCGCCTGGAGGTAGGGCACGAGCCCGGGCTCGGCGGCCACGAGATCGTCGAGGATGGCCTGGCAGAACGGCGCCGTGGGCCCACCCTGGTACCGATGCGACGCGGCGAACCGCTCATGCGCCTGAGGCCCCTGCGTCGCCGAGAGGAACTCATACGCCTTGATCAGGAACATCTCACCGAACTTCAGCCCCACGCTCTGCACGTTGGCGGCCGTCACGGGATAGCCGCCCGCCGCGACCGTCCCCTCGAAGAGCTCGTCGGTGATCCGCGGCGCCCGCAACGTGAGCATCCCGGGCGGAGCGGTGCCGATGGAGGAGAGCGACCGATCCCGCATCTTCCAGTTCCCGACGAGCGGCATCGTCTGCAGCCGCTCGTCCCCCGCTCCCAACGGGAAGAAGACGAGCTCCGACCCGGAGTCCGTGGGCCAGAACGCCGCGAGGACGAAGTCGTCGTTGCCGTCGCTGAACGAGACGACGGTGGCGGGAGGCTCCTCGGTGGGCACGTCCCACGTGTACGCGGCGGTGACGTACGAGGGCAGGTGGGTGTACTTCGGGGCCCGGTAGCTCAGCAGCAGCTCCTCGAGGAGCGCGAGGCCCGCGGGGACGGAGAGCGACGAGCGAAGCCGGCGCCCCGAGCCCATCGGAGGGACGGACGGGCGCGCCGGCGTGGCCGTCCGCTTCTTGAACAGGCCCATCAGCGGGACCTCGATGACGTGTCGTGGTTGTCGATCATCCCGCCATCATGCCTTCCAGGCACCGCCCTGTCACCCGAAATGCCGTTGCGGCGCCCGCCGGCCGCCGGAGCCGCTACCCCACCGCGGCGGTGAGCTGCGCCTCCTGCTCGTCCGTCAGCTCGATGTCGGCCGCCGCGAGGTTGTCCTCCAGGTGGGCGACGCTCGACGTGCCGGGGATCGGGAGCATCACCGGGGAGCGCTTCAGCAACCAGGCGAGCGCCAGCTGCGACGGGCTCGCGTCCAGCTCCGCGGCGAGCTGGTCGAGCGGACCGCCGTCACCGGCGAGGTTGCCCGTGGCGAGCGGGAACCAGGGGATGAACGCGATCCCGTGGGCCTCCGCGTGGTCGAGCAGGTCCTCGGCCGAGCGGTTGGCGAGGTTGTAGAGGTTCTGGACGGAGACGATGGTGGCCGTCTGCTGTGCTTCCTTCAGCTGGTCGACCGACACCTCGGACAGGCCGATGTGGTGGATCTTGCCCTCCTGCTGCAGGAGGACCAGCTCCCCGAGCTGCTCGGCGAGCGGCACCTTCGCGTCGATGCGGTGGAGCTGGAACAGCTCGATGCGCTCCAGGCCGAGGTGACGCAGGCTCAGCTCGCACTGCTGGCGCAGGTACTCGGGCCGGCCGAGCGGCCGCCAGTCGCCGGGGCCGGAGCGGGAAAGCCCGGCCTTCGTGGCGATCACGACGTCGTCCGCATACGGGTGCAGCGCCTTGCGGATCAGCTCCTCCGCGACGAACGGCCCGTAGGAGTCGGCGGTGTCGATGAAGTTCACGCCCAGCTCGACCGCGCGCTGGAGCACGCGGACCGCCTCCGCCGGGTCCTTGGGATCGCCCCACACCCCCGGCCCGGTCAGCTGCATGGTCCCGTAGCCGAGCCGGGTGACGGGGGTCGTCCCGCCCAGCTCGAACGTGCCGGTCTTCGCGAGGGATGAGGTGCTCATGACGATGGGTGCTCCTTGATTCGAGGCGTCCTCCGAGCCTAGCGAGCGGCCGGCACGGGCTTTTCGGGCGGAACGCCTGATGCGCCCGGCGCGCCCGAATGGGCGCCGGTCGCTTCGCCGCCCGGCGGGCCCCCACCAACGAGGCGGCCGAGCGTGCGGCGCGGCAGGCCGAGCACCCCGACCTCGCGCGCGGCGACGACCTGGCCGGCTGGCCCGCCGGCCACTCGACAGAGCGAACGTCAAGGAGGTGACAGACGGGAGCGGCCCGCGGCGGGAGGGTGAAGGCAGTCCTCCACACCACCCTCCGAAAGGGACCTCCGATGCTCCGTCGCCTCCGCACCTCCTGCTCCTTCGCCAACCTCACCGCCGTCACCGCGCTGTTCATCGCACTGGGCGGCACGTCGTACGCCGCGATCACGATCCCGCGCAACAGCGTGGGCGCCGCCCAGTTGCGCACCAACGCCGTCACGTCCGCCAAGGTCAAGGACCACTCGCTGCTGAGCAAGGACTTCAAGGCCGGTGAGCTGCCGGCCGGCCCGAAGGGCGACGACGGCAAGGCCGGCTCGCCCGACACCCCGAAGCAGGTGCTGACCAAGCTCCAGGACGTCGACGGCGCCGGGTCGGGCCTGGACGCGGACACGGTCGACGGCCAGTCCTCCGAGTCGTTCGCCAAGGCGGAGCGCTTCACGTTCGGGCAGGGCCGCGCCGACGTCGCGGGGGCCAACCTCGGCACCAGCGAGCGGCTCGGCGTGTCGGTCTTCACCGCGGGCACCGGCAACGCGCAGATCTCGGTGCGCAACGCCCGCTCCTCCGGCAACATCATCGGCGTCTTCCAGCTGTACAACAAGGCGCCGGTGCCGTTCTCGGCCAACCCCGGGCAGACGGTGACGACGGGCGACGCGGGCGTCCCCGGCCTCAACGCCGGGCACTTCACGGTCACGATCACCGACCAGGACCTGGCCCGCACCTACCAGCTCGACTGCCTGGCCTCCGCGATCGGGGGCAAGCCGATCGTCCGCTGCTTCGGGACGACGAACGGGATCTGATCAGCGGCCGCGCGCCGGGAAGAGCCGGCGCGCGGCACCACGACCGTCTACGTAGGTCCCGCGTATTGACCCGCGGGCGGCAACCTGTTCTGCTGGACACGATGACGACCCACCGCGCCCCGCTCCTGGCCGTGGCCCTCGCCGCCACGGCCATCGCCGCGTCCACCGCGATCCCGTCCCCCGTGGCCGCCGCCCCCACCGCGGCCGCCGCCGCCACGTGCGACGTCTCGAAGGTCGCGACCACCCTTGGCCCGACCGAGGTGACCTCGGTGAAGGCGACCAAGGTGAAGTGCAAGGACGCGATCAAGCTGGTGAAGGCGTTCCACAAGTGCCGCATGGCGAACGGGCCGTCGGGGCGCTGCGTGAAGAAGGTGCAGGGCTACGCGTGCGCGGAGATCCGCAACGGCCCGCCCACCGGGTACTCGGCGAAGGCGACGTGTCGCAAGGGCAAGGCGTCGGTCGTGCACTCGTACACCCAGAAGACCTGAGCGGACGGTCGGGACTCAGCCCGGCGGGGGCGGCGCGCCCCGCCGGAGCACCGAGGCGCGGTACCGTCGCCCGATGTCGCCCGCCCACGATTCGCTCCAGCTCGCCGCCGAGGCGCAGATCCTGGAAGGAGCCGCCGCGCTGCTGCGGACGACCGGTCTGAGGAAGCGCCGCGTGAACCTGCCGGGAGGCAGCCTGATCGAGGTCGACGGCGCGACGCCCGACATGTCGGCGTTCGTGTCGGTGTTCGCCCGCCAGGGAGCCCTGCAGGGCGGCCAGAAGCGCAAGGTCGCGCTCGACGTGCTCAAGCTCATCACGCTCCGGCGCCAGTACCCCAAGGCCAAGCTCTACCTCGCGTTCTCCAGCGAGGCGGCGAAGGCGAGCATCACCGGCTGGACGGCCGAGGCGATCGCCATCTGGGAGATCGGGGTGATCGTCGTCCCGCTCGACGACGACCTCCGCGAGCGTCTCGCCCGCACCCAGGCCATGCAGGCGCGGTAGCCGGCCCGGTCGGAGCGCCGGCCGGCCGGCTCACGCGGCAGGCGTACGCGCCAGGTACCGTTGCCATTGCCTGCCGACCATCGCCCCGGAGGAGCCCTGCCGATGTCCCGCCGTACCGTCCGCGCCGCCGCGCTCTGCCTGTGTTCCTCCCTCGCCGTCGTCTCGCCGGCGCTCGCCGACCCCGCCGGGAAGTCGACGCTCCAGGAGACGATCCACATGGGTCGCGGGGCGTTCCGCCCGCTCGTGCCGGCGCCCGGCGAGTCGTACGTCGTGCGGACCGCGGGCATGGGGTCCGCCCAGGCGGGCCGCGCCGCGCGGCGGCAGTCGCTCGTCTCCTTCGCGCAGCTGACCGACCCCCAGATCGCCGACGAGATGTCCCCCGCGCGCGTGGACTTCGTCGACCCGGCGGGCGGCGCGGTCAGTGCCGCGTGGCGCCCGCAGGAGGCGCTCGGCACGCACGTCCTCGACGAGACGATCCGCAACGTCAACCGCAACCGCACGAGCCCGGTGCGCCAGGGCGATGGCCGGCGCGCGAAGGTCGGGTTCGCGATCACCACCGGCGACCTGCCGGACAACCAGCAGTTCAACGAGACGAACTGGTTCCTGGACGTGATGGAGGGCAGGCGCGTCGACCCGTTCTCGGGGACGAAGGTCGAGGCCGGCTCGGTGTGCGGCTCGCCGGCGAAGGGCCCGCTCACCCAGGCCGAGGCCGACCAGCTCAACGCGCTCGTCGCCGAGCGCCGGTACACGGGCGTGCAGGACTACGACGACTACGACGTGCCCGGCCGCCAGGGCGGGTTCTGGGATCCGGACGCCGCGCCGCCCGCCAGCCCGGCCAGCCTGTACGCCGCGTTCCCCCGCTACCCCGGCTACCTGGACGCCGCGCAGAAGCCGTTCACGCCCGAGGGCCTGAAGCTCCCGTGGTACATCAGCCGGGGCAACCACGACGGCCTCGTGCAGGGCAACGTCCCGGCCAGCAACGCGCTGTTCCGGCTGATCGCCACCGCCTGCTTCAAGATCTTCCCGAGCATGGGCTTCGACCCGGCGGAGTACAAGGGCAAGAGCGACACCGAGCTGATCGACTCGCTCGTGTCGAAGGTGCCGACGCTGCTCGCGGGCTCCAACCTGGTGCCGCCGGACCCGGACCGCCGGTTCGTCTCCAAGATCGAGTACAAGACGCTCGCCGAGGGGAGCGACCGCGACCACGGCTTCGGGTACGTCAGCGCGGCGCAGGACAAGGCCTCCGACGGCACCGCCAGCTACTACGCGTACTCCCCCAAGCCCGGCTGGCGCTTCATCTCGCTCGACTCCGTGGCCGAGGGCGGCGGGGCGAACGGCAACATCGACGATCCCCAGTTCCGCTGGCTGGAGCGCGAGCTCGACGCCAACAGCGCCGTGCGTTACGACTCCCGCGGGAAGCTGGTCCGCGACCGTGACCCGAACCGGCTGATCGTCGTCTACGACCACCACACGCTGGCGACGATGGACAACCCGACGCCGGACGAGGACGCGGGCTGCCGCGACCCGGCCGAGGCCGGCTGCGACGGCGACCCGCGGAACTCACGGCCGCTGCACTTCGGCGAGACGGGCAAGGACAGCCTGCGCAGCCTGCTGCTGCGCTACCCGAACGTCGTGCTGATGGTCGACGGGCACACCCACCACAACGGCGTGATCCCGCATCCGCGGCGCGGCGCGAAGACCGGCTTCTGGGAGGTCAACACCGCCTCCCACGTCGACTGGCCGCAGCAGAGCCGCCTCCTGGACGTGCTCGACAACCGCGACGGCACGCTCTCGGTGTTCGGCACGATCCTCGACCAGGCCGCGCCGATCACGCCGCCGAAGCCCGGCACGTCCGCGGCGAACATGACCAACGACGAGCTGGCGTCGATCTCCCGCGTCCTGGCCGCCAACGACCCCCAGACGATCGAGGTCACGTCGGGCGGAGGAGCGGGGACCCGGCAGGATCGCAACGTGGAGCTGGTGGTGTCGGATCCGCGGACGCTGGTGAAGCCCCGGAAGCCGCACTTCACGGGGTAGAGAGCTCCCGGTCTCGAAGCTGGCGTGAAAAGCCTCCGAATGCGAGGGCTTTCACGCCGGCTACGTCAGCCCTGGGCCGGCGGGGGCGACGGTGGAGGCGGGGCCGAGGTCCCCGCGGACGACCAGGACGACTGACGGTCTAGCCGCGCCCTGCCGCTTCGAGGATGACGACGGGGATGACCCGGTCACCGGCGTGCTCCTCGTAGTGCGCGATCGGGGTCACGCGTTCCACGCCGCTCTTGCGTCCCGCGTGGTGGAGCAGCAGCAACTTGCCGTCGGCCAGCTTCCCTCCGACCTTCCCGCCGGTCGCGCGGTACACGACGACGTGCAGCTTCGCCACCCCGTAGAAGGCCTTCCACGGCGGAGAGGACGAGGCGGGCATCTTGGCCATCGGCGGAGCCTAGCCGGTCGCGAAATCCCTGGAACGAGCGGAGGGGGAGGGATTCGAACCCTCGGTACAGGGGTTACCCGCACAACGGTTTTCGAGACCGCCCCATTCAACCGCTCTGGCACCCCTCCGAGGGTTCTTCCGCGTCGTGCTTCCGACGGCCTGACCGCTGATCCCGAGCGCTTCCGGGCCGGCGGTGGTTGAACGCATCGAGCAGGATAGAGATTCGCGCGGGACGGCGGCGTCGCCGTACGATCCCGGCGTCCCCCGCGCCCCGAGGAGCCCCACGTTGATCATCGTCGCCGGCCGTCTGTACGTCGATCCCGAGACCCGGGCGGAGTACCTCGCCTCGTGCGTCCGGGCGATCGAGGACGCGCGGGTCGCGCACGGGTGCGTCGACTTCACGCTGTCGGCGGACCCGATCGAGCCCGACCGGATCAACGTGTTCGAGCAGTGGGAGTCCGAGGCGACGCTGCACGCGTTCCGCGGCTCCGGCCCCGGCGACGAGCAGGCCGGCCAGATCCTGCGCGCCGACGTCGCCCAGTACGAGGTCTCCTCCTAGGACGTGCGACGCCCCGGAGTACGATCGACCGATGGACGTCGTCATCGCCGGAGGCCACGGGCAGATCGCGCTGGCCCTCACCCGACTGCTGCGCACCCGCGGGGACGGGGTGCGCGGGCTGATCCGCAATCCCGCCCACGCGGACGACCTGCGCGAGGCGGGCGCCCAGCCCGTGCTGTGCGACCTGGAGGCCCTGAGCGAGGACGAGATCGCGCAGGCGGTGGGATCCGCGGACGCCTTCGTGTTCGCGGCGGGCGCCGGCCCCGGCTCGGGGGCGGGGCGCAAGCGCACGCTCGACTTCCAGGGCGTGGAGAAGACGATCGCCGCCGCGAAGGCGAACGGCATCGCCCGCTACGTGATCGTCAGCTCCATGGGAACCGCCGACCCGCCTCAGGACGATGACACGTTCTCCGTGTACCTGCGCGCCAAGGCGGACGCCGACGACGCGCTGCGAGCCAGCGGACTCGACTACACGGTGGTGCGCCCCGGCGGCCTGACCAACGACCCGCCGACCCGCCGGGTGCGGATCGGCGAGGCGCTGCCCCACGAGACCGTCACCCGGGCGGACGTCGCGGGCGTGCTGCTCGCCGTCCTGGACGAGCCCGCGTCGATCGGCACGACGTTCGAGCTGCTGAACGGCGAGACGCCGGTCACCGAGGCGCTCGCGGCGTTCCTCGCCGCGCGCTGACGCGCCTCAGGCCGCCGCGCTGCTCAGCGCCGCGGCCGCCTCGCGGACCGTGTCCGCGACGGGCGTCGTCGGGTGGCCGATCAGGCGGGCCAGGTCGCCGCTGTCGGTGACGAGCTCGCCGCGCAGGATCCCCACGTCGGAGTCGGCGAGGATGGCGGGCATCGGCGCGGGGACGCCGGCGCCGGCCAGCACCTGCTCGTACTCGGCCGCCGGCAGGTCCCGGTAGGCGACCTCCTCACCCGTGACCTCGGCGATGATCGCCGCCAGCTCGGTGAGCGTGATCGCCTCGTCGCCGGCCAGCTCGTACGCCTGGCCGTCGTGGCCGTCGGTCGTCAGCACCACGGCGGCCGCCTCGGCGTAGTCCCGGCGGGCGGCGGGGGCGACCCGGCCGTCCTGCGCCGAGCCGAGCAGCGCGCCGTGCTCGAGGATCGTGGCGAGCTGGGCCGTGTAGTTCTCGGTGTACCAGCCGTTGCGCAGCAGGGCGTAGCGCAGACCC
>Ga0247757_10001240_pt1 | contig 17908 bp, 20 predicted proteins | sample UWRJL126311R4_FD_180929 | JGI IMG/M metagenome (GOLD analysis project Ga0247757, IMG submission 180929) | Plant litter microbial communities from Arlington Agricultural Research Station in Wisconsin, United States - UWRJ-L126-311R-4 | ecosystem: Environmental > Terrestrial > Plant litter >... | reverse complement strand
GGCTGACGGCCGCTATAGCTCCCGCACACCAACGATCTTACTTCGCTCGCTCTCTGCCACTCTGCTTTGCACCGTCTTGCCATTCCGTGCATCTACTCTCGTTTCGACATTGTCTGGCCTGATGAAAGCACACACACCGAGCCGCGGTCGGGTGTGGACGCCCTCACCTATGGACTTGCCACCCTGGTTATGAGCGATGACTCCTTCCCGCACCAAAATCGCTTTCGGCAGCGTTCCGGCTTGCTCAACAATGCGTCAAAGACCTCTCCGACCATGTACCCTGTCCCCCGCCGGCGATTTGGCAACTACTATGCCCAATTTACGAAGAAATTCTCGCTGGGTAATGGACCAGCCGCTTGGGTCCAAGAATATATGATCACCAAAGAGGGAGGGAAGATGCTGGGGACCCTAGTGGCGCTTGCTGTTGCTCGTATGATCAATCTCGAGACCTTCGTATGGGATATGCCAACGGGAGTGCTCCGCGACGTCTGGCTCGCCCTCTCCAGCCTTGCCGATCGCAGTGATGACGACCATTGTCGTCTTGAGCGCTTATGGATTCGATGGCACGATAATACCACAGACTCTCCCATACCTCCTCCCGCGCCACCCATGATACTCAACAACGTCAATGTACCACCGCCTCCGAATGTCGCACACCCCAGCGGAGTTGGCACAGTTCAAACGCCTGTCGTTGTTTCTCAGCCATTCCAGACATCTATCCCCGCTGCCATTGAACGAGTGGAACATCCTACCTTCTCCGTAATTCCTCCGCTAAAGAGCTTAAGCGTTTTGGATATCGATGAATTACCATATCTAGACGAAATGAGCATCCTAATTGCTCGTTCTCAGAAAAAGCTTCGAGAATTGAGGGTTGGCATAGCCTTGCATGCACAGCAGCGAGACTGGGTCACTGCATGGGAAGGGGACGGAATACGGCAGGTGGATTACGATGCTCCCTGGACAGGCGCGAGCACAATAGGAGAAAAGAGACTGGGCGGTGTCCTGGGCATCCTTGTCGGCAGAATTCACAATCTTCGATACTCGGATGAGCGAGTGGCACAGCACACGGACAAAGCTACAACGAGTGACCGACCGCTTGAAATGCCGGTTAAATCAGCTACTACTGGAGCATTGCCTTTGCCAATAGCACCCATAGTCGATCGAGAGCCTGATGCTTCAGTCGACCAGTTGGTGCATCCGCTAGAGGAACTTAGTGTCTCGGATGGACCCAACGAGACACTTCTATCTTCTGATGACCCAGTTTTGCAGACAGAAGAGTTTCACTCTTCTTCTCATATTAAGGCACAAAATAACAATAGCAAGCCGGTTGACGATCCTCACTCAGCAGAGCGTCAAGTTAACGGAAAATTGAGGCTGGAAGTTTTGGAATTGGAGAGAGTGCCTCTCTCAGTTTCCGTGCTGTTGAAGGCATTCGATTGGCCCATGTTGACAACGTTGACACTGCTCAATTGCAGTAATCACGAACAGTTGTGGAAAAGTCTTAGGCGAACGTACACCCCTCGCTCTACATACCCAAGCGGCTCACCTTCTTCCAAAGCTTATAAAGCTTCATATACCCTTCGATCCGAATACACTTTGAACCTCAAAAAAATCCATACTAACACTGTGTCACCTTCGCTGATATCCTTCCTCAAGGAGACTCTTGCTCCGAATAGTCTGGAGGTACTCTTTCTGCAAGAAGGAAGGTCGTACCAGTCAACTGTCTCTGTTGATGCCATTTACCGAGGCCCACTTCGGCGACATCGATCAAGTCTCAAGAAACTTATGATCGATAGCAGCGAGAAAGGGCCAGATGGGCATGCAACAAGCAGTTCAAGGTGGAAAAGGTGGATGCTCAACCGCGAAATCCTCACCTTCGTTACAAGTGGACGCATGAGCAGCTTACGCGAGCTAGCCGTTTCCATCGACTACAAAGACTGGGTAAGTGGTGAACGAAATAGTGAACCGTGTCACAACTAAACATGATACAGCATCATCTTCTGCAACGATTGCCTTTGATACCCCACATTCGCTCCTTGTACATCCCTTTCATTGCCGATCATGCGCATGGCAACAATATAGACCCTCGGGAGCTTGCTTATCAGATCCTCGATATCGTCCATCTGCGCCCCGAGATAGAGCTCTGCTACATGGGTCTTTCGAACAAATGTTTCGAGATCTTGGAAAATCGACCCTCGAATTACGACTTACGACATGATGCTATCAATGCTAGCGACGGCACAGGCGCAGGCTATGTGGCACATGACCCTGTAATGTCCGACGACGAATCTGAAGCGACTGAGGACGAAGATGAGGATGACCTTGATGGAGGTATGGGAACTGGTGTTGATGGCGAAGAAACTGATTCAGATGCTTCGGAAGATGATCACGATGATTCTGATGACGACTCTTTCCTACAGGATGTTCAAAAGAGCCCCAAATTGCGCGTCCGTGAAATTCTGTTTTACGAAGAGCGGGTCGAAGCATTCCGTCGACGACACGGAGTACTGAGGCCGTAGCAAGAGACCGATTTCATGCACTTTCGGTTTTGTTTGAAATGGAGTGACAACAGTAGACACGGGTATGACATTGCATTTTCTTTTCCACACTCTCAAATGACCAAGGAGGGGAATACGGGCACAAGGTGGCGCACTTGACGGCGATGTCTTTGAAACAACATCTTTTCTATCTCACTTCATGCTCTCTTTTAATGCATTTGTATGCATGAAGGCGTGGAATTCTGAGGCTGGGCATGTAGAGCATGCTCAACAGTCGTGGGTAACATTTGTGCGGAGCCTCTGATCGTAGTTCAAGGTAGCTGCTATATCATTTTATTCTGACGCAAGGACGCATGCGTATATCCGTTTCCATAGATACCTACCTCGCATGGCCAGTGATGGGGGCCAACCAATCAGCAGAGCCCTCTACCGGAACTCCTGTTTTACTAAGACAGCTGCATTTCCCAATCGAGTTCTCCCTCTTCTTCGACCATCACTACCACGACCACGACCACGACATGGAATTCAACTGTAATTTCATTGCAGTTCTGAGCTGTATGACATTATCTTCCTTCTGCAAGCCTGCAAAAGAGTTTGGCCTCCCACCGCAAATTCGTTCATCATGACATGTACTCCGACCGTGGCCTTGTTATATATGCGTGTACTCCGACCGTAACCAAGACAAAAAGATGGAAGAAACCCAAAATATAGGTATGTCCCACAAAATATGAATCGCCCAACTCCTATGCTATCCTCCATCATTAGGCTGCGCTATGCGCCCACTCCTCGTTCAGGTTTGACGAGCTATTCCAGTCCTTCATGCCAGGCGTCACTCGGATAATACGGCCGGTCTCGGGATCCATGACAAACTGTCCCGAATCTAGCGACGAGTCGTTTGTGTTCTGCGTGCATGTTGAGCGGTCCGAGCTTTCGCCTTCTCTTCCTCTTCCAGCCACCTGGTTGAGCTCCAGCACCCCCCTCGACTGTTTGCCTTCGGTAACTTCGGTGTTTCTTTCCAGGTCCCCGGGCCCGGCAAACGGATCCGATGACTTTATAAGACCCAGTCGCTCGAGGAGCCGAGCCGTCGGACGGCGCAGCATAGGGATACAGGCCGCAATGAGGCTGCACTGCGCCTCAAGGCATGTCATCAAACCAGCGAATATCGCGAAGGCACTTGGATCCTTGGCCAGATATGCCGTGAGATGCGGCTCCCACGTCCCAATGACCCTAGCTATCGAAAAGGCCGAGGCGAAGATGCCCAGGGCCATGAGTACTGCGATGACGGTCTTTTCACGCAGAGGCCTTCGGACCTTGCTCAAGAACGTGAGAGGGACCAGCGATAAAGCGATGTCCGACGTTACGTTGCAGATCAACGTCACGTACACTGTGCCCCGGATAGCTGAGCGTGACCAACACACTTTCTTGCCCTTGTACTTGCCGACCATGTCCCATGTGGCAGCGTACGGTATGCAACGGGTGGTCAACGCGATTCCGACGAAAGCGATGAAGACGATGTTGAGGAAGACAATGGCGTAGACAAAATAACGCCATCCACGAGATTGTTGGAACTTGAGGAGGGTGAAGGCGATACTGATCTTGGCCAGGCCAGTGCCACACGCCCAGAATGGTAGTGCTATCATCCCGTTCCGGGTTGCGCGGGTAACGGACGCCAGGTTGCGGTATTCTGGACGAGGGTGAAATGCCCACGCGAGGCCGTCGACATGCAGAGCCCACATGACTGTTGTGAACACCTACATGCGGTCAGTGAGCTGGCTGGTGCCACATGCAACGATACCAGGACGACGAACAAAAGCTAGAGTCACCAAACAATCGCTTATTTCGAGGCGCCATCTCGGTACTGTTCTTGTATACACTCGCGCACCAACCACCAGTATTGAGAAGATTTCAAATATGGTTGTGATGACGAGGTATGCCATTCCAACCTCCCATTGTGAATCCGTGACTTTACGAAAGTGCTCACGGTCGATTGCCGACCCAGCGACGGCTCGAGGAATAACAGATACATATTCGGAAAACAGAGACTCTGGAAGCGAGTTCATGGCGCTGGCGTTCAGGCGTGGTACAAGAGCTCGGCATGGGCTGCTGCACTCGGCGGCTATGGCAAGAAGATAATCAAATCGGCGATGCGTATGGCTGTCAGGCGTACTGGAAGAGCCAGAGTCTAAGTCATGGCCTCGTTCTTCACACAGTATCGAAACTGTCTATCCTGTGCACACGGTTCTTCGCCGCGCGAATATACGAAAACGAAACTCGCAAAGGGGGGCGGCAAGTTGGTCAGATGGACTTCTTGTATCATTGGCAGCCCCGACGTGAACTCGGGTTGCATAAGACGCCTCTGAGATTGAAGCCAGGGGATCCTCGCCCGTCACAATGGAAACTCTCTGTGTGCCCTGCCCGGCTGGCCCCTATTGGTTCCGGAGCACAGGCCGGCAACCTTGTTGTGCTGAAGGATCGGAAGCGGAGCAGCTGAGTCTAGATGGCGGGGAACGCCATCCGGCCGCCCTCACATCCACGCCTCCCGCGACTAATTTAGCCTGTCACTGCGCGTCGATAATATTACCTCGGTCAGCTTGGCCCTTTGAGACAGCCAGGTGTTACGATTATCGTATTATTAGCCCGAATCGTAGGCTCGACCGGGCTGTTGGGCGTGATCTATGCCCAGATCCGAGGCCCTGGACTCAGGGCTCGTGTGGAGTATATTGTGCAATCGGTCTGCAGCTTGGGCGCAAGGCCAGTCCTGTCAATTGACGCCTCTGGGTCTTGTGGTGGCAACATCGATGAGAAGCTTTCCCTCGCATTGTATTATATTGCAGGCTACGCGAGCCCCATCACTCGACTTCGACTCGTTCTATGATGCTCATCGGTGAAGAAACCTCCAGTTTTTTCAAGCGGGACCACTAATTGGACAGTCCGGAGAGTGTGTTTTTGCTTTTCCTAAAAAACTCAACCCAGGCTGACCGTTCTTCGAAGGAACCTTGTTCTCGTCAAATAGTCTGGATTTTGAGCTGATCTGGCCATTACAGAACTTTGACACAAAGTTTTTTCACTTATTGTTCAGGAATTCGAGAGTCTACTTCAGGCCATCCTAGCACAACCCACGGAGGGAAAGAACTACAGAGCTACAATTCGTCTCTTTTCCGTAGATCCGTATTCCCCTGAGACCTGAGACGATAGACTCCGACCGAATGCCTCGCAATCTCTGCGCTGAACGTTCCACTCGGACCAATGCTTCCCACTTGTGTGCCCATCAAAGCTGTGTCATTGTTCGCCAGTCCGCTCGCATAACTTGTAGCCGTAGCGTTGTACCTTGTAGCTGTAGCATTGTACCCACTCGTGTTGGTTCCGTTCAAGATTGAGCTAGCTTCTTCGTTGGGCATACGGTTGCCCCACAAGTCATAGATATCCCATGTTTGGCTAAGTTCGGGTGGCGCACGGAATGCGCCAGCAGTACGCTGGTCAAGGAAGATGTCGTTCATGGTAGCATTCATCATCATAGTGGAGTTTGCCGCATTAAGGAGGGCAATAACGGTATCGCCGTTATCCATCACCCGAGTCCAGAGAGAAATCTCGCCTTCGCCATTCTCATCAGGGTCTACAAAGTAACGCCACTTCCGAACGGCTGCTCCAGCTGATGGATCTTGGTTGAGCGCAATGATGGCTGGGTTGGATAGGATGGCCAGATTTTGAGGAGAAAGTGTGGCGATGTTCGTGCCTATGAGGAGTGGAGAGGAGTTCAAGGCCCACATAGAAAAGTGGACAACGTATTCTGCATCGGTTTGTCCGCCATTTCCAACCTCAAGACCGTCCATGTCGTTGAAGTAACCCTTCATGGAGCGTGAGGTAATTGCTGGCATCTTGTTCAAGATGTTCATGACAGAGCAGTGGAACCCTGGCCATGGGCAACCAGGGGCTTCTGTACAGGGACAACGGTCATCGGGGCGGTTGAAAGAGTCATAGATGTCCCCTGACATGCGTCCGGAGTTTGCAATGGTATAAGCCCAATCGTAGGGGTCATCGTTTCCCCAATTGCACATGGCATAAACCATCTTTCGTCCAGTTTGGTTCAGAGCCTTAGACATGACATCGTATCGGTCAAAGGATAACTTGGGCGTTCCAGATTGCCCTTGGTTAAAACAATTATCATACTTCAGATAATCCACCTGCGCGCCATATCAGCAACAGCATACACTGCAAGCGGAATACTTACACCCCAACTGGCCCAAAGATCAGCGTCTTCCTTCTCATATCCGAGGGAACCTGGAAACTTTCCGCAGGTGAATATACCTGCCGACGAATAGATGCCAAATTTAAACCCCAAGGCGTGGATCTTGTCAATAATCCCTGGCATACCGCTTGGGAATTTGATAGCTGCGAAGTATTAGGCATGAACCTGAGAGTTGAATTCGCTGCCACTCACGGTTTTCGATGAGGTATCCGCTCGAGTTCCTTCCAATCGACCAGCAATCATCCAATGAGATGTAATTGTATCCAAGGTCGCGCAGCCCAAAATCGACCAGGTTCTGGGCTGTGGTGAGCAGCAACTCTTCGTCAACATCGCAGTGAAATGCATTCCAAGTGTTCCATCCCATCTGCGGAACCAGATTAAGCCCGTTGTAGGAAGAGGCTCCTGGTATGATGACTTCAGGCGTCCCAGAAGAATTGTCGATGTACCTTCGCTGATTATAGGCCACTGCTTCACCAAAAGACAGAGCCACAGCTGCCATAAGTTGCAGGTAAGCGGTTCGTGCCATTGATATTACCACAAATATTGGGTAGCAGTTATTCGGAGAGCTGGGTCTTGTATTCGAGTTTGGAGGGGCAAGGAGCGGCCAGAATCCTATTCTTTTATCTCTATGCGCGCCTGCCTCCTTCTACCTTCACGCTCTCCAACACCCCGCACTTGATCCGCATCATAATCCCGCTGGTGTTCGCATTGCCTGCTGGGGTAAATGATCCGCATTATCATTGTCGTCGTCATTTTGCGACGGCAGAGAAATTGGACCGAGAAACGTTGCGACGGCAAGTCCGGCACTCTGCACGGTCTGGCAGCCGAGCTTCCCCATTGGCTAGTCATACTTCGATCCTCAACATCCTAAAGCCAGTAGGTCCTAGTACACGGTGAGAACAAGGTACGATTCTCGTTTTGCCTCGTAACCATCGTCGGCGGTTTTCTCGCTCTCTTCATAGATACTAGGTGGAGGAGCCAGTTCAAAAGTAGTAGCATATCGTGGACTTGTAATTTTACTTAATTCACAGGTATCTCTTAGAGATGTCAGACAGAATAGGGCTTCCCTTGGCATGGAAATTGAACACTCATTAGTACTTATAGAGAGTACCATGCCTAGGCTCTAAATCGGGGAAGACACATCGTGCACGCGGAACCTGGTTCTTCTTGGGGCACGTTGTGGACAAGGTCTTCAGTTTGAGGCCTGTACGAGGAAATACAGCCGCAGACGCTAGCCGAACATAGAGACGGGACCGTTCCAGCCTCCGAAGCCAATTGTTACAATTCGATGCCAAGGAGCGGTTCCTGTGGGGAATATAGCAGCTAATACTTTATAGAGACTATGGCCATGGATGACTTTTGGAGCCTAAGGGCTCGGCCCTTAAAGAACAACAATAGATTCACTTTTGATCTTGTAGCGTTGATCTAATATCTTTACATTCTAAATAGTTTCACGTATCCAAAGATTCACAACTTGGGGCCTATCTGCAATTCCCTCGATACTTGTTCTCTCAGCACTCTCTTTAAGATCTTTCCACTCGCAGTCTTTGGAATTGCTTCCATAAACCTCACACCACCCTCAAGTCTTTTGTACGTCGCCAGTTTCTTTCCAGCCCACTGAATGACCTCTTGTTCCGTCAATTTCGCAGTTCCAGGTCTTTGAACTACGTACGCGCGGGGTAATTCTCCATCACGGGAATCTGAAGGGGCTGGAATGCCGATCACTGCTGCGTCGACGATCGAAGGATGCGACAAGAGGATTGCTTCGATCTCCGGGGGTGCAACTTGAAATCCTCGAACTTTGATCAGCTCCTACCCAATTCTATTAGCAACCGTAGGCAGTAGACGAAAGTAAGTCCATGGATAGAACGTTATAAGAGAGCAATCGTGTTACCTTCTTTCGATCAACAATATACCATAAATTCGTTTTTTCGTCTACAAAGGCGATGTCACCAGTATGGAAGAAGCCTGCTTCATCGAAATCTCGTTCGTTAGCTTCCGGGTTCTCAAAATATCCTAAAGTAACTGTCGGACCCCGTATACACAGCTCTCCTCGCGTGTTTGGTTGGCTAATGTCGTTTCCGTCGTCGTCCACAAGCTTTGTATCCAGGTTGCACAGAGGTCGTCCAATACTACCCGTATCGTCATTTTCAGGCCATGGAAACATAGTTGCGATGGATGTGGTCTCCGTCATTCCCCAAACTTGACAAAAAGGGGCGTCGGGAGCGAGAAGTGCCTGGAATCGAGATTGAGGACCTTTTCCAAGCGGTGCCGCACCACACATAGCCAGCCGTACACTTTTGAGTGAGTATTTCTTTCTCAGTGGGCTCATGATGATGGAAACTACCATAGGCGGTACGAGAAGCATTTCCGTAATGCTGTACTTCTCGTGGTACTTCAAATATGGCTCCACCTCGAATCGGCGCATAACATACGTGGTCGCACCTTGGCGAAAGGGCGCAATCATTGAGATAGGTAGTGCACCAAGGTGGAACATAGGCATTGCAACAACGCGACTGATTGGATATGGCTTGGGAGGATTGTCGAAAACCAGGGTGTGTTCGGCAATGAAGTTCCCGTGCGTTAGACGGACTGCCTTTGGGAGGCCTGTTGTACCTGAAGAAAACATGAGCATGCAAACCGTGTTTTTGCTGGAATCCGGATCAAGTCGAAGCCTATACTCGTCAATGTGATCCAGTGTAGGCTAGATTCTAACACAGTTGAATATTGAAATTGTATGATTGTGGATAATAGAAAAGGGCTTACCAGTCTGATTCTCCATGTCCAAGTAAACCCTTCCATCCTTGAAATCCATTTGGGATAGGCTGGCCTATATTATCAAATATAAATATTCTATCCTTAGGGACTTCATGCTTCGCTTCTTGAATAATCTTAAGCAGATCCGGCTCAGCTATGATGAATTTGGCATGAATGACTTTTAGGTGATGAGAAATTTCAAAGGAAGTATAGGCGGGATTGAATCCAGAATATACACCACCCGCAGCAATGATCCCTAATGTAATTACAGGAAGGTAAATCTGTGAATCCCAATCAGAAACTATGCGTTTACCTCCTAAGAATAGTCGAGGCGAACATTGTTAAACGAGCCGACCACAACGCAATCACCAGGTTGGAGACCATGTCTGCGCAGTCCCGTCGCAACCTGGCGAATAAGAGAGCGGCCCTCGCGCCCTGTGATTGATCGTGAAGGATCTGCAGCATCTATATAAATCTGTCTTGGCATTAATTCGGCCTTCTTTCTTGATCAAATAGCGCAATGGCTTGACGTCGAGAGCTTCTGCGGAAGTATCATCGTACCTTGTTGTCTAAATCATACTGAGGGTTGTCGAACATCCATGTTAGGAGATCTTGGTCTGGGAGAGGCGTCTGTTTGGTTGCGAGGAAAGGCATCTTGATTCTCACAAAGCATTGCCTCTAAAACCCGAGAGCGAAGACAAGTGGAAAGGAATTCGTCAGACTTAAATGGGGGCATAGAGGTAAGCAGCGGCGTGGTTTAGTTCTAGAAAAGGCTAGTCAATATAAGCAAACTACGTAATCAGGCACACTCACTAATCAGAGGACTGGCAATTGATCCACTCCATTCCTACGCTCTGCAAAATGAATTTCGTGGTTTTAGTATAACAAACAAGGTTCTAGTTTTCTTTTTATCGAGTACGATACAAGCGCTCTAGTTCATCCTCAACAATCTTATCCCAGAAAGCCACATCATCTTCTCTATTTGTGCAAGTTACCACCCTTATACTTGCTATTCAGTGCCACTGGTACAAGCGCGATTGTGCTGTACTTAACTACAGTAGCAGGTCGCCACGTTTCACAAGAATACGCCGGTCATCAATGGACGCTACCTCAAAGTCGAGGTTGCTCGATTCACTACGAAGTCCTCCTCAAGCAGCGAGACTCGGGCGGTTGTCGAGTAGTGTAGTTTGCTGAGATTGCGCTTCTAGAGCTCAATCCTATCAAACACACAAGATGAGTATGTTGCATTATCATTCGCAGTTATGGCCTACGTCTCGGGCATCGTTTTTTAACAATTTGTACTATACGTTAGGTGATGCTGCGCTAAGAACGGGTTCAAAAAATAAAGTCTCAAATTTTCATTTGAATGTTTTATCGACTATTCCGATCAGTATGGTGGCTGATCTCTAAGCTAGCCGACTAAACTCTTAGTCGTCTCTGTAACACCCATCACCAGTACCATTACTATAACCGTGATTTCGAAAGAATTCGAGTTCATGTTACTATTCGATGATGTGCTTATGACTTTAGAGATTTCTCCTTCGAATGGATGCGCAAATGCAACCAACTTAACTAAATATACATGATAACTGATCTATGTTCTTGTAATAGGCATCCTTTGTTGCATTAGCAATGTCCTCACTGCTTATTTTTCAAGAGTAAGCTACCAGAGGTATGTGAGCCTCATTGTCTGCCATATAGGCCTACTTTCGCAAGCGAGGGGCTACGGATCGCTCATGTCCGACCCCTCTTTGAAGGTAAGTGGGGGACAAGCGATTTCCCAGGTTACTGATGTTTGAGAATCTTCTCATCGCTATTCCACAACTCAACCACAGGTGGTCACCATGTCCACTATGACGACAGTCGCTGAAATTTGACATAGCGCGCTTGGAACGTTACTCTCTGGACTCACTAGGACCTCTGCGATGAAATCCTCGATCGTCACTAGAACTCTAGCGCTCGCGCAAGCATTGCATTTGCAAGCATGGGGTGGATGCGTTCGATATTTTCCTCCTGCATGGGTGTCAATGTGACTTCGCTTTTCCCACGCTGGCTCAACATCCGTCGTGGTATGTACTTATGCTATGCCATTAGGATCGTCATCTTCCCATAGAAGATTCTCCAAAGCTCAGCTGCATTCATGCGTTTTCTGGGTGGCTACAGCATCTTCCTGGCACCACTGGTGGGAATATACATTACAGACTACTTTGTCGTACGCAAAGGAAATCTGTGGGTGGAAGACTTGTATAAATCCCGAATGAGCACAGCTTACTTTTATGTTGAAGGGGTAAATTGGCGCAATGCTGTTGCGTTTGCCATAACCGTAATCTTTCTCGTACCTGAATTCACAGCGCAATTTGGGCACAAAGTGGGTGTTAGGTGGGAGCATATTTATAGCCTAGGATGGATATTGGGTTGTACCATTAGTAGTATTCTCTACCTTGGGCTTGCCTTGATTGGGGGTTTCTGTAAACGGGAGCGAAGCATGGGATTTGAAGAGAGTTATGAATTGCAGCAGATGTTCCGAGAAGCTGTGGATGAGGAATTGAGAGTCGAAACAGGAGAAAAGGAGGTTGAAGAAGCAGTGAAAAATCCGTCGGGAGAAAGGGTCACTAAGCTTTAGATATTAAATTAATTTTATAGCGTTTTAGCACATATCGCTGAGACTTAAACTGTAAGTGCCAAGCAATGAATACAAGGCTACAATCCTGGAACAATTACTTAAACTTTGGTATACCTAACCCACTCTTTGTGGTACTACTGCGGGTCGATGGAAATAGTAAGCACAGGCTGAATGAATGCTCGTTCGCACACGGTCAGCCTATGCACTGTAGGACAATCGAGAATGGCATCAATATCGCTCATGACAGCTATGAGCTCCCGCCGAGTGCTTGCGAGCCCAACCATGCCGCTGAAATGCACCAAGAGTCAAAATACAGCAATCCAAGACCCAGCAAAGCCTCCTACATTTTCCTTGATCCATCTATAGTACGCCTAAGGAAGGGATTTCGCCCATTTCATTCTTACTTTGACCTCCAAGTGAATATGCCACCTTCCACCTCATCTTAATATTGTTACCGGAACCTCTTTGTACTCCATTGAGCCGGATATTTTGCGTTATTCCATCTTGTTGATTGGCAGACAGGGAAACACCTGTCTGTGGCTCAAGCTGGAGTTGCGCTCCCTGTATTTTTGTCAGAGTGATCTTATCAATACTCGAAAAATCGTACCTTGGATGCTGCCACCTGAAACGTCAAGTTGGAAATCGGCAGCGGCGTATTGTTTGATATTCGTGATTGGACCAACAAAACTGTCTCAGATTCTCGTGATACTTTGAATACTATATTAATGGAGGTATTGTTCACAGTTAGCTCCTTGGAGGTGTCGGGGACAGCTGATGCAAAAGTCCACTCGTCATCTTCATTTCCTGCACTGATGTTGCTCTGTGCTAGATTAGATGACGGTACTGCAGTAACTCCTCCCAATAGATCGGCAGTTCGCGAACCGGTTGCTTGTGATTGAATTGACTGTTGGAAGTGCATAGGTGAGCCTTGTCTTGGCGTTGGGGAGTTCAATGCGGCGAATGGATCGGGAGTTGATCGAGCTGGTTGAACTGGAGGCTGTGCTAAGCCGACTGGCATGGGTGATGGTATCTGGGAAGAAGGTCCAGAGTTTGACATGGACCCAAATAGGTCATTTATCGATTGGGCAGCAATCTGCTGCTGAGGAACAGGTGACCGTGGAACCGGTACGCCAGACAGACCGAGTACTGTTTTTAGATGAGCAGGCTGCTATGTTGCGTTATCAGTTACGTACCTGAACCGTTAGATCCGCCAAGTGATATGCTACCCGTCTGACCATAGCTAGGACCCCCCAATGAAAGCCCTAGCAGATCATCCTCTAGAGTATTTCCTTTAGATGCGGCCTGTCCCGTACTTGAAGAGGCTGCACTTCCGGGTGCGGGCGCAGGTTCTGGATCTCCGAAGTCAATTAGATTGAGGGTGTTGTCTGGTCCTTTGGAGACTCCAGCCCCACTCTTGCCCAATGTACCTTGGGGGATCTTGTTTGCAGCTTCAATATCACCCTTTTTAAAGAGTTTATAGCGTTCTATTGTTCGATGTATGCTGTCATTGATCTCAAAAAGCTTTGCCACTGCTTCATGGTCTTCAGATTCTTCCTCACACATTTTTTGAATTTTCGGTTGTGCACTTTGGAGAGCGTTAGCAAGTTCCTATGAATATTAGCTTAAGCATTCATTCGAACGTTGCAAAAACGGATACCTCAAAGACATCACCCTCTTTGATTTCATCTCCTGGCTTGTGGCCCTGTAGCATCTCCTCGAGGATCCTCGCTTTTTGTTGGATTTTGGAAACTTCTTCAGCAGCCTTGGCGCGCCAATCCGTCTTGTTTCGTGTGTCGTAGCCCGCCATGACCTTCATTAGCTTGTTGGCCTCCTGAAGGTCCTGTGGGCCTCCACGTCGAATAAGTTCCTGGAGCTTTGCAGATTGGGCTTCGCGCTCCTCCTCCTCCATTTCTTCGGCTGACCGTAGGTTCTATACGAACGTCAATATATACTTTAGATGTAGCATGTCTCTGATCAACATACGTCGCTCGGGTTCAACACTGCGGCATCTTCTTTACGAACTTCAGGAAACATGTAGCCTTTATAACTCAAAAGCCGATGCATATCTCTTATGAAACCCAGGTCCTCCTTGTACCGTGATGTCTGGCATATCGTTTGTCGCCATTCTTCAATGAGCTCAAGTATTTTGTTCTGAACTCGGGAAGGGTGTACGGGCGGACGCTCGGGGAAGCGGCGAACAAGCTCGTTTAAGAATTCTTTAGTGCTGATCTGGAGGTGGAACGGGTACCCGCAGTTCTTGACGCAAATGTCGAGGAGCTATCTCGAGTAAGCGCTGCGCGGCACATGTAGGTAGGCAGCCGTACGTTAAGTGCGAGCAATGCCACATTCTGGTTGCGATGATTGACGTAGTGGACAATAGTGACTGCCGCTTCTCGGGGTCTTTAGTTATTCATTAGCTGCTTGTGTAGCCTTTTAGGGGACGAGGGCGTACGCGGAGCCCTTCTTCGTGTTGATCAAGTCGCTGATTTCCAGGTTCAGGGCCAAGTTGGGCTCGAAGTTCTGCGGGTCGCAGGCGTTTACTATAGAACACAAGTCAGCACTGCGTCCTCCGGCCTGATTTCGAGCTCGTACGTATGAAGCGCTGCAGCGGTGATGTCGGAGCCTCCCCCCACCCGCCATATCGGTCGCGGGCGGCCATCCGCGCGGATGCCGCCTCCATTGACGGCGCTTCGAAACCAGGAAGACTACTCGGAAAGCGAATGAAAGAAGATCAGGGCTTGAACACGTGCGTGTGCGAGGCTGCGAGCTATCGATGCTTCCGTTGGGCTTCCTCGGTGGAATCAGGCGGCGGGGCTTCAAGTGCGCGCGCACCAGCCATATCTTGGCGCTACGTAAACAGGCCCCCGCCGTCATCTTTCCCTCCTTCGTCTCCAGCTCCGCCTGTGGGACAGTCTCTGACTGTAATTCTTCTTGAGCATCTACTGTTCCGTACGCATGTGAATCGATCTATGTTGCTTGTGAGATATCAAAACGCTTCGATTTGAAGAGGCATACTGCTGTCACGGTGGAGAGCGTTGGCCTCCAACTTGGTCTGGATGAATGGTAGGCGCAAAACCCGGGAGCCGTTTAAGGGTTACACGAGGACGTTACTTCTAACGGGGTACGAGCACCCACTAGCATGCTTTCCGTGCATGCAAAACCGAAAGACGCATCTATATTTGGCTCCTGGAGGTGTGTGAGAAGAGATCAGGTTAGCGCTTGATACTTTTTCTCCGAGCGTGCGGTAAGATCTGCAGCACACCGACCACTTGACCATTGATCTCATGACAAGTCGAGTTGGGCAAGCATACATTAACCAAAATTGGAGTTAAGAAACAGTTGTAGCCTTCAAGCCCCTCCGGACATGTGAGCCAACACACCAATTGATACGTGAATTCGCACCAGTTGTTCGCTTCCTTTTCCTCCGTTGTTGACTAGAAAATGAAAATATACGCCGAAGCGAAGCAATGCAATATGCAATGTGCAGAAGCGAGTATAACCAGGATGCTGTTAGGTCTCCTCTCGGTATGTACCACTGCTCATGGCTTCCCCGCAAAACAACGCCTGCGCTTCTTGTACCCAATTTATCTAAGTATTGAAACTCGCTCAATTTGGAAATGCGGAAGCTGAACCTTGCGAGTTCAAAGGTGATCTTCTGGTGCAACGATATTGCAGCCAGTCGTTGTTGACCTCACCTACGAAATCGATAGTCTGTCATATACATTCCAAGGACATATGCCAAGATTAGGTGACGGAGTGTCATACCAAATGACCTGCGTTTAGAATGGGTATAAGTAGCCATCTTGTGAAATGTCTTTCCCCTCGTAGAGATCGTAATTTCCTACGCTGAATTAACTAACAACCTTCGCTCGCTACCGCACTCCACACTCCACACTCCACACTCGCTTTTTCCCAACAGAGAGCGTCATGCGTTACACCATCGCCGCTTTGACTGGCCTTGCTACCACGGTTGCCGCCGTAGGCAGCGCCGTTGTGACCAACAATTGCACGAGCACTATCTATGCATGGTCTGTTAGCTCCGTGGTGGGTGCCAAGCAGACGATAGCCCCAGGTAGGTGGTATCTGCCTGTCTACCAGGCTCTTTTCCATTGATCATTTCGCATAGGAAAATCCTTCAGCGAGACTCTTCACCGTGATGATACAACTGGCGGCATTGCCATCAAGATTACAACTGTCGATGATGGACTTTACAATGGATCTCCTCAGCAAGTCTTCTCCTATTCACTGGACGGTGGATCAGTATGGTAAGTTACCTTTCTCCATAATTTCGAGCAATGGCTAACGACATGGGATAGGTATGACTTGAGCACTGTATTTGGTGACCCTTTCAGCGGAAAGAAAGTCACGGTGACTAGCAATGGAAGCCCAACCATTAACTGGCCCAAGGGAACGAACCCGGGTGGTAGTCAGGTGAAGGTCGGAAACAGCGCTAACAATGTCGTATTCACTGCCTGTGCTTAGAGAGTTCCGAGTTGTTAGGAATGGGCACAATGAAGGGTATGATGGTGGATGGAAATATAATATGAAATAATACTAGGTTACCCCTACAAATACAAGAACAGGGGCTTGCATCTTGACTAAAAGAGCTATTTACATTTCTTCAAGAACACATCTATGACTAGGCATTGTTTAGCATTCTTTAAACACATAATTTTTTCGGTGGCTGCAGATCGCTCACCATTGTGAAGAAAGATAGGATAGTGCGCGATAACGGCCGATGAATAATGGAGTCGAATGTCAACGTTAAAGTATGATGGCGTGATGTCGTGAGAGCGGTCGGTCCCGCGCGCACACTTTGTCTGTGCTATCCTAGTCGTTCTAACGCTTCTGACCGGCAGTAATATAACGTTACCAGAAGAATCGCATGACTTCGTACGAGAGTATTGTAGTTCGATAGTAACGAGATACAAAACACCCAATAACTTACAATATCCTTCCGGACTATAAAGTTCTAGGGGTGGTCAAGCTTTTAGAGACCATCACAATTGCTACATCAAACACTCGAAGCCTAATTTGTCTCCAATCACCGAATCTACCAATAACTTTTTACCATACAATGAACGGTCACCAATCCACAGACCACGCCGGGTCATGTATTGGCCATTGTCGTGCTGCACGCACTACAATGAACTACTACTGTTCTGAACAATACGAAAAAGAGCAGGCCGCCATCAAATCGTACGAGGAGGGTTGGGATCGATGGGACGGCCCGATCTGGCCATGGCGGGAGACCAACTTTACAGAAGCACAGGAGAATGCCTGGCAAGGATGTTGTTGTGCGCCAACCCACGAGGAAGAGCATTCGGACCACGAGCACGAAACAGGTTAGCAGATGTTACTGAGCCTCTCCAAGAACATTGCTAACAACTGGCAGAGAAGCATTGATTTTGCTCGACGAAGAGGAGTGTGGATGACTCCTGGCTCAAAAATGCAGACATGATGACGAGAATTTGCTGCCGAATTTTGCGGGATTTCTCTTACCTAGTCTATGTTATGGTAATGTTTGGTGGAGGTTGGTGGATGCTTGTTTGAAAATGGCTTCAGGGGGCTTGCCTGCGCAGATCTAACAGGCCAGCAACCTCACTCTTACCAACGGAAAGTGGGGATATGTTAAGTTAAACGTTCTATAGCGGTTCAATGCCCACATCGCACAACCAAGCTTTTCCGCCACTTAGCTTGAGGAGCGGACTGGTTCCGCGCCGCGACTTAAGCCCTAATCAGTGGAACGCCAACCCAGAGCATCCAATTGCAGAACTTTAGGTG
>Ga0247757_10001239_pt1 | contig 17914 bp, 14 predicted proteins | sample UWRJL126311R4_FD_180929 | JGI IMG/M metagenome (GOLD analysis project Ga0247757, IMG submission 180929) | Plant litter microbial communities from Arlington Agricultural Research Station in Wisconsin, United States - UWRJ-L126-311R-4 | ecosystem: Environmental > Terrestrial > Plant litter >... | reverse complement strand
ACTGGCGCTCATCCTCGTGACCGCGCTCTGCGGCGCGGTCGCCCTCCCCGCGGCCTCCACCGCGAAGACCACCAAGAAGACGGCCAAGACGACGAAGGCCAAGGCAAAGGCGAAGCCCGCCAAGGAGCGCAACCTCGACGCGTCGTTCGAGACGACGCTGAGCGTGGCGCCCGGGCAGATCATCCAGCCCACCAAGGCGATCACGATGTGGGTGCCCAAGGGCGTCCGGGCCGCCGGCGAGAAGATGCCGACGTGCGACCCGGCCCGGCTGGCCGCCGAGGGCGCGGCCGCCTGCCCGCCCAAGTCCCTGGTCGGCGACGGCCAGGGCACCGGGCTGATCATCACCGGCGGCAAGCCGACCGGCAACGAGACGCTCACCGTCACGCTGTTCAACGGTCCCGGCAACACGCTGCTGGGCCTCACCGTCGGCACCACGCCGATCCCCATCAACGCCGTCGTCACCACCACGGTGAGCAAGGCGTCGGGCGGGACGTACGGCTACGGGCAGGTGATGCGCTTCGCGTTCCCGGAGACGCTGATCCACCCGCAGCCCGACGTGACCGCCTCGATGGTGTCGCTGTCGGCCCGCCTCAACGGCAAGGCCGGCTGGCTGCGGAGCAAGTCCTGCCCCCGCAAGGGCTGGTCCCTCGGCGCCCTGCTCACCAGCGTGGACGGCGGGGAGACGGCGATCATGGCCGACTTGGCCTGCGTGTGATCGGGGTGCCCACGGCGATCGTCCGGTTGGCGATCGAGACGTTGCCGTGGGCGTCGCGCCCCTGAACGGTCAGGCGCACGTCGAGCCGGACGGTCTTGTGCTTCTTGCGCTTGTCCACGAGCGCGCGCTCGACCCGGCGGGCCTCCGCGGCACTGAGGCGCAGGCGGACCTTGACCGTCCCCGCCTTCTTGGTCTTGCCCTTGCGGACGTCGAGCGTGACGAGCTTGGGCCGCGCGACCGAGCCGCGCTTGCCGGGCACCGTGCCCAGCCCCGAGGTGCGCAGCGTCGCCGTGATCGTGCTGGCCTCGTCGGTCTTCACCGTCACCAGGATCCCGTTGGTCCGCAGCGTGGCCAGGCTGATCTTCTTGGCCGCGGTCAGGCGCAGCCGCGGGGCGTCGACGTCCTCCTGGGTGTGGGGCGGGACGACCGGCGTGGTCGGGGTCGTGGGCGTCGGATCCGGCGTGGGCGGGACGACGACCACCGGCGTGGTGGCCAGCGGCGGTGCGCTGGTGACGCTCGGCAGGCCGCCCCAGCCCGGCCGGGCCGCACGGAACGGACCGGTGACCTCGTAGATCGCCCCGTTGCCGCTGCCGTACGCGCGCTGCGAGGAGAAGTAGAGGTGGTCCCCGTCCGGGGAGAACGTGACGCCCGAGAGCTCGGAGCCCTTGTGGATGTCCCCGGTGGCCCGCACGAACGAGGAGAGCGTGCGGTCGGCGGTCATCATCACGATGTCGAACTCGGCCTGGCCGTTGTCCTCGCAGACGAACAGGTCGCCCGAGCGGGAGACCGTGACGTTGTCGGGCCCGTTGAGGTAGCCCGATTCGCCGCCGGTCGCCGGGTCGTAGAGGTTCTCCAGCACCGACGTGCGCGTGTCGTAGGCCCACAGCTTGTGGTCGCCCTTGCTCGTGAAGTACACGACGCCGCTGTCGAACCAGATGCCTTCGCCGCCCTTGAACTTCGCCGCGGCCGGGACCTGCAGGCGCGTGGCGGTGCCGATGCCGGCCGGATCGGGCACCACCGCCCACGTCGTGGCGCCCCGGTCGCCGACGATCGCGACCTCGAGCCGGCCCTCGCGCAGATCCCCGTAGACGGTGGGCGTGAAGCGGTAGAGGCAGCCGTCGCCCTTGTCCTCCGTGAGGTAGAGCCGCTGGCCGACCGGGTCGACCGTGACCGCCTCGTGGGTGAACGTGCCCATCGCCGGGCGCGGCTGGGCGGGGAAGCGGCCGAGCGGATCGCACTCCCACACCAGGCCGCCCGCGTGCTCCTCGCAGGTCAGCCACGTGCCCCACGGGGACGGGCCGCCCGCGCAGTTGATCTGCGTGCTCGCGATGCGCTGGGCGCCGCGGATCGTGCCGTCGGGGCCGAAGCGGATCGACGAGCAGCCGCCGCCCAGCAGCGAGACCGTCTCGGAGTTGGAGACGAGGATCCAGCCGCCGTCGGCCTCCGAGAACGCGGCCTGGCCGTCGCTGTCGGTGTGCCAGGCGTAGCTCGTGTTCTCCACGTTCTGCTTGCCGCGCGCGACGAGCCGGGAGCGGAAGCCGTCCGGGAGCCGCAGGCCGTTGGCGTCCGCCGCCTGCAGCGGGCCGTACGGCCCGACGCCGACCGTGGCGGGCGCCGCGAAGGCGGCCTTCCACAGCTCGGGACCGAGGGCGAGGAAGCCCGCGGCGACGGCCCCGGAGGCGAGCAGTTCACGGCGACGGATGGTGGTCATGGCTGCATTGAAGGGCGCTGATGGACCCGCGAAGTTGCGCGAATGTAAAGCGTTTGCGGAACCCTTCCCGGGTTTTGGGACCCCGTCCGGAACGGGGCGGGCCGGGCTGGTTCAGGCCACAGTTTTTGGGCCGCGGTCTACGGCGCGGGGGTGGCCGCGGGCGCCGTCGCGGGCAGCGCGAGCACGGCCATCGTGACGCACAACGGGGCGTAGAAGCGCCGGTCCAGGGAACGAAACCGGGATGAGGTGGAGCCGGGCACGAGGAGGTCCGTGCGGCCCGCGAGCCCGAACGCGCCACGTACCGTGAGGACGGCGACGACGCCGGTGGCGGCCGCGCGTCTCGTGCGGGGGTGGCGGCGGGGGAATCCGGCGAGCACGGCGGCCGCGGTGGCGAATCCGGCAGCCGCCCCCAGGCACGCGAGCGGGCCCGGCGCGGCGGCGGCATCCTGACCGGCGACCGTGTCCGCGAACGCGGCGGAATCCCGGACCGGCCAGGTCGAGCCGGTCGCCCACAGGACGTGGATCGCGCTGATCCCCGCGAAGGCGGCGGCGCTGACGTGCGGGGCATGGCGGAGCGCGGCGGCGGGCATGGCCTCAGCTTCACCGATCGTGCGGCTTTGCGCCTGGTCCGTTTACACAGAACGATGTTCTGTTGACGTTCTTTACAAGATGGGTACTCTGTGTCCATGTCCACCGAAACACGCGACGCATTCGACGCGCACGAGCACGAGCATGGTCACTCGCACTCGCACGCCCACGGCGACGGGGAGCCGGTGCCCGAGGCGACCTGGCGGGACGGCAAGCGCTACGCCTGGCTGCTGGGCCTGCTCGTCCCCACGCTGCCGTTCATCTCCTGGGGCCTCGTCGAGGCGACCGGGCTCGGCGTGTTCTGGTGGTTCGGCCCGTTCGTGATCTTCGGCGTGTTCCCCATCCTGGACCAGCTCGTCGGGACCGATCCGAACAACCCGCCGGACGGCGTCATCAAGTGGCTGGAGCAGGACCGCTACTACCGCTGGTGCACCTACGCGTACATCCCGATCCAGTACGCCTCGCTCGTGTTCGCCTGCTGGTGGTGGGCGGACGGCGGCCTCTCGGTGATCGAGAGCGTCGGCCTCGCCGCCACCGTGGGCTGCGTCAGCGGCGTGGCGATCAACACCGCCCACGAGCTCGGGCACAAGCGCGCCAGCCTGGAGAAGTGGCTGAGCAAGATCGCGCTGGCCCAGACCGGCTACGGGCACTTCTTCATCGAGCACAACCGCGGCCACCACGTGCGGGTCGCGACACCGGAGGATCCCGCCAGCTCACGGCTCGGCGAGAGCTTCTGGGCCTTCCTGCCCCGCACCGTCGTGGGCAGCCTGAAGTCGAGCTGGGAGCTGGAGGCCGTGCGGCTGCACCGCGCCGGGCACTCGCTGTGGTCCTTCCGCAACGACATCCTCGGCGCGTGGGCGATGACCGTCGTCCTGTTCGCGGCGCTGACCGCGATCTTCGGCTGGGTCGTCCTCCCCTATCTGCTGATCCAGGCCGTCTTCGGGTTCAGCCTGCTGGAGGTCGTCAACTACCTCGAGCACTACGGGCTGCTGCGCCAGCGGCGGGAGGACGGGCGCTACGAGCGCACGCGGCCCGACCACAGCTGGAACAGCAACAACGTGTCCTCCAACGTGCTGCTCTACCACCTGCAGCGCCACAGCGACCACCACGCGAACCCGACGCGGCGCTACCAGGCGCTGCGCCACCACGACGAGGCGCCGGAGCTGCCGTCGGGGTACGCGACGATGATCGTGCTCGCCGTCATGCCGCCGGTGTGGCGCCGGGTGATGGACCCGCGCGTGATGGCCCACTACGACGGCGACGTCACCCGGGCCAACATCAACCCGCGGACCCGCAAGCGGATGCTCGCCCGGTACGGGAACAAGGTGGCGGCGTGAGCTCCTTCGCCTGCCCGGTCTGCGGGTACGTCTACGACGAGGAGCGGGGCAACCCGCGCGAGGGGTTCCCGCCCGGGACGGCCTGGGCGGACGTGCCGGACGACTGGGCGTGCCCCGACTGCGGGGTCAGAGACAAGATCGACTTCGAAGCGCGGCCGGCGAACGACGCGTGACCGTCGGTTACATTCAGCCGATCGCCCCGGATTCCCCCACCCCCTTCGCCGTCGCCGCGCGCGACCTGCTGCGCAACACGGCGCTCGACGCCGCCCGCACGCTGCTGCTGGACAAGCCGTGGCCCGACGTGACGATGAGCGACATCGCCCGGGCCGCGGGCGTGAGCCGCCAGACGCTCTACAACGAGTTCGGGTCGCGTCACGGCTTCGCCCAGGCGTACGTGCTGCGCGAGACCGATCGCTTCATCGCCGCGGTCGAGACGGCCGTCCACCAGCACCTGGACGATCCCGCCACTGCGCTGGCCGCCGCGTTCACCGTCTTCCTCACCGCCGCCGCCGAGGATCCCCTGGTGCGCAGCATCGTCTCGGGCGACGGCAGCGACGAGCTGCTCGCGCTGGTGACCACGCAGGGCGAGCCGGTGCTGCACCGGGCCACGGACCGCCTGAGCGGCGTGATCATCGCCGCCTGGCCCGACCTTCCCGCGGCCGACACCGCCCTGCTCGCCGAGACCGTGGTGCGCTTGGCGATCAGCTACGCCGCGCTGCCCGCCGGCCCGGCCGGCATGACGGCCGCGTCGATCTCCACGCTGCTCGGCCCGTACATCGAGCAGCTGCTCGAGCGGATCGGGCACGTGGGGCCGGCGCGGCCGGCCGCTCGGCCCTCGGCGTAGCGAGCGGGGCGAGCGAGCGTGCGGCCGCTCGCCTAGACCAGCGTCGCGAGCGTCACCGGGATCACCGCCGCCGCGCCGGCCTTGCGCAGCTGCCCGCCGGTCATCGCCAGCGTGAAGCCCGACAGGCGCCGGTCGTCCAGCAGCACCCCCGCCCCGGGCGGCGGCGGGCCGGTCACCCGGAACGCCCCGCGCACGTTGCTCGCCTGCTGCGCCGCGTTGGCCATGTCCCGCTGCGGCGGCCGCGCCTCGGTCCGCTCCAGGAGGTCGGCGACCGGCACGCCCAGCGCGCCGGCCAGCCGCGCGGCGGTGTCGGCGAGCAGCGACCCGCACGTGGTCGAGGGCACGAAGGCGACCCAGGCCGGCGCCGCCCCACCCCGCCGGACCATCTCGGCCACCGCCTCGATCACCTCGTCGTCCAGGCGGTTCGCCGCGAGCCCGCGCTCGACCGCCGGCCACCAGCCGCCGTCGCCGAGCCGGGCGAGCGCCCAGCCGTCGGTGGTCCGGGCGTCCTCGGAGATCTTGCGCATCGTGCCCGCCGGATCCGGGGCCATCTTGCGCGCCTCCAGCACGATCGGCCGCGACCGCAGGTGGCGCTGGGCCTGCTCCACGAGCTCGGGCGCGGGCAGCTGGTCGAAGCGCCGTTCGGTGCAGACGGAGCAGCGGCCGCAGTCGGCGGGCTCCGGATCGTCCAGCTCCTCCTCCAGCGCGCGCATGAGGCAGCGGCCGTCCACGCCGAACGCGGCCATCGCCTGCTGCTCGGCCCGGCGCAGCGCCGTCACCTGGGCGTAGCGCTCGCCGTCGTAGTGCCAGTCGCTGCCCGGCACCGACACCCACCGCGTGCCGTCGCGGGTCACGGCGCCCTCGACGTCGAGGATCTTGAGCATCGCCTCGATCCGCCCGGCGCCCAGGTTGACGGCGGCCATCAGCTCGCGGCTCGTGCAGCCGGTCGGCCCCGCCTGCTCCAGCGCGTCCAGCACCGCGCGCACCCGCTCCTCCCCCGGGAACGCCTGGTCGATGAAGAAGTCCTGGATCTTGCGGTCCTCCGCGCCGCGCAGCAGCACCACGTCCGCGTGGTCGACGCCGCGGCCGGCACGACCGACCTGCTGGTAGTAGGCGACCACGGAGCCGGGCGCCTGGTAGTGGACGACGAAGCCGAGATCGGCCTTGTCGTACCCCATGCCCAGCGCGCTGGTGGCGACCAGCGCCTTGACCTCGTTGGCCAGCAGCCGCTCCTCCGCGACGACGCGCTGCTCGGTCTCCTGGTCGCCGCTGTAGGACAGCGCGGAGATGCCGTGATCGGTGAGGAAGCTCGCGACCTGCTCGGCGTCGCGCTTGGTCAGCGTGTAGACGATGCCCGAGCCCGGCAGGCTCGGCAGGTGCTCCACCAGCCAGGCCAGCCGCTGGGCCGGCGCGGGGAGGTCCAGCGTCTCCAGGCGCAGGCTGCGGCGGCCGAGGGGGCCGCGGTAGGAGCGCAGCGGCTCGTCCCGCCCGCCGCCCAGCTGGTCCAGGACGTCCTTGACCACCCGGTCGTTGGCGGTGGCCGTCGTGCCGAGGACCGCGACGCGCTCGGGCAGCGCGGCGAGCATGTCCTTCACGCGGCGGTAGTCGGGCCGGAAGTCATGGCCCCAGTCGGAGATGCAGTGGGCCTCGTCGATCACCAGCAGGCCGACCTTGGCCGCGAACAGCGGGAGCATCTCGTCGCGGAACCGCGGGTTGTTGAGCCGCTCCGGGCTGATCAGCAGCAGGTCGATCTCGTCCGCGGCCAGGCCGGCGCGGATCGCGTCCCACTCGTCCCGGTTGGTGCTGTTGATGGTGTGGGCGCGCAGGCCGAGGCGCTGGGCGCCGGCGATCTGGTTGCGCATCAGGGCCAGCAGCGGGCTGACGATGAGGGTGGGGCCGGCCCCCTGCTCGCGGAGCAACGCGGTGGCCACGAAGTACACCGCCGACTTGCCCCAGCCGGTGCGTTGCACGCAGAGGACGCGGGCCCGGTCGTCGACCAGGTCGTAGATCGCCTCCTGCTGTCCGTCGCGGAACGTCGCGGCCGGATCGCCGGTCAGGGCGCGTAGGCGGTCGAGGGGTGCGGAGGTGAAATCAGGCGAGCTCGTGGTCACGCCATTGACCATAGCCACGCCGGAGGGCCGGTCCGCCGAGTTGTAACGCTTTTGCCGCAAACCGGTCCGAAGATGACGCAATGCGTTCCCGGACGAGACTGTGTCCGTGGTAGTCTGATCGGGTTGTCGTGGTCGCCATATCGGTGACCTCCGCCGGGATCGCCCGGCATGTCCATCGCCCCGGCAGCCGGCTGGGGCCCGAACAAGCGAAGACCCGGGTGTTGCCGGGTCCCGCAAAGACGAAGGGCCCCGGCGTGCTTCCGGGGCCCTTCTTCTTCGTGCTCCTATCTCCTGATCACGAGGACCAGGATGATGAGGAGCGCGACGGTCGTCGTGGTCACCACATTGGTCACCTCCTTCCGCATCGGGGACAAGCCGCATGCCCGCATGCCCCGATCCAGGGAGGTGTGCACCCCACGACAACCTCGACCCAACGTAGGCCACGCGCAGCACGAAATCGCCCTCAGGCGGCCGGTTGTAACACCGGTGCCGCAAACCGGTCCGAAGACGTCACGGTTGAGGCGCGCGCGGCGCATCTGCAGGCGCCGCGGAGGGTACCCGGCGGCCCGTTCGCCAAGTTGTTGCCACCTGTCGGCAACAACTTGGAGAGGGCCTGGCAAGGCGGGACGTTCTCCACATTTCTCCCGAGGGGTGGGAGGAATGTGGAGAACCCCCCAGCGCGGGCCCGGCCCGCCCCGCTACACGACCGCCGGGCGCGTGCTGAACGGCAGGCGCCATTCCTCACGCGTGTCGCCGTCGATCGCCAGGCGCCACTCGTAGGTGCCGCCGGGCGGGAGCGGCAGGGGCGCGCTGTTCAGCGCAGCCATGAACGGCAGGGCGGTCGGGGTGCGCACCTCGGTGTCGACCGGGCGGCCGACCTCGAACTGGCCCTCGATGACGATCGGGTCCTCTCCCCCCACGGGCACCACGGGCGCGCCGTCGAGGTCGATCAGCTCCATGCGGAACGTGTGCTCGACGTCCGCCTGGTTCCAGGGGACCTCGAGCATCAGCGCGATCCCGAACGGGGCGGGCTGCGGACCGGTGATCGTCCACCCGCCGCCGATCACGTTCATCTTCCCGTCGGCGACCTGCGCGTAGTCGCACAGCATCATCGTCACCTTGATCTGCCGGTCCGGCAGGTCCCACGGCTCGGTCATGCGGCGCTCCCCGTTCGATCTCCCATGCGCCAAGACTACGGGGCGGCCGCCGCGGGCCTCCCGGAATCTCGCGACCTATAGGTAGCCGGTGGGGTCCGTCGGGTTCCCGTTGATGCGGACCTCGAAGTGCAGGTGCGCGCCGAACGAGTGGCCGGTGTTGCCGACGTAGCCGATCAGCTGGCCGCGCTTGACGTTCGCGCCGACCGACGTGCCGTAGCGCGACTGGTGGGCGTAGCACGTGGTCATCGACGAGGTGTGCTGCACGCAGGTGTAGTTGCCGTAGCCGCCGGTCCAGCTGGCGATGACGACGTTGCCGGAGTCGGCGGCGTAGATCGGGGTGCCCTCCGCGGCGGCGATGTCGACGCCCGCGTGCAGGCGGCCCCAGCGGAAGCCGAACGGGCTGGTGAACGTACCGTTGACCGGCATCGACAGCGGGCCGCCGGAGCCCTTGTAGCCCCCGGCCGGCGCGGAGCCGGCCGCCCCGGCGAGCGATGCCTGGACCTTGGCCTGCTCCTTCTCCAGCGACGCGAGGTGGCCCTCGAGCTCCTTGCGCTCGCCCTTGACCGAGTCCAGGACCTCCTCCTTGCCGTCCCGCGCGCGGTCGTACACGCTGCGCGCGTCGATCTCCTTCTGCTTCAGCGCGTTGATCTCGTCGCGGCGCTCCTTGATGCGCTGGGTGACGACGGCCTGGCGCGCCTCCATCTTGTCGAGCTTCTTGACCGTGCCCGTCGCGTCCTTCTTGGCGTCGCGCACGAGGGTGACGATGCGCTGGTCCTGCGCGTTGATGCGGGCGATGAAGTCGCTGCGCTCGATGAGGTCCGCGAAGCCGTTGGCGTTGAGGACCACGGAGACGAGGTCGGGCTTGTCGGCCTTGTACAGCTCGGCGAGGCGGGCGGCGAGGATGGTGCGGGCCTCGCGCAGGCGGGCCTTCAGGCGCACGAGGCGCTTGCGCTCGGCACGCAGGTCCTCCTGCAGGCGGGTCAGCTCGGCCTGCTTCTCGTCCAGGTCCGACTGGACGACGGCCTGCCGCGCGGCGATGCGGTCGATCCCCACCTGCATCGTCTCGATCTTCGCCGTGTACTTGGAGATGTCCCCGGTGAGGACCTTCTCCTTGCTCTTGCGGCGATCGATCTTGGCGCGCGTCTCGTCGATCTTCTCCGCCACCTTCGCGGAGCTGGCGGTCTGCCCGCTGGAGACCACGGGCTCGAAGGCCAGGACGGTGAGCGGGGCGAGGGCAGAGACGAGGAACAGGCGCAGGCGCATGGACGGGCCAAGGTAGCGGGGGCCCGCCGTCCAGGCGACGGTTGCAACGGGATGTGCGGAGGCTCAGGCCGTCGCGCCGCGGGGGCGATCCAGGCGGTCCGCGGCGCCCGCCAGGCGGGGCTCGTGGCGGCGCAGGGTCTCCAGGTGCTCGCTCGCCCACGCCATGCCGCGGGCCGCCAGCGCGGGATCCGAGGCGCCGCCGTCCGCCTCCGAGGCCTCCCACACCCACCGCAGCAACGGAACCGCCCGATCCTCGTCGTGTCCCTGCGGCGCGGGCGCGGCGCCCCGGTCGACGATCACCGCGCCCAGCTCCCCGAACCAGCCGTCCAGCGCGGCCATCTGCTCGTCCAACGCGGCGCGGGCCTGGGTGAGCGCCGGGCTGTCGACGTCCACCCGATCCACCCGCCACATCGCGTTCGCGCGGCTCAGCGCGTGGCCGGTGCGGCGCACCCGCACCGCGCCGGCGACGAGGATCCCCAGGGCCTCGAGCCGGCACTCGTCGGGCGCGCGCCGCTCCCCCAGGAACTGGCGGAACGCGGTGTCCAGCCGGTCGTGGGCGTCGAGCGCGGCGCGATGGGCGGGCCGGCTGGCCGCCGCGGGCAGCGTGCCGCGCAGCACCGCGATCGTCGTCGCCGTGTACGCCACGCTCGCGTCGTAGGAGTCCTTCACCGCCCGGCGCACCACGGCGGCGGCGCCGCGCGGCCACATCAGCAGGCCGACGAGCAGGCTCACCCCGCAGCCGATCGCCACGTCCTGCACGCGCACCAGCCCGATCTTCCAGCCGATCGGGTCGATGAGGTTGAAGAACACCAGCACCATGAGGGAGAACGCGGCCTGCCCGGCCAGGAACGACACGGCCCGGGGCGACCAGGCGGCGAGGAAGACGACGATCGGCAGCAGCGTCCACAGCACGGCCGCGTGGGTGTCGGCCGCGGCGACGATCAGCCCGCCGACCACGATGCCCGCCAGCGTGCCGAGCAGCGCGTCGACGATCGAGGTGCCCGTCCCCAGCGCGTGCGAGCGCAGCACCGCGAGCGTGCCGAGCACCACCCAGAAGCCGTTCTGCACCCCGGTGACCTCGGCGATCAGCACCGCGCCGGCCAGCGACACGGCGCCGCGCAGGCTGTTGCGCAGCCACACCGAGCGCATCGTGGCGTGGGCGATCACCTCGTCGCGCGCCTCCACGAGGTCCGCCGCGGTGGTCGGCGCCTCGGGGTCCTGCTGAGCGGGGGCGCTCTGCCCGCTGGCCAGCAGCGCGTGCCGGCCGACCTGCCACGCCGCGTAGGTGAGCGCGCGCAGACGGAAGGCCTCGTGGAGCTTGCGCAGCGCGTCGTCGTCGTCCGCCGACTCGGCCCACACGCGGAAGGCCGCGCCGATCTCGTCGTGCACCGCGTCGAGCCCGTCCAGGTCGGGCCGCGCGTCACGGCCCTCCAGCCGCTCGGCGCACGCGTCCAGCGCGGTGGCGACCACCGCGTGGGACCGAGCGCGCTCGCCGTCGAACCCGGCCGGCAGGCCCTCGGGCGGCGGCAGCGTGAAGGGCAGGATCCAGTCCAGGTCATCGACCAGCTGGGCCATCGCGGCCGTCGGGCCCGAGGGGCCGGACGGGCGGTACGGCGTGGCCGCGAACGCGTTGTCCGCCGCGGTCACGGCCGCGCGGGCGTCGTCCCACAGCGCCTTGGACTCGGGCGTGCCGGCGGGACCGGTCGCCCAGCTGCGCAGCAGCGTGGCCAACGCGCGGCAGGCGTCGGCCTCGGCGGTGCGGATGCGGCCCTGCGGGCGGGACGGCCACAGCAGGAAGATCGCGGCGATCGCCCCCACGCAGGCCAGCCCCCAGCCGAGCAGGCGGTCGGGGATCGCGTCGGCGGTCCCGGGGATCATCACCGGCAGGACGAACGTCAGCAGCGCCGCCGAGCTGCCGGCCGCCGCGTAGCCGCTGAGGATCCCCGAGAAGAGGATCGCGAAGCCGACGACGGCCATCATCCCGGTGGCCAGCGCGGTGTCGTCCGAGCACAGCGTCCCCAGCGGGATGAGGACGAAGCCGGTCAGCGCCAGGCCCAGGTTCGCGCGCAGCCGCTGGCGGGGCGGACCGGTGAAGTCGGAGAAGACGAGGAAGCCGATCGTGCCGAACGCGGTGAACAGGGCGCCCTGCTTGTTGCCGAGGATCACGTCGCAGAGGACGAAGAGCGGCGGCAGGACGAGCGCGGTGCGCAGCGCCCCCTTGAGGGCCACGCGCTCCGGATCGTGCACACGCAGACGCATCGCCCCGCAACCTATCGGCCGTCCCCGTCGAGCCCCACCTCAGTCCCGCTGAGCGGGACCGGCGTGGGGCTCGACGGGGCGGTGGCGCGGTTCGGGTTCGGGTACACCTTCACGCGTGCTGCGCATCGACCGCTCCGCCTCGTCCGTCACGTCCGCCCCGCCCGATCGCTGCCGCGCGGTGCTCACCGACGTGCCCGCGTATCCCACCTGGGCGTCGCTGATCGAGCGCGTCGAGAGGACCGGGCCCGGCGACGCGATCACCGTGACCGGGAAGATCCTCGGGCTGGAGATCGTGATGCTCTGCGTCGTCGAGGAGGACTCCGACGCGATCCGGCTGCGCCGCCTGCCCTTCGACGCCGGGGACGACGAGCGGTACCTCGCCACCTGGACGCTGGCGCCCGACGGCCGCGGCACGCGGATCGACCTCCACGTCACCGCGGCGCTGGACGCGCCCGGCGCCGCGTCGTTCCTGCGCGGCCGGGTCGAGCGCAAGCTGGCCGACGAGCTGCTCGAAGACCTCGTGCGCGCGCTCTGAACGACCGCCGAGCCCCACCTGAGACCCGCTGAGCGGGTTCGAGGTGGGGCTCGGCGCCACGGGCCGCAAGGCCACCGCAAGGACGCCGCAAGGGCACGGCAAGCCCCGGAACGGAAGGTGATCCCACACACCAACCGCTCAGGAGAACCGCATGTCCGCCAACGCCCCCGCCCTCACCGCTCCCGTCGCCATCCTGCCGGAGCACCCCGACTACGACGCCGCCCGCATGGCGTGGAACCTCGCCGCCGACCAGCGGCCCGCCGCGATCGTCGTGGCCCGCGACGTCGACGACGTCATCGACGCGATCGACCTGGCCGTCGAGCTCGGCCTGCAGGTCGTCCCCCAGGGCACCGGCCACCTCGCCTCCGCCCTGCCCGACCTGGGCCAGGCCCTGCTGCTGAAGACGGCGCTCGGCGGCGTCGAGGTGAACCCCGAGGCCCGGATCGCCCGGGTGGGTGCCGGCGCCGTGTGGAAGGACGTCGTGGACGCGGTGACGCCCCACGGCCTCGCCGCGCTGTCCGGGTCCTCCCACGACGTGGGCGTGCTCGGCTACACGCTGGGCGGCGGCAGCAGCTGGCTGGCCCGGGCCAAGGGCCTGGCCGCCAACAACGTGCACGCGATCGAGCTGGTCACCGCCGACGGGCGCTTCGTGCGCTGCGACGCCACCCACGAGCCCGAGCTGTTCTGGGCGCTGCGCGGCGGCGGGGGCAACTTCGGCGTGGTCACCGCGATCGAGCTGGACCTCTTCCCGATCACCGAGGTGTTCGGCGGGATGACGGTGTGGCCGATCGACGACGTCCGCGCGGTCGTCGCCGACTGGGTCGCCTGGTCGCGCACGGCGCCCGAGGAGGTCACGACGTCCCTGCGGATCCTGCGCCCGCCGCCGCTGCCCGAGATCCCCGAGTTCATGCGCGACACGCCGATCGTCGTGGTCGACGGCGCCGTGCTCGCCGGTGCTCCCGAGGCCGAGGAGCTGCTGCGCGGCTTCCGCGCGACCGGCACGCCGCTCGTGGACACGTGGGCGCCGATGTCGCCCGCCGGGCTGCTGGAGATCCACATGGATCCGCCCGGGCCCGTGCCCGCGATGGGCGACACGCTGATGCTCGAGGACCTGGACGACGCCGGCATCGACGCGTTCCTCGACGCGGTCGACCCGCAGGTCGTGGCGCCGCTGCTGATGGCCGAGCTGCGCCAGCTCGGCGGCGCGCTGGGCCGGGCCCCCAAAGGAGCGGGCGCCCGTGACCGCTTCGAGGGCGCGTTCCTGCTCTTCGCGTGCGGCGTCCCCATGTCGCCGGAGCACGCGGTGGCCGTGGAGGCGGGCCTGGACCGCGTGACGACCGCGCTGCGCGGCTGGAGCACCGGGACGACGTACCTCAACTTCGCCGAGCGCGGAGGCGAGGCCGCCGACGCGTTCGGCGAGGGCGTCTACGAGCGGCTGCGGGACGTCCGCGGCACGTGGGACCCGGACGAGCGCTTCCTGGCCAGCCACCGCATCGCGACGCGCTGACGGGCGGGCGGCGGGTCAGACCGGGACGACCGCCGCGAGCAGCGCGACGAGCCAACACGCGGCGGCGAGCCCGGCCAGCCGCCGGAACCGCCGGCGAGCGCGTCCGGTGTACGGGTGGCGGCTGAGCCACAGCCCGACGGCGAGGAGCGGGAGGTAGAAGGCGGCGTACTGCGCCGTCGAGATCCCGTGCACGTGGCGATGCAAGCCGCTCAGGAGGATGGCGAGGCCCGAGGCCAGGAACCACGCCGCGCCGGCGACGACCTCCACCCCGACCAGGAACGGCACCGGCAGCAGCGGCTCGTCGTCCTCCAGGTATCGAGGCATGCACGAGGAGTACGGCGTGACGGGGCGCGCGTTACACGCGCGCCCCGCCGGCCTACCCCGCTGCGGCCAGGTTGCGCAGGAACGCGTCGGGCTCGCGGAACATCACGTGGGCCTTGGCGGGCTGGAAGTCGTGGCCCAGCTGCTCCAGGAAGCCGGAGTCGACCAACCCCGCGAGGTCGTGCTCGCTCGGGCGTGCCGGGCCGTTCACGCCCTGCCCGTCCAGCGACCGCACCGTCGTCCCGCCGCACTGGTGCAGCGCGACCGCCTTGGGATCGGGCAGGTGCGGCGGCTTCGTGCGCGGCTTGGACTTCCAGTCGAACGAGCGCGCGATGTTGTTGGCGTGCTTGATCCGGCGGTTGAGGGGCTTGATCCCGAACTTGTAGGAGATCATCGACAGGATCGACTCGAACCCGTACTGCGTGTGGTTGACGTGCCCGGGCCGTAGGTACGGGGACACCGCGACCGCCGGGATGCGGAAGCCCATCTGCCCGAAGTCGTCGTCGGGGTTGCTCGACGCGCGCTGGTCGGGCACGCGCGGCGGGCGCACGTGGTCGAAGAAGCCGCCCCACTCGTCGTAGACCACGAACAGCGCGCCGCGGCGGTACTGCGGCGACTCCATGAACGCGTGCACGACGTCGGACATGAAGGCCTGACCGACGCGGATGTCGCCGTGCGGGTGCTCGTCGCCCGAGGTGCCCGCCTCCTCCCCCGCGAACGACGGGTCGACGAACGACACGTGCGGCAGCTTGCCCGCGGCCGCCAGCTCGTAGAACTCCGAGACCTTGGAGCTGCGGGCCAGCCCGGGGCCGCCCCACAGCGCCGACACCGGGATGTCGCTGTAGAAGTAGCGGTTGGATACGCCCTTGCGCTCCAGCGCGGCGAAGATCGTCTCGTCCGGCAGCGCGCCGGTGATCTTGTTGTCCTTGCGGCCGAACGACTGGCCGGCGTGCATGTAGTAGCGGTTGGGGTACGTGGACGCGAGCAGCGAGCAGAAGAAGCGGTCGTAGGCGGTGAAGGCCTGCGCGGCGTGCCCGATGAACGGCAGGTCCTTCTTGCCGTAGTAGCTGATCGAGAACATGTCGTTGTCGCCCGAGCGCAGGAACCCGTCGACCTTGCCGCCGTTGAACTGGGTGCGGCCGCCCGCCCAGCTGTGGTCGGGGTCGGGGTGCGCGCAGCCCTGGAAGTCCTGGCCGAGCGGCGCCGTCTTGAACGCCTTCCCGGTGATGTCCTTGTAGGACAGGCCCGCCTGCCGCCCGTCCGCGCCGGGCAGCCAGCCCAGGTAGTGGTCGAACGAGCGGTTCTCCATCATCAGCACGACGAACGTGTCGATCGGGAGGTTGCGCGGCGACGGCAGCGCCGCCCTGCTCTGTGCCTTCGCCGCCTCGGCGACGACGACGTCGGGCCCCAGCAGCACGCCCGCTCCGGCCGCCAGCCCGGCGGTCATCGCGGTGCGCTGCAGGAACTCGCGCCGCGTGCCCCACGCCTCGGGGTGCTCGGCGGCGAACTGCTCTTCCATCGGATCGATTCCCATGGCGTGCGAGCGTACGCCTTTGGACATCGATCGTGTCACGGTTGTGTGATCGCGGCGCGATCGGACCGCCGGGTCTCCCGAAGGTCGCACCCCGGATCGGCCCGAAGATGGGCGCCGGGCCCCGCCATCCCGCCGTATCCTGGGCCCACTCCGCATGCGCCCGCGCACCGTCGATCTCCTGCTGGCCGGTGCCTTCCTCGTGGTCGGGCAGCTCGAGATCGGTGGGCTCGACGCCAGCGTCCCCGGTGTCCCCGGCGACCATCTCGCGGCCCGCCTCCTGTGGGCCGGCGCGGCGGCGAGCGTGCTGCTGTGGCGCCGGCACCCCGGCGTCCTGCTCGCCGTCGCCACGCTCGTCACCGCGCTGCGCTACCGCTACGGCCTGACCCCGACCGGCGGCAGCGTCGCGGCGCTCCTGACCTTCTTCGCGCTGTTCGCGGTCGGCGTGCACGGGACGGACGCGCGGCGGTCCGCGCTGCACGCCGGCCTCGGCGTCGTGGTCGTCCTCGCCACCGAGGCGCTGCTGACCGCGGCCGGGTACGGCCCGCTCGTCGGCGCGCCGACCTCCGTGTGGCCCCAGTGGGCCGTCCTCTACGTCCTCGCCGCGGCCGCCGGCGTCGTGCTGCGCGACCGCACCGAGGCGCTGCGCGCCGCCCGGGCCGAGGCCGAGGACGCACCCGATCCCGCCGTGGCCGTGGACGAGGCGCTGACCCACGAACGCACCCGGATCGCCCGGGAGCTGCACGCGGTGGTCACCCGGCGGGTCTCCGAGGTGGCCGGGGCGGTCGTCGCGGCGCGGGACGCCCTGGCCACGTCGCCGGACCGGGCCGCCGCCGCGCTGCGGACCGCCCGGGACGCCGGCCAGGACGCGATCCACGAGATGCGCCGCCTGCTCCTGCTGCTGCGCGAGGAGGCGTCCGCCGGCGAGCTGGAGCACGAGCTGACGCACCCCGCCGCGGCCGGGGCGCCGCCCGCCGTGCCCGCCACCCCCGCCCGCCCGTGGCCGCGCGTAGACGTCGGCTGGCTGGCGCTGCCCGCGTTCCTGCTCGCGGCCGGCGTGACCGACGCGCTGCTCGCGACCGGGGTGGCGCCGGCGATCGACGGCACCGCCACGACCGCCGAGCGCCTCCTCGGCGCCGTGCTGATGGCCGCCGCGTTCCTGCCCCGGCGCCGCTGGCCGTTCCTCACCCTGGGCGCGGTCGTGGCGGTCATCCTCTTCCGCGGGGGCGTGTTCAACGACCGCGACACGCTCACCGTGCCCCTGTGGGTCGCGGCGTTCGTGGCCGGCGCGTACGCCCGGCCGGCCTGGCTCGGCGCGCTCGCCGCGTTCGCCAGCGTCGTGCTCGCGGTCTTCCTGATGGCCGGCGGCCCGACGCTCGGCGGGTACGTCGTCTTCGTGCTCGTCGGCGCGGCGGCGTGGGCGATCGGCTTCGCCGGCCGGCGGCGGCTGGCCCAGGCCCGGGAGCTGCACGCGCTGACCGCCGAGCGCGAGCGCCGTCACCGGGAGGACGTCGAGCGGGCCGTCACCGAGGAGCGGCTCCACGTGGCGCGGGAGCTGCACGACCGCGTCGGCCAGGGCCTCACCGCGATCGTCCTGCAGTGCGCCGGCACCGAGCGGCGGCTCGCCCAGGGCGACCCGGCCGGCCTGGACGCCGCGCTCGCCGTGGTGCAGGACGTGACGCGGGAGGTGCGGGCCGAGCTCGGGCAGCTGCTCGCGGCGCTGGACGGCCGGGCCGAGGCGGACGTGCCCCGGCTGAGCGGGCTTCCGGAGCTGGCCCGCCGCGCCCGGCGCGACGGCGTCCACCTGGACCTGGCCGTGGACGGCGACCTCGACGGCGTGCCGCCCGGGGTGGGCGCGGCGGCCTACCGGGTCGTGCAGGAGGCGCTGGCCAACGCCCGCAAGCACGCGGCGGGCAGCGCGATCACGGCGCGGGTGCGCACGGCGGGGCCGCGGCTGGAGATCGAGGTGCGCAACCCGGTGCTCGTGGGGCACGCCGCGGGACCGGGGTCGGGCCTCGGGCTCGTGGGGCTGACT
>Ga0247757_10001238_pt1 | contig 17944 bp, 10 predicted proteins | sample UWRJL126311R4_FD_180929 | JGI IMG/M metagenome (GOLD analysis project Ga0247757, IMG submission 180929) | Plant litter microbial communities from Arlington Agricultural Research Station in Wisconsin, United States - UWRJ-L126-311R-4 | ecosystem: Environmental > Terrestrial > Plant litter >... | reverse complement strand
AGATAGTATATAGTATACTATTTAATAAGGTAAAAAGGAGGACTAGAGGCGATAGTAGCCTTAAAGGAGGTATTAGCTATAATAGATCTATAGGAGAAGTAATTATTATAGATTATAAGTAGAGAATAGCCACTATAGAGTAAGAGCTTTAAAAGGGAGCTCTATAATAAGTTTTCTAGAGAAGGGAGCATTACCTAGATATAGGTAATTATTAGAGCTATATAATCTAAGGGTTACTAATAAGTAGATAGAGGGAGTAAGGGAGATAGAGGGTCTAAAGAAATAAATAAGCTATAAAGGTAGAGGTAGTAGTAGAGAATATAGGCTATAGAAGTAGTCTTTTTAAAAGTTCTTATTTATATAGTATTAGATTAATTCACTCGAATATATACTTATATAATTAAGGTGCCTAAAGGGTTCATATACGATTAGTAGGAAAGACTGGTGACTACGTATTACTTCCGCCCAAGGAGATAAAGATACTAAATAAATGGCACGATATCGTCTAAAGACGACGCGGCGATAGAGTTATATCCTTTTAAAAATGATATCTTTTTTAATTACTCTTTTTTTTTTGTTACCCTACTATATTATAGCGTTAAAATTGACCGAGTAATAGACTTTTAAAAAGGTTATATTTTTCGATTACTCTTCTTTCGTATTATACTACTATAATTATATTTTAAAATCTAAATAAATAGAATTAAAACAATAATCTTTTTTAATAATTACTTAAAGTTTTAAAAGATTTAAACTAGTAGTTCTTATAGAATTCTTAAATAGACTAGGTAACTTTAGGTGTATTTTTAAGAATGCAGCCGGACTTTTTAACGGTTATAGTACTACAAGATTTGTATTATTCTGCTGCAGCCCTCATACACATGCTAGGACGACGTTTGTGTAGTTCTAAAATACACAAAATTTGCATCCGAACTATCTCCTGCGGCCGTAGAGAAGCCTTCGCGGCGCTTCCTCTCGCTCACCTTCCAAAACTAGAGCAACTTGATTTTGGGACAGTAGACCCAGACCCGGACATGGAGCGTGATTTCCGCAGCTCCTCCCTCGAAAGAAGCCTTTTTGGACGCTGCTGATGCCTAAACTGACTGGATCGCGTTTGTAGATACCTATCCTTCAAAATGTTCAGAGACTCAGTCTCCTGGGCATCCAATGCTCTCAGCTCGCAATGTGGCCGCGGCCATCATCCTATCAGCGTTCTGATCGTTGACATATCATCCTATCGCAAGGCTTTTTTTTTATTCAGAAGTTGCACTGAGGATGTCAATCCAACTGGTAATATTAGTAAGCTAAACAGTTAAAATACCAGAATGAGGCTATTATTGGAGGAATAGCTTTAAGAGATTAAGACCTCACCTCGGCTTCCTCTTCTGGGTAGAGCATACCATGACACTCATAATCTAGGTTTGCTCTATTTCAGATCCATCCACCGAATCATGTCAATCAGCTTCTGCAGAAAATTTCTCGAAGACGGGGGCTCGTTCGATGTCTCCGCTGCCCCCTTATCTTCTGTTACCCCACCAGCCACGGTTGCTCCACCATCCTTGATTTTTGTCTGGGCCTCCAGAGCTTGGGCCAACAGGTCCTCGACGGGAACCTTCATGTAACCGATATCTGTATCAATTCTTTTTGTCATCTCTTCAGGGGATAGCGGTAATTTGATATATTCGTGTTTCTCCTGGATAACCTTCTTCTGCTCTTGCAGATAATCAGCTACGACCTTCCCAGCTGCTGTTCCCACCACATTTGCGCGTTCCAAGGAGAGCTCCGCCTGCATCGTCAATGAGACCGTAGGTTTCGGGATAATCTGCTTTACAATTTTTAAAGCAGTTTCTTTCTTCCCATAATGGCGAGATACCATTGCTTTTCTAGAGATCATTTGACCCCAAAATTCGCCTCTTGTTTCCAGCTCCTTTTCATTTTTTTCGCCTTCCTTTTGGTCCACTAGCTTATCCCACATGGTGGTCACCAGTGCAATGTTCTGGAAATTATCCGGACCGCACATTCTTTGGAGAACTGTCATCGTTCTTTTACCCGAACCACCAATCCTGTTGTCCGTGATTCGATGCAGGTAAATAACGCCGCTAAGCAACTGGTTTCGATTGAAGGAGTGTCTTAAATAACTAGCGATGAGGTTGAGGATTTCACCGTCGAACCTAGTACTATCGTCGAAGCCAGGCGTGTCAATTAGTGTCACAACTCGCCCATCGATGTCTGTGGAAGCAGATTGGACTTCTTGCGTGCCTGTGATACTCATTAGCAATGATTCTTCTACAAGAAAACATCACCTATTGCATACAAGAAGATAAGCTTTCCCCTTCAACTAAGTTCCCTCCCGTCACCCAGTTAATGAAACTAGACTTTCCAGCACCAGTTTGTCCCATTACAGCGATAAAAACCTCATTCATCACTGACGCTTTACCGGGCTTATCATTTGAGGTATCTTGGCCATCTTCTGGCTTGGTTGCTGGTGGTTCTGACTTGGCTGATGATGATTCTGGCTTGGTGGTTGTTGATACGGTGCTGTTAGATGTTGAAGTTGCATTTTTAGTTGCTGCGGTTCCTGTGCCGGTTATTGCAGGTGCAGCACTTGATTCTGGCCTCGGAGCACCAGTTGGTTCCCGCGAGGAGACATCAGCCTTGTCTTTCTCCTCTCCTGCTACGTCAGAAGGCAACGCTTGGGCTTGCGATTTGGCAGCCTCACTTGGTGTCATCTTGTCTTTACCTGAGAATACTAACGAATTCGACGCGAATAAATTGATCGCCACGCAGAAAGAATGAAGCGGAGAGGTTGGGCCGCTATCAAGTCCGATTAAGATTTCTCCCAAAACTCGCTGTCCCCCTCCATTCAGCTCCCATTAGCCGAGTGGGGTCATTCAGCTTGGGGGATACGATGAGTTGCATTAAACGTGCTCTCTGCGCTAGCTATGACTGGGCTAAGCGGTATCAGTCCAGGCAAGATAACGCTGCCCAACCCCGCCCCGCACGGGCCTCACTGAGCTGTCCGTTGCCCCCGAGTTGCGGTTGACAGGCAGTGGCGTCCGCTGATTGGCCGTCGGGCCGTATAGCTGTCAGGCTTGTCGACCGGAATACTGCACTGCTTTGGGCCGTGGAGCATGCCAAGCTTTACGCTGTTGTGTGAATCTAAGCCCAAACGTTGGGAATTGAAACTACAGCCGTTTCCACATATTTTCCCGCCTTCAATGATACACAGAACCCAACATTATTAAGTGTTCCACTTTCAATCAATGTCAGAACATGATATTGGCTCTATCGTGATTCCTCCTAGAAGGAACCCAAAGCGCCCTGCCGTCATTCCTGTCGTAAGGAATCCAGAGATTTCACCGTCCCGCGATGATGATGATGATGATGTGCCCTCACCAGCAGGGCAGGAAATCATGTTGGCGGTGTTGGGCGCTGTTGGTGTAGGCAAAACATCTTTCATCGATACAATCAACAACAAAGGACGGGTTCGGGAGAGCACATTAGAGCCGTGTTAGTAAGGTCCACCCTTGATATGTTTACGTCCTCACTTACATCTCTTCTAGCAAAGCCTGACATCCACACTACTCGTGTTCTCCTCGACGGCCGTGAAGTAATCTTCGTTGACATTCCCGGGTTCGATAACCCAACGAAACCCGACATTCTTATTCTTAAAGACTTTCTCACATACGTGCACAATAAAGCCATCGAGAACATCAAACTCTCCGGCATACTTTATCTCCACCGGATCACAGACGTCAGAATGGGTGGTTCAGCAATAAAGAATATGAAACTACTCCAAGGGATCTGCGGCGAGTCGTTTCTCCCGCGACTGACATTGGTCACGACCATGTGGGATATTATCCAAGAAAGGGATGGGGCTCGACGCGAGGAGGATTTAAAACAAAATTTCTGGAATGACCTACTTCATCATAATGCTAGGTATCAACGGTACGATGGCACAAAGAACGATGCACGACGAGTGATAGAGAGGTACTTGCATGAACCATTGTCGCATGCGATGATGGCAAGTATTCAGCAACAAGCCGACTGGCCCCTTGGACAGACTGATGTGGGCCGCTTGGAGCTGGAAAGCATTCAGCGAGCGAAACATCAGCACAAGTTGAGACGTAATGACTTGCAACGGCAGAAGTCAGAACCGCTATATCCCGAAATATATCTGGGCGATCCGGAAGAAGAGCAGGCCGGCCTAGAGGAGGAACTCGAGGAGGAGCAGAGGAAAATAGCTGAACTCAATGCTTTATTGCTAATAGCTAATTACAGTGCTCGGGATGCTGAATTTGATCTTGAGAGCAGGGTTGAGCATGGTGACGAGATGGCCGATTCAGAAGAAGTTATTGGGATAGTGAGGCAAGCAAAAGGGTTAACACTACACAATCGTCTTGACCGGTTAGGGAGGTTGGATAATCTCGGGAACAATACTGAGAGCCAACATGAGTGGACTGGTGGCGCAGCCAACCTAGAGGAAGCTATCGGGTTAGCAAGACGACCAGTTGGGTCGCCCGGGAACAAGCCTGAGAGCCGGAGTAAGCGGAGTGGCGAGATGGTCGGTCTGGAAGTTTCTGCCCGGCAAACTCCTACCCAGCAAGCCGCTGCAACGAACGCATCGCCATGGGTATGGGACCATGAGCAAAACAAATACCGGTACTGGGACGGCAGCAAATGGATCTGGCAGTAAGCATGTGTATAGGTCTAGCCGCTTTTATGACCAAGGATTTTGAGCCAAGCCAACATATGCAGGCAGCCAGATGAAGTGAGTTCTTAGGGCATCGCAATAGGACGCATGATAGTCTGACCAAAATAGTTTCAGAAAATGCCCTGTAAACGCAAGTTACTAAACTCACTCGAAGAATATTACCAGCAGCTGCAAGGGCTTAGGATGCAACTTGAGCCCGGCCGAGGTCATAAAGCGATACAGCGAGTTGGATTCCGAGCTTTGAAGTGGTCTTTCACTGGCAAGCAGATGGAGAAGTGGCTAGTGCTGAGCAGCACGAGGACGCTTTGAGCGTTGTAAGAAATTAAACCTCGTTGATAAGAAAACTAGCACGCTTCTATCGAAGATCGATGTAGCCAGACTACCTATTGCCAACGGCGCTTCCTTCGAGTCCCGCATAGAAGAATATAACTCGACATGCCTCTCAAACACTCGCACCGGATTGCTGCATCACATACAAAGATGGGCAAAGGACAAGAGCGGCAATCCTATATTCTGGCTGAACCGCGCGGCCGGGAAAAAGCGTAAAATACCTCAACCCCTCACCCGCTAGCAGGGAGGGCGGACGACCCACTCCGGCAACAGGCTTGCGATGATCTAGTGCTATGATAGTGCAAAAACTTTTGGATCGTTGAAAAGAGAGCTTGCCGAGCCAGGTTATTCGGATATTGGGTTAATCGTATTTTTGGTGGCAAGGTAACTCGTAACGATCAGCGTATTTTTCTAAGACTAGCCCGTAATAGAAAACCATCGACATCTTACGTCAAATATCGATTATCTCTCTTGGCGGAGACCCACTGGAATTGTTATTAGTTTGTGACAATATATACCCTTCTATATAATAGTTATATAAGGAAGGGGTAATTATGTGAAGAATTGAATGCATTGATTGAGTGTGTAGTTCAGTATAGGGGTCTATGTATAGCAGACATGTTTGACGCCCTTATATAGCGAGAACCTATTATATAAATGGCCCCAGCTGCTTACAAGTTATCTTTCGCGATCTTTATTATATGGTTTTTTACTTGTATATACGATAGTAGCAAATTATAGAGCGTCTAATAGCTATTTTTACGACCGTTAACAACAGCGAGGGAGGTCTAATAACCTATTCTAAAAATCGTTAAAATTACGGGCTGGTGTTAGAATAGTACTACTTCAGTCAGATTTTTCGTCGTTCTGAGTAGGTTGAAATTGATTGAATTAATTGATTGACTGTAATAATTAAATGTGATTATTCTAAGTAGCAGAAGGTTTCCATCCTCTGTCCTGTATTCTACTTCTCGCTTCTCTTATATTTCTTTCGCTCATACGCTTTCCGACGGCTCTCCGCCAGCATTCCGGCAGCGTTCCTAGTGAACGCCACTAGCTTTCTAGTTAGTGCTCATAAAGAACACTACTTAGCTTTATAGCGCTCCTAGGAAGACTGTCAGCTGACTGGCGCTTTCTGGCGCTTTCTGGCAGCTTTCTGGCAGCTTTCTGGCAGCTTTCTGCCGGTTTGCTGGCGGCTTTCCGGTGGCGTTCCTAGGGAGTACTACTAGTTTTGTAACCAGTGAACGCCTCTCGCTTTCTACCGGCATTCCTAGGAGAACCGACAGCGTTCCTTGGGTAGTCTACCAGCTTGCTGCCAGCTTTCTGGCGGCATTCCGCCGGTTTGCTGGCGGCTTTCCGGCAGCGTTCCTAGAGAACACTACTTAGCTTTCTGGCGTTCCTAGGAAGGCTGCCAGCTTGCTGCCAGCTTTCTGGCGGCATTCCGCCGGTTTGCTGGCGGCTTTACGGCAGCATTCCTAGAGAACACTACTTAGCTTTCTAGCGTTCCTAGGAAGGCTGCCAGCTTGCTGCCAGCTTTCTGGAGGCTTTCCAGCGGCGTTCCTAGAAGTAGTATTCTTCTAGCCTTTGTACTATTTTGACAACAGGGCTATTAATATTTCTTTTATATCTTGAGCTTCTTACATTGCTTACTCTAATATAGATATGCCCGTACGTTTGCACAATTACCGAGTATTTTCTTATTTTGCTCTCCAAGTATTAAATACCGAATTACTAAGCCTATTAGAGCTCGAATGCATAGGTCACACTCGGCAGTAAGGCTAAATAGCATATAAGTACTGCGGAATTTATAGGTGCGGAATCCGGGATACGCCACAGCTATGTACTCAATATGTATTCAATTTGTTGTATTGGGTAGTACTCTAAGTAATCATGATATAAATGTTCTAGCCTTAGAATGGGTTAAGCTCGTTAAGCTAGTTTAGCTCAACTTTGCATATCCATACTCTTCCAGTTCTAGTACCAATACTAATTATCTTCTCTGATACCACTGAGCATGATCGTCTGTACTCTGAGGGCAGCCATATTAGGTTCTCAGCATTGTATGTTATCCATACGCCATTCGTGTTTAAACCCAGGCGCTGATATTGAGGACTCTGAGGTTCCAAGCGAGATGGAAGAGACTCTGAACCTGATAGGGCGCTGATTTTAATAGTGCCAATATCCGTTTGAAGGTTTAGGCCAGTGATGTCAAATGAGATGCGGAAAAGCGCCTGGCCAATAATGAGCGTCCGGAGGCATTCGCCGCTGCTCGCATCCCAGATCTTGACCGTCTTGTCAGCCGACGCCGACGCCAGCCGGGTCGAGTCGTGGGAGAAGGCCACTGAATTAACCCAATAACTATGGCCCTCGAGCGTATGGAGGCACTCACCGCTGCTCGCATCCCAAATCTTGACAGTCTTGTCGGCCGACGCTGATGCCAGCCGGGCCGAGTCGTGGGAGAAGGCCACTGACCTGACCCAATTGCTATGGCCCTCGAGCGTCTGGAGGCACTTACTGCTGCTCGCATCCCAGATCCTGACCGTCTTGTCGGCCGACGCTGATGCCAGCTTGGCCGAGTCGTGGGAGAAGGCCACTGATCTGACCCAATCGCTATGGCCCTCGAGCGTATGGAGGCACTCACTGCTGCTCGCATCCCAGATCCTGACAGTCTTGTCGTCCGACGCTGATGCCAGCCTGGCCGAGTCGTGGGAGAAGGCCACTGAATTGACCCAATAGCCATGGCCCTCGAGCGTCTGGATGCACTCGCCGCTGCTCGCATCCCAGATCTTGACAGTCTTGTCGTCCGACGCTGACGCCAGCTTGGCCGAGTCGTGGGAGAAGGCCATTGAATTGACGGAGTCGCTATGGCCCTCGAGCGTCTGGAGGTACTCGCTGCTGCTTGCATCCCAAAAGCACTCGCTGCTGCTCGCATCCCAGATCTTGACAGTCCTGTCGTCCGACGCCGATGCGAGCCTGGCCGAGTCGTGGGAGAAGGCCACTGAATTGACCCAATAGCCATGGCCCTCAAGCGTATGGAGGCACTCACCGCTGCTCGCATCCCAAATCTTGACAGTCTTGTCGGCCGACGCTGATGCCAGCTGGGCCGAGTCGTGGGAGAAGACCACTGACCTGACCCAATCGATATGGCCCTCGAGCGTCTGGAGGCACTTACTGCTGCTCGCATCCCAGATCTTGACAGTCTTGTCGTCCGACGCTGATGCCAGCTTGGCCGAGTCGTGGGAGAAGGCCACTGAATTGACCGAATTACTATGGCCCTCGAGCGTCTGAAGGCACACACCGCTGTTCGCATCCCAGATCTTGACAGTCTTGTCGTCCGACGCTGACGCGAGCCGGGCCGAGTCGTAAGAGAAGGCCACTGAATTGATGGAATCGCTGTGGCCTTCGAGCGTCTGGAGGCACTCGCCGTTGCTCGCATCCCAAATCTTCACCACCTTGTCGGCCGACGCCGACGCCAGCCGGGCCGAGTTGTGGGAGAAGACCACTGATTTGACGGAATCTCTATAGCCCTCGAGCTTCTGGATGCACTCGCCGCTGCTCGCATCCCAGATCTTGACAGTCTTGTCGTCCGACGCTGATGCCAGCCTGGCCGAGTCGTGGGAGAAGGCCACTGAATTGACCCAATCGATATGGCCCTCGAGTGTCTGGAGGCACTCGCCACTGCTCGCATCCCAGATCTTGACCGTCTTGTCGGCCGACGCCGACGCCAGCCGGGTCGAGCCTTGGGAGAAGGCTACTGACCTGACCCAATAGCCATGACCCTCGAGCGTCTGGAGGCAGGCACTCCATTGATCCCCTATAGCTGGTTTTATTGAGATCTGCTCTGGTTCTTCTTCCTTAAAATAGCTTCTTATAAGGCTGCGGTCTGGACTAAATATAAGTGCAGATACGTATACTTGAAGAGGGCTGTTCTGTATTGCCTGAATGTGATACATAATGAATAGGCGCGCATCTTGAAGTAGCTTTATGAAGTTAGGTGCATCAGCTCTTCTCTAGTTTATATTAGCATATATTATATAGAAAGTTACTACTTTAGTAGTTACCTGGGCTAAAGCGTTAAGTTTTGCTATTGCGAGCACACCCTCTGACATACTTCTACAGAGACTTAAAGCCTCGAGCCAATAAAGGTATTTCGTCCTTATAAAATTCTCGATTGCGCCTTTATCCTGGGAGTCGATCCCGTGGCTTGTAGAGTTAGAATTCAAGTCATAGAGGTGATCGACCCAATAGATGCACGAGTATCGTATTGTCGTTAGCGGATCGCGGACTGACACTGGGACCCTATCGACCGGAAACCCTGGAGCGACCAAGCCATACATGTCACGTTTTAATGCACTAGACATGAGCTTGAGCGACTGGGAGAACATGTTGTGGTGAATCCTACGCTGAGATGGGAATGGGAAGACTGGGTCGCGCATCTTGTCGCTCAAGTAGTCTTTAGCTGATTGGTGGATGAAGTAGACCTGATCATCCCTAACAGTGAGAAACGAACCACACATGGCCACGATTATTCTCACGTTCCTCGCTAGTATAGAAACCTGGCCTGATAGTCCGCACAAGGTGCCTATTTCAGCTAGGTAAAGCGGACGGTATGCGACGCAGGCAATAGAAAGTAGGAGCAGGCAAATCTCTAAGTTTCTCTCCTTTAGCCGTTGGATTTGATTCAACATGCGATCGTATAGCTGATGCAATCCTAGTGGCGCTTCTTCTACTACCTGTAAAGGGTCCCAGCTCTCTGGCCCTTCAAGCTCCTGGACTACGAGGGAGACCCACAGGAATGTACCGTTCGCCTTCCGGCGTAGGATGTCTCGCACTTGATTTCTCAGGCTATTATCTTCAAGCGACTCAAGACGGGATAGCTTGTCATCGATATACACGTCAACAGCGCGGGATACCTCCTCTGCATTTTGCTTTAGCTCTAGACTTAACCTCGCCTTCGCGTCTACGCGTCTCAACTTCTGTTCGATGCGTATCTCGTTTCGACTTGACAAGAGCCACTTGACGCGGGCTGATAACACTGAGGCATGAACCAAGTCTAAGAACTTTGGTAAATCCGCCATGCATTCATCGAGGGCATCGACAACTAGGTAGGTTGTTTTTAGGTCTGGATCTTGTATCATGTCCATAAAGATGTCTGATAGAGCAACCCAAGCATTAGCGTCTTCGAATATGGACTGACTTACTTGATCGTACTTCTTCCGCAGGTATGGGGCTAATGATAGCTGCTGGTTGACGAGTAGGTAGATCAAGCCGCGTAGCACAGCAGTGGCGCTATTAATACGCGAGTCGGTGCCTTGACAGAAGAAGAAGGAGAGAAGGCCAGGGGTCGATTTCTTTATCTCTTCGATAATACCACAGAGAAGCATAGTCTTGCCCTTACCAGGATCACCTTTAATCCATAGCAGTCGGCTCTGTGGGCTTTCGAGCCATTGTTGGAAGCTGGCATTATTAAGAATCCAGCAATATGAGCCTTCTAGCAGGCCACCCTTGGTTTCCTCGATTCGCTTCTTGTCATCGCGGGGATCGGTGAGGTGCAAGTCTTGGATACATTTCCCCAGCTTGTCAACCTCACCAAGGAGCCGTCGAAAGGCTTCTCGTGCGCCTTCGCCATACATAGGGGCTATGTGAACGCCGAAAATACCAAGCAATGAGTATGCTCTGTCTTCCTTGAGCTTAGTACGCCGGTTTTCTTTCCACGACAATCGCTCATTGACGCTGAATTGAGATAGGGGCACCCCTTGAAGTGCTCCTTGAGGGATACCTGTTATTTTGTGGATTTGTTGCTTTAGCGACCCCTTGTCACCGAGTCTCTCCCATTCTTGGGAGAAGAACTCGACTGAGCTTGGAGCAAGAAGCTCTTGGAGTGTCCAACCCCGAGTAAACCATCTGCTGTCCCGAAAGGCTCGCTCCCAAGTAAATTCGGAGACTTCGTCGCTTGCTCTCCGCTTAAGGGTCGAAACATCCGATAGATAGACGTAGCATTTGACAGCATTTTGGTACCAGCGAAACATAGAGTTGATCGCCTCCCGTAGTTCGGCAGGGTCTGACTTGTCGATGCAGCACGTATCCACCCAAAAGTGTCGCAAGCCGTCGCGTTTGGCTTGCTGCCCGCAGAATCGGATCTTTTCATAGCCTGTCTTGCTCTTTCCGGTGCCATCTGTGAACTCGCTGAAGGTGACTTCTTGGTCGTCCTCCCAGGTATGGGAAAGTATCGCATAAGGAGGGATCTTGTCATTGCCAATGAAGTCTTCGGTCAAAACAAACTCATCCCCACTGGTGTGCTCTAGAAGACGCATTGTTTCGTACCGAGTTTCAATGGGTGCGGGTTGGAGGGATAAGATTCGAAACGCAGCTCGAACGCATCGGGCTGAGTGAAAGAGACAGGAGCACGCTAGCCCCCTTATCTGCTGAGAATGTCAGATTTAGCTATTGATGTTGACGGTAAAACAGGGTAATAAGAATAGTAACCTATGTCAAAGAGGTAGGTCTGGCATTAAGATAGGCAAAAGGTGTCGAGAGCTGTGTTAGCATACGAAGGAGCTCAGACCGGAGCTGATGGCTCGATCGCTTATCCTCAAACCGGGCTCCGCGGCTGACTGCAGCCGAGAATGTGGCGCAGCGGCAGATATGTCGGAGGCGGGGTAAGGCTTCATCGAAGACATCCGAAGCGACCGCGCAACGTTCCAGACAGAGCAGCAGCACCTCAGAGACCAGATCGCCGAGCTACAGGGGACGATTGGTTCTCTTCGGACACGGCTCGACACCCTCTCGATCGAACGGCCGTCGACGCAGACATGGGCGTCCATCGCAGCCAGCGGGCAGGCGACAGGATCAGGCACAACAGGCACAACGCTTTCGCGGACAACGAACGCAAGAACAACAGAGAAAGAGAACGTGCGACAGCTGGTGATTGACGTCAGCCGGGTACGAGATGGCATGGTGGAAAAGGTAGCTACCACGGAGGCGGCTAAGCAGGCCATTCACCAAGGCATGAGCGGCGTCGAGAGGGTTGCTGGAACGATAGTCAAGGAGTTCCGCATATGGCGAGCGAACGAAGGCACGAACGTAATCAAGTTCTCGGTCGACAAGGACAGGGAGGCGGTCGTCCGGCAGACGGTAGCGGACCGGCTTGAGCTAGCCTTACCGGGCGCAAGATTAGTAGGGCCTAAGTGGTATCCCGTAAAGGTAGACTGGATCGAGGTGGTATTAGTAATAGATACGGAGAGCGGTAAAGTGAGCAGATCGGCGATAGAACGGTTTAGCATGGAGAATAGGGTGGAGGTGCGTACGATACGCTGGCTCGGGCGACCGAGGCCCAGCAGGCAGCATGCGTCGGTGGTAATCAAGGTAGCGACGAAGGAGGAGGTAGAGAAGCTACTTATATTAGACAACGTGATGTTTAGTAGAGGCGGCATTATAGTATCGCCGTTTAAGGAGCGGCGCACGCCGGTAGCATACTTCAAGTGTAGACGGTTCGGATATAGAGCGCCTAACTATATACGATCGGAGAGGTGCGATATATACGGGCAAGAGGGCTACTTGCGATGCGAGACGGTTAACCTGCGCCATATTAGCTATTAAGGCCCATATCAAGCGTCGTACCGAGAATGCCTAGAGTATAGGAAAGAGGCAGCTAGGATTCTCACGCGTTAATAGTATAAATAGAGAACTCCAAATCCTTTAGGTAAATATAAAGAGAACTAGGGAAGCATAATATACGCTCTATTGTCAGATTTTCGATAACCTGAGACGAACGATTTTGATTGAAGAAATTGATTGTTTGAATTGATTGATTGATTCTCTGTAATAATTGAATGTGATTATCTCTGTGCCTAGAAAGGTCTTCTACGCTTCCTTCTTATATACCTTTCGTCCATATATTTTCCGTCAGCTTTCTGGCGGTTTTCCGCCGGTTTGCTGACGGCATTCTGGCGGCGTTCCTTTTGGAACGCTACTAGTTCTCTAGCTAGTGCTCATAGAGAACACTACTCGTGTTCTCGCGTTCCTAGGAGAGCTGTCAGCTGACTAGCGCTTTCTGGCAGCTTTTCGCCGGTTTGCTGGCGGCTTTCCGGTGGCATTCCTAGGGAATGCTACTAGCTTTCTAGCTAGTACTCATAGAGAATACTACTCGTGTTCTCGCGTTCCTAGGAGAGCTGTCAGCTGACTGGCGCTTTCTGACGCTTTCCGGCAGCTTTCTGGCAGCTTTCCGGCAGCTTTCTGGCAGCTTTCCGGCAGCTTTCCGTCGGTTTGCTGGCGGCATTCCGGCGGCGTTCCTAGGGAACGCCACTAGCTTTCTAGCTAGTGCTCATAGAGAACACTACTAGTGTTCTCGCGTTCCTAGGAAAGCTATCACGTGACTAGCGCTTCCTGGCGCTTTCTGGCAGCTTTCCGCCGGTTTGCTGGCGGCTTTCCGGCGGCGTTCCTAGAAGAGGTGCTATTCTTACAACTATACCTGCGAGAAAATCGTACAGACTAGAGTCTTGGTCTCAACTTCGTCTCTTTTGTCTGCAAGGTCACACACACACACATACTTACTCCACTGCTCCTTTGATATACTGCGGTTCACTATGAAAAACTGTGAAGCACCGTACTATTCTTAAATGACGTTCTATTTATAAAACGTGCTGGAGTCCAATAAGCTGACACGTCGACAAGAGATTAGCATCAGCTCGCTACACCGTGCACATGCTCAGCCAGTAATCAGAATAGCTATCTACCAGTCAAATTATATCACTATCTTTGACATTCTGTGAGTAAATTGTTGTGTCTTCAAAGGACTGGGACCTCAAGTCAATATCAGTACCTCAATTCGACCACCTAATCTTGATTAGCGCCTCAACATGGCAGGCCAACAATACAAAGTCGTGTCCTATTTTATCAACGTGGGTGTTGGAGATGGCGCGATACATCTGCTCCTGGAAAATAATCATGTCTCGAAGGCTGTGTTAATAGATGGTGGAGAGGTGGAGGCAGGCGCATGTACCGCTTTCACCATCGCTGCACTACATCAAAAATATCAGGGCAGCTTCACTGGGTTCGACGCCATTGCCATAACACATTGGGATGGTGACCATTTCAGGGGCACATTGAAGATGTTGTATGAGGATATTGTGCAAAATGGACAAACGTCTTACATCAAACAAACAACAAAGATATATGCACCTGCAACATCGTTCAATAAGGTGCAAGCCGAAGGAAAATTTCGCAGGGTCAAGGTACCGAATGTAGACCACCAGTACGAGTTGCAGATCAAAACGCCCAACCACCAAGACTGGCAGCGTCTTTGTGAATTTGTCATCAGCACATACTGCATCGGCTATGATCTTTTCTCTGGCATTCCGCTCAGTGGCCATCATGGGACACCAAAGCTAATTGACAGCCTCGGTGATGTGTACACCGCGTCAAACTTACTGCAAGGAGGCACTCCTATATTTTTGTGTATAGGCTGCGAGGATTTCTTCATCGACTGGCCGGATATTGAGGACACTTTTAACGAGAATGAAATCAACAGGTTGGCGGAGACCAAGAAGAATATGAATGCATCCTCACTCATGCTCATTTCAATCTGGCCGAAAGCATTACCAACCGATCCACCGCGAATTAATCTGTATACGGCAGGCGATGCCGAGGAAGAACAAGAGGAGCCATTTATTGAATGGATCAAGAACCCCAATGCTGTTATCGATGTCATCAAACCAGGACATCACGGTTCTGCAAAGGCGACACCAGAGAGATTACTCGACTACCAAACAAAGATATTCTTGATATCCGCCGGTGGAAGGCATGGGCATCCGACGCTGTCATTGCTGTTCTTTCTGATGTCCTACATCTACTACAAGTTCTCCGATTCCAAACCTCACGTCTTTGCGACATGTTGTCCCTACTGGATGAACAAACCGCGAGCACTGTACAATGACGTGGATGTGAACCTCGAAAATTTCCTGTCCTACAAGAAGGGTGCATATCAAATTAAAGCAGTTGTGCAGAAACTCACTGGAATCAATTGTGTTGATGTTTGGTTCTAGGACGCCATTCAGCATTTAAAGAATGTTTATAATTACGCATACACGACCCAAGAATTGATAAACTTAGACAATACTACGTTTCCAGGAGTCGTTGATGGATGAGCATAATAATCTGATCAGGGGTCCTCTATCTGATGCATTGATACTTCCGAAGTCGCAATTGCATACAGCAGAAGAAGAAAGAGATTTGGCGGTGTTCCGCATCGTTGATGTGATGCGAAGTGTTTGGGATATTCACGGCTCTCCTCACCGTGAGGTACTAGAGACAGATCAGGAGACCAGAGTAGGAATGATCCAAGTTATTGCGGATTACGAAACTATATCAGCGGAGCCAAAATACGTTAACGTCGACTTTGTGGTTCAAATGCAGAAGTATGGCTTCGCTATTACGGACAGTAACTTCGTAAGATCACTACTTCCTGCCGACCACCCAAACGCCACTACCAATCTCCATGGCAAACTAGCTAGCGTGACGACAAATGTTACGGCCATTGGCGAGTTCAAGATGGCTAAACTAGCAAGGCAACACTCGCTTCTGAACCCAACATCAATGCCAATCATGCTCATGGCCGGAGTAGACACCGCTGCACATGCCCCTGCAATAGTGGCACCTAACGAGCCGAAGCCAGAACCTCTTCTTGCAGAAGATTGTATCAAATCGTTCTTTATTGATGATTTGAGTGCGCTTGCTCCCCTCCCACCTACTTTGATAGACTTTCCTTTGACCAGACAAACTTCCAACACTGCTGTCTGGTTTAGTTCATGCCTGGGTGGAGCAGTCACTGCCAAAATAAGTGGTAGCGCGTCATCAAGCGGCATTGTACTCCAAACCATCACAATGCAGGTGAACCAAAGAGATAACTCGGAAACACCCGTTTCATCAATTCTCGAATTCAGTTCGGATGCAACAGTCATCAAAGCTCAATTTGGATTAGAGAATGTGCCATCATCAAATGGAACAGTTCCTGGATTCGACACGCGTTTGCAAGGTATGATCCTCGGATTGAAGACGGCTGCGAAAATATCACTTCTCAATTTTGCAAATCTCCTTGACTTTCACATCATTCCCTGGGTTGCGGACATGGTTGGCTCAGTAAGTCTCGTGTCTAAGGACCAACTGGGACGCTCTGGTGTCTGGTTTATTCCTGGTGAACAGTTACAGACTTATCTACGCCTCGAGATGACCCTAGATATGACATCTCCTGGGACTATGGACATACAGGACTTTCTCTCACAAAGTCTTGGCAACATCACCATGAGTAATATCACTGTGCGTGGTACCTGTTCACAGGAGACGCTAGCGGTTGGGTATGCTGTGAAAGATACAACAGGAGCTGTTAAGTCCAAAATAAAGAAACTTTCATCCCTTAGCCTGGAAGCGAACTTCGAATACGTGGCTGAGGACTCTCCCTTTGACGTAAGCGCCCGGCTTGGCATCACGTTTACAGACACCGGCTTCGAAGTCAAGATCAAGATGCTCAAAGATCCCGAGATTCTGAAAAAGGCAATTAGTTGGATCCAACGAAAGTTGAGCGGAAAAAATGACATAGAGAGTCCAGATTCTGCAAAGCAGAAGATTCTTGACATGATCGGCAACAACGACTTTTACTTCCATTATGCTTCATTGGACTTCTCAGAGCAGAGACTCGTTTCATGCAAGTTATTCATGGAAATAACGATGCACTCCGGTCCCGAAAACAAAAATGTACCCTTGATGGTAACCCTTTCTTGGTCGGCTGGTATCTTCATGCTCACTGGTGAACTGTATGACGACAAAGTGTATGGTTCACTCCCTGCAGCGCTGAATCCCATGCGCGAGTCTGTCGATGAAATTCAGCCATTTACACCCAACTGGGATCATGCGATCTCAATCCCTAGAGTACTAAAACTCGACGAGATGACATTTCCAGCTGGTATACCTAGTCTCATAACTCGTGCACGCGTTTCTCTAAGCACCGGACACGAAGCAACCAAAATCTCCATCGAAGGTGCTATACAGCCTAGTCCACCAAAAAACCAGGCAAATCTTAGCAATGTACCAACTTTATGGTTTGAGGAGCTTTTCCTGTTTCTCTCAGCGGATATTGGTGCAGGGAAGACATTTATGCTTCGCTTTCGTGGCAGTGTCGAGATCAAGGCGAGCCCGGGACATGATTACGAAGACTCTGCCATCCATCTCAAAACTATGGTCGACTATACCAACGACATGACTACGACGTACTGGACTGCGTCGGCGGAAGTATCGAATGTTCGGATTGGCCAACTCTATGATCTTTTCGCACAGGATGGTGCCAATGACGCCATTATGGATGTCATGTCACAAATCATCATTGTGCAAGCTTCAGTAACCTTCAAATATCAGACAGAGCATCCAAGCGATCTAACCATTGATGGAATATTGCTCCTTGGTACAGCGGAACTGAATCTCGTGTACAAGCACGACAGTAATGGTTGGGCGTTCAACGCAAAGCTTCAAAAAAGTTCAGCCGTCAAGCCCGAAGAGAAAAATCCTACCCCGGGAAGCATTCTAGCCAAGTTCTTGCACGAAACAGAGACTCTGCCTGGCTTTGTCATGGGCCTTACAGTACCACTCGATAAGTCAAAACTGGAACTGGGTTGCAAGAGCGTTTCTGGCGAAGGTGCAGACAAGTCTCCAATAAAATACTTGGTCTTCAGCGTTAAAGTCACCATAGGCAATTTTGTGGCAATCTTTGCACAGATTCGTCCATACGGTCATGCCGTGAAGCCCAAGGAAAAGCCTACACCCGGGAGATTGCTGCGATTTGTTTTATCTGGCATCCCAGGAATGGATAAGATTCCCGTACTAGGCGACATGAAGCTGCCTTTAGATCAGTTG